>Ga0187845_1001170_pt1 | contig 15194 bp, 20 predicted proteins | sample SpaLakP09_SKY_68_FD_134515 | JGI IMG/M metagenome (GOLD analysis project Ga0187845, IMG submission 134515) | Oligotrophic lake water microbial communities from Sparkling Lake, Wisconsin, USA - SP09_SKY_68 | ecosystem: Environmental > Aquatic > Freshwater > Lake | place: USA: Sparkling Lake... | reverse complement strand
TCCTTGTCCATCGCCTTGTCGGCTTCCAGCTTGGCCAGCAGAGCGGCGTGGCTGGTCTTCAGGAACTGGTGCAGGCCGTGCTCGAAAGCCAGAACCTTCTTGACGTCCAGGCTGTCCATGAAGCCCTTGTTCACCGCATACAGCGTCGAGGCCATCAGGCTGATCGACAGCGGCGAATACTGGGCCTGCTTGAGCAGCTCAGTCACGCGGGCACCGCGGTCCAGCTGCTTGCGGGTGGACTCGTCCAGGTCGGAAGCGAACTGCGCGAACGCAGCCAGCTCACGGTACTGGGCCAGGTCGGTACGGATACCGCCAGACAGGTTCTTGATCAGCTTGGTCTGGGCAGCACCACCGACGCGCGACACCGAGATACCGGCGTTGATGGCGGGGCGGATACCGGCGTTGAACAGGCTGGTTTCCAGGAAGATCTGGCCGTCGGTGATCGAGATCACGTTGGTCGGCACGAAGGCGGACACGTCACCGGCTTGCGTTTCGATGATCGGCAGTGCCGTCAGCGAACCGGTCTTGCCCTTGACTTCACCCTTGGTGAAGGCTTCGACGTAGTCGGCGTTCACGCGGGCAGCGCGCTCCAGCAGGCGGCTGTGGAGATAGAACACGTCGCCGGGGTAGGCTTCGCGGCCCGGCGGGCGGCGCAGCAGCAGCGAGACCTGGCGGTAGGCAACGGCCTGCTTGGACAGGTCGTCGTAAATGATCAGCGCGTCCTGGCCGCGGTCGCGGAAGTACTCGCCCATCGTGCAGCCCGAGTAGGCCGACACGTATTGCATCGCGGCGGACTCTGAAGCGGAAGCGGCGACAACGATGGTGTAGTCCATCGCACCGGCCTGTTCCAGCGAGCGCACCACGTTCTTGATCGACGACGCCTTCTGGCCGATGGCGACGTAGACGCAGGTCATGTTCTGACCCTTCTGGTTGATGATCGCGTCGATGGCGACGGCAGTCTTGCCCGTCTGACGGTCACCAATGATCAGTTCGCGCTGGCCGCGGCCGACGGGAACCATGGAGTCAATCGACTTCAGGCCGGTCTGCACGGGTTGGTCAACCGACTTGCGGGCGATCACGCCCGGGGCGACCTTCTCGATGACGTCGGTCATCTTGGCGTTGATCGGGCCCTTGCCGTCGATCGGCTCGCCCAGCGCGTTCACCACGCGACCAATCAGTTCGGGGCCGACCGGCACTTCCAGGATGCGGCCCGTGCACTTGACGGTGTCGCCTTCAGAGATGTGCTCGTAGGCACCCAGAATCACGGCGCCGACGGAGTCGCGCTCGAGGTTCAGCGCCAGGCCGAAGGTCTGGCTGCCGTCCTTGGCGACCGGGAATTCGAGCATTTCGCCCTGCATCACATCGGACAGGCCGTGGACGCGGACGATGCCGTCGGAAACGGACACGACGGTGCCCTGGTTGCGGATGTCCGAGCCAACACCAAGACCTTCGATGCGGCTCTTGATCAGTTCGGAAATTTCAGCGGGATTGAGTTGCATGCTGGGTCTCCAGTACCCGGAGCGGCCAAACCACAGCCATGAGGCGGGTCAGTCGCAGGGTGAATCGGTGGGATGTCTTGCGGTGGCTCGGGCAGCCGTCAGGCAGTCAGGGCGACCTTCATGCGCTCAAGGCGGGCCTTGACGGAGGTGTCCAGCACCTCGTCGCCGACCACCACGCGCACGCCGCCAATCAGCGCCGGCTCGATCTGCACATGCGCATCGAGCTTGCGGCCGAAGCGCTGTTCCAGCGTCGTCTTCAGCTCGGCCAATTGGGCGTCGCTGATCTCGTAGGCGCTGTAGATGTGCGCGTCGGACACGCCGGAAGCGGCATTGGCCAGCACGTGGTACTGGGCAACGACTTCGGGCAGCGCCGCGAGGCGGCCGTTCTCGATCACGGCGCGCAGGAAGTTCTGCACGCCCGGGGCCAGGTCCTGCTTGGCGGCTGCCGCGATGACCGCGAGCACCTGCTCAGGCTGGGCCTTGGGGTGATCGGCGAACTGGCGCAGATCGGCGTCCTGCGCCACCTGGGCCAGCGCGTCGAGCTGACGGCCCCAGGCGGCCAGGTCCTGCGACTTGGCAACCTGGAACAGCGCTTCCGCGTAGGGGCGGGCGATGGTGGCGATCTCGGCCATTTACAGCTCCGTCTTCAGGCGGGCCAGCAGCTCGGCGTGGACGCCGGCGTTGACTTCCTTGTGCAGGATCTGCTCGGCGCCCTTGACGGCCAGCGCGGCGACCTGCTCGCGCAGGGCTTCGCGAGCGCGGGAAACCTGCTGCTCGGCATCGGCCTTGGCGGCGGCCAGGATCTTGGCGCCTTCTTCTTCGGCGCGGCCCTTGGCGGCGTCGACGATTGCCGCAGCACGCTTCTCGGCATCCGAGATCAGCTTGCCGGATTCAGCCTTGGTCTGTGCCAGTTCCTTGGCGATCTGCGCTTCGGCGCCGGCCAGTTCGGCCTTGGCCTTGTCGGCAGCGGACAGGCCAGCAGCGATCTTCGCGGCACGCTCGTCGAGCGCCTTGACGATCGGCGGCCACACATACTTCATCGTGAACCCGACCAGGATCAGGAACACGATCATCTGAACGATCAGCGACGCGTTAATAAACACCTTGGTGCCTCACAGAGTTCGAGTGCGGACACCGCCGGGCGAAAAGGCCGCGGCGGCACGACAACGTCGAATTACTTGGCGCCGGCAGCCAGGGCCGTGGCGATCTGGCCCAGGAACGGGTTGGCGGTGGCGAACCACAGGGCGATACCCGTGCCGATGATGAAGGCCGCGTCGATCAGGCCGGCCAGCAGGAACATCTTGGTCTGCAGTTCGTTCATCAGCTCGGGCTGACGAGCGGCGGACTCAAGGTACTTGCTGCCCATGATGCCGATACCGATACAAGCACCGAAAGCGCCCAGACCAATGATCAGACCAGCGGCGAGAGCAACAAAGCTAATAACTTCCACGATGACTCCTTGAGAGATTTAGAGAGAGAAACGGTTGAGGAAAACTGCTTGGGGAAACTGGTGACGGCGATCAGTGCGCGTCGTGGGCCTGGCCGATGTAGACCAGCGTCAGCATCATGAACACGAAGGCCTGCAGCGTGATGATCAGGATGTGGAAGATCGCCCACACCGAGCCCGCAATGATGTGACCAATGGCCAGGCCAACGCCGGTAGCCGACAGGCTCCAGGCGCCACCCATCAGGGCGATCAGCATGAAGATCAGTTCGCCGGCATACATGTTGCCGAACAGTCGCATGCCGTGCGAGACGGTCTTGGCGACGAACTCGATCAGTTGCATGGCCAGATTGACCGGGTAGAGCACCACCTTGTCGCCGAACGGCGCGGAGATCAGCTCATGACCCCAGCCGCCCGCGCCCTTGATCTTGATGTTGTAGACGATGCAGGTGACCAGCACGCCCAGGGACAGACCCATGGTCATGGAGAGGTCAGCCGTCGGCACAACCCGCAGGTAGGCATGGTGGTCGCCGGTGATCTGCTGCCAGATCCAGGGGAACAGGTCCACCGGGAACAAGTCCATCGCGTTCATCAGGAAGATCCAGACGAACACCGTCAGGGCCAGCGGCGCGACCAGCTTGCGGCTGTTGGCGTTGTGGACGATCCCCTTGGCTTGATCGGCAACGATCTCGACCAGGATCTCGACGGCGGCTTGAAAACGACCCGGGATGCCCGAGGTGGCGGCCTTCGCGGCTCGCCACAGCAGGAAGCAACCCACCACGCCCAGCAGTACGCTGAAGAAGATGGAATCGAGATTGACGAAGGAGAAGTCGACGATGTCGACCTGCTTGCCGTTCTGCGCATGCTTCAGGTGGTGAATGATGTATTCACCAGCGGTCGGGGCTGCTGTTGCGTGGCTTTCTGCTGCCATGTTTCGTTCTGCCTCGTCAGTTCCGTTTACGACCGCGCCACGCAAGCGCGAGCCAGTTGACTTTGATGCAGACCGCGAGGGTGACCAGCAGAGCTGGCCAACTGAGGCCCGGCACCACCTTTGGCGCCAGCACCAGCATCGCGATCGATGCACCGATTTTCAAGAATTCCCAACCCATGAACCTCGCAGCCGCAATGGCCGCAGAGTTCACTCGCTTCGTCATGCCCCGCGCAAGCAGCATGCCCGGCAACACCACCACCGCAACGCCATAGAGCGCTGAGACCGTGGCCACGCCGGATGCCGTCCAAAGCCAGATCACGGCCACGCACAGCAAACCCGCCACCAGTTGCATCCCCAACACACGCCAGGGCGACAACATCGGCAACGCAGACCTGACCGCCGCCGCCTGCTCCGGGCTCAGCGCCTTGACGGGCGGCTCCTCGTTTTCGTCGTCCCAGCTCCCGGCGGCAAGCGCGGGGGGCCAGGTCTTTCGGGGGCCGTTCTCGTTCATGGCGCCAGATCCTGGGGTGGGCGGCTCAATGCCTTCAGACTGACAGACATTGGTTGCACCAGGACGACGCATAAGCGCCATCCACAAAGCCAGTCATTATATGTGACGAGTTACACCGGGGTAAACCTGTCCCCTCGATCAAACGGGATTCAGGCGCTTGTCAGCGTCGCAGGCAAGCCGGGCACATCGACGCGCAGCCGCAACACGGCGCCGGCCAGCGGCTCGCGTGCGAGTTCATCGGCCGGGCGCTTCTCGCGTGCCGTCGTGATGAAGAGGGTGCGCAGGTCGGCGCCGCCGAAGGTGGGCATGGTCGGGCACGTCACCGGCAGGTCGAGGCGCTGCACGACCTCGCCCGTCGGCGCGATGCGCACGAGGCTCTTGCCCTCGAACATCGCGGCCCAGTAGTGGCCTTCGGCGTCCATGGCGGCGCCATCGGGACGCCCACCGTAGGCCTCGCCGGGCGTGCGCGGCTTGAACTCGGCGATCACCCGCGCCGAGGACAGGTTGCGCGGGTCCGCCACATAGATGCGGTGCGCCTTGGTGTCGGACCAGTGCATGCGCTGGCCGTCGGGACTCCAAGCCAGGCCATTGGCCGTCGTCAGGCCCGTCACCTGCACCGTGAAGGCACCGCCATCGAAGCGGTAGAGCGCCGCCTCGGGTTCGCGAGCATCTGAGATGCTGCCCACCCAAAATGTGCCATCCGGGCCGACCTTGCCGTCGTTGAAGCGAAGCCGGGTGGAGTCATAGGGCGGCGGACTGAGCAGCGTCTGGACGCCGGTCGCCGTGTCCAGCGTCCACAGGCCATCACGCCGGGCGACGAACAGGCCGCCACTCGCACGTGCGGCGATGCACCCGGGTTCCGCGTCCTGCGGCCAGATGTCCGGCGCGTCGGCGCCTTCGCGCCAGCGCAGCACCTGGCGGCCGGGGATGTCGACTGCGTAGAGGACTTGTTCGGTGGGGTGCCAGAGCGGCGATTCGCCGAGCAGGCAGCGGTGGGAACCGAGGGGCTGGATGTCTGAGGAGGCCATCCCGCCACTCTAGGCGGTTATCCGAAGTAACTCGGCCGGAAGGCACCGAGATCGGCCTTCAGGTAGTGGGCACCGGGGTTGGGGTTGAAGTAGAACGGCGGCACGTCGACGAAACCCAGGCTTTCGTAAAGGCCGCGCGCGGCCTCCATGTCGTCCAGCGTGTCGAGCAGCATGGACGAGTAGCCAGCCTCGGTGGCGCGGTCCATCAGTTGCTGGGCCAGCATGCGGCCCAGGCCGAAGCGGCGGAAGGCCGGGCGTACGAACAGGCGCTTCATCTCGCAGGCATTGGCGTAGTCGGCATCGGGCAGCGGGCGGAAGGCGCCGCTGCCGGCGACGGCGCCGTCGACGAGAGCCAGCAGCATCAGGCCGCCCGGCTGGGTATAGGCGCCGGGCAGCCCAGCCAGTTCCTCTTCGAAGCCCTGGAAGTCGAGGTCGAAGTTGAGGCTGTTGGCGTAGTCGCGCAGGATGAGACGGGTCTCCTGCCAGTCCTCGGGGGACTCGGGGGTGATGAGCTGGATGTCGGGGCCGACCATAGGCGGCGCAGTTTAGCCAGCGAAGCCGAGAACGACTCTGCGCGTCTTGGCACTCTTCTTCTCAATCTTGGTGACGACCACGGCACCGATCTCCGCCGTGTTCGACACGTGCGTGCCACCGCAGGGCTGCAGATCGACGCCCTCCACTTCCAGCACGCGAACCCGCCCCAGGCCGCGCGGCGGCTGCACGCTCATGGAGCGGACGAGGCCGGGGTTGGCGTCGAGCTCGTCCTCCGTGATCCAGCGGTGCCCCACCGGGTGGGCCTCGGCCACCAGGCGCGCCAGGCCGGCCTGGATGGCCTCCTTGTCGAAGGGCTCGTCGGTGTGAAAGTCCAGCCGCGCATAGGTCTCGGTGATGGAGCAGCCATCGACCGGAAAGGGCAGCAGCGCGCACAGCAGATGCGTGGCCGTGTGAAAGCGTCGGTGGGCCTGACGGCGGGCGGCGTCAACCTCGATCTGCACGGCCATGCCGACCGCTGGCGGCTCGCCGTCGACCAGGTGGACGATGGCGCCGGGCTGCTCCTTGCTTTTGCGCGTGTCTGTGATGCGCCAGCGCCGTTCACCCGACACGAGCCAGCCGGTGTCGCCCGCCTGGCCGCCTCCGAGCGGGTAGCAGACGGTACGGTCCAGCATCACACCGCCCTCCCCTTGCCCGGTCACCACCGCGGCGCAGTGCAGCAGCGTGGCGTCTTCGCGAAACAGCTCTTCTGTCATCACAGCCTCACCTGGCCGTGGATCAGCGGCGTCACGTCGCCGCCTATCCATGTCGCCTCGGCGTCGCGCGTCACGTGCACGCGGCCGGCGCGGCCCAGCGCCGCGCCTTGGGCGGCGACGTAGCTGTCGCCCGCCAGGCCGGCACCCTGCAGCCACAGCGCCAGGCCGGCGTTGAGGCTGCCGGTGACGGGGTCTTCCGGCACGCCGATGTCGGGCACGAAGGCGCGCACCTCGAACTGGCATTCGCTGCCGTTGGGGTAGGCGCCGACGACACCGACCTTGAGCTTGCCCATCACCGCGAAGTCGGGCTGCAACGCGAGCACGCTAGCCGCGTCAGCCAGCCGGGCGGCCAGCCAACCGGGGCCGTTGTCGCACCAGACCAGATCTAGCACCGCCTCGGGCGCGACGCGCAGCGACGCGATGGCCTGCGCGCGCGTAGCGGCATCGACCGGCCCGCTGCGCTTGAGCGGTGGCGCGGCAAAGGCCAGGCGGGCGCCGTCACGCTTCACGCGCACCAGGCCGATGGCGCATTGCTGCACGACCTCGCCGGGCTTCTTGACGTCGCCGCCGCTGGCCAGGAAGGCATGCGCGCTGCCCAGCGTCGGGTGGCCGGCAAAGGGCAGCTCGCCGCCGGGCGTGAAGATGCGCACGCGGTAGTCGGCGCCGGGGTCGGTGGGCGGCAGCAGGAAGGTCGTCTCGGACAGATTGGTCCAGCGCGCAAAAGCCGCCATCTCGTCGTCGGACAGGCCGCCAGCGTCGATGACGACAGCCAGCGGGTTGCCCTTGAGCGGCGTGGCGGTGAAGACGTCGACCTGGGCGAAGCGGCGAAGTTCAGTCATGACTTGAGGTAGATGCCGGGTTTGACGATTTCCATGCCGCGCTGCGGCGTCGCCAGCGGCCCGAAGCCGTGGCCGGTGTAGAGCGCTTGGGCATCGCGGGTGAAGAGCATGATGCGGCGCAGGCCTTGCAGATCGGGGTGGGCCAGCAGCGTCTCGATCATCCACGTCGCCAGGCCGCGGCCGCGGTGGGCGTCCAGCACGTAGACGTCGCAGAGGTAGGCGAAGGTGGCCCGGTCGGTGACGACGCGGGCGAACCCGACCTGGCCTTGGCCCTCGGCATGCAACGCGATGCACAGCGAGTTCTCGATCGAACGCACGACCAACGCGAGCGGGATGCCCTCGCACCAGTAGGCGCTGCGCAGGAAGGCATGAGTCGCGCCGGCGTCGATGTCCTGCGGCGCAAAGCTCAGCCGGTAGCCGTCACGCTGCATCAGGGCGCGTGCTCCGTGGCCGGCTCCAGCGCCTCGTGCAGCAGGCGGCCGAGCTTCTCGACGCCCTCAGCGATGAGATCGGGCGTGAGAGTGACGAAGGACAGGCGCAGCGTGCGCGGGTCGGGCTGGTGGGCGTAGAAGGCCGCGCCGGGCACAAAGGCGATGCCAGCGTCCACCGCGCGCGGCAACAGGGCCATCGCGTCCAGGCCGGCAGGCAGACGGATCCAGAAGAACATGCCGCCCTGCGGGTTCTGCCATTCGCAGCCCTGCGGCATGTGCTCGCGCAGCGCCACGGCCATGGCGTCGCGGTTGGCCTTGTAGCGCGCACGGATGGTGGGCACATGGCCATCCAGAAAGCCGTTGCGGATGACCTCGTGGACGACGCGCTGGTTGAAGCCCGGCGTGTGCAGATCGGCGGCCTGCTTGGCCTGCAGCAGCTTGGGGTAAAGCTCGGGCGGGGCGATGAGATAACCCAGCCGGAAGCCGGGCGTCAGCACCTTGGAGAAGGAGCCCAGGTAGAGCGAGCCTTCGGGCCACAGGCTGGACAGCGACGGCGGCGGCGGCTCGTCGAACCACAGGTCGCCGTAGGGGTTGTCCTCGACGATGGGCACACCAGCGCGGCGCGAGGCCTCGACGACATCGATGCGGCGCTGCGCGCCCATGACGCGGCCCGTCGGGTTCTGGTAGTTGGGCAGCAGATAGCTGAAGCGCGTGCCCGGCGCGTCGTGCGGCAGCGCGGCAATCGCTTCGGGGCGCGGGCCCTCCAGATCGCTGGCCAGGCTGGCGAACAGCGGCTCGAAGGGTGTGAAAGCCTGCAGAGCGCCGAGATAGGTGGGCGTCTCCACGGCCACCGGCGCACCAGCGTCGCAGAGGATCTTGCCAACCAGGTCCAGCCCCTGCTGCGAACCGCTGGTGATCAGCACCTGGTCGGGTGAGACCTTCATCCCCAACGACGCCACGCGCGCGGCCACCCACTCGCGCAGCGGTGCGTAGCCCTCGCTGGCCGCGTACTGCAGCGCCTCGCGCGGCGTGTCGGTCAGCACGCGGTCGCAGGCGGCCTTGATCTCGTCGACGGGAAAGGTGTCCGCACTGGGCAGGCCGCCGGCCATGGACAGCACGCCCGGTTTCTCGGTGACCTTGAGGATCTCGCGAATGATGGACGGGTTCATCCGCGCGGCGCGCCGCGCCTGGGTCCAGACAGTACTCATGACGGTTGTCTCACGTTTCTTGAAGCGGTCAGCCTAGCATCCACTCGACGGCGACGCGGGCCTGCAACTCGGTGGAATCGAACAGTGGCAGCGCGGCAGGCGAGCCGGTCGGCAACAGCAGACCCAGTTCCGTGCAGCCGAGGATGGCGGCCTGGGCACCGCGGTCGGCCAGTGCGGCGACCTGGCCGCGCAGCGCCTCCCGCGACGCCGGCTCGAAGCGGCCACGGCCCAGCTCCTCGAAGATCAGGCGATGCACCTCGGCGCGACCCGCCTCATCAGGAACGATGGCCTCGATGCCGAAGCGCTCGCACAGCCGATCGCGGTAGAAGCCCTGCTCCATCGTGAAACGCGTGGCCAGCAGGCCGGCGCGCCGCACACCGGCCGCGCGCAAGGCCTCGCCCGTCGCGTCAACGATGTGCAGCACCGGCAGGCCGGCAGACCGCTCGACCTCGGCGGCCACGAGATGCATGGTGTTGGTCGCGATCACCAGGGCCTCGGCGCCCGCGCGGCGCAGACCCGCGCCGGCTGTGCCGAGTACGGCCGCCGCCTCTTCCCACTGGCCGGCCGTCTGCAGCGCGGCGATGGACGCGAAATCCATGCTGTGCAGCAACAGTTGGGCGCTGTGCAGGCCACCCAGGCGCGCGGCCACGCCGCGGTTGATCAGCGCGTACAGCGACTGGGTCGATTCCCAGCTCATGCCGCCAAGGATGCCAAGCGTCTTCATGTGGGTATCAACCTGTTCATGTACCAACCGATGGCCGGCTTCGCCGCCGCACGCCCTTGCGTTGCAGGCTGCAGCAGCTGGAAGCGGGCCTCGGGCCAGGCCTCGACGACGGCCTCCTGCCCGGCCAGCAGCGTCAGCCCCTCACCGGCGCGCAGCCAATGGTCTTCCGTCGCGCTCGACACCGTCAGCCACAGCCGGCCGCCGGTGACGACGAGCCGGCGCGGCGCACGCGCGGCGGCCAGCGTCAGCGCCTGGCCGGCCTTCAGTTGGGTAGTGAATCCGTCTTTCATATCGCCTCCCGGGTATGTATCGGTTGCCGTTTGCCCAGCCACACGACCGCCAGCACGGCGGCGGCGAAGACCAGCGTCATCGCGTCCAGCCTCTCGCCCAGCAAGGGCACCGCGAGCAGCATGGACAGAAAGGGTTGCAGCACCTGCACCTGGCTGACGCGCAGCGTGCCGCCCAGCGCCAGGCCGCGATACCAGGCGAAAAAGCCGATCCACATCGAGAACAGCGACACGTAGGCAAAGCCGGCCCAGGCCGAGGGTGCGACCGGTGCGGCGGGCCGCGTCATGATGGCAAGCGGCACGGTGACGGGCAGGCTCAACACCAGCACCCAGCAGATCACCTGCTCGGCGGTCATACCTTTCGACAGGCGCGCCCCGCTGACATAACCCGCCGAGGCGCAGACCACCGCGCCCAGCAGCAGGCCGTCCGCCATCTCCAGCCCACCCGCGCCGCGCCAGGCAGCGAAGCCGACCACCAGGCCCAGCCCGGCAACAGCACAAGCCCAGAAGCCCAGGCTGGGCCGCTGACGCAGCACCAGCGCCGCGATGACGGCCGTGGCCAGCGGAAGCACGCCGGAGATGACGGCGGCATGCACCGCATCCACGTACCGCACGGCCAGGCCCGACAGCAGCGGCCAGCCGAACACGACGCCGGCCGCCGTGTAGGCCAGCAGCCGCCATTCGCCGCCGCGCGGCCGGCGCGCGCCGGTGACGGCCAGATAGATCAGCGACAGCAGCCCCGCCACGGCGGCGCGACCGAAAGCGACAAAGGCAGGGTCCAGCTGCGGCGCCTCGACGCTGCCGCCGGCCAGCCGCGTCATCGGCAGACTGAGCGCGAACATGACGACGCCAGCCAGGCCCAGCAGCAGCCCGCGTGTGGCGTCGCGCGACGCGGTGGTGGAGACGGATGACCCTTGCATGGGCTCAGTCTAGGGACAGATACCGATACAGACCCAGTACAGTCGACCCAGCCACACTTTGAATCTGTACTGTCATGCCCACCGGTACACACCCGCCGCTACAGCGCGATGCCAGCCAGCCGCTGGCAGGCCAATTGGCCGAGCGCTACGCCCAGCGCATCCGCGAGCGCCTGCTGTTGCCCGGTGCCCGGCTGCCCTCGGTGCGCGACTGCGCGCGCCAGCACGGCGTCAGCCCGCACACCGTCGTCGCCGCCTATGACCAGCTGCAGGCCGCCGGCCTGCTGGAGGCGCGGCGCCAGCGCGGCTTCTTCGTGCGCGAGCACCGGCCCATGGCGAGCGCGCCCCGCAGCGCTCGCCCGGCCTCGACGCTGCCGCGCCAGGCGCCCATGGACGCGACGGCCCTCATCCGCGGCATGTTCGAGGCCGACGCGGCGCGCTCTCCCGGCCTGGGCACGCTGCCCGCCGACTGGCTGGACCCGACGCTGCTGCAATCCGCGCTGCGGCGGCTGCACGGCGGCCAGGAGCAATCTCTGCAGACGAGCTACGGCGACCCCAGCGGCGACGAGCGGCTGCGCGTCGCGTTGTCGCAGCGCCTGGCCGATCTCGGCATCCACGCCAGCCCGGCGCAGATCCTGGCCACCAACGGTGCCACGCATGCGCTGGACCTGCTCATCCGCACCCAGCTGCAGCCGGGCGACGCGGTGCTGGTGGACGACCCCGGCTGGGCCATCATCTTTGCGCGGCTGACGCAGGCCGGCATCCGGCTGCTGCCCGTGCCGCGCAGCGCGCAAGGACCCAACCTTGAAGTGCTGGCGGCGCTGGCCAAGGAACACGCGCCGAGCCTGTACCTGACCGTCTCTGTGCTGCACAACCCGACCGGCCACAGCATCGATCTGGCCACCGCGCACCGGCTGCTGCGTCTGGCCGACGAACATGACTTCTCCATCGTCGAGGACGACAGCTACGGCTTCCTCGCGCCCGAGCACCTGCCGCGCCTGGCCGCACTGGACGGGCTGCGCCGCGTCGTCTACGTCGGTGGCTTTTCCAAGGTGCTGACGCCGGCCTGGCGCGTCGGCTACCTGGCCGCCGCGCCCGAGAAGCTGGCCGCACTGACCGACACCAAGCTGCTGGACGGCCTGACCAGCTCGCCCGTGCTGGAGCGCGCTGTGGCGCTGTGCCTGGAGGAGGGCCGGTTGCGCCGCCACGCGCAGCGCCTGCGCGAGCGGTTGGCCCAGGCACGCCAGCGCGTGGGCACGCTGGCCACCCGTCAGGGCTTCAAGTGGGCCGCACCGCCCGACGGACTGTTCGGCTGGCTGGACGTCGGCGTCGACACCGAACGCGTTGCCCAGCCGCTGCTGGATGCGGGCTGGCTGACGGCACCGGGCGCCCTATTCAGCGCGACGCGCACACCAGGCTCGCTGATGCGCGTCAACATGGCCACGTCGCAGGACCCGGGTTTCTGGCGTCAATTGCGCGCGTGCGCGGACGACATTCGGGGGCACTCTGCGACCCCCTAGCTTCTGACGGCCAGTCACCCCCTCAGTCGCGGGGAAAGTCACTGGCGGAGGTGATCAGCGGCGAGTCAACTCCGGCCAGCCCATTTCAAGGGAGGCTCAATGCGACTCGACTCATCCCCCGCCCGCCGGCTGATCGGCGCCCTTGTTGGCTCGGTGATCGCGCTCTGCGCCACGCCGGCGCTCGCTGGCTTCCAAAGCGACATCACCGTCAAATTGATCGCCCCCGGCGGAAACACGGGCGACTCGACGCCGATCAACGTGTCCCAGCTGGTCAACACGGCCAATTTCGCCACGGGCATCCAGACCGGCGACGGTGGTGCGATTGGCAACTTGATGCTGAACACCGAGGAGATCACATTCGTCGGCGAAACCATCCGTGTGCGCGCCTTTGCGGGTGATCCCGCCGGCGGCCTCACTGGCTACCTGGGCGTGCCGGGCAACCACGCCCGCTATGAGTTTGACGGGCTCAGCATCGCCGGCAAGACCATCATCGGCTTGAGTGTCACCACCTTCGACGGCTACGCCGCCAGCGGAACCAGCGGTCTGGCCAACCCGCTCTCGGCAGCCAGCCTGGTCCAGCTGATCGACACGGACACCGTCAGCCTCTACCTGGATGACATCGTGTTCGCGGACCGCGGTGTCAACATCGGCAACAGCGAGGATTACGCCGATTTCCTCATCACGCTGCTGACGCAGGACAACGGCACCGACCCGGGCAACCGCCTGCCGGAGCCCGCCTCGCTCGCGCTGTTCTTGGTGGCAGCCCTGGGCGCCGCTGCGGCACGCCGCCGTGCCTGACGGCCCAGTCACGCTGGCGCAGTTCCAGCCCCTGGTCGGCAGCCCCTTCACGCTGCACCTGGACGACGCAAGCTGCCTGACGACCCAGCTCATCGAAGCCCGGCCTGGGCACTACCCCAGCCCCGAAGGTCGTGCACCTTTCAGCCTCACGTTCGAGGCGCCACCCGAGCCCATGCTGCCGCAACGCATCTACCGACTGCAGCATGCGCAGTTGGGCAGTCTGGATCTCTTCCTCGTGCCGGTCGCCCGCTCTGCGACCGGCCTGCACTACGAAGCCGTGTTTGGCTAGGAGACCTTCATGTCCGAACAATTCCTCGGCGAACTCCGCTTGATGAGCTTCAGCTTTCCGCCCAAAGGCTGGGCACTGTGCCATGGCCAGACCCTGTCCATACAGCAAAACCAGGCCCTGTTCTCGCTGCTGGGCACCACCTACGGGGGCAACGGCCAGACCACGTTCATGCTGCCCGACCTGCGAGGCCGCGCGCCACTTCACACGAGCGACGCCCTGCCGCTGGGTACGCGCGGCGGGCAGGAGGCCGTCACGCTGAGTACCAGCCAGATCCCTGCCCACACCCACCCGCTGGTCGCCACCAGTGACATCGCCAACGCCAGCGTCCCGGGCGGCGCCGTGCCAGCTGCCAAGGGGCGCGGCGGCAGCAACCGTTACGCGCCGGCCGGGAACGACACGGTGATGGAGGCCGGCACCGTGGCTGCCAACGCCGGCGGCCAGCCGCACCCCAACATGCAGCCGTTCGAGGTGCTCAGCTGGGCCATCGCGCTGGTCGGCATCTTCCCCAGCCGCGACTGACCCAAGGAGATCGACATGTCGAACCCTTACGTAGGCGAAATCCGCCTCTTTGCTGGCAACTTCGCACCGAGCGGCTGGGCCCTGTGCCAGGGCCAACTGGTCGCCATTTCCGAGACCGAAACGCTCTTCAACCTGATCGGGACCACCTATGGCGGCGACGGCCAGGAGACGTTCGCCCTGCCCGACCTGCGCGGGCGGGTACCGGTGCACCAGGGCCAGGGTCCCGGGTTGTCGCCTCGCACGCAGGGCGAGCTTGGGGGCACCGAGACCGTGACGCTGCAGCCCGGCCAGACGCCCTCGCACACGCACGCAGCGCGCGCCAGCACCGCAGCAGCAACCCTAGGCGCACCCAGCGGCAACGTGCTGGCAACGACGACTGCGCCCAGCTACGGCCCGGGTCCGGCCACGACGGCGATGGCCAGTGGCGCCATCGGCAGCGTCTGGGGTAACGCGCAGCCCCACGAAAACATGGCGCCGACGCTGACCGTCAACTACATCATCTCGCTGTACGGCATCTTCCCGTCACCCACCTGAGGAGCGTGGCATGTCCAACCCCTTCGTCGCAGAGATCCGCGTCATGCCCTACAACTTCGCGCCCCGCGGCTGGGCGCGTTGCGATGGACAACTGATACCGATCAGCCAGAACACGGCCCTGTTTTCACTGCTCGGGGTCTACTACGGGGGCAACGGCACGTCCAACTTCGCCCTGCCCGACCTGCGCGGCAACTTCGCCATGGGCCAGGGCCAGGGTCCGGGTCTCAGCGACCGGGTGCTGGGCGAGACGGCCGGCACGCCAACGGTGACGCTGCAGCCCCAGGAAATGCCCAACCACAGCCACGCACTGATGGCCGGCATCACGCCCGCGTCGACCAGCCCGGCCGGCGCGGCGATGGCGCCGACCGCCAGCGGCGGTGGCAACGTCTACCGCGCCCCTGGCGCAGCGGCCTCGATGGCCGCTTCGGCCATCGAGGCCGCTGCGCCAGGGGCGCGGTAGACGTTGCC
>Ga0187845_1001165_pt1 | contig 15220 bp, 11 predicted proteins | sample SpaLakP09_SKY_68_FD_134515 | JGI IMG/M metagenome (GOLD analysis project Ga0187845, IMG submission 134515) | Oligotrophic lake water microbial communities from Sparkling Lake, Wisconsin, USA - SP09_SKY_68 | ecosystem: Environmental > Aquatic > Freshwater > Lake | place: USA: Sparkling Lake... | reverse complement strand
TCGATGGTGCAGAACGGATAGTTTTCGGCAGGAATGCCAGCCTTGGTCAGGGCATTGAACAGGGTAGATTTACCGACGTTGGGCAGGCCCACGATACCGCATTTGAGACTCATGAATAATCCTTAAAGTTCAACGAGTTAGGCGGATTCAGATCGTGGCATCACGTGCCATGCATGACTCTGCTGCAACCACCGTCACTACTGTAAATGACAACAAAAACCCGTCCACTCCAGCGCGGGCGCTGAATCTGGCGCGAGTTTTGTCCGAGAATACCGCTATTGTACCCTTCCGCACGGCCCTTCTCCAAAAGCCTGCACCAGCGTTCAGCCCGCCTGTTTCTTGATTGTTAATAAAACGATAATTTCAGTAAACACTAGCATCTCCATACGGACACAGTCGTGTCCATCGGTGTCCCCTCCGGCACCTGCAATCCGCCCCCTGCACCACCCTGACTACGGAGATCTCGCCATGCACACTTATTTGCTACCCTGCACCCTGCTGCTAGCCGCTTTATGCATGCCAGCGGCGCCGGCGCGCGCGGCCAACATCATCCTGATCGACCGCGACCACAGTTTCAGCCATTCCCCGCAGGGCGCGCAGGCCCTGTACGCCTTCCAGAAAGCCGCCAACTACTGGAATAAGACCTTGAGCAACGATGCCACCATCCGCATCGACATCGGCTTCGCCGCGCTGGGCAGCAATGTACTGGGCAGCACCAGCAGCAATTCCAATGTGGTGACAGTAGCGGACATTTATCACGGTCTGCAAAGCACCGGCAGCAGCAGCCTCGACAGCGTAGCCGTAAGCCACCTGCCACAACTGGCCAACGGTACCGACCTCAGCATGCGGGTCAATGCCTATATCGATCCGGCCAGCAAATTCGGCGTCGATCCCAACGCCCCCAGCCGTATCTCCAGCGGCAGCAATGCCATCAACCAGTACCTTGACGTGAATAGTGCCGTACTCAAGGCCATGGGCATGCATGCCGACTATAGCGGCAGCTATGCCAGCCGCCAGACCGATGCGCAGATCACCTTCAGCTCCGATTTCGCCTTCGACTACAACCCGGCCGACGGCATAGGGCCGGGCCATTACGACTTCACCGCCGTAGCCGTGCATGAACTCGGCCACGCACTCGGCTTTGTCAGTGGTGCCGACGTGTTCGATATCGTCGGCGGCAACGGCCCGCTGGCGCCAGCGTTCAATGCCGGCGCTTTCGGCTCGAGCAACATCGACGACTTCGCCATCGGCAGCACGCTGGACCTGTTCCGCTATGGCGCCGCGGTCGATCACGGCATGCGCTATCTGAACTGGGGCGCCAACAAGACTGCCTTCTTCTCCATCGACGGCGGCGCCAGCATCTTCAACCAGTCGCAGGCACAGCAGGAAGCCGCCCTCTTCTCCACCGGTGCTTACAATGGCGACGGCCATCAGGCTTCGCACTGGCGCGACAACCTCGACATCCCCGATCTGGGCGGCCTGTGCTTCCTCAGTACCCGCTCCGTCGGCATCATGGACCCCACGTTTGCCGCCTGCGCCGAAGGCGCGGTTACCCAGAACGATCTGGCCGCCTTCGACGCCATGGGCTGGAACCTCAACCAGAACATTCTGAACCAGCCCGGCTACCGCGCCAGTTCGGCCACCATCTACGCTATGGAAGGGCTGGCGCAGGCAGTACCGGAACCGGCCAGCTACACCATGCTGCTGGCCGGTCTGGGCATCGCGGGCGGACTGGCACGGCGGCGCAACAGCCAGCAGACCTGAGCCGGCGCTAGCGCTGCCGCTGCGGCGGTTGCGCTAGCAGACGCAGGCACAGGTACTGTCGCAGGCAGCGCGACTGGGCAGGTGCAGACGGATCAGTACAGGGGGCGCAGCGGCGGCGCCCCTGTTGCATCCGGCAACAGAAATGCTAGACTGCCCGCGCTAGCCATCACTGCCGAGGAAACCGTATGCCGATCGTCCGCCGTCCCCGTTCCGTCCTTACCGCCACCCTGCTCGCCACCGCCCTGCTAGGCACTTGCGCCACACTGCCCGCCAGCGCTGCGCCGCGCAGCAAACACAACGAAAGCGCCAAAGGCGGCAACGCCCAGCAGCAGCTGGCACGCATCGCCGCCGACTTCCACCGCGCGCGCTGCCGCTTCGATCCGCTGCTGTTCGCCACCGCCAATGGCGACAGCCGCTACGACGATCAGCTCGGCCTGGCCATTTCGCCCAAAGTGCGCGCCCAGCAGTTCAATCTGTACCGCGCCATGCAGAAGCAGCTGATGGCACTCAAGCGCAACCAGCTCAACGCGCAGGACCAGCTGACTTTCGAGCTGCTGACCTACGAGCTGAATAACGCCATGCAGCTGGAGTCCTTCCCCGAGCACCTGCTGCCGCTCAACCATTTCGATAACGTCCCCAGCACGCTGGCCAACTATGCCGACGGCAACGGTTCGCAGCCGCTCAACACGGTGGCGCAGTACCGCGCCTATCTGAGCCGCCTAAACCAGCTGCCGGGATGGATAGACCAGGCCATCGCGAATATGCGTGCGGGCATCCATAGCGGCGTGGTACAGCCAACCGCCATCACGCAAGCGCTGCTGCCGCAAATGCGCGCGCTGCGTGCCAGCAGCACCGAAGCCAGTATTTACTACAGCCCCGTCAAACACTTCCCGGCCAGCTTCAGCGCTGCCGAGCAGAAGCAGCTCAGCGCAGCCTTCCACAGCAGCGTAGAAAAAGGCATCGCACCGGCCCTCAACCGCCTCGTACAGTTCCTCGAAACCGACTACCTGCCGGCCAGCCGCGCCAGCACCGGCTGGAGCGCGCTGCCAAACGGCGCCGCCTGGTATGCGGCCCGCATCAAGGACAGCACCAACCTGCCGCTGCAGGCTGAAACCATCCACGCGCTGGGCCTGAAAGAAGTGGCGCGCATCCAGCAGCAGATGGCGGAAGTGGCGCCCAAACTGGGCTACACGGGTGCGCCCAATCTGCTGCCGCAATGGGTGGCCAAGCAGGATCAGTACCGCATCTTCAGCAGCGACGAACAGGTGCTGGACGCCTACCGCAAAATCTACGCGCAAGTACAGGAAAAACTGCCTGCCTATTTCAGCCTGATTCCAAAAGCCCAGCTGGAACTGCATCTGGAACCGGAGCTGACCCGCGCCACCGCCTCCGACCACTACACCCCGCCTGCCGGCGACGGTTCCCATCCGGGCGTGTTCTGGCCGGTGGTGAACGATCCCAAGCAGTACAGCCGGGTGGACATGGTCAGCCTGTTCCTGCATGAAGGCGTGCCGGGCCACCACCTGCATGCGGCCCTGCTGAAAGAACTCGACCTGCCCGACTTCCGCAAGTTCAGCACGGAGAACCAGAACAGCGCGGCCTACACGGAAGGCTGGGCCCTGTATTCGGAAACGCTGGGCCGTGAAATGGGCCTGTATGAAGATCCGGTAGCCTACTTCGGCCACCTGAATGCGGAAATGCTGCGCGCCGCACGTCTGGTGGTCGATACCGGCATGCACGCCAAAGGCTGGAGCCGCGAACAGGCCATCGCCTATCTGGTGGACACGCTGGGCTGGCCGGAAGCGCGCGCCAAAAACCAGATCGAACGCTATATGGTCTGGCCCGCGCAGGCGCTCAGCTACAAAATCGGTGCGCTGAAAATTCAGGAACTGCGCAAGCGCGCGCAGGACGCGCTGGGCGACAAGTTCAGCTTCCAGCAGTTCCACGCGGTGGTAATCGGCGACGGCACCCTGCCGCTGCCGATACTGGAAGCGCGCGTCAACCGCTGGATCGCGGCCACGCGCTAACAATCTAGCCGCTGGAGCCAGCAGCTAGTCTGCACCTCACTGCATCACGTTCATGACCGCCAGCACCATGGCCTGTGCGGCGGTCTTGATCGATGGCTCCGGTACCGGCGCATAGTAAGGCGAGTGATTGAAGGCCAGCGGCTTGCCGCCCGGCTTTTCGGATTCCGCCACGGCGGCCGCATCGTACACACCGGTGAAGAAGAACATGCCGGGTACACCCTGATTGACGAACTCGGAGAAGTCTTCGCTGGCCGTCATGGCCGGACGGCGCACCACGTTGGCTGCGCCAAAGGCCTGCTCAAACACGGGCGCGGTACGTGCCACCAGCGCAGCGCTGTTGTCGATGGCTGCACCGCCGGCGATCAGTTCCACATCCGGCGCCGGCGCGTCGGCCATCGCAGCCGATGCATTGGCAACGCGGCGCACACCGGCCAGCAGCTTGGCCCGCACTTCAGGGCTGTATGAACGGATGGTGCCGCGCACGCGCACGGAATCTGGAATGATGTTGCCCACCGTGCCTCCATTGATGGCGCCTATCGTCACCACGCCGAATTCCTTGGGATCTTTTTCGCGGCTGATCACCGTCTGCACATCGACCACGAAACGGGCCGCGATGGTGACGGGATCGAGCGCCTTGTCCGGCGCCGAGCCGTGGCCGCCGCGTCCTTTGAAAGTGATTTCGATGGCGTCCGAGTTGGACGATACGGGGCCGCTGTTGTAGCCGATGGTGCCGTAGGCGTGCGGCCAGCTATGCAGGGCAAAAGCATAATCGGGTTTGCCGAAGCGGCGGAACAGTCCATCATCGAGCATGGCCTTGGCGCCGCTGACGATTTCTTCGGCAGGCTGGCCGATGAACATCAGCGTGCCCTTCCACTGCGATTTCATGGCCACCAGCGTGCGCGCTGCCGCCAGCCACGCCGTCATGTGCACATCGTGGCCGCAGCTGTGCGCCACCATGGTGTCTTTACCATCGAGCAGGGCGTGCGCCTTGCTGGAAAACGGGAAGCCGGATTTTTCTTCCATCGGCAGGCCGTCCATTTCGGTACGCACCAGCACCATGGGGCCGGGGCCATTGCGGAAAATCGCCACCACGCCAGTCTTGCCGACTTTTTCCGTCACCTCGAAACCGAGGCTGCGCATTTCCGCCGCCAGCTTGGCCGCCGTGCGCTGCTCCTGAAACGCGATTTCCGGATGCGCGTGCAGATCCTTGTAGATCGCATCGAGTTGCGGATACATGGCATTGACCTGCGAGGCCACGGCACTGGCATCGAGGGCGTGGGCGCTTTGCGCGCCTAAGGCAAACAGCAGAGCAGCGAGCGGCAGAGATTTCATCGGTGGTTTCCTTGCTGGCGGAATCAAAATGCCAGCATACCACCGCCAACTCAGGCCGTATGCAACTTCATGGTGGCAGCTTCGAATTTGCCTTCGACGATCTGGTTCATCACCAGCAGCGATTTAGCTATAGCCTGCTCGATCAGGTCCTGCTCTTCGCGGCGCGGACGGTGCAGCACAAAGTCGGCCACTGGCTGCTGCAGGCCCAGCGTGCGCGGATGGCCGATGCCGAGCCGCAGCCGCCAGTAATCCTGCGTGCCGAGTGCCGCAGTAATGTCTTTCAGACCGTTGTGGCCACCGGCCGAACCGCCTTTTTTGAGCCGCGCGATGCCGGGCATCAGATCGAGTTCGTCATGCACCACCAGCACCTGATCGGGCGTGATCTTGAAGAAGCGGCACAGCGCACCAACCGACTGGCCGGAGCGGTTCATATAGGTTTGCGGCTCCAGCAGATACACTTCCTGACCGGCCACGCTGGTGCGCGCCATCAGCGCGTTGTAGCGCGTTTCGCGCTGCAAACGGGTGCCGGGCAGGCTGTTGGCGAGGTTATCGACCAGCCAGAAGCCGGCATTGTGGCGGGTTTGTTCGTATTCGGCGCCGGGGTTGCCGAGACCAACGATGAGACGGATAGGCATAAAATTAAGCGCTGCAAAAATAGGGTCGGGCATAAAAAAACCCCCGCTGGCAGCGCGCACCAGAGTGCGATCAGACCAGCGGGGGCTGCACTAGCTACCGCCCGCGGGCGGCATCAGTGATTACTTCTTCTCTTCAGCAGCGGCTTCAGCCGATACGTGACCAGCAGGTACCGAAGCGGTAGCGATGGTCAGGTTGGCGCCATGGGTTACAGCGGTAACGCCAGCTGGCAGAACCAGGTCGCCTACGTGCAGCGAGTGGCCAACGTCGATGTTTGCCAGGTCAACGGTGATGAACTCTGGCAGGTCTTTTGGCAGGCACGATACGTCGATTTCGTTCGCAACGTGGCTGATGGTTGCGCCGTGCAGCTTAACAGCTGGCGAAACGTCAGCGTTTACGAAGTGCAGAGCCACTTTGGTGTGCATTTTCTTGTTCTGGTCAACGCGCTGGAAGTCAGCGTGCAGTACCAGTTGTTTGAATGCGTGGACTTGGAAGTCACGCAGCAGCACTTGCTGGGAAACGCCGTCGATTTCCAGATCCAGGATCGACGAGTGGAACGCTTCTTTTTTCAGCGCGTGGTACAGGGCGTTGTGGTCCAGCGAGATGGTGATTGCTGGCTCGGTACCGCCGTAAACGATACCTGGGGTCTGGCCCGAATTGCGCAGGCGGCGGCTCGCTCCGGAACCTTGCAATTCGCGTTTGAATGCTACAACTTTCATGTGATACTCCAAAAATAACAGGGCTCGCGCCCCGTGTTAGGAAGCCCCCGCGACCAGGGCGCTTCAGAATATGGGTCTTGCGACCCATGCAGCCGGAACAACAACGGCGCAACGGCAAAAGCCGGTGCGCCGCGTAAAACTTTTATCAACACCGCAGCGCAGGCTGCGGCATCGCGTCTCGATCAAACGCGCTCGAACTTAGTCGATGAACAGGGAGATCACGGAATCCCCCTTGACGATACGTTTGAAGGTCTCTGCCAGCAGCGGTGCGCAGGTCAGTTGACGGATCTTGTCGCAGGCCTTGGCAGCTTCGGACAGCGGAATCGTGTCGGTCACGACCAGCTCGTCCAGCGAGGAGGTGGTGATACGTTCGATTGCAGGACCGGACAGCACAGGGTGGGTGCAATAGGCGATGACTTTCTTGGCGCCGCGCTCTTTCAGCACTTCTGCCGCTTTCACCAGCGTACCAGCGGTATCGACCATGTCGTCCATGATCACGCAGTTACGGCCTTCGACTTCACCGATGATGTTCATCACTTCGGACACGTTGGCCTTAGGACGACGCTTGTCGATGATGGCCAGATCGCAGCCCAGGCGCTTGGCCAGTGCACGTGCGCGCACTACGCCGCCGACGTCGGGCGACACCACCAGCAGGTCCTGATAGTTTTTCTTCTGCAGGTCGCCCAGCAGCACTGGCGATGCGTAGATGTTATCTACCGGGATATCGAAGAAGCCCTGAATCTGGTCTGCATGCAGATCCATGATCAGTACGCGCTCAACGCCGGCTTCTTCCAGCATGTTGGCGACGACTTTAGCCGAGATCGCCACACGTGCCGAACGGGGGCGGCGGTCTTGACGGGCATAGCCGAAGTAAGGAATTGCAGCAGTGATACGACCAGCGGATGCACGTTTCAGTGCATCGACCATCAAGATCAGTTCCATCAGGCTGTCGTTAGTAGGGGCGCAGGTCGATTGCAGAACGAAGACGTCTTTACCGCGGACGTTTTCGTTAATCTCTACCATCACTTCGCCGTCCGAGAATTTCGAAACGTTTGCCTTGCCGAGAGGGATGCCGAGATTTTTGACGACCCCTTCTGCCAATGCAGGATTAGCGTTGCCGGTAAAAACCATCAGGTTTTCGAAAGCCATTGGGAGTCCCAGAGAAAAGTCGAAGAATTTTTTGAAAAGCCGCCGGCAGTGCTGCCGACGCTATGCGAACCAAGTAGAATGTCCCGCTCTTGGCGAGACACTTTTGCCCTATCCGGCCGGAGACTGCTTCAGCCTCGACGGTTCCAGATACAAACGAATGGCAGGGGAACAAGGATTCGAACCTTGGTATGCCGGAATCAAAATCCGGTGCCTTAACCAGCTTGGCGATTCCCCTACGCAACTGACTGCTTGTCGTTACAGGCCGATATTATACAGCCATTTCAACGCTAAGCCAAATCTTTTTACGCTTCACAACATCGCGTCTAGCGGGTGATGATGGAGCGCCTGGGCTTTCCACGCTTTCCACTTTGCCGGCACCTTTTCAAGTACCGCCGCCGCTTCGGCTTCGGAGGCCAGCGCACAGAACACACATGCACCAGAGCCAGTCATCCTGGCATCGCCATACGCTGCTAGCCACGCTACCGCTTCTGCTACCGGCGGAAATAACTGCGTTGCTACCTGCTGTAAGTCGTTCTTTCCAAACTCCTTTAAACCGTTTCGATTTTCGAGGTGGCTGGAAAAGTCCGATATTATGACGGGCGGAGTATCCCTTGTCAAATGTTCTGAAGAAAAAATTGCTGCGGTTGGGACTTCGACCCCCGGCTCGATCACCACATACCAGCAATTGGCCGCCTGCACCGGCTGCAGCGCCTCTCCCACGCCTTCGGCAAACGCAGTCTGTCCAAAGATAAAGAAAGGGATGTCGGCCCCCAGCGGCAGCCCCAGTGCCATCAGTTGCGCGCGGCTCAGGCCAGCCTGCCACAGATGGTTGAGCACCATCAGCGTGGTAGCAGCGTCGGACGAACCGCCCCCCAGCCCGCCGCCCATAGGCAAGATCTTATGCACCGCAATATCCACGCCGCGCGGGAGGCTGCCGGTACGGCGCAGCACTTCAGCCTGCAGCAGGCGGGCAGCGCGGATAATCAGGTCGCGTTCCTGCGGTACGCCGGCCAGTTCCGTCACACGGACAATCTGCTCATCCTCGCGCAGGGTGAAATCGAGGCTGTCGCCATGGTCCACCATCTGGAACACGGTCTGCAGCAGATGGTAGCCATCGGCACGGCGGCCATTTACATGCAGGAAGAGATTGAGTTTGGTCGGAGCCGGGCAATGTTTCAAACTTGTCATGTGCTTTATTCTGTTACGGAAGGACGAATGGCGATGCGGATTGCCAGCTCCTCGACTTCGCCCGCGCCCAGACGGGTCAGTTCTATACGTTTAGGCTGCGGTACGGCCGCCAGTTCATCCTGCCACGTCATGTACTCGACTTTCCAGCCGTCGCGCGTGACCACCGTGTTACGGGCCGGCGAGGCACTGAAGCGCTGGCCCTGTGCATCGGTGGCATAGCCTTGCAACCAGTCGCGCAAGCCCGCTACCGGCAGGCTCCAGCCCAGCGTCTGGGTAGTCAGGCTGTCGAGATCGGCTGCCGTGCGCAGTGGCTGGCCGCTCTGCTGCAGGCTGGCCTGCTGGGGCGTGACATGCAGCACCGCCACAGTCTGGCCCGTGGGCGATACCAGCGTCACATCCGTGGCTGCTGACGTCTGCTGCCACTGGAAGGTTCCCGTCAGCGACTCGCGCTTGCCGTCGCGCAGGTAGTTAATCCCTATCGAGCCTTGCAGGGCCAGCGCGTCGCGGTAAGGGGCTACCGTCGCGGCAGACTGCGTCGCTCCACCTGTCGTGGCGCAACCGCCCAGCAACAGGGCGGAACTCAGGCTCATGGCAGTGAGCAGCGCACCACGGCGCGAAAATAGGCGGGTAGTCATCATGTGTCAGCTTATCAGAGGCTTTGCTTGAGGCGCGCCAGTGTGCTTTTCAGCACGTCGTTTTGCGGGTCTTTGCTCTGGGCTTCCTGCCAGAGTTTTCTGGCAGCGGCCTGATCGCCTTTGACGAACAGCACTTCCCCCAGATGGACTGCAATTTCTGCATCATTGCGCACGGCATAGGCGCGGCGCAGCATGGACTCGGCCTCGTCGAGATTGCCCATGCGGAATTGCACCCAGCCCATGCTATCCATGATGTAAGGGTCGCCGGGCGCCATTTTCAGGGCCTTGTCGATCAGGCTATAGGCTTCCGGCAGGCGCTCGTTGCGCTCGGCCAGCGAGTAGCCCAGTGCATTGTAGGCTTGCTGGTTGTCCGGCGCAGCGATCATTACCTGGCGCAAGGTCTTTTCCATCAGTTCCATCTGCCCCATTTTTTCAGCCAGCAGGGCAAACTCGTACAGCAGGTCCGGATTGCCGGGGAAGCGTTTGTTGGCATTTTCCAGCACCACGAAGGCGGTCAGCACATCGCCTGCATCGCGCAGCAGCTGGGCATCGACCAGGAACACCTGGGCCTGATCGTTCTGGTCCGTAGGCTTGAGTTCGGCCAGCTGGGCGCGGGCTTGGTCCACTTTGCCCTGGCGTGCCGTCAGCTGGGCCATTTTCAGGCGCGCCGCCAGATAGTCCTTTTCATCGCCGCCTTCGATCTGTTCCAGCCAGTTGTAGGCAGCGGCCAGATCGCCACGGTGCTCGGCGATCTGCGCCAGGATGATCAGTACCTTGGATGGATCGCGCTCATCGTTAGGTTGCTGCGCCAGCACTTCCACATAGCGCGACAGGTATTTTTCCGCATTCACCAGATCGTTGTTCTGCATGGCCATGGCGCCCAGCGAATATAGCGTGGCCAGATTGTCCGGCTGCTCTTTGAGCAGGGTGAGGAACTGTTCGCGGGCAGCATCCACCTGCTTGGCGTCCACCAGAATGCGGGCATAGGCAGCGCGCACTTCATTGGCATGCGGATGTCTGGTCAGGAAATCCGACAGCACGGCCAGCGCATTTTCCAGGCTGCCGGAAACCTGCGCCTTGGTCAGCACGGCCAGTTCCGAATCTGCCTTGATGGCCAGCGCACGTTCCGCTTCCGCATAGGCACGCGGGGCGTCGTTGAGCGCAAAGGCGCTCTGCGCCAGTATCAGATGGCTTTCCAGCATCTCGTCGTAAGGCGCCAGCACACGCTCCAGCAACGCAAACGTGGCGGCCTTGTCCTTCAGGTGCAGCATCAGTTGCTGCATCTGGAACATGGCCAGCGGACGCGATTTGGTAGGCAACTGCTTGAGACGCAGAGAGAACAGCTGCTCCGCCTCGCGCAGATCGGGGTTATTCACCAGAAAACCCAGTTGCATCTGGATCGCCTCGTCCGATTCCGGCGCCAGCCCGCGCCACAGACGGATAGCTGACAGCGCTTCCGGCCCCTGTTTGGCCGTCATGGCCATTTCCGTAGCGCGCTGCGCCAGCCGGGGATCGCGCGTCTGCTGCGCCAGCGCCAGCATGGTGATGTAAGGCCCCTGCCAGTTACCCTGCTTGAATTCCAGTTCAGCCTTGGTAATCCGGTAGACCAGTTCGCTGGTCAGCTCCACATTGGGCAGCACCACAGTCGGCGTGTCGTCGCTGGCCGTCGCCGCCTCGGCGGCGGGAGCAGCAGCGGCAGCAGTCGGCGCAGCGGCCGGCTGGCCCGCGGGCGCTGCATCGGCAGCGGCGGTAGTGACAGGAGCAGCCAGTTGCGGGGTGGTGGCACATGCTGACAGCAGGGCCGACAAGGTTACAATGGCAAAAGCGTTTTTCAAGGGTAAATCCTGGCGATCGGTATGGTTACGGACAGATTTTACGCCCTGCACCGGGCTGGCGTGTTTGACTAGTGTAACCAAATATTCCGATCAATCACCTTTCGGCGCCCGCAGCAGCCAAGTTGCTGCCCGCCGGAGCGTCGGAATATCGCCCGGATAGACCAAATTCCCGCTCAACCTCAGCCTACCTGAAGCGAAACAGATGCCAGAATTACCAGAAGTTGAAGTCACCCGGCGCGGCGTCGCGCCCCACCTCGAAGGCCGCATTGTCCATTCCGTGGTGATGCGGCGCGCTGGCCTGCGCTGGCCCTTCCCGCCCCAACTCAATGAACTGCTAACAGGTCGCACCGTGCGCGCTACCGGGCGGCGCGGCAAATATCTGCTGGTGCATTTCGATCACGGCACGCTGATCATCCATCTGGGCATGTCCGGCCATTTGCGCATCATGCCGGCCGGCATAGCGGCGGAAAAGCATGACCATATCGATCTGGTCGTACATAGCGACGCAGGGCTGCAGGCGCTGCGCATGAAAGACCCGCGCCGCTTTGGCGCCGTGCTCTGGCACGATGCCGCCGATGGCGCACTGGAACACCATGTGCTGCTGCGCGAGCTGGGCGTGGAACCGCTGGAAACCGGCTTCACGGGCAAACTGCTGTATGACCGCACGCGCGGGCGCAGCACCGCAGTCAAACAGACGCTGCTGGCAGGCGATATCGTGGTCGGCGTGGGCAATATCTACGCATCGGAAAGCCTGTTCCGCGCCCGCATCAACCCGAAAACACCGGCCGGCCGCATTAGCCTGGCCCGCTACGAAACGCTGGCGCAAACGGTGCGCGAGGTGCTGGCCGAAGCCATCGTGCAGGGCGGCAGCACCTTGCGTGACTTTATTGCCGTAAATGGCCAGTCCGGTTACTTCCAGCAGACCTATTTCGTCTATGATCGTGCTGGTGTGCCGTGCAAAGTGTGCGGCACGCCTATCCGGCAAATCAAGCAGGGCCAGCGCTCCACCTTTTACTGCGTGCATTGCCAAAAATAAGGGCAGACTCCATGGTCAGGGATTTCGAACATTACTCCGCGTGGCGGCAAAGCGTACTGACCGCGCTGACCGGCTATCAGAGCTGGATGCGGGCCGCTGGCCTGGGCGACGGCGCCACCGAGCAGCGCATAGCCCGCACGCTGGCGCGGCTGGGCGACGACAAGCTGTCGCTGGCATTTGTAGCGGAATTCTCGCGCGGTAAATCGGAACTGATCAACGCCATCTTCTTTGCCGAGTATGGCCAGCGCCTGCTGCCCTCGGCGGCAGGACGCACCACCATGTGTCCGACGGAGCTGATGTACGACGCGGCCTACCCGCCTTCGCTGCGCCTGCTGCCTATCGAAACCCGCGCCCAGCACCTCTCCACCAGCGACTACCGCGAGCAGCCCGACGCCTGGACTGTGCTGCCGCTGGATCTGGCCGACGGCGCCGCCATGCACGAGATTTTCAAGCAGGTGGGCCTGACCCGCCGCGTGCCGGTGGAAGAAGCGCGCCGCTATGGCCTGTACGACGAAGAAGACCCCGCGCTAGCTGCCACTATCGACGCAGCGGGCATGGTGGAGATTTCGCGCTGGCGCCATGCCATCATCAACTTCCCTCACCCGCTGCTCAAGCAGGGGCTGGTGATACTCGATACGCCGGGCCTGAACGCCATCGGCACGGAACCGGAGCTGACCCTCAACCTGATACCGAATGCGCATGCCGTGCTGTTCATCCTCGCCGCCGACGCCGGCGTGACGCGCAGCGATATCGACGTCTGGCGCCAGCACATCGGCGCCGGTCCGGGGCGGCTGGTGGTACTGAACAAGATCGATGGCCTGTGGGATGAACTGAGCAGCGAGGCCGACATCAATGCCGATATCGCGCGCCAGCAGGAACAGGCGGCCCATACGCTGGGGCTGGAAACCCGTCAGGTTTTCCCTGTGTCGGCACAGAAGGGGCTGGTGGCGCGCATTACGGACGATGCAGCCCTGCTCGACCGCAGCCGCCTGCCGGCGCTGGAGCAGGCGCTGTTCGAGCAGCTGATCACGGCAAAGAAAGATATCGTGCGCCAGCAGCTGCAGGATGAACTGCAGGCGCTCAGCAGCGCCCAGCTAGGGCTGCTGCAAGCACGCAGCCGCGGCATCGTCGAACAGCTGGTGGAACTCAACAGCCTGCGCGGCAAGAACCAGAATATGATCAGCCACATGATACGCCGCATCGACGCGGAGAAGAAGGATTTCGACGCCAGCCTGTACACGCTGCAGGCCACGCGTTCCGTGTTCACGCGATTGTCTACCGAGCTCTATACCTGCATGGGCATGGACATCGTGCGCGACGATATCGAACAGGTTCGCAGCGATATGCAGCACAGCCGCTTCTTCACGGGCGTACGCGAGGCCATGCGTCAGTACTTCGGCCGGGTCAATGCCAACCTCGATGCCGCCGAGCGCAAGACGTCCGAGATCAGCGACATGATGGCGGTGATGTACCGCCGCTTCGCCAGCGAACATGGCCTGTCGCTGGCGATGCCGATGGCGTTCACACTGCAGCCCTACCGTTCCGAAATCGCCACCATCGAAGCGATTTATAACAAACAGTTCGGCACTGCCACGCTGATTACCACCAGCCGCGTGGTACTGATGGAGAAGTTTTTTGATACCATCGCGTCGCGCGTGCGGGCCTGCTTCAAGGCCGCCAATCAGGATGCGGAAGCGTGGCTGAAAGTGATCATGGCGCCGCTGGAAGCGCAGATCCGCCAGCACAAGGAACAGCTCAAGCACCGGCAGGCGTCGATCCAGCGCATCCATGACGCGACCGATAGTCTGGAACAGAAGATCGAAGCCTTCGAAGCCAGCCAGCAGGAACTGGCGGCGCAGAAGATCACCTTGCTGGAGCTGGCCGGACAGGTCAGCCTCGCCATCAACGCACAGTGGCCGACGCTGGACGCCGCCGCTTAAAAGAATCCGGCATCGCGCCGGCCCAGTATTTTCAGGAAGCTTATGAAGTTAGCAGTCGAATTTGCACGAGAAGATTTTCACGATCCCGATTTTTCCGCCACCCTGATGGCGTGGCAGCAGCAGCACGGCCGGCACACGCTGCCGTGGCAGAACACGCGTGATGCCTATCTGATCTGGCTGTCCGAAATCATGCTGCAGCAGACCCAAGTTTCCGCCGTGATCGGCTACTACCAGCGCTTCCTGCAACGCTTCCCCGATCTGGCCAGCCTTGCTGCCGCGCCGGTGGAAGATGTGATGGCGCAGTGGAGCGGGCTCGGTTACTACACCCGCGCACGCAATTTGCACAAATGTGCGCAGCGCGTGGTGGCCGAATATGGCGGTGTGTTCCCGTCCGATCCGTTGCTGCTGGCCGACCTGCCCGGCATAGGCCGCTCTACTGCCGCAGCGATTGCGGCATTTTCCAGTGGCCGCCGCGCCGCCATCATGGATGGCAACGTCAAGCGCGTACTGGCGCGCGTGTACGGCGTCGATACTTATCCGGGCGAGCGCAAGACGGAAGAAATGATGTGGCATCGGGCCGAAGCTCTGCTGCCAGAACAGGGCATAGAGTCCTATACGCAGGGCCTGATGGATATGGGCGCGACGCTGTGCACGCGCAGCAAGCCCGATTGTGCGCGCTGCCCCATGCAGCCGCGCTGCGTGGCCTACAACACGGGCCGCACGGCGGAACTGCCGGTGCGCAAACCGAAGAAGGCTAGCCCAGAAAAGCACGCCATCATGCTGCTGATGATCGATGGCGGCGCCGTGCTGCTGGAGCAGCGGCCACCGAGCGGCATATGGGGCGGTTTGCTGTCGCTGCCGGAACTGGCAGGCCATGTAGCCGCACCGGATGAGGATGAAGGGAGTGATGCGAATGCGGCGGATGATAGCGAACTGCTGCGCGCGGTGGAACCGTTTGGCAC
>Ga0187845_1001161_pt1 | contig 15233 bp, 15 predicted proteins | sample SpaLakP09_SKY_68_FD_134515 | JGI IMG/M metagenome (GOLD analysis project Ga0187845, IMG submission 134515) | Oligotrophic lake water microbial communities from Sparkling Lake, Wisconsin, USA - SP09_SKY_68 | ecosystem: Environmental > Aquatic > Freshwater > Lake | place: USA: Sparkling Lake... | reverse complement strand
GCCTGGTGGCGCGCCTCGCCACGGCGCACTGCGACGCGCGCCGCGACTTCGTGGGCCATGTGGGCGGGGACGATTTCATGCTGATCTTTCAGAGCAGCAACTGGCTGCAGCGCTGCAAGAACATCGTGGACGAGTTTGCGCGCGAGGCCGTCACGCTGTTTGACGACGGCGCCCGGCAGGCTGGCGGCATCCATGCAGAAGACCGGCATGGCGTGCGGCGGTTCTTTCCGTGCACCACCTTGGCCATCGGTGCCGTGCGCATCACGCCCGGGCGCTTCCGGCACGCCGAAGAGGTGGCCAACCTAGCTGCCGTGGCCAAACATGAGGCCAAGCTCGCCGCCACCGGCGTGGTTCTGCACGGCGGCTTCACCGAATCCAGCCTGGGCGCGCTGGCCGCCACGCGGGCGTTGCAGGATGTGCTGGCGGCGTAAGGGGATGGAGGGAGCGGCGCAGGTTCAGTCAGGTACAGGGGCTGCGCGATTCACGCTGCAAGCCAGTTCGCCTCGGCCCCAGGCGCGCCGAGGAGCGCCGCCCCATCTGTTCATGGGTTCTGTGCGCGGCTCGAATTGGAGGTGCGGTCACTTTGCCTCTCAACTTCGCAAGCTATAGTTTGTCCGGCTGCAGCAAGCGTGTTTCGCAGAATTTTTGAACGCAAAGCCCGAAGGCTACGAGCTCCTCCACGACCCCAAATCTGAACGCAGAGGTGATGATGAAATTGAAGGCCCCATCTATCGATCCAACGTTTGGCCAGCCTTCGAAAATGGCAGCATCCAGCCCCACCAAGCTGCTCTTGAGCGTTGGATTGAAAAACGGGACCGAGTGCAGGGAATAGCTCAAACCACCAACACCATGCCCATCGCATCCCGTGAGTTCCATCATCACAGTGGCTTTGGTCCCTATGGTTTCTGGCCTGCGCGATTGGAGGCGTATTCGATTCAGCGTGTTACTTCGGAAATCCGTCGTGAAGAAAGCGTCTGACCCTGCAATCGGGCGGCACAGCCACCAGCTGCGCTTGAGGCTCCCTCCCCTTCGCGCCAGCTGCCCCTCACTTCCACATCAGGCCGCAAACCAACCTATGTCTGTCCCCCCACACCTTCTCCCATTCTGGAACGAGTTCCTGCTTGCCACAGGAACCGCCGATCACGGCCGCTACTACGACGTCTGCATCTTTGGCGACAGCGAGAAGCTTGCCGACGAACTGGCCGATCTGGTGCTGCGCGGCGTCAAGCGTGCAACCGCAGGCTCGTTATGGTCCTATGAAGACCAGGGAATGCGGCCCCCAAGGCCTGGAGACCTCAGCATAGTCACAGCCTGGTCCGGCCAGCCGCTCTGCATCATCGAGACGCAAGCCGTCGATGTCGTGCCCTACAACGAAGTCACCGCAGAGTTTGCCGCCGTTGAAGGTGAAGGCGACGGGTCTCTCGCCTACTGGCTTGAAAGCCATCGACGGTACTTCGAGCAGGAGTGCGCCAGAGCCGGGCGACAGTTTGACGAGAGGATGTTGCTCGCCTGTGAGAAATTCAAAGTCATCTATCAACCTCAGCCCCGTACGGCCTGACCCGCCGGTGGGCAACACGGAGTCCGTTTTCATGCATACCAACCATGGCTCAGTCACGCTGCGCCTCATGACCGAGCAGGACTTTCCCATGCTCCATGACTGGCTGAACCGGCCTCACATCGTGGAGTGGTGGGGCGGAGAAGAAGCACGGCCGACACTCGCTGAAGTGCAGCAGGAGTACCTGCCAAGCGCTCTGGCGAAAGCGTCTGTCACGCCATACATCGCCATGCTGGACAACGAACCGATGGGGTACGCGCAGTCATATGTCGCACTCGGAAGTGGGAACGGGTGGTGGGAAGACGAAACCGATCCTGGAGTCCGTGGAATAGACCAATCCCTGGCAGATCCATTCCAGCTGGGGAAAGGCCTTGGAACCCAGCTGGTTCGGGCGCTCGTTGAGATGCTGTTCAACGACCCTGAGGTAACCAAGATTCAGACCGACCCTTCTCCGGACAACTTGCGAGCCATCCGCTGCTACGAAAAGGCGGGGTTCGTGCAGCAGCAGACGATAGACACCCCAGATGGGCCGGCTGTGTACATGGTTCAAACACGGCGGACATTCGAGCTGGCGCGCGGTGCTGTCTAGCCCCCCATGCGACCCATCCTGAATTTCGCAAAAGCCATCGCGCTTGCGAGCGTCCTCGCAACACTGGTTGCCTGCACCACGGCCGAGCCCGCAGGTGAGTTCAGCACAGCCCTCGGCAAGCTGGTTCGATCCGAGAATGTTCACGAGGTAGATCTGGCAAACGTACTCCCACTGGACTGGGATGAACTGTTCGCCTTTGGCCCGTACTCACCCCGCGAGAGCAACTGCCAGGCGTTGCAACTTGGCTGGCTCCAATGCCGCATGACGCTGCCTGCCGAGGTGAGTGAAGGCGAATTCTTCCTGGTCTTCCGGTCAAACGCCAAAGTCGTGCACGTGGAGCACCATCGGAGGTGGAATGGCGACTTCAGCTCGCAGGCCAGTCCGCGACCCCAACCGATACTGCGGTCTGCTGCAAAGTTCTCTGTCAGGCTGGTGTCCAACCGGGCGCCAGAGGGTGAGCAGTGGTACCAACTTGAGCATCAGGCCCATGACTGAGCACCTGCACTGACGAGGTCCGAGCCTCATGTTGAACGCTGGGCGTCACGAAAAGAACTCACGCCACATCTCACTCTGAAACACCCATGAACGAAGCCGAAATCGCCTCAGGTCTGCCAAGCACACCGCACTATCAGTACGCGCAGCGCGTGGGGAGCCAGCTCTTTCTTGCGGGCCAGGTGCCGCAGGCCGCCGATGGCTCGATCGTGGCGCCCGGAGATCCGTGCGCCCAGGCATCGCAGTGCCTGGAGAACCTGAACAAGGTTCTGGCGGTTCACGGGTTTGCCGCTCCAGACATTCGCCGCGTTGTTGTCTACGTCGTCGGCGAACAGGCCGACCTTTCAGCCGCCTGGGGCGCCGTGACCGCGCACTTTGGCGGGCAAGTGCCTCCGGCAACGCTCCTGGGTGTCGCCCGTCTGGGATACCCGGGGCAGGTGGTGGAGATCGACGCTACCGTCGTCAAGGGCTAGAAGCCTGCGCGGCTTCGCTTGAGCGCAGAGTGACGCGGCACTGAGCACTCCACACTGCGCGGCCTCAAGGCCCCGTAGGCGCCCCTGCCTCGAACCAGCGCTTGACCAGCGCACGTTCCGCATCCGTCATGCCCGTGGCGTTGTTCATGGGCATGAGCTTTTGCACCACCACCTGCTGGTAGACGGCCTGGGCATGCTGCTGGGCCAGCGCGGGGGAATCGAGCCGCAGGTTTTTCATCTGCACCTGCTCGCCGTGGCACATGTAGCAGCGCTGCTCCAGCACGGCCTGCACCGATTTGAAGTCAATTTGGCTGCCTGCGCCCGCTGCGCCTGCCCCGGAAGCTCCTGAAACAGGAGCAACAACGGCAGCGGGTGCGGGGGTAGCCACGGCAGCAACAGCGGCGACGGGTGCCGGGCGCATCCAGGCGATGGCGCCCACAATCACCGCCACGCCCACCAGCGCATAGGGCAGCGGGTTGCCGTTGCGGCCCAGCTTGTAGCCGTGGCGCATCACAAAAAACTGGCGAATGGCCGCACCCGCGAACATCATCAGGATCAGCACCAGCCAGTTCTGCGGGTGGCTCCAGGTAAAGCTGTAGTGGTTGCTGAGCATGGCAAACAGCACGGGCAGCGTGAAGTAGGTGTTGTGCACGCTGCGCTGCTTGCCGCGTTTGCCGTGGATCGGGTCCACGGGCTCGCCCGCCTTGATCTGCGCGATCACGGTGCGCTGGCCGGGGATGATCCAGAAGAACACGTTGGCGCTCATGGCCGTGGCGATCATCGCGCCCACCAGCAAAAAGGCCGCGCGGCCCGCAAACCAGTGGCAGGCCAGCCACGAGGCAATGCACACCAGCACCAGCACCAGCGCGCCCACGATGGCGTCGCCGTTCTTGCGTTGGCCAAAGATGCGGCAGATCGCGTCATACAGCAGCCAGAACACCACGAAGAACGCCAGCGCCACCACGATGGCCGTGGCGGGCGCCCAGTCCATGCGCGACTTGTCGATGAGGTAGGTGCTGGCGCTGTAGAGGTAGGACACCGTGAACAGCGCAAACCCGCTGATCCAGGTGCTGTAGCTCTCCCAGAAGAACCAGTGCAGGTGCCCCGGCAGCTTGGGCGGCGACACGGCGAACTTGACGGGGTGGTAGAAACCGCCGCCGTGCACGGCCCAGAGTTCGCCGCTCACGCCCTGCTTCTTGAGGTCGTCGTCCTCGGGCGGCGTGAGGCTGCTGTCAAGGAAGACGAAGTAGAACGACGAGCCAATCCAGGCGATGGCGGTGATGACGTGGACCCAGCGCAAGAGCAGGTTGGCCCAGTCGAGAAGGTAGCTTTCCATAGTTCTCAACCTTGGCGGCGTGCGGGCGAAAGTGCCGCGCATGCCGCTTGTACAACCTGCTCACCACTGCGGGCGCTCTGAGCAGAAGAAGGGGGTCGCGCACCTGGGCAGAAAAGATTCTGCTGGGCACCGCTGCGACCGATGAATCAAAGTGTATGCAGAAATTGTTCCCGCTTCCAGCCCCAGTCTGGTGCCTGCGGGGCGGGAATTACCCGCATTCAAGCTGTTGTGACGGCAGGTGCATGAATCGTTCCAGCCACCGTCGCTCAGGCTAACTCCAAACTGAGCAGCAGCTGCGCCGCCACGGCCACAGCGATCACCTCGGGCTCCTTGCCCCCGATGCCGGGGATGCCGATGGGGCAGGTCACCTGGGCCAGTTCGTCCTGGCTGAAGCCCCGGCTGCGCAGGCGGCTGCCAAAGGTGGCCCACTTGGTCTGGCTGCCAATGAGGCCGATGAAGGGCAGGTCCCGCTGCTGCCGCTGGCGCTGCAGGCAGGCGGCCACCACGTCCAGGTCTTCGGCGTGGCTGAAGCTCATGATCAGCACGCGGCTGCCTGGCGCCAGGCCCGGCACGGCCCCCTGCACCGGGTCGGAATGCTCGCAGACTGCGCCGTCGGGCGGCGGCTCGGGGAAGATGCCGTCGCGGCTGTCGATCCAGGTCAGCGCAAACGGCAGCGGCGCCAGCACACGAGCCAGCGCATGGCCCACATGGCCGCCGCCAAACAGCGCCACGGGGTGGTGGCGGGGCGCCAGGCGAGCGGCCAAGCCCGGGGTATCGGCCGCCGTGAGCAGCACAAAGCCCAGGTGCACCACACCGCCACAGCATTGGCCCAGCGCCGGGCCCAGTGCGTACCGCACGGGTGCGGGGTTGGCGGCCGCCGTGCCTGCCAGCCGCAGGCGCGCTTCGGCAATCGCCTGCAGCTCCAGGTGCCCCCCGCCGATGGTGCCCACCAGGTGGTCGGCAAACACGGCCATCCAGGCCCCGGCCTCGCGGGGCACCGACCCTTGGGTAGACTCTACGGTTACCAGGCATGCTGGCCCGGCGGTCAAACCGTCCAACAGCAAACGCAAATTTGTCACCGCCATTCCTTTGTCGTTAACGCCCCTGGCCGCTGGCACCGCTGGCGGCCCCTGCCACACCCACACCATGCCCGACACGCCCCCCCACCGCTCCCCCGGCCCGCGCAGCCACTGGCTGCTGGCAGGCATCATGGCCCTTGGCGCCGCCCTGGTATCGGCCTGCAAATCGCCGCCTGAACCCGCCCCCGCGCCTCCTGACAGCGTGCCGTCCACCAGTGCGGAGCCCGGTGGCGTGAAAGGACCGGTGCCCGCAGCGGCCGGGTCGGCACGCCCCTCGGCCGCTGCCACGCCCCAGGCCTACCGGCAGGATGCAGCCACGCACCTTTATGGGCTGAACCGCGAACGCATCTTCAAAGGCAAGCTGCCCGCCCAGTTGTACGCCATCGGCGTGCTGCAGGTGGACATTGACCGCAGCGGCAAGGTCACCCGCCTGCACTGGATGCGTGCCCCGCGCCACGCGCCCGAGGTGGTGGCCGAAATCGAGCGCACCGTGCGCGCTGCGGCGCCCTTCCCTGCGCCCACACGCATGGGCAAGGTCACCTACACCGACACCTGGCTGTGGGACAAGGGGGGACACTTTCAGCTGGATACCCTGACTGAAGGACAGTTGTAAGTACATCCCTCCGAGCGGTTTCGCCGCTCGGCGCGGCCGCCCGAAGCGGCCGCGATGCCTACGAACCTCGGTAGGTCGAATAGCTCCACGGGCTCACCAGCAGGGGCACGTGGTAGTGCTGGTCGGCATGCGCAATGCCGAAGTCCAGGCTCACCTGGTTCAAAAAGTTGGGTTCGGGCAACTGCACGCCCCGGGCATTGAAGTAGCCCGCCACATCAAAACGCAGCCGGTAGGTGCCGGTGCGCAGGCTGGCGTTGTCGAACAGCGGCGCATCGGTGCGGCCATCGTGGTTCAGCACCAGGCGCTTGATGAGGGTGGCGTTGTCGCCATCGGTGGCATACAGGGCGACCTCCATGCCAGCGGCGGGGCAGCCGTTCATGGTGTCGAGAACGTGGGTGCTCAATCCCATAGGGAATCTCCTGAAGTGGGGACCACGGCCGATCGGCGAGGATTGCCAGATCGCAGCGTGTAGACCAAAAGTGTATACACTTTTCGCCATCCAACGTATCATGCCACCATGGAATCTTCATCCACCAGTGCGATTGTCGAGGCGCTGACCCGCGCCATCGTGGAGCACCGCCTGCAGCCAGGCACCAAATTGGCCGAGCAGAAACTGGCCGACCACTTCGGCGTGTCGCGCACGCTGGTGCGCCAGGCGCTGTTCCAGCTCGCGCAGAACCGCCTCGTCACGCTGGAGCCCGCGCGTGGCGCTTTTGTCTCCACGCCTTCCGTCGAAGAAGCCCGCCAGGTGTTCGCCGTGCGCCGCATGCTCGAAACCGAGATGACGCGTGCCTTTGTGCAAACCGTGACCCCCGCCAAGATCAAGGCCCTGCGCGCCCATGTGGCCAGTGAGAAGGCCGCCATGGGCACGGCCGACGCCAGCAGCCGCACCGAGCTGCTGGGCGACTTCCATGTGCGCATGGCCGAACTCATGGGCAACGAGGTGCTGGCGCAGATGCTGGGCGACCTGATCTCGCGCTGCGCGCTGATCACGTTGATGTACCAGTCGGCCAGCGCCGCCGAACACTCGCACGAGGAGCATGGCGACATCGTGGCCGCCCTGGCCGCACGCGACGAGGCGCTGGCCGTCTCGCTCATGCAGTCGCACCTCGAACATGTGGAAGCCAGCCTGACGTTTGACCGCAAACGCCCGGCCAGCGACCTGGCCGCCGCGCTCATGCCGTGACCCTTTGAACCCCTGACGCCCATGATCTACGACTCCACCCAGCCCTACCCCCGCGACCTCATCGGCTACGGCAAGAACCCACCCCACGCGCAGTGGCCGGGCGGCGCGCGCATTGCCGTGCAGTTCGTGCTGAACTACGAAGAAGGCGGCGAGAACGCCGTGCTGCACGGCGACGCGGGCAGCGAGCAGTTCCTGTCGGAAATGTTCAACCCCGCCAGCTACCCCGAGCGGCACATGAGCATGGAAGGCATCTACGAATACGGCTCGCGCGCCGGCGTGTGGCGCATCCTGCGCGAGTTCGAAAAGCGCAAGCTGCCGCTGACCGTGTTCGGCGTCTCCAGCGCGCTGCAGCGCCACCCCGAACTGACGCAGGCCTTCGTGCAGCTGGGCCACGAGATCGCCTGCCACGGCCTCAAGTGGATCCACTACCAGCACGTGCCCGAAGAGGTCGAGCGCGCCCACATGGCCGAGGCCATGGAGATCATCCAGCGCATGACCGGCCACCGCGCGCTGGGCTGGTACACCGGCCGCGACAGCCCCAACACCCGCCGCCTGGTGGCCGACTTCGGCGGCGTCGAGTACGACAGCGACTACTACGGCGACGACCTGCCGTTCTGGATGGACGTGAAAAAGAGCAGCGGCACCACGGTGCCCCAGCTCATCGTGCCCTACACGCTCGACTGCAACGACATGCGCTTTGCGCTGCCGCAGGGCTATTCACACGCCGACCCGTTCTTCCAGTACATGAAGGACACGTTTGATGCGCTGTATGCCGAGGGCGATCCCGCCGGTGACAACGCCCCGAAGATGATGAGCATCGGCATGCACTGCCGCCTGCTGGGCCGCCCTGGCCGCATCACGGCGCTGCAGCGTTTTCTGGACCACATCCAGCAGCACAGCGACGTGTGGGTGTGCCGCCGCATCGACATCGCACGCCACTGGAAACAGGCGCACCCCTACCCTTCACAGAAAGCAGGCTGAGCATGGCCCTGACCCTGGAACAACTCAACGCCGCCAGCCCTGCCGAGGCCCTGCAGCTGCTGGACGGCCTGTACGAGTACTCGCCCTGGATAGCAGAGCAGGCGCTGGCGCAGCGCCCCTTCCGCTCGCAGGCCCACCTGCAGCATGCGCTGGCCCAGGTCGTGCGCACTGCAGGGCAGGACGCGCAGCTCGCGCTGATCCGCGCCCACCCCGAACTGGCAGGCAAGGCCATGGTGGCCAAGAATCTCACGGCCGAGTCCACCAACGAGCAGAGCAAGGCAGGCCTCACGCAGTGCACGCCCGAGGAGTTCGCACGCATCCAGCAGCTCAACGCGGCCTACAACGAGCGCTTCGGCTTCCCGTTCATCCTGGCGGTGCGCGGGCCGCGCGGCACCGGCCTGCCCAAGCAGGAGATCATCGACACGTTTGCACGGCGCCTGGACAACCACCCCGAGTTCGAACTGGCCGAGGCCCTGCGCAACATCCACCGCATCGCCGAGATCCGCCTGAACGACAAGTTCGCCACCGAGCCCGTGCTGGGCAACGACGTGTGGGACTGGCAGGAAAAGCTCGCCGAGCACTCCGACCCCGGCTTTGCCGAAAAAGGCCAGCTCACTGTCACCTACCTCACCGACGCGCACCGCGCCTGCGCCCAGCGCATCAGCCACTGGATGCGCGACTGCGGCTTCGACGAAGTGGAAGTGGACGCCGTGGGCAACGTGGTGGGGCGCTACCACCCCGCTACCGAAGGAGCGCGCTACCTCATCACCGGGTCGCACTACGACACCGTGCGCAACGGCGGCAAGTACGACGGCCGCCTGGGCATTTTTGTGCCCATGGCCTGCGTGCGCGAGCTGCACCGCGCCGGCCGCCGCCTGCCCTTCGGCATCGAGGTGGTGGGCTTTGCCGAAGAAGAAGGCCAGCGCTACAAGGCCACCTTCCTCGGCTCGGGCGCGCTCATCGGCGACTTCAACCCCGCCTGGCTCGACCAGAAGGACGCGGACGGCGTGACCATGCGCGCGGCCATGCAGCACGCGGGTTTGTGTATCGACGACATCGCAAAGCTTAAGCGCGACCCTGCCCACTACCTGGGCTTCATCGAGGTGCACATCGAGCAGGGCCCGGTGCTCAACGAACTGGACCTGCCCCTGGGCGTGGTCACCTCCATCAATGGCAGCGTGCGCTTCATCGCCGAGATGATCGGCACCGCCAGCCACGCCGGCACCACCCCCATGGGCCGCCGCCGCGACGCAGCCGTGGCCGTGGCGGAGCTGGCGCTGTATGTGGAGCAGCGAGCCGCGCAGGACGGCGACTCGGTCGGCACCATCGGCCAGCTGCAGGTGCCTGCAGGCTCCATCAACGTGGTGCCCGGCCGCTGCCAATTCAGCCTGGACCTGCGCGCGCCCACCGACGCCCAGCGCGATGCGCTGGTGAGCGATGTAAAGGAGCAGCTCGCAAAGATTGCCGCCCGCCGCGGCCTGCGCTACACGCTGGAGGAATCCATGCGCGCTGCCGCCGCGCCCAGCGCACCCGCCTGGCAGCACCACTGGGAGCGCGCAGTGGACGCCCTGGGCGTGCCCGTGTTCCGCATGCCCAGCGGCGCGGGGCACGACGCGATGAAGCTGCACGAAATCATGCCCCAGGCCATGCTCTTTGTGCGCGGGCTGAACTCCGGCATCAGCCACAACCCGCTCGAATCCACCACCAACAACGACATGCAGCTGGCCGTGGACGCCTTCGCCCAGGTCCTGCGCCAACTTGCAGAGGAACAACACCCATGACGACCACCACCCCCAACAACTACGCGGCGCTGGACGCCTGGATCGACCAGCACTTCGACGAGGAAGTGCGCTTTCTGCAGGCCCTGGTGCGTGTGCCCACCGACACCCCACCCGGCAACAACGCCCCCCACGCCGAGCGCACCGCCGAGCTGCTGAAGGACTTTGGCTACGAGGCCGAGAAACATGCCGTGCCCACCGCCGATGTGTTGGCCTACGGCATGGAAACCATCACCAACCTCATCGTGCGCAGACCCTACGGCAGCGGCGGCAAGACCATTGCCCTGAACGCCCACGGCGATGTGGTGCCCCCCGGCGAAGGCTGGACACACGACCCCTACGGCGCCAACATTGTCGATGGCGCCATGTATGGCCGGGCCACCGCCGTGAGCAAGAGCGACTTCGCGTCGTTCACCTTCGCGGTGCGCGCGCTGGAAGCCGTCGCCAAGCCCGCCCGGGGCGCGGTGGAGCTGCACTTCACCTACGACGAGGAATTTGGCGGCGAACTGGGCCCCGGCTGGCTGCTGCAAAAGGGGCTGACGAAGCCCGACCTGATGATCGCCGCAGGCTTCAGCTATGAAGTGGTCACCGCCCACAACGGCTGCCTGCAGATGGAAGTGACCGTGCACGGCAAGATGGCCCACGCCGCCGTGCCCCACACCGGCGTGGACGCGCTGCAGGGCGCGGTGCACATCCTGAACGCGCTGTATGCGCAGAACGATGAGTACAAAAAGGTCACGTCCAACGTGGCGGGCATCAAGCACCCGTACCTGAACGTGGGCCGCATCGAAGGCGGCACCAACACCAACGTTGTGCCCGGCAAGGTGATGTTCAAGCTCGACCGCCGCATGATCCCCGAAGAGAACCCGGTCGAAGTCGAAGCCGCCATCCGCCGCATCATCGAGCAGACAGCGGGCGAACGCGACGGCATTCGCGTGGAGATCAAGCGCCTGCTGCTGGCCAACGCAATGACACCGCTGGCGGGCAACCAGCCCCTGGTCGATGCCATCCAGACACACGCGCAGGCCGTGATCGGTGAGCCCGTGCCCGCCGTGGGCACGCCGCTGTACACCGACGTGCGCCTGTATGTGGAGCGCGGCATCCCCGGCGTGATCTACGGCGCGGGCCCGCGCACCGTGCTTGAGTCGCACGCCAAGCGCGCCGACGAGCGCCTGCAGCTGGAAGACCTGCGCCGCGCCACCAAGGTGATTGCGCGCTCGCTGAGCGACCTGCTCGCCTGATGCGGTTTCGCGCTCAGGCGCTGCGGCGTGCCCGCTGCGCCTGCGCCAACCGCGAAAGCCGCTGCACCAGGGCCGGGTACTGCGATTCGGACGTATTGCCGTAGCCCAGCACCAGGCCGTTGTCTTCGGGCTGTGCGCGCACGGCAAAGCGTGACAGCGGCGCGGGCGCCATGTCGTAGGCGCGGGCAGCCTCGGCAATGGCCTGGTCGGGGTATGCGGGCGGCAGGCGCACCGTGAGGTGCATGCCGCTGTCGCCCCCCAGCACCGTGTGGGGCACGGCCAGATGCTGCGCCAATGCATCGCGCAGCAGCGCCTGTCGGCTGCGGTACAGGCGCCGCATGCGCCCCAGGTGCCGGCTGAACTGTCCGCTCTCGATGAACTCTGCCAGCGCCAGCTGCTCGTGGCGGTGCCCGCCGCGCAGCGTCTCCTTGAGCAGGGGCGCAGCCACGGCCGCCAGCGCCTGCGGCAGCACCACAAAGCCGAGCCGCAACGATGGGAACAGCGTCTTGCTGAACGTGCCCACATACATCACCGGCGCTTCCGGCACCAGGCCCTGCATGGCGCCGATCAGCTCGCCCGCGTGGCGGAATTCGCTGTCGTAGTCGTCCTCAATGATCCAGGCGCCGCAGGCCTGGGCCTGGCGGATCAGCGCCAACCTGCGCGCCACCGGCAGCACGGCGCCCGTGGGGTACTGGTGGGACGGCGTGGTGTAGATGAGCCGGGGGGGCATCGCCGCCCAGGCCTGGGCGGGCACCAGCAAGCCTGCATCATCGACGCGCACGGGCTCCACCCGCAGGTCCCCGCACCGGAAGGCCGTGTGTGCACCCCGGTAGCCCGGGTCTTCCAGCCAAGCGGTGTCGCCCGGGTTGGTTGCCAGCCGCACGCACAGGTTCAGGGCCTCCTGCGCGCCTTCGGTAATGACCACTTGGCCGATGTCGCAGCGCACGCCCCGCGCCACCGCCAGGTGCCGCAGGATGGCGCTGCGCAAGGCTGCCTCGCCTGCGGGGTGGCCATAGCCCAGGGCCGACACGCCCGCCGTTTTGAACGCGCGGTCAAAACAGCGCTTCCATGCACTCACCGGGAACCGCGCCAGCGCAGGCACACCCGGTTTGAAGGCCAGGGTGTCGGCCGCATCGGCAAAGCGGCTGACCACCTGCGCGCTGCGTTCGGACAGGCGCGGCGGCACCACGCGGGCCGCGTCCGCACGGCCCCGGGCGCGGCTGCGGTCCAGCGCGGCCACCTTGGTGCCCCGGCGGTTCAGCTCGATGTAGCCCTCGGCCCCCAACTGCTCGTACACCGCCGTCACGCTGTTGCGCGACACCCCCAGGTCCGCCGCCAGATCCCGCGACCCGGGCAAACGGCAGCCCGAGGGAAAGCGACCATCCAGGATGGCATCGCGGATCCGGGTCAGGAGCTGGCGCTGCAGCGAATCGCCCTGCCGCCCCCGCACCAGCGGGGCCTCCAGCAGGACATGGCGGACGGAGTCGGTGACAGGGGTGGGCGGGGTCATGGGGTGCCTGTAGAAAGCCACTGGTTGGCAAACTCAGTGGCACCATCAGATTGTGCCCTGGTGGATCTTTTTGATGATCCACAAGACCCCTAAAGTCACACGCTCCATTTCTCTTTTTGCCGCTTCGACTGCACGACCCATGTCCACCTCGATCAACGATTTGGCCCAGCCCATCGGCGCCCCCGTGCCCGGCTGGACGCCCCGCCCCCAACCCACCAGCGTGACCCTGGCGGGCCGCCACTGCCTGCTGGAGCCCCTGCAGGCCGAGCGCCACGCGGCTGACCTGGACGCCGCCTACCGGCTCGCGCCGGACCCGCGCGCCTGGACCTACATGTTCACCGGCCCTTTCGACACGCCGCAGGACTACCTGCGCTACGCCCAAGGCGCCGCGCAGAGCACCGACCCGCGCCACTTCGCGGTGGTGGACCGGGCCACCGGCAAGGCCGTGGGCACGCTGGCACTGATGCGCATCGACCCCACCCACGGAGTGATCGAGGTGGGCAACGTGATGTTCTCGCCCCTGCTGCAGCAGACCCCCGCGTCCACCGAGGCGCAGTTCCTGCTCATGGCCTACGTGTTCGACACGCTGGGCTACCGCCGCTACGAGTGGAAGTGCGACAGCCTCAACGCCCCTTCGCGGCGCACCGCCGCACGCCTGGGTTTCCAGTTCGAGGGCATCTTTCGCCAGGCCGTGGTCTACAAGGGCCGCAACCGCGACACGGCCTGGTTCTCGGTCATCGACAGCGAGTGGCCGCTGCTGCGGCAGGCGTTCGAGGCTTGGCTGTCGGATGACAACCAGGACGCCCAAGGGCGCCAGCGGCGCTCGCTGACGCAGGTGCGCGAATCCCTGCCACGTTGAGCAGGGCGTGTGCCCGGGCCTGTGCACGCCGCGACGCCGCGCAGCAATGACACGCGCGCATGGGCTGCGTACGCAATGCATCACGGCCGCCCGCAGTGAGGCAGGCGCCCCCTACACTTGCTGCGGCCCCCTTGCGGGGCGGCATTCCCTTTCTTTCCCTTCCAAGCAAAAAACCAAGGAGCAGCTTCCATGAACATCCGACACACGCTGCTGGCCTCCAGCCTGGCGCTGGCCCTGGCCAGCCTCACGGCCTGCGGCAGCGCCCCCACCACGGCAGCCGCGCCCGCACCCGCCGTGCAGCAGACGGCAGCAGCCCAGGCCGCCAGCGCGGCCTACGACTTCAGCATGGACGTGTTCCACCCCGTGGTGGCACGCAATGGCATGGTCGCCACCGAGCAAGAACTGGCATCGCAGATCGGCCTCGACATCCTCAAGGCCGGTGGCAACGCGGTGGACGCGGCCGTGGGCATTGGCTTTGCACTGGCCGTGGCCCTGCCCAATGCGGGCAACCTGGGTGGTGGCGGGTTCATGGTGGTGCACGATGCCAAGACCGGCAAGAGCGTGGCGCTCGACTTCCGCGAAGTGGCTCCATCGAAGGCCACGCGCGACATGTACCTGGACGCCAAGGGCAATGTGGTGGACGGCAAGTCGCTCTACACCCACTACGCCGTGGGCGTGCCCGGCACCGTCGCCGGCATGGAGCATGCGCTCAAGACCTGGGGCACCCTGCCCCTGTCGCGCGTGATTGCCCCCGCCATCGAACTGGCCGACAAGGGCTTCCCGGTCAGCGAAACACTCGCCAAGATCCTTCAACAAGAGAAGAAAAACATGGGCAAATGGCCTGCCACCCAGGCCATCTTCTGGAAGAACGGCGAGCCGCTGAAGGTGGGCGACCCGCTGGTGCAGAAAGACCTGGCCCAGTCCATGCGCCTGATCGCCCAGCAAGGCGCCAAGGCGTTCTACGAAGGCGAAATCGCCCAGAAGATCGCGGCCGAGATGGCGCCCCACGCGGGCGCCATCAGCCTGCAGGACCTGCGCGAATACAAGGTGGCCGAGCGTGTGCCCACACGCGGCACCTACCGGGGCTATGAGATCGTGACCATGCCGCCCCCCTCCTCCGGCGGCCCGCACCTGGTGCAGATCCTGAACATGCTGGAGCCACTGCCCCTGGCCCAGTGGGGCCCCAACAGCGCGCAGACCATCCACCACATGGCCGAGAGCAGCAAGCTGGCCTACGCCGACCGCTCCGAATACCTGGGTGACCCGGACTTCGTGAAGATTCCCCTGAAGGGCCTGACCTCCAAGCGCTATGCCGAATCGCTGGCCAAGGGCATCGACGCCAACCGCGCTCGCCCGGCCAAGGAGATCAAGCCCGGCCAGCCCCAGCCGTATGAAAGCGACCAGACCACCCACTACTCGGTGGTGGACAAGGCGGGCAACGCCGTGGCCGTGACCTACACGCTCCACACCAGCTTCGGCAGCGGCATCGTGGCCACGGGCACGGGCATCCTGCTCAACAACGAGATGGACGACTTCTCGGC
>Ga0187845_1001160_pt1 | contig 15234 bp, 18 predicted proteins | sample SpaLakP09_SKY_68_FD_134515 | JGI IMG/M metagenome (GOLD analysis project Ga0187845, IMG submission 134515) | Oligotrophic lake water microbial communities from Sparkling Lake, Wisconsin, USA - SP09_SKY_68 | ecosystem: Environmental > Aquatic > Freshwater > Lake | place: USA: Sparkling Lake... | reverse complement strand
TTCGCTTCCGAAATCAGCTGGATCACGTCGTCGTACTTGCTTTCCTTGTCACCGGCGATCAGCACCGGATAGTCAGGATGGTCAGTATGGATGGTGCGCAGTTTTTTCACCAGTGCGTCGCGGTTCGGTGCCGTTTCCGGCGCTTCTTCTTCCTTGCCTTTGATGCCGATGGACAGGGCGCCGTTCTGTTTCAGCTCGATCTGCACGTAGTCAGCCGGCGGCTTGGTGGATTTTTCTGCGCTCGGCAGGTCCACCACGCTCGGGTCATTGGATGAAGGCATGACCATGAAGATAATCAGCAGTACCAGCATCACGTCGATATACGGCACGACGTTGATTTCCGATTTCAGCTTGCGGCCACGGCCGCCGCGCATGCTGCTGGAGAAAGACGAAGCCATGAATGCTGCCCTCTTAACGCGACTGACGCTGCAGAATGTTGGAGAACTCTTCGACAAAAGTCTCGAAGCGGATCGCCAGACGATCCACATCGTGCGAGAAACGGTTGTAGGCCACGAAGGCCGGAATCGCTGCGAACAGGCCGATGGCGGTGGCGATCAGCGCTTCGGCAATGCCGGGTGCAACGGCTGCCAGCGTGGCCTGCTGCACGTTGGCCAGACCGCGGAAGGCGTTCATGATGCCCCACACCGTACCTAGCAGACCAATGTAGGGGGAGACGGAACCGACCGAAGCGAGGAAGGCCAGATGCGATTCCTGCGCATCCATTTCACGCTGGAAGGCGGCGCGCATGGCGCGGCGGGCGCCGTCCAGAATGGCGCCATGATCCATGGTTTCGCGGCTGGCAGCGTACGCCGCCTTGCTCTTGATGAACTCGCCCATGCCCGCTTCGAAGATGCGCGCCAGCGGGCCGCTGCTAGCGCGGTCCTTGCCGGCGTTCTGGTGCAGGGCGTGCAGATTGCCGCCAGCCCAGAAAGTCTTTTCGAATTCCACCGTCAGGCGACGGGCCGAACGGATCGCAAACAGTTTGCTGAAAATATAGGTCCAGCTGGTCAGCGAAATAACGAACAGCAGCGCCATGATCAGCTGCACGATCAGGTGTGCGTTGGCGATAAGGGACAGGAAGGAAAGGTCTTGGGTGACGTTCATGGAAGTTCAGTCTGGGCTAGCTGTTTTGATGGTACTGCGCATTTTATCGACGACCGAGGCAGGGATGGCACAGGGATGCATATCCGTGCAGACGCATGCCACCTTCACCTGAGCGGAATTGAGCAGCCGTTCGCCGCACCATGCCTGCTGGATGAACTGGATGGAGGCGCGCCCCATTTTTTCGATCGAAAGGGTTAATTTTAGTACATCGTCGAGTTTTGCGGGGGCGTGATAGTCGCTGCTTACGCTTTTGACGACGAACAGGATGCCATGTTCCTGCGCCAGTGCGTGCTGCTCCACCTGCAGGGCGCGCAGCCATTCGGTGCGGGCACGCTCGAAGAATTTCAGGTAATTCGCGTAATAGACGATCCCGCCGGCGTCGGTATCTTCGTAATAGACCCGTACGTTCCAGATAAACTCTGCTGGCATGTTTGTTTAACTACAGGTGAGGATGAGCAATATTTTACTATAGTAAAGCCTTTTCCCCGCCGGATGCCAAGGATTGTAACAAGCGCTTACGTTTGTTTAGCAATAGACTAAAAACTGGCCGGTTACTGCTGCACAAATCGCGGCACAAACTGCGGCACAAACGAAAGCAGGGCGACAGCCCCGCTTTCGCAACGGGGCTAATTACAGTTCGCGCTTGATGGCCAGCGGGCCATAGGCCTGACAGGTCGGCATCATTTCGATGCGGTTGATGTTGACGTGGGCCGGCAGGGTGGCGATCCAGTAGGCGGTGTTGGCCACGTCGTCGGCGGTCAGCGGCTGGGTGCCTTCGTACACTTTGGCAGCGGCCGCATCATTGCCTTTCAGGCGGACATTGGAGAATTCCGTGCCGCCGCACAGGCCGGGTGCCAGATTGGTGGCGCGCACGCCCGTGCCGACCAGATCGGCACGCAGATTCAGGGTGAACTGTTCGACGAAAGCCTTGGTGGCGCCGTACACATTGCCGCCCGGATAAGGCGTTTCACCGGCCACCGAGCCCAGATTGATGATGGTGCCGCTGTTGCGCGCCACCATGCCGGGCAGGATGGCGCGCGTCATTGCCACCAGGCCGCTGCAGTTGGTGGCGATCATGGTATCCCAGTCCGCCAGCGAGGACTCGTGCGCCGGCGTGACGCCCAGTGCCAGGCCAGCGTTATTAATCAGTACATCGATGGCTTGCCATTCGGCTGGCAGGCCGGCCAGCGCGCGCTCGATGGAGCCGCGGTCGGTCACGTCCAGTTCCACCGGCAGGGCCAGTTCGCCCAGTTCTGCCGCCAGTGCCTGCAGGCGGTCGATGCGGCGGCCGCTAATCAGTACTTTGTGGCCGTTGCGGGCAAAAATGCGGGCCATGGCAGCGCCGAAGCCAGCGCTAGCGCCGGTGATGAAGACGATCATGATCTGTCCTTGTGGGTGAGTAGGAGGGTGGGCAAAATTGTAGCCGAAATGCTTGCGCTGCCGCACAGCAACGCAAAAAACACGCATTTAATTATTGTCTTGACAATGGCTTCCTTGCTCATTTCAGGCGCATAAATTACAATCGGGCTTCCATTACGTCTCACGTAACTGGCGAAAAGCTGCGCGGTGCACCAGAATAGTGCATCATGCGTGCAGTGAAAGGTGGGGCTCCACCGGGAAACGTGAGATTTCAACAGCCGTTCGCCTGGGCAGCCATCGATGGAAAGCACGAAGAGGCTGCCTATGCGCTATTGGCGTCCCTCATTCGATCCAGCCTGCCAGTAACAAGTTACTCATTCGATTGGAGTTTTTACATGTTCGCAAAAGATCACACCCTCGCCAACGTCGATCCGGAATTGTTCGGCGCTATCCAGAACGAAAACACCCGCCAGCACGATCACATCGAACTGATCGCTTCGGAAAATTACACTTCGCCAGCCGTAATGGAAGCGCAAGGTTCCCAGCTGACCAATAAATACGCCGAAGGCTATCCGGGCAAGCGCTACTACGGTGGTTGCGAGCACGTCGACGTGGTCGAGCAACTGGCGATCGACCGCGTGAAGCAGCTGTTCGGCGCCGAAGCCGCCAACGTGCAGCCTAACTCCGGTTCGCAAGCCAATCAGGGCGTGTTCTTCGCCGTGCTGAAACCGGGCGACACCATCATGGGGATGTCGCTGGCAGAAGGCGGCCACCTGACCCACGGTATGCCTCTGAACATGTCGGGCAAATGGTTCAACGTGGTGTCCTACGGTCTGACCGCAGCCGAAGACATCGACTACGATGCCATGGAAGCTCTGGCCAAAGAACACAAGCCTAAGCTGATCATCGCTGGCGCATCGGCCTTCTCGAAGAAAATCGATTTCGAGCGTTTCGCTGCGGTGGCTAAAGCCGTTGGCGCCTACTTCATGGTCGACATGGCGCACTACGCCGGCCTGATCGCTGCCGGTCTGTATCCTAATCCGGTGCCACACGCTGACTTCGTGACCTCGACCACGCACAAATCGCTGCGCGGCCCACGCGGCGGCATCATCCTGATGAAGGCCGAGCACGAGAAGATCATCAACTCGGCGATCTTCCCCGGCATTCAGGGTGGTCCGCTGATGCACGTTATCGCCGGTAAGGCGGTAGCGTTCAAGGAAGCGCTGAGCCCAGAGTTCAAGGCTTACCAGCAGCAGGTCGTGAAAAACGCCGACGTACTGGCGAAGACCCTGATCAAGCGCGGCCTGCGCATCGTTTCGGGCGGCACCGAGTCGCACGTGATGCTGGTGGACCTGCGTCCTAAGAATCTGACCGGCAAAGAAGCCGAAGCGATTCTGGGCAGCGCTCACATCACCTGCAACAAGAACGGCATCCCTAACGATCCGCAGAAGCCATTCGTGACTTCGGGTATCCGTCTGGGCAGCCCTGCCATGACCACCCGTGGTTTCGGCGAAGTGGAAGCCGAGCAGGTAGGTAACCTGATCGCCGACGTGCTGGATAACCCGCACGACGCCGCCACCATCGACCGCGTTAAAGCGGCGGTGAAGGTATTGGCTGACAAGTTCCCTGTCTACGCCAAGTAATATCGTGGTAAGGTGGCGCTGACACTATCGGCGCCACCTCACGGAAGCAAGCACCTATGAAATGTCCTTTTTGCCAGCATGAAGATACTCAGGTCCTAGATACGCGCGTATCCGAGGAGGGCGATGCCATCCGCCGGCGTCGTCGCTGTGTGAATTGCGACAAGCGTTTTACCACCTACGAACGGATTGAACTGGTGATGCCGTACGTGGTGAAGAAAAACGGCAGCCGTACCGAATTTACTGCCGATAAGCTGCGCGCCAGTCTGATGCTGGCACTGCGCAAACGTCCCGTCGCGGCACCTGCCGTGGATGCCGCCATCCTGTCCATCGAAGAGAAGCTGCTGACCAGTGGCCAGCGCGAGGTGGAGTCGGGCTATATCGGCGAACTGGTGATGCAGGAACTCAAGCGTCTCGACAAGATTGCTTATATCCGTTTCGCTTCCGTCTACAAGAACTTCGAAGATCTGGCCGAGTTTCAGGACGCGATTGCCGAAGTGGGGCAGGAACGCAAACCGCGTAAAGCCTGATCCAGGCTGCTGTCTTATCCCATCGGGCGCACCTTTGAGGTGGCTCAGCCATTGCCTTTCCCCTGCGCGTAATTTCTAGCATTATCGATTGCTGAAATGCGTAGGTGTGCCATGCGTGCACGATCCTCTCTATCCGGTTTTACTTTGCTCGAAGTGCTTGTCGCCTTGCTGTTGCTGGCACTGGGCGTCGTCGGCAGCGCAGCCATGCAGCTTGTTGCGCTGCGAGTGAGCCACCAGGATCAGTTGCTGGTGCAGGCAAATCATCTGGCCAGTGGGCTGGCGGAGCGCATGCGCGCTAATGTTGCCGCGGCACGCGATGCATCGGCGGCCAATCCCTATCTGTTTTTCTATGATGCTGCAGGCGATGCGGCGCCCGCGGCGCCGCCTGTGCTCTGTTTTGACGGAGGCTGCGATGGTTGGCAACTGGCGCAGTTCGACCGCTACGAAGCGCAGTGGCAGGTGTTTCAGCAGTTCCCTGCTGGCCGTCTGCGTATCTGTCGTGACGACCATCCAGTGCAGGCAGGTAAGCTGCAATGGGACTGTACGGGTAGTGTTGCTGCACCGCTGGTGATTAAGCTGGGCTGGCGCGGCAAGTATGCGGACGGTGGGGCCGAAAGCGATGGCGCGGCAGGTATGGCAGAACTGGCGCCAGCGCTGGCAATGACGGTGCGGGTGCCACGATGACCCGGTTTGAATGCCAAACTGCGCGCAGTGCTGGCCGCACGCTGGTGGAATTTCTCATCGCGCTAGCGCTGACCATGCTGCTGGCGCTGCTCGCTAGCGGCATGCTGATGGCGGCGGCCCATGGCTATCGGCAGCACAACGATCAGCAGGACTTAAGCGACGCAGCCCAGCAGGTCTTGAACGTCATTGCTCAGGCTGTCCGGCAGGCTGGCTATGTGGAGTGGGATAGCAGTGGCGCACCGGTAGGCTGGGTGGGCGAGGTTCCTGCCGCTGTTGCCGGACTGGATGGGCGCAGCCTGTCCCGCAACAGTGACGGCATATCGGTGCCTTTGCCCGGCGTAGCGCATGGCAGCGACGTGCTGGCCGTGCGCTATGCCGGATCGGGTGGTGGCGCATCGGGCGATGGGTCCATGCTCAATTGTGCCGGCTTTGGTGTGGCATTGCCTGACGATCCGGCTGCGCAGGGCTGGAGCATTTTCTATGTGGCGCTCGATGCTGCGGGTGTAGCGGAATTGCGCTGCAAATATCGCTCGGCATCCGGCTGGGGCAGCGATGCACTGGTGCGCGGTGTCGAATCCTTTCAGGTGCTGTATGGGGTAGATACCGATATCCCGGCCGATGGCGTACCCAATGGCTATTTCAGTGCGAGGACGATTAATCTGCTCGATGCCAGTCTGCTACTGGAAGGGGCGAACCCAGCGCAGCGCCTGCTGGACCTGCAGCGCAAGACCTACTGGAAGCGCATCGGCAGCATTCGCGTAGCCCTTGTCCTGCATGGCGAAGTGGCGAATCGGGCCGATACGGGCAGCCGCCAGTTTGATCTGTTCGGGGCCAGCTATTCGGATGTGCATGGTGAAGATGAGGGCGTTCGCATCGATGAACGCAGGCTGCCGGAATCGCAGCGGCGCCGCACCCGTGTGATGCTGGCTACCACCGTTGCGCTGCGCAATACGCGGAGCTAGCAATGGCGCTCGATGAGCAGCGTGGCATGGCGGTGCTGCTAAGTCTGGTGCTGCTGGTGATAGTGCTGTTACTGGGTACGTCGGCGGCACAATTGAGTTTGCAGGGAGTGCGGGCAGCACGTGCGGCCCGTGACAGGGAAGTGGCATTTCAGGCAGCGGAGGCAGCTGTGGCAGATGCAGAACATGATCTAGAGAGCGGCAGTGCGGTGCTGACCCCTTGCGCTGAAACCCCGGCCTGGCAGAAGGTCGATGTGTCCGGGCATGAGGATGGTGGCGCTTGTAGCGTGGAATTTGGCGCCCATACCGGTGCCGTTTTCGATGTGGCTGGGGGCGCACTGCCTTTCAAGCGGCCCCGTTATCTGATCGAACGGTTGGTTTGCCACCAGCCCGGCGACGCCGCTGCGGTGGATGCCAAGGCGCATTACTGTTACCGTGTCACGGCTATCGGATTCGGACCGCAGCCAGACACCGAGGTAGTGCTGCAGACTATCTACAGTCGCGGCGAATGAGGTGGCGCGATGAACAAACGAGCGAATCGCTATTGCACATGCTGGCACCGGAGGCTGGATATATGGGCTAGGTTGCTCGTTGCGAGCGTATTGGTTTGCGCTTTGAAGTCCGGTGATGCCTTCGCTTCACCGCCTGTAGTGCCGTTGGCTTCCGAGTCGCTGACGATAGCCTGCCGCGCGAGCGGAGATTCGGGTAATTCCGGTGCAACGGATTCCGCAAGCAGAGTGTCTGGCGCAACGGCGTATTTTCCCTTGCTCGAGCAGGCAGCGTCCGCTGGCACATGGCTGACGGCTAGTAGTGAGCTGCGCGACTGGAGCGGCTATTTTTCTCGCTACGTGTTACCGCCTGAAGCCGCGAATGCCGGTGGTGCGCCCATCAGCGTGGCACCCCTGTGGGAAGCTGGGCAAGTGCTGACGGGAGATCACAACCATCCACCCATGCCACTGCCCGAAGCGCGGCGCATCTACACGGCGCAGGTAGAGCCGGACGGCGTGTTGCGGGGCATGCCGTTTGTCTGGACAGCTTTGTCCCCAGTCCAGCAGCGCATGCTGGATAAGCGCAGCCCTGTGGCTAAAACATCCGATGGCCTGGGCACGCGGCGGCTGGATTATTTGCGTGGTGTGCGCAGCGATGAGGGGCGCCCCTTTCGCCATCGTCAGAGCTTGCTGGGCGACGCACTACACAGTACCCCGGTACTGCTGGCCGCACCGGCGGGGGACTTTCAGGATGCTGCATATGCGGCGTTCCGTCAGCGCTATGCGCAGCGTCGTGCTCTGGTTTATCTGGGGGCAAATGACGGTATGCTGCATGCGTTTGATATGGTCGACGGCGTGGAGCGCTATGCCTACGTGCCGAACGCGTTGATGCCCTACCTGAACCTGTTGACCGATTCGGAATATGTGCATCGGGCTTATGTCGATGGCCCTTTGGTGAGCGCGGACGTGCGTCTATCTCGCGGCTGGCGCAGCGTATTGCTGGGGGCATTCGGGGCTGGAGCACAGGGCTTGTTTGCGCTCGATGTGACGGACCCCGAGGCACTTGATGCAGATTCGGTGCTGTGGGAATTTACCGATGCCGATGATCCCATGGTGGGGAATGTGCTGACAGTGCCGCAACTGGCGCGCATACGCTCGCGTGCAGGTGGCGACCTTGCTGTGGCAGTATTTTCCAGCGGTATGAACAACTACAGCGCAGACGGCCATGCCAGCAGCGCCGGTAAGGGAGCTTTATTCTTGCTGATGGCGGATAAACAGCGTACGGAACGCTGGCGTCTAAACGCCAATTATTTTCGTTTCATCGCGCCCATCTCGGATGCACTGCTGGCCAATGGACTGAGCGCACCGGCCCTGCTAGCCGATCGCGATGGTATTTTGCGGTTTGCCTACGCAGGGGACTTGCAGGGCAATCTGTGGCGCTTCGATTTGCATGGTAGCGCTCCGTGGAGCGGCGGCGTTGAAAGACTATTTACTGCCCGCGATGCTCAAGGGCGCCGTCAGCCCATCACCCAGCAGCCCACCATCGTCTACGGAGCTGATGGCGACTACCTGATCCTGTTCGGCACGGGGCGCCTGCTCAATCGCGATGACCTTGCAGCCCCGGGATTTTCGACCCAGTCGTTCTATGCACTGCGCGATGATTTGGCGCGCCCTGCGTCGATCATCAGCGGGCGACAGCAATTGACGGAACGGCAGTTGTGGCCGAATCAGGCAGGGCTGTTGGATGTCACTGGCGCCATGGCGGAGGCGGGAAGCCGTGGCCGGTTTATCGACTTCTGGCAGTCGGAACGAACCGGCGAGCGCTCCATCGATAGCGCGAGCGTGATCGATGGAACGTTAGTGTTCAATACTTTGCTGCCTGGCGCGCATGTGTGCAGTCCATCGAAGAGTCGTAGTTATGCCTTCAGTGCGCTGACCGGCTTGCCAGCAGATAGTGCGCTTGTAGCTATGCCCGCCGTGGCGATGATCGGCCTGATGCAACCCGACTATGCGGGAAAGGCCATGTTGTTATCTGGCCCACGGATTACCAGTACGCCTATGCCTACAGGTTCTGTGAAGCGGACGCGGGATTTGATGCAGGTGGCAGTGAGGCGTGATCCGCAAGGCGCGCTCAAATTTGAAGCGGTGGCGCGTATTGGAACTGTACGCCGAGCAGGCCGCTTGAGCTGGCGCGAGGTCAGCAACTGGCGAGAGTTGCACGAGGCGCACAAATGAAACTGCAAAACGCCATGAAGAGGCATGACGCGGCAGGATACACGTTGCTGGAATTGCTCGTGGTGCTAGCCATCAGTTCTATCCTGATGGCGCTGGCTGTGCCCGCGTATCAGCATGCCGTCATCCGGGCACGGCGCACGGAGGGACAGGTGGCCTTGTGGCAGGTGTTGCAGCAGCAGGAGCGCTTTTACACCCAGGCGAATTCCTATCAAGCGTTTTCGGCCAGCGCAACGGAGCCTGAGGCCCGTCAGTTCAAATGGTGGAGTGGTAACAGCGCTCGCAATAGTGCTTATGAAATCGAAGGCAAGGCCTGTGACGGCGAAACGATCAGCCAGTGTGTGCAGCTCATTGCAACGCCCGGTACCGTGCGGGTTGACGGGCATTTCCGCGATGCGGACTGCCAGCAGCTCATACTGACCAGCCGTGGCATGCAGTCGGCGACAGGGCAGGCGGAGCGCTGTTGGTTCTAGTCGGCCCATGTGCCACTGGCGTAAGTGTAACGGTAGCGGTACAGGAAGTAGTTCCCATGGCTAAATTCACGTACACCCACGCAGCAAGGTTGGGTAGTCGCCCAGGCGGACGGACGCTGGTGGAAACCATGGTGGTGCTGGCATTGCTGGCGCTTGTGCTGGGGCAGTCCGCGCCAGCCTTCCATGCAGTCCTGCGGCGGCAGCAGATGCTGGTAGCTGTCAATGATATGCTGGCAGCGCTTAGGCTAACGCGCAGCCATGCCATGGCGCGGGGCGGACGAGTCCTGCTGGTTCCGCTGGATGATGCGGGCGCATGGCAGCATGGCTGGGTGGTGTTTGTAGACCGGAATGGCAACCGCAGCCCTGACGCGGGGGAGCTGGTGTTGCTGCGGCACGCGGCTGTCGGCTCGGACCTGAACATCCGTGGTGTTTTCTCGAGCGCAGCGGTGCCCGTTTATCTTGCTTATAATGCTGCTGGGCGTCCCTGCAGTGCCAGTAACAGCCTGATAGCCCGCTGGGGCACGCTGACCGTGCAGCAGGGTGAAAATGTGCGCAATATCAAAATTAATATGCTGGGCCGGGTACGCGTCTGCGATCCGGTGCAGGAAGGGGCTAGCTGCGCTAGCGTGAGTGAATAGGGACTTATGAAAATCAGCAACGATCTGCAAGGGATGACGCTGGCGCTGGAATGGGCTGCGCGGGGGCTGTACACCACCTCGCCCAATCCCCATATCGGCTGCGTGATCGTGCGCGATGGCGAGGTGCTGGGCGCTGGCGTTACCCAGCAGGCAGGCAGTGACCATGCCGAGATACAGGCGCTCAAGGACGCGCAGGCGCGCGGCCATGATGTGCGTGGTGCGACGGCCTACGTTACGCTGGAGCCCTGCAATCACTACGGCCGCACGCCGCCCTGTTCCGATGCGCTGGTGCGCGCCGGTTTGGGCCGCGTGGTGGCCGCGATGGAAGACCCCAATCCGCTGGTGGCGGGGCAGGGCTTGGCCAAGCTGGCCGCTGCAGGTATCGCAACCAGCGTTGGTCTGTTGGCCGAACAGGCTTATGAATTGAATATTGGCTTTTTCTCGCGCATGACGCGCGCGCTGCCGTGGGTGCGCATGAAGAGCGCCGCCAGTCTCGATGGCATGACAGCGCTGCACAATGGCCAGAGTCAGTGGATTACGGGGCCTGAAGCGCGCGCCGACGGCCACGCATGGCGCGCCCGTGCCTGCGCCATCCTGACCGGCATAGGCACTGTCAAAGCCGACGATCCCCAGCTCAATGTGCGGGCCGTCGAGACGTCGCGTCAGCCGCGCCGCATCGTGGTCGATAGCCGGCTGGAGATCGACTTGTCGGCCAAAGTGCTGCAGGGCGGCGGCACGTGGATCGCCGCAGCTCAGACGAACGCCGAAAACAGGCTGCACTGGCCGAGCTGGGCGCGGAAGTGATACTGCTGCCGAATGCGTCCGGCAAGGTCGATCTGGCTGAACTGATGCGCGAATTGGGGCGGCGCCAGATCAACGAGCTGCATGTGGAAGCCGGTGCCAAGCTCAATGGCTCGCTGATCCGCGCTGGCTGCGTCGATGAATTATTGGTGTATCTGGCGCCCACCTTGCTCGGCGATGCGCAGGGCATGTTTGCCCTGCCAGCGCTGGAGCAACTGAGCGAGCAGCGCCGCCTGAAATTCCATGAAGTACAGCAGATCGGCGCAGATCTGCGTATCCTTGCACGGTTTATTTAACATTCTTCTTCAACATTAAGACTACAACGCTATGTTCACTGGAATTGTCGCCGCTATCGGCAAAATTGAATCCGTCACCCCGCTCGAAGGCGGCTCGTTTGCAGGCGTGCGCCTGAATGTCCACGCGGGCGGCCTGCCGCTGGCCGATGTAGCGCTGGGCGATTCGATCGCCATCAACGGCGCCTGCATGACCGTGGTGGAAAAGGACGATACGAGCTTCCGCGTCGATGTCTCGCGCGAAAGCCTGAACTGCACCGTGGGCCTCGACACGTTGACGGAAGTGAATCTGGAAAAGGCGCTGACCCTGAACGAACGTCTGGGTGGCCATCTGGTGTCCGGCCACGTTGATGGTCTGGGCGTGGTGCGCAAGTTCGAGCCTATCGGCGAATCGTGGGAGCTGGTAATCGAAGCGCCGCGCGAACTGGCCAAGTTCCTCGCTTTCAAAGGCTCGATCGTGGTAAACGGTGTGTCGCTGACGGTGAACCGGGTCGAGGATATCGGCACCGGCGCAGAGCTGGTGTGCCAGTTCTCGATTAACCTGATCCCGCACACCATCGCCATGACCACGCTCAAACACTTGTCGGTGGGCAAGCAGGTGAATCTGGAAATCGATCTGATCGCCCGCTATGTTGAGCGCATGGTTTCCGTCGGTGCGGCCGGAAAATAAGCCCTGACTCACAGAGTTTAGTCTTGAAAGGTTGATATTATGACTAGATGGACGGCCGAAAACCGGGGATTTAGTCTATAAAATCAGCCTTTTGCGGTGGTGGCTGCGTAAATCCTTTAAAATAGCGGGCTGTTCTAGCTTCGCTACAAAGGATTTAACATGTCAATTTCCAGCACCGAAGAAATCGTCGCCGAATTGCGCGCTGGCCGCATGGTGATTCTGGTCGATGAGGAAGACCGGGAAAACGAAGGTGATCTGGTGCTCGCGGCGGACTTCGTCACGCCGGAAGCCATCAATTTCATGGTGACGCATGCGCGCGGTCTGGTCTGTCTGACCTTGACCGAAGAACGCTGCGACCAACTGAATCTGTCGATGATGTCGGCCCGTAACGGCACCGCCTTCGGCACCAATTTCACGGTGTCGATCGAAGCGGCCGAGGGTGTTACCACCGGTATTTCCGCGGCGGACCGTGCACGCACGATTCAGGTCGCGGTAGACAAGAACACGGAACCTAGCGATCTGGTGCAGCCGGGCCACATCTTCCCGCTGAAAGCGCAAAAGGGCGGCGTGCTGATGCGCGCAGGCCATACCGAAGCCGGTTGCGACCTGACCGCCATGGCTGGCCTGACGCCAGCGTCGGTGATCTGCGAAATCATGAAAGCCGACGGCACCATGGCCCGTCTGCCGGACCTGATGGAGTTCGCCAAGGAACACAATTTGAAGATTGGCACCATTGCCGACCTGATCCAGTACCGCAGCCGCAATGAATCGCTGGTGGAAAAAGTCGGCGAGCGCACGCTGAAAACCGCGCAGGGCGAGTTCCGCATGATCGCCTACCGCGACAAGCCTAGCGGTTCGGCCCACTTGGCGCTGGTACATGGCGACATGGACAAGAGCAAGGAAACCCTGGTGCGCGTGCACCAGCCGGTGTCGATTCTGGACGTGCTGGAATCGGAAGCGACTACCCACTCGTGGAATCTGTCGTCTTCGCTGGCGGCCGTAAAAGCCGCAGAGCGTGGCGTGATCGTGCTGCTGAACTGCGAAGAAACTGCCGAGCAGTTCTTCTCCCAGTTCGCCGCGCTGGACAAGCCGGAAGTCAAACCTAAGGGGCGCGCTGCCAGCATGGATCTGCGCAGCTACGGTATCGGCGCCCAGATTCTGCGCGAAGTGGGCGTCTGCAAGATGCAGTTGCTGGCCAGCCCGCGCAAAATGCCATCGATGACCGGCTTCGATCTGGAAGTAACCGGCTACATGGCCAAACCTAACTAATTCACCCACCTAAAAAGAGGCCTCACATGACCGTAGGTAGCTATGAAATCAATCTGTCCGGCGACGGACTGCGCGTCGGCATCGTTCAAGCCCGTTTTAACGAAGACGTTTGCCACGGCCTGCTGTCGGCTTGCCTGGCCGAGCTCAAGCATCTGGGCGTGGAAGACGAAGATATTCTGCACGTGACCGTGCCGGGCGCACTGGAAGTGCCGCTGGTACTGCAAAAAATGGCAGAATCGCAGCAGTTCGACGCACTGATCGCATTGGGCGCTGTGATCCGTGGTGAAACTTACCACTTCGAGCTGGTGTCGAATGAATCGGGCGCAGGCATCACCCGTATCGGCCTCGATTATGGTATTCCTATCGCTAACGCCATCCTGACCACGGAAAACGATGAGCAGGCTGAAGTGCGTATGGCGGAGAAGGGCGCTGACGCAGCGCGTGTAGCAGTAGAAATGGCTAACCTGACCATTGCTCTGGAAGAGCTGAACCAGGATCAGGGCGACGACGAGTAATTGCGCTGATAAAACGGCCGGAAGTGCCGGTATGCGCCGGCGCATCAGGCCGGATTTTGTAAGAATTTAAGAATAGGTATAACCATGACAGATAAGACATTGCACGCCAACCCTAGTAAAAACCGTACGCCGCGCCACCGCGCGCGTGAGTTTGCGTTGCAGGGTTTGTATCAGTGGCTGCTGAATAACGAAGATGCGGCCACCGTGGTCAACAACATCCGTTCCGCGCACGGCTTCGACAAGGCTGACGGCGACCACTTCTCGGCCCTGCTGTATGGCGCCATCAAGGATTCCGTGGCCCTGCGCGACACCTTCGCACCACTGGTGGACCGTGGTGTGGCCGAACTGTCGCCTATCGAGCACGCCGTGCTGCTGATCGGTGCTTACGAACTGAAGAACAATCTGGAAATCCCATACCGCGTCGTCATCAACGAAGCCGTGGAGCTGACCAAATCGTTCGGCGGTATCGACGGCCACAAATACGTCAATGGCGTGCTGGACAAACTGGCGGCCAAACTGCGTCCGGAAGAAGTGGCAGCCGACAAAAAGCGCTAAGCCGCTAGCTGCCCACTATCAAGCCACCGCATGCGGTGGCTTTTTTTCTTTTGGGGGGGCAGGTCGGGCAGAGATAAATGTACCGGCTGGCGCTACCGCTGAGCGCCTGCGGCAGGGCTGTGGCGTTTAGGTTTGACTTTATCCCGGGAGCAACAGAGAATCGATTGTTATTTCATTAATGTCGAGGTGACATTATTTACCAGTACTCTCAACCTGGGTCGCCGTGGCGCCGTCGCAGCTGGCTGGCGCTGATCGGCACAGCCCATTTGCTGGCCGTGTGGTGCTGGCATGTGCCGCCGCGGCTGGCCGCGCCCAGAGCGGTTGCGCAGACCTCGCTCACCTATATTCTGCAGCCGCGTATGCCTGAGCCGCCTGTAAGACCGCTGCGGGCCCCTGTAGCGCCTGATCGGCGCACTGCACCGGTACTCGCCGTTCAGCCGGCGGTGGCGCCGCAACAGGCCGAACTGCCGGTGGCGCCAGTGCAGTCGCCCGTAGCGCCGGCCATGACCCTGATAACGCCGCCAGCTGATCCGTTCGCGTTGCCGGCCAAAACCGCGCAGGACGAGGATGTGCTGCAGCGCGCGCGACGCAGCGCCGGTGTAGTGGATAAACAGTTGCGCAACGAGGCATGGAATCCGCGCGACAAGAAGATCGCCAATGAGCGTACCCTGCTGGCCGAAAAACTGGCCAGTGCCTATACAGGTTCGGATGGCATGACGCAGGAGAGCGTAACGCTCGACGATGGCCGCGTGATGACGCGCATCCGTACCGGCGCCGGTACAACCTTTTGTGCGGTCAAGGAGAGCAATGGCCTGACGGGCGGGCGTGATCCGTTCCGCGATGGCATACGCACCAAGGTAACTACCTGTGGACGCTAGGGCAGGGAGTTGGCAATGGACACAAAAAAACCACCTCGCGAGGTGGTTTTTTTTATCAGGGAAGCAAGGCTTACAGGCCGGCGATCTGGGTACCGCTGATCGATTTCTCGGCGCTGGCCAGCGGCTGGGCTGGCTTGGCGGGGACG
>Ga0187845_1001158_pt1 | contig 15250 bp, 15 predicted proteins | sample SpaLakP09_SKY_68_FD_134515 | JGI IMG/M metagenome (GOLD analysis project Ga0187845, IMG submission 134515) | Oligotrophic lake water microbial communities from Sparkling Lake, Wisconsin, USA - SP09_SKY_68 | ecosystem: Environmental > Aquatic > Freshwater > Lake | place: USA: Sparkling Lake... | reverse complement strand
GCCGGTACCGGCCAGCGTCAAGCTGAAAGACCCCAAGGATTTCCAGTTCATCGGCAAGCCCATGAAGCGGCTCGATGCAGCCGCCAAGTCGAACGGCAAGCTGCAGTTCGGGATGGACTTCAAGGCGCCGCAAAGCAAAGTGGCCGTGGTGGCCCGTCCGCCCGTATTCGGCGCGCGCGTGGCCAGGTTCGATGCCAGCAAGGCCAAGGCCATCAAGGGCGTGATCGAAGTGCTGCCAGTGAGTACCGACCGTGGCGGCAACGGCGTAGTGGTCATCGCTGACGGCTACTGGCCTGCCAAGATGGGTCGCGACGCACTGGTGATCGAGTGGGACACCAGCGCGGTGGAAAAAGTCAGCAGCAGCGAGCAGATGGCCAGCTACAAGGCGCTGGCGCAGCAGCCGGGCAAACCGGCACGCAAGGCCGATACCTCGAAACTGGCTGGTGCGGCGAAAAAAATCTCGGCCGTGTACGAGTTCCCGTATCTGGCCCATACGCCGATGGAGCCGCTCAACTGCGTGGTCGATCTGCGCGCCGATGGCTGCACGGTATGGGCTGGCTCGCAGTTCCAGACTATCGATCAGGGCGCGATTGCGGCCACGGCTGGCCTCAAGCCTGAGCAGGTGGTGCTCAACACCATGATGGCCGGTGGCGGCTTTGGCCGCCGTGCCGTGCCCAGCTCCGACTATCTGGTGGAAGCCGTGAACGTCGCCAAAGTCTGGCGCGCTGCCGGCAAGACCGAGCCGGTCAAAGTAATCTGGAGCCGGGAGGATGACGTCAAGGGCGGCTACTACCGACCATCGCATGTGCATCGCGCCGATCTGGGCCTGGACGACAAGGGCAATATCGTCGCGTGGGATCATGTGATCGTGGGCCAGTCCATCATCAGCGGCACGCCGTTCGAACCGATGATGGTCAAGGATGGCATCGACGCAACCATGGTGGAAGGCATGGGCGAACCGTATGAAGTGCCGCTGAATCTGAGCGCCCATATCGTCAAGGCCAATGTGCCGGTACTGTGGTGGCGTTCGGTAGGCTCCACCCACACGGCGTTTGTGATGGAAACCCTGATCGATGAAGCGGCCCATGCTGCCGGCATGGACCCGGTGGCCTACCGCAAGAAGCTGATCGGCGAGAAAGGCAAGCGTCATCTGGTCGCGCTCGATCTGGCGGTAGCCAAGTCCGGGTACGGCAAGAAGGCTTTGCCGAAAGGGCAGGCTTGGGGAGTGGCGGTGCATGAATCGTTCAACACGGCGATTGCCTATGTGGTGGTGGCTTCGGTGAAGAACGGCGTGCCCAAGCTGCACAAGGTAACTGCCGGGGTGCATTGCAACCAGCCCGTCAACCCGCTCACCATCGAGGCGCAGATACAGGGCGCTGCCCTGATGGGGCTGGGCATGACCTTGCCCGGCGCTGCCATTACCCTCAAGGAGGGCGTGGTAGAGCAGCAGAACTTCAGCGATTACACGCTGGCGCGCATGACGGATATGCCGGTGATCGATGTGCACATCGTGCCTTCGAACGACCCACCTACCGGCATGGGCGAGCCGGGCCTGCCACCGCTGGCACCGGCCTTCGCCAACGCGCTGTTCAAGCTGACCGGCAAACGTCTGCGCAAACTGCCGTTCGACCTTGCCAGTGCCTGACCACACGGCACTGCAAGGTATTTTGCTGGCCGCCGGGTGCGGCCAGCGGTTTGATCCGTCCGGTGCCGAGAACAAGCTGTTGCAGCCTTTGCCCACTGGCGAGCCCGTAGTGGCCGCCAGTGCGCGCAATCTGCTGGCTGCCGTGCCGCGCGTGCTGGCGGTGGTGCGGCGTGGAGACGACAGGGTGGCACAGCTGCTGGATAAACTTGGTTGCGAGGTGCTGGTCTGTGATAATGCCGCAGACGGCATGGCCGCTTCGCTCACGCAGGCCCTGCGCGCCAGCAGTGCAGCGCCGGGCTGGCTGATTGCGCTGGGCGATATGCCGTATGTGCAGCCGGTGACGATGCGCGAGTTGGCCGCTACCATTTGCCGCGGCGCGCGTATCGCCGCGCCCATGTATCAAGGCCAGCGTGGAAATCCGGTGGCCTTCAGCGCCTATCATTTACCATTGCTGCTGGCGCTGCAGGGCGATCAGGGCGCGCGCGGCATTTTAAAGAATCATGCAGTAAGTGAGCTGGTGGTGGACGATGAGGGCGTGATCCGCGACATCGACACCCGCGCAGATTTGTAATCAAGGATAGTCATGAAGAAACCTAACAAGAATAAAGCAGCGATCGCCTACAGCATTATCGGCCATGATCTGGCCGCACACCTGTTCCGCGTCACGCTGACGGTGGCCCAGCCGGCTGAAGGCGGGCAGATTTTTGCACTGCCGGCGTGGATACCTGGCAGCTATATGATCCGCGAATTTTCGCGCAATATCGTGCGCATCCATGCCGAGTCCAACGGCCAGCCGGTAGCGCTGACCAAGCTCGACAAACATAGCTGGCAGGCTGCGCCACTCAAGGACCGTGGCGCCAGCCTGACCGTACACTACGAAGTCTATGCATGGGACCTGTCGGTCCGCGCGGCCCATCTGGACCAGAACCACGCCTTCTACAACGGCACCAGCGTGTTTCTGCGCGTGCTGGGACAGGAAGACCTGCCGCATGTGGTGGACATCCAGCGTCCGGCCGCTGTGGCGGCGCGCAACTGGCGCGTGGCCACTGCGCTGCCAGAACTCAAGGCCAAGCGCTATGGCTATGGCACGTATGTAGCGGGTGATTATGATGAGTTGATCGACCATCCGGTCGAGCAGGGCGAGTTTGCGCTGGCAAGCTTCAAGGCACACGGCATCCCGCACGATATCGTCATCACCGGCAAGGTGCCGAATCTGGATATGCCGCGCCTGTGCGCCGACCTGAAAAAAATCTGCGAAACCCAGATCGCCTTTTTCGAGCCCAAGACCCGCAAAGCACCGATGGACCGCTATGTGTTCATGACCATGGCCGTGGGCGATGGCTACGGTGGTCTGGAACATCGCGCCTCGACGGCACTGATCTGCGCCCGTGCCGATCTGCCTAGCACCAAGGCCGCCAGCAAGGATATCAGTGACGGCTACCTGCAGTATCTGGGCCTGTGCAGTCACGAGTACTTCCATACGTGGAACGTCAAACGTATCAAGCCGGCCGCGTTCGCACCCTACAACCTGCAAGTGGAGAACTACTCGCCGCTGCTGTGGCTGTTCGAAGGCTTTACCAGCTATTACGATGATCTGATGCTGGTGCGTGCCGGTCTGATTAACGAACAGACCTATTTCAAGCTGGTCGCCAAAACTGTCGGCAGCGTGCTGCGCGGCAGCGGCCGCACCAAACAGAGCGTGGCCGATTCCAGTTTCGACGCCTGGGGCAAGTACTACCGCCAGGATGAAAATGCGCCTAACGCCATCGTCAGCTACTACACCAAAGGTTCGCTGGTAGCGCTGGCGCTGGACCTCAGCATCCGTGCCAAAACAGGCGGCAAAAAATCGCTCGATGATGTGATGCGCACGCTGTGGCAGCGCTATGGCGCCAGTTTCTATCAGGGCGCAGGCCGTGGCGTTACGCCCGCCGAAGCGGAAGCCCTGTTCGATGAAATCAGCGGTGGCCGCTTCAAGCCTTTCTTCGATAAATATGTGCGCGGTACGGAAGACCTGCCGCTGGCCAAGCTGCTGGCGCCGTTCGGCGTCAAATATGCCGATGAACGCAAATCCTCCAAGCCTGGTCTGGACGTCAACTCCGGCAAGGACGGCAACGACTGCAAGCTCAATAGCGTGCATGAAGGCGGCGCGGCCCACCGTGGCGGGTTGTCGGCCGGCGATGTGCTGGTAGCGATAGACGGTTTGCGCGTCACGGCGGGCAATCTGGATACTCTGCTGTCGCGCTATGGCGTGGGCTCGGAGATTAGCGTGCACGCGTTCCGGCGCGACGAGCTGATGACCTTCAGCGTCACCCTGCAGGGCGACCGTGTGCCCGGCATCAGCCTGAGCGTGGATGCCGCCGGTAAGAAAGCCGGTACGCCGCAACGTCCAAGTCAGGCCGGTTAAGCGCTTATGCTGCTCGATCCCGCTACTCTGATCTTCATGTCGGTGCTGATGGCCATAGCCATGAGCATCGTGCTGTTCTCGTCCTACTACAGCTATCCGCCTGAGATTAGGGGGCTGAATTACTGGGCATCCAGCCTGCTGATGCTGGTGGCCGGCGCGGGCATATTTGCTTCCAACCGGCTTGGTGTGCCCGATCTGGTGGTGCTGCTGACGGCGAATTCAGCCTTTGTCTGCGGGGTCGGTCTGACCGTGATCGGCACTCAGAAGTTTTACGGACTCAAACCCTCGTGGTGGCTGTTCTCCTTATTGTGGGTGCTTTGTCTGGCCGGTGTGACTTACTGGCACGTGTGGCAACCCAGCTTCAGTGCACGGGTAGCGGTATTCTCGTATCTGGTATCAGTGCATTACTTCTACCTCACCATCATCGTCTGGCGTTATGGCGAGCCGCATTTCTCTACCCGTTTCCTGTATGTGCTGCTGGGCATACAGTCGGTCGTGGTGTTCACCCGCGGTACGCTGGCCATGCTGTTCGGCTCCGAACTGGTGAACATCATGGCCAGCGGTCCGTTCCAGAGCCTGTATCTGGCGCTGGGCCAGTTCATGATCCTGCTGCTGGCGGTGAGCTTCAATACGGTGTCGACGCGTCGCCTGCAAGGCTTGCTGGAGCGCCGCTCCACGCTGGACCCGCTGACGCAGGTGCTGAACCGGCGCGGCTTTGCCGACGTCTATGCCAAGGAACTGGGCCTGATGCGGCGCCAGTTTACGGTGATGACCTTGCTCAGCATAGACCTCGATTATTTCAAGAGGATCAACGATACACATGGCCACATCATCGGCGACCGCGTGCTGGTGGAGGTGGCGCAGCTAGTAGGCAAAGCTCTGCGCGTCTCGGATCACATTGCCCGCTTCGGCGGCGAGGAGTTCGTGGTGCTATTGCCTGAGACGGGACTGGACCGCGCGCTGCAGATTGCCGAACGTATCCTCAAAGCCGTACGCGGCTCCGGTGCACACGGCTTGCCGTCTTACACAGTCAGCATAGGCGTGGCTTGCCAGAGCAGTCCGGAGGAGAATCTGAATGGTTTGTTGCTGCGGGCCGATCAGGCGCTGTATCGCGCCAAGGATGGTGGCCGCGATCGTATCGAGATCGCGGCGCCGGTGGTGACATCGGCGGCGGCATCGCCACCTATGCCCTCGCTTGCGCCAGTACGGGCGCGAGCCTAAAGGCTAGTTAAACAGCCGCGCCAGTTCAGCGCCCGGATCGTCGGCGCGCATGAACGCTTCGCCGACCAGGAAGCTGTGCACGTTAGCAGCACGCATGCGCTCCACATCGGCTGGTACCAGTATGCCCGATTCAGTGATGACGATTTTTTCGGCGGGGATGCGGTCGAGCAGGCCCAGCGTGGTATCCAGCGTCACTTCAAAGGTGCGCAGGTTGCGGTTGTTGATGCCGACCAGGTCGGTTTTCAGACGCAGGGCCGCGTCCAGTTCGGCCGCGTCGTGGGTTTCCACCAGCACGCCCATGCCCAGTTCGTGGGCGCAGGCTTCCATCTCTGCCATCAGGCCATGATCGAGCGCCGAGACGATCAGCAGGATGGCATCGGCACCCATGGCGCGTGCTTCGTAGATCTGGTACAGATCGATCATGAAGTCCTTGCGCAGCACCGGCAGTTCGCAGGCCGCGCGGGCCTGCTGCAGATAGGCCACGGAACCCTGGAAGAACTGTTCGTCGGTCAGCACCGACAGGCAGGCCGCGCCATGCCGGGCATAGCTGGCGGCGATGTCGGCGGGACGGAAATCGGCGCGGATCACGCCTTTCGATGGCGAGGCTTTCTTGATTTCGCTGATGACGGCAGCTTTGCCGGCGGCGATTTTGCCGCGCAGGCTGGCTTCGAAACCGCGCAGACCGGCGCGCAGTTCGCTATTGCCTTCTACCTCGGCGCGCAGGCTGGCGTAGCTGCGCTGCTGCTTGGCGGCGGCCACTTCCTGTGCTTTGACGGCGAGGATTTTATTCAGTATGTCGGACATGATGGATACCTGAGTAAGAGTTGCGTTGCCTGCGGGCGGTCAGTTGTGCTGGCCCAGCGTCTGGGTCACCTGCACGAATTGCTCGATTTTCTTCAATGCGGCACCGGAGCTGATCGCCTCGCGGGCGCGCAGCAGGCCGTCTTCGATCGAGCTGGCCACGCCGGCAGCATACAGCGCAGTAGCGGAATTGAGTGCGACGATATCGAAGGCGGCGCCCGGTTCGCCACGCAGGGCTTCCATCATCTTGGCTTTGGATTCGGCGGCGTCGGCTACTTTCAGATTGCGGCTGGCGATCATTTGCAGGCCGAAGTCTTCCGGATGGATTTCATATTCGCGGATTTCGCCGTTGACCAGCTCACCCACCAGCGTGCTGGCACCGAGCGAGACTTCATCCATATTGTCGCGGCCATACACCACCAATGCGTGCTGGGCGCCGAGGCGCTGCAGCACACGCACCTGAATACCCACCAGGTCGGCGTGGAATACGCCCATCAGGATATTCGGCGCACCGGCCGGATTGGTCAGCGGGCCCAGAATATTGAAGATGGTGCGCACACCCAGTTCGCGCCGCACGGGTGCAGCGTGTTTCATGGCAGCGTGGTGGTTGGGCGCAAACATGAAGCCTATGCCGGTCTGGGCGATGGACTGGGCTATCTGTTCCGGTTTCAGGTTGATGTTGGCGCCCAATGATTCGATCACGTCGGCACTGCCGGACGAAGACGAAACGCTGCGGCCGCCGTGCTTGGCCACGCGAGCACCGGCAGCAGCGGCGACGAACATGGATGCGGTCGAGATATTGAAAGTGTGGGCCCCGTCGCCGCCGGTGCCGACGATATCGAGCAGGCCGCGGGTGTCGGCCATCGGCACTTTGGTGGAGAACTCGCGCATTACCTGCGCGGCGGCAGTGATCTCGCCTATGGTTTCCTTTTTCACGCGCAGGCCCATGGTCAGGGCAGCGATCATGGTGGGCGACATTTCGCCCGACATGATCTGGCGGAACAGATGCAGCATCTCGTCGTGGAAAATCTCGCGGTGTTCAATGCAGCGCAGCAGTGCTTCTTGATGGGTGATAGGCATGGCAATCCTCGCAATAATTTGGCACAGATAGTCAGTTAAACGCGCCCGTACAGGCGCAGACAGGAGCGCGCACGCAGCGCGCTGCCAGCCTTAGCGGACCAAGAAGTTTTTCAGCAGTGCGTGACCGTGTTCCGACAGGATGGACTCGGGGTGGAACTGCACGCCCTCGATGTCGTATTCCCTGTGGCGCACGCCCATGATTTCGCCGTCGTCGGTCCATGCCGTCACTTCCAGACAGGCCGGCAGCGAGCTGCGTTCGATGGCCAGCGAGTGATAGCGGATCACTGTGAAAGGCGAGGGCAGGTTTTTGAAGACGCCCACGCCGGTATGCGCGATGAGAGAGGTTTTGCCATGCATGACCTGCTTGGCGCGGATAACTTTTCCGCCAAAGGCTTCGCCTATGGCCTGATGGCCGAGGCACACGCCCAGTATTGGTTTCTTGCCAGCGAAGTGCTTGAGCACTGCGATGGAGATGCCTGCCTGCGCCGGGTCTTTGGGGCCCGGCGAGATGCAGATATGGTCGGGATTGAGGGCTTCGATTTCCGCTATGGTGATTTCGTCGTTGCGGTAGACCCGCACGTCTTCGCCCAGTTCGCCGAAATACTGCACGATGTTGTAGGTGAAGGAGTCGTAGTTGTCGATCATCAGCAGCATCTTAGAACTCCCCATCCAGACCATCTTGCACTTGTTCGGCAGCGCGCAGCACGGCGCGCGCCTTGTTTTCAGTTTCCTGCCATTCCATTTCCGGTATCGAGTCGGCCACGATGCCGGCTGCGGCCTGCACATACAGCATGCCGTCCTTGATGACGCCGGTGCGGATGGCAATCGCCACATCCATTTCGCCGCCGAAGGACAGGTAGCCGCAGGCGCCGCCGTAGATGCCGCGCTTGGAGATTTCCAGTTCGTCGATGATTTCCATCGCCCGTACTTTCGGCGCGCCGGTCAGGGTGCCGGCCGGGAAAGTAGCGCGCAGCACGTCCAGATTGGACAGGCCGGATTTGAGCTTGCCTTCCACATTGGAGACGATGTGCTGTACGTGCGAATACTTTTCGATCACCAGACGGTCGGTGACTTTGACCGTGCCGATGTCGGAGATGCGACCCAGATCATTGCGCGCCAGATCGATCAGCATCACGTGTTCGGCGATCTCTTTCGGATCGGCCAGCAGTTCGGTGGCCAGTTCGGCATCGCGTTCCGGCGTCGAGCCACGCGGACGGGTGCCGGCAATCGGGCGCAGCGTCACACGCTTTTCGCCATCCGGCAGCGTCTCGTTACGCACCAGGATTTCCGGCGACGCGCCAACGATCTGCATGTCGCCGAAATTGTAGAAGTACATATATGGCGACGGGTTCAGCGAACGCAGCGCGCGGTACAGCGTCAGTGGCGAATCCACATACGGCTTGCGGATGCGCTGGCCGATTTGCACCTGCATCAGGTCACCGGCCATCACATATTCGTGGGCACGCGCCACGGCTTTCAGATAGTCTTCCTTGGCGAATTCGCGGATCGCTTCGGTGCGCACGGAAGCGCTGGTGACTGGCGCATCGACGCCACGGCGCAGCATGATGCGCAGGTCTTTCAGGCGCTGACGGGCTTTGGAATAGGCTTCCGGCTGGGGCGGATCGGCATACACGATCAGATACAGCTTGCCGGACAGGTTGTCGATCACGGCCAGTTCTTCCGTCACCATCAGCTGGATGTCGGGCAGGCCCAGATCATCTTTAGGCTGGGTGTTGGCCAGGGTTTTTTCGATATGGCGCACCGTGTCGTAGCCGAAGTAGCCGGCCAGGCCGCCGCAGAAGCGCGGCATGCCAGGACGCAGGGCAACCTTGAAGCGCTGCTGATAGCTTTCGATGAAGTCGAGCGGATTGCCTTCATGCGTCTCGATCACCGTACCGTTCTTGACGATTTCCGTGCGGTGGCCAAAGGTACGCAGCACCGTGGTAGCAGGCAGGCCGATGAACGAGTAGCGGCCGAAACGCTCGCCGCCAACGACTGACTCCAGCAGGAAGGTATTCTTGCCGGCGTTCTGGGTCTGGGCCAGTTTCAGGTAGAGCGTGAGCGGAGTTTCGAGATCGGCAAAAGCTTCGGCGATCAGAGGGATGCGGTTGTAGCCGTCGGTGGCCAACGATTTGAATTCGAGTTCGGTCATGTCTGTTCTCCATGCCGCCCGTATAGCGATGGATGTGGTACAGGCGGTGGTGGTTCAAAAAACCTGTCGCGCAGGAGCGCAACAGCAATCAGTTCGGCTTAGTTTTGCCAGGATTGCCAGCGTCGCCAAAGCCAGGCCTCAATCGCGCCGGTTTGGTTGACTTGGTGTTTTTTGAACAGAGACATTACGGTCAGCGTTGGTTCAGCTAAGGTTAATTTTGCGAACGAATCAAAGTCGCTGCGGATAGCAGCGTGTCTACTATACCATCGGAATCGATGGTGTGTATAGCCTCTCCGTGATTGTAGCCGTAAGGGACGGTCAGCACGGGACAGCCCGCAGCCCGTGCGGCTTGGGCGTCGTTGGAAGAGTCGCCGATGGCCACTACCTGTGCCGCCGGCAGGCCGAAATCGCTGCAGACCGTTTGCAACGGCAGGGGATCGGGTTTTTTGCGCGCCAGCGAATCGCCGCCGTACACCACTTCGAAATAGCTGTTCAGGCCTTTCGCTGCCAGCAGCGGGGTGGTGAAGCTGATCGGCTTATTGGTCACGCAGGCCAGCCGCAGGCCTTGTTGTTTTAGCGCACTCAGGCCTTCCAGCACCTCGGGATACAGGCTGCTGAATTGACCATTGATGCGTAAATAGTGGCGCTGGTAGGCGTCCATCGCCTGCGCAAACTTGGCTTCCACCTCGTCCGGCGCCAGATCCAGCGCCAGTACGGTGCGGATCAGGTTTTCCGAACCTTTGCCCACCATCAGCGTGATCTGTTCCTGCGTGATCGGGGCCAGGCCCAGTTCTTCGCGCATGCTGTTGATCGCTACGTGGAAGTCGGGAATCGTGTCCAGCATGGTGCCGTCGAGGTCGATGATTGCGGCGCGTACGCCTGCCAGCACACTCATACTTACACCTTGGCCAGATTGGCGCGCATGGCGTCGATTACGGCTTTGTAGTCAGGCTGGCCGAAGATGGCCGAACCAGCGACAAAGGTGTCGGCGCCGGCGGCGGCGGCAGCCGCGATGTTGTCGATCTTGATGCCGCCATCGACTTCCAGCATGATGTCGCGGCCCGATTCGGCTATCTTGCGGCGTGCCAGCGCGATCTTCTTCAGGGCTTCGGGGATGAAGGATTGGCCGCCGAAGCCGGGATTGACGGACATAATCAGGATCATATCGATCTTGTCCATGACATGGTCCAGATAGTGCAGCGGTGTGCCCGGATTGAATACCAGACCGGCTTTGCAGCCATGGTCGCGGATCAGTTGCAGGCTGCGGTCGATGTGTTCCGATGCTTCCGGGTGGAAGGTGATGATGTTGGCACCGGCTTTGGCGAAGTCAGGGATGATGCGGTCCACCGGCTTGACCATCAGGTGCACGTCGATCGGCACGTCCACGTGCGGGCGGATCGCCTGGCACACCATAGGGCCGATGGTCAGGTTGGGCACGTAATGGTTATCCATGACGTCGAAGTGGATAATGTCGGCGCCAGCGCTGACGACGTTACGCACTTCTTCGCCCAGGCGGGCGAAGTCGGCGGACAGAATGCTGGGAGCGATGCGGAAATTGGACATGGGATGGGCCTGCATGTAAAAAAGATGCGCTATTTTACGCTGCACGGCGCCTGTGCGCCTGATTTCAGACGCGTCGTCCTTGCATACGGGGGCGATTTGGGGTGCAATGGCAGTCTGGCGATATACAATCGCCAACCTTGCTGAGAGTGCCAGTGCACTCGCCCCGATTTAAGGAATTTGAATGGCCACTTATGAAATGACGGTGACGGTCAGAACCCAGTATCTGCCGGAGCAGTCCGACCCGGAACGTACCAATTTCGTGTTCACCTACTCGATCACGATCAAGAATACGGGAACGGTGGCCGCCCAGCTTATATCGCGCCACTGGGTCATCACCGATGCCAACAACCACAAGGAAGAGGTCAGCGGCCTCGGCGTGGTGGGCCATCAGCCGCTGCTGCAGCCGGGCGAACAGTTCGAGTACACCAGCGGCACGGCCCTGCGTACCCAGCAGGGCTCCATGTATGGCGAATACTTCTGTGTGGCGGAAAACGGCCACCGCTTTGAAGTGCCGATACCGGAATTCGTGCTGTCGCTGCCCCGTACGCTGCACTAGGCCGGGAGATCATAGCCAGCCTGATGCTATGGACTAGCCGTGTCAGTTCCGCTTGTCGTGCTGCTGGTCTTCTAGTTTATCCTCGTCGCGCGGCTTGGGTTTAGGTGCGTACATGGTCCACCAGACGATGAACACCAGCAGAAAAAACGCCACGCATGCTTCTATCATCAATATCCACATAACAGTCCTTATGTTCTCTACACGCCGTAGTCTACCTGTTCCGCTCACGCTCGTCGCGCTGGCTTTGGCCGCCTGTACCTCAACGCCGCTGCCGCCGGATACCAGCCGCGCACCCGTTACGCCGATACCAAGCCCTGTGCCGGTGCCTGTTCCCGAGCCTGTACCAGCGCCGGTACCGGCCAAACCAGCCGTCATGCAACTGGTGCCCGCACCGTTCAGTGCGTTGCCGGGCTGGGATAAGGATGATCTGCGGGCGGCGTGGCCGGCCTTTATGTCGTCCTGCGCCGTGCTGGTCAAGCAGCCGAACTGGAAAGAATCGTGCACCATCGCCCGTAGCGTGAACAGCAGCGATGACAAGGCGATCCGTACCTTCTTCGAAGCGTTCCTAGAGCCGAATCAGGTGATCGCGCCCGACGGTGCCAACGAGGGGTTGGTGACAGGCTATTACGAGCCGCTGCTGCGCGGCGCCCGCAAGAAGGGGGGGCCTTACCAGACCCCGCTGTACAAAGTGCCGGAGGATATGATTACCGTTGATTTGGCCAGCGTATATCCCGAACTGAAAGGCATGCGCCTGCGCGGCAAGCTGGTGGGCAAGTAGCTGGTGCCCTATGCCACCCGTGCCGATATCGAGAAAGCCGACTTCGCCGGCAAGGAGCTGCTGTGGGTCGATGATCCGGTCGAATCGTTCTTCCTGCAGGTGCAGGGCTCGGGGCGGGTGCAGCTCACCGATAGCAAGGAAACCGTGCGCGTGGCCTATGTCGACCAGAACGGCCATCCGTATAAATCAATTGGCAAATATCTGGTGGAGAAGGGCGAACTAACGTTGGAGCAGGCGTCGGCGCAGGGCATCAAGGCGTGGATCGCGGGCCATCCTACCCGCATGCAGGAGTTGTTCAATGTGAACCCCAGCTATGTGTTCTTTAAAGAAGAACGCCTGCCCGATCCGAAAATCGGCCCGAAAGGTGCGCTGGGTGTGCCGCTGACGCCGTCGCGTTCAGTCGCCATCGATGCTTCGCAGCTGCCACTGGGGGCGCCGGTGTTCCTGTCCACCACTATGCCTAACAGCGATATTCCGCTGCAGCGGCTGGTGATGGCACAGGATACGGGCGGCGCCATCCGTGGCGCTATCCGGGTTGATTACTTCTTCGGTTTCGGCACCGAGGCGGCGGAAAATGCTGGCCGCATGAAACAGCGCGGTAATGTCTGGGTGCTGCTGCCCAAGCAGGTGCAGTAAGTAGCGACAGCAAGCTGACTACAGCAGGTCGACGCAGTAGGTTGCTAGCTTACTGTGTTGCCGTGGCCAGCGGCTGGGGTGGCCTTCTCAGGTAAGGATTGAGGGCCATCAGAATCGTGAGCACGATGCCGCCCACCGCAATGCAGGCCATGCCGGTACGTATGCCGTAGTGCTCGCCCAGATAGCCGCCTATCAGCGCGCCGGCTGGTGCGCTGGCTACAGTGAGGAAGCGCATGGTCGATACCATGCGCCCCAGATAGGCATCGGGCGTGACTTTCTGGCGCAGTGTCATATACGGCATAAAAAACAGCATCACGCCGCAATCGAGCATCATGCTTACCATGGCGCTGGCAACGGCGCTGGCCAGCGGGCTGCCAAACAGATGGGCTGGAATCATGGGCATGGCCGTAAATGCGCAGGCTGTCAGGCCTAAGCCTATTAATACAGTGGTGCCCATGCCGTAGCGGGCATTGAGCGGACGCAGCAAGACAGAACTCAGCATCACGCCCACCCCACCTATCATTTGCGCCATGCCGAGCAGGCCGGGTGTCATGCCCAGTTCGCGTGTGCCGAACAGCACTGCGAGCGCAGTAAAACCATAGAACAGCATATGCCAGAAACCTGCGCCCCATGCAAGCGTGCGCAGCAAGGGGTTATGCCAGATGAAAAGCAGGCCATCATGGATATCGCGCAGCATGTGCTTCTGCGAGGGGGCAGGCTGCGGGTCGTTGGCGTCGAGCTTGCGCAGAATGAGGATGGAAAAGATAAAGCCCAGCGCGTTGAAGATCACGGCGAATGGCGCGGTCAGCCATTGGACCAGCACGCCGGCAATGCCGGGGGCGACGATACGGGAGATGGAGTCGATTGCAGCAAATTTTGACTGGGCCTCGATCAGTTTGTCGCGGCCTATCAGATTGGTGAGAAAAATTTGTTCTGCTCCGCCGCCTATCAGCGAGCAGCAGCCATTGAGTAGGGCCACGACATACATCCATTCTATGCTCAGCTTGCCTAGCCAGTAGGCCAGTGGGATGCTGCCAAGCGCGGCGGCCTGCACCATTTTGCTCGCCAGTAGTACCGGTAATTTGCGATGCCGATCAAGAAATACACCGGCTGGCAAGGCTAGCAGCGCAAAAGGTATGGCGGCGGCGGCACCCAGTATGCCCATCTGGGACGGTGTGGCATGCAGCAGGATGGCCGAGCACAAGGGCAGGGCCAGCGTGCTGATATAGCTACCGAAGTCATTCAGGATGGCGCTGATCCAGTAGCGTAAGAAGTTCCCGTTACGCAGCAGGGCATCACCTTCCAGATATTGCTGAACTTTGAGGCGTAGAGCGGAGAGAATGGCAGCTTCCTGTAGTCTGGGCGGGACGAACTATGATACCAGCGTGGCGGATAGGCGCTACAATCGCAGAGTAAATATCCCACCATCAAGGAGACAGCTATGCAGTATGAAGACCTGATCGTTGAAGTGCATGAGAAAGTAGCACTGATCCGCTTGAATCGTCCCAAGGCGCTGAACGCCCTGAACGACCGCATGATGAACGAACTGGGCGACGCCCTGCAGAAGTTCGATGCTGATCCGGCGATCGGCTGTATCGTGCTGACGGGTAGCGAGAAAGCCTTTGCTGCCGGTGCCGATATTGCCGCCATGGCGGATTACACCTATGTAGATACTTACCGCGATAACTACATCACCCGCAACTGGGAGCACATCCTGCGTATCCGTAAGCCGGTGGTTGGCGCTGTTGCCGGTTATGCGCTGGGCGGCGGCTGCGAGTTGGCCATGATGTGCGATTTCCTGATCGCTGCAGACTCGGCCAAATTCGGCCAGCCTGAGATCAAGGTTGGTGTCACGCCGGGCGCGGGCGGCACCCAGCGTCTGCCACGTACCATCGGCAAGGCCAAGGCCATGGACCTGCTGCTGACGGCCCGTACCATCGATGCCGCCGAAGCCGAGCGCATCGGTCTGGTTTCGCGTGTAGTACCTGCCGATAAGCTGATCGAAGAAGTGCTGACTGCTGCCAAACAGATTGCATCGATGCCGACCTCGGTTGCCATGATGATTAAAGATGCGGTGAACCGCGCCTTCGAAACCACGCTGACGGAAGGTGTGAATTACGAGCGCCGTCTGTTCCAGGCAGCCTTCGGTACGCCTGCTCAAAAAGAAGGCATGCACGCCTTCCTTGAGAAACGTGCGCCTAACTTCGACGGCCTGTAATTCGGGCAGTGCCGATAGTCGCTCGCTATTCATTTCAAGTAATTGAATAGCGAGGGTTGACGAGTTCGGGAAATCCCTGCATAATCTCACTTCTCTGCTGCTGACAAACAAAACGATTTGTCGAAACGCAGCAAGCAGTACCAAAGAGTTCTTTAAAAATTCACAGTCGATAAGTGTGGACGTTTGATGAAAGTGC
>Ga0187845_1001157_pt1 | contig 15260 bp, 13 predicted proteins | sample SpaLakP09_SKY_68_FD_134515 | JGI IMG/M metagenome (GOLD analysis project Ga0187845, IMG submission 134515) | Oligotrophic lake water microbial communities from Sparkling Lake, Wisconsin, USA - SP09_SKY_68 | ecosystem: Environmental > Aquatic > Freshwater > Lake | place: USA: Sparkling Lake... | reverse complement strand
TGCCACCTGGCATCAGGTGCGGATGATCAGCGCGGTGCGCATGCGCACGGTGTATGTGCGGGAAGACAGCCTGGACGGGCTGCCGCAGGAATGCCGGGTGCTGGCCATTTCGCCCTTGTTGCGCGAACTGATTCTGGCCGCCATGGATATTGCCGTACCGTATGCGGCCGATTCGCGTGATGAACGGCTGATGAAGCTGCTGCTGGATGAAATCCGCAGCCTGCCCACCTTGGCGCTATCCTTGCCACGACCGCAAAGCGCGGCCTTGCAGGGTTTGTGTGATGCGTTACAGGCCGCGCCGGACGATGCGCGTTCGGTGGAGGAGTGGGCCGCGCAACTGGCCATGGATGCGCGCACGCTGCAGCGGCGCTTCAGCCGCGAAACCGGCCTGTCGCTGGGGCAGTGGCGGCGCCAGGCCAGGCTGATTGCCGCACTGGAAAAGCTGGCCTGCGGGGCCAGTGTGCTGGAGGTGGCACTAGACCTGGGCTATGCCAGCCCCAGTGCCTTTGCCACCATGTTCAAGCGTGAGCTGGGGGTGTCGCCCAGCAGCTTTTATGCACCGCTGGCGGACCATCATGCTTCAGTCGGATCCTGACGCCAGCGGCAGCCAAGTTCCTGAGCGCTGACGCCTTAAGGCAGGGCGCGGCGCAGCGCATCCAGCTGCTGCAGGCTTTCATCCAGAATCAGCAATTGCAGCACCTGCTCGGCCAGTGCGCTTTCACCCTGGCGGTAAGCCTGGCTGAAGGCATCCACTGCCTGTGCATCCAGTTGGCCGTCAGTCAGGCGCTTCAGTCTTTGTCCCAATCCGGCGAAGCGCTCGGCCAGGCTGGTTTGCAGCCAGCCGGAAAGTGGCGGATTGAAGCCGCGCTTCTTGCGCTGGAAAAAGTCGGCCGGTAAGGCCGGATGCATGGCGCGGCGGAAAATCAGCTTGGCAGGCGTGGTGTAGCGTTCGGCATCCGACGTGGCCAGCAGATGCTGATACAGGCGGTGGTCCAGCAGCGGGGCGCGGCCCTCCAGCCCGTGCGCCATGGTGCACAAATCGGATTTTTGCAGGATGTAGTCCGGCAGATAGTTGGCAAAGTCGATGGCCAGCAGGCTTTGCAGGCCGGGCACCGCATCGCTGGCTTCCGGGCCGATGTCATCCGGTGCGCGCCAATAGCTGAGTTTCTCGAGTTCTCGGCCGCCTTGCAGGAAACGGCGCTGGCCCGGTGTCAGGCCGGAAAAGCGCAAGGAGTAAGCCGCGCGCCAGTCCATGGCCATTTCCGTGGCCAGCTTGCCCTGCTTGCCGGACAAGGCCGTACGTATGCCCAGCGGCAGGCGGATATGCCGCCGCCAGCGCGTGCGCAGATGCTTGTTCATGCGCTTGTAGCCGGCCAGCAGTTCATCGCCGCCATCGCCCACCAGCACCACTTTCACATGCTTGCTGACTTCTCGTGCCAGATACCAGGTAGGAAAGCTGGAGGGGTCGGCAAAGGGTTGGTCCAGATCGGCCACGATGCGGGAAAAATCGGCCGCCAGATTGTCTGGCATGGCGATGCGGATATTGCTCAGCCCCATGCGCTGGGCCGAATCGGCCGCATCGACCGATTCATCCAGCGTGCTGCCGGGGAAGGCGGCGGTAAAGGTAGAAAACTGCTGATAACCCTGTCCGGCCAGCCGGCTGGCAATCAGGGTGGAGTCGATGCCGCCGGACAGCAGCACGCCCAGTGGGCGGTCGGCCACGGTGCGCATGGCCACCGCGTGATCCAGCTCGGGCAGCCAGTCGCCGGTTTCGGCCTTGGGTTGCCAGTAACGACGTTTTTTCAGCTGACGGCTGCTCAGGTCAAATTCCAGGCAATAGCCGTTTTCCAGGCGCTGGATATTTTCAAATACCGTGGCCGGTGCCGGAATGTAGCGATGTGCCAGATAGGCATCGATGGCGGCAGGGCTGAACTGGCGTGCGGCCAGCGGCACAAACGGCAGCACCGCGCGCACCAGCGAACCGAAAGCAAGGTTGCCATCCAGCAGCGCATACAGCAGCGGCTTTTCGCCCATGCGGTCGCGCGCCAGGTGCACCTTGCCCTGACGCAGATCGAGAATGGCAAAGGCAAACATGCCGCGCAGGCGGGAGAGCAGGCCATCAATGCCCCAGGCCTCGTAAGCCCGCAGGATGAATTCGGTATCGGAATGGGTGTGGAACACCGCGCCGCCCTGTTCCAGTTCGCGCTTGTCCTTTTCCCAGTCGTACACCTCGCCGTTGTAGCAGATCCACAGCTGGCCATCGTCGTTGCGCATGGGCTGGTCGGCCTCCGGGCGCGGGTCGATGATGGACAGCCGCGCATGCAGCAGCGCATTGTGAATGGCGTCATCCGCCGCGCTCTTGCCGTGCTGATCCAGCCGCAACTGGTGGGCAGCATCCGGCCCGCGACGGGCCAGTTCCAGCAACATGGCATCGGCCGTTGCCGCAGCAACGGGGGTCCGGGAAAAGAAACCGGCAATTCCACACATAAATCGGGTTCCCGGCGCAACGCTCAACGCTGCGCAAGAGGTAAAAAATCAGCGGGTGCAAATGGCCAAGCCAGCACGCGCGTCCGGTATTACAAGGGATGCTGCAGGCGCAGGGCCGCTTCTGCCAGCCGCTTGCCCTGGGCAAAAGCCAGCTTGCTTTCGTCGGCCGACAGCGGGCGGTCATTCTGTACCCCGGCTACATGGCTGACGCCATACGGCGTACCCCCCGTCTGGGTGGCGGCCAGTTGCGGCTCGGAATAAGGCAGACCGACCAGCAGCATGCCGTGGTGCAGCAGCGGCAGCATCATGCTCAGCAAGGTGGACTCTTGTCCGCCATGCATGGACGAGGAGCTGGTAAACACGCAGCCCGGCTTGCCGGCCAGTGCGCCGGCCATCCATTCCCCGCTGGTGCTGTCGATGAAGTACTTCATGGCGGCAGCCATATTGCCAAAGCGGGTGGGGCTGCCCAGGGCCAGGGCTATGCACTCGGCCAGATCGCTTTTTTCCACATAGGGCGCGCCGCTTTCCGGGATGGCCGCTGCACTGGCCTCGCAGACGGTGGAAACCTTGGGCACGGTGCGCAGCCGTGCCTGGCAGCCGGGCACGCTTTCGATGCCACGGGCGATCAGCCGGGCCAGTTCGGCAGTGGCACCATGCTGGCTGTAATAGAGTACGAGGATGTCTTGCACGACGATGTCCAGAGGAATGGCCGCCATGAGGAGGGAGGGCGGCAACAGGATGAACTGGCAGCATGATACCAGTTTCCATCTGTTAATTTGTATTAAGACAGTATGTCAAACGTAAAGCAGCCACTGGCCGCGTCGCGCCGGAACGTTGCCGCTTGCCAGCCGGCAGTGACTGAATTACCTTGCGCCTCATGAAACTGCCCGCCAAGTATGCAACGCAAGTCGGTTTTTCCGGCTTCCTGATCCGCCGCATGAGCAGCCTGCGTGTGATGCAGGTTGCCGGCAGCCTGACCTTTACCACCCTGCTGGCACTGGTGCCCTTGTTCACCATTGCCTTGACGGTGATTTCGGCCTTTCCGGTGTTTTCCGACTACAGCACCCGCTTCAAGGTATTGCTGTTGTCGACGCTGGTGCCGGAGTTCGCCGGCAAGGTGATTTCCGTCTACATGCGCCAGTTTGCCGACAATGCGGAAAAGCTCACCGCCGCCGGCATCATCATGCTCGGGGTAACGGCGCTGATGCTGATGTCCACCATTGAGCGCACTTTCAACGCCATCTGGAGTGTGCGCCGTGGCCGGCCCTGGCTGCAGCAGAGCATGGTGTACTGGACGGTGCTGACGCTGGGCCCGCTGGTGCTGGGCGGTGGCCTGCTGTCCTGGCGCTGGCTGCTCAAGTTCACCCGTTTCGAAAAAACCATGCCCTTGCTGGCCAGTACGGTCGAGGCGGGCGGCACTATCCTGCTGACCGGCATCGTGTTGTCGCTGTTGTACCGCATTGTGCCCAACCGCTTTGTGCCGATCCGCCATGCGGTACTGGGGGCGATGATTACCGCGCTGCTGCTGGAGCTGACCAAGCTGGGTTTTGGCTATTACATCGGTCAGGTGGCCAGCTACCAGCTGGTGTACGGGGCTTTTGCCAGTATTCCGATCTTCCTGTTGTGGGTGTATTGCCTGTGGATGGTGGTGCTGGCCGGCGCGGTGTTTACTGCCTCGCTTTCCTACTGGGAAGGCGGTGCCTGGCGGCGGCGCTTTGAGCCACGGCGGCGCTTTCTGGATGCGGTGGAAGTCTTGCTGATGCTGGACGCGGCGCAGGAGCAGGGTTGCAGCCTGACGCCAGTGCAATTACGCCAGCAGGTCAAGATAGGCTATGACGAGCTGGGCCTGGTGCTGGACAAGCTGGCGCTGCATGGCTATGTGCAGAAAGGCCAGCGCGATGGCTGGGTGCTGATGAAAAAGCTGGCTGTGGTGCAGCTGTCCGAGCTATTCCAGCTGTTTGTCTATCGGGCGGATCTGGCCAATGACGATGATGTCGGCCAGGGCATTGAAGCCTTGCTGGGCAGTGTCACCGAGCGGCTTCAGAGTGTGTCGCTGGAGGATTTCGCCCGCCGGCTGGGGCGGAAGTAGTCGGTATTCTGATAGAAGGACGGCTCGGCGTTATCCGGCCACCAGCCGGGAATGCCCAGCAAGGGCAGCGGCCATAGCTGGCGGGGGCTGGCCAGCCAGTCGTCATCAGCCAGCATGCTGGCCAGCCGGCTATCCAGCTGCTCGCGCTGTACGGCCTCGGGCAGGGTAAAGAAGTCGGGCTCCACCGCCAGCAACAGCGCCTTGCCGCACCAGCCCAGGTGCGGTGTCAGGCCGGTTTCAAACAGGGCATGTCCCAGTGCATGCACACTGATCTGCCGTCCCCAGGCGGCACGCTGTTCCACAAACAGCGTTTGCCATTGCATATCGTCCAGCGCCTGCCCTAGTGCCGGTTCGGCGCAGGCGACGATGATTCCGCATTCATCCAGCAAGGTGGCGGCATCACGCCGTGGCCCGCGCTGGATCTCGCCACGGCGGATGGCGCGCACATGACGTGCGTTCAGTGCGGCCTTGCTCAGCGGCCAGGCCAGCCAGGCGAGGGCATTGAACCAGTCGTGCCAGTTTTCGCTGCGCGTGGGCACCTCGCCGGTGTCGGCAATATGGGTTTCGTAGTAGGAGGGTGCTTGCAGGTCGCAGCAGAAGCGCAGGCCTGCGGGAAGGGTGGCCGGGGCCGCCAGTTCCTGCAGCCGGTCGTAGTCGGCCTGCCCGGGCCAGTTGGCCAGCGGCAGCCGGGCGCAGATGGCGCGTAGCGGCTGGTAGAGCGGATGGGACAGATAGTCGGTGTGCCAGTGACTCACGATGGGCGGCTGCCTGACAAAAGCGCCATTTTAATCCAGCGCCGGCGGCAGGTCATGGCAAACCCGGTCGCGCCCCAGGTGTTTGGCCTGATACAGCAGCTTGTCGGCCCGTTTCAGCGGGTCATCCACATGCAGATCGCTACTGCGTAGCAAGGATAGTCCCACGCTGACGGTGTAGTGGATCTGCTGCCCGTTGACTTCCACCCGGCTCTGGCTGACCGCTTCGCGTATACGCTCGGCTGCCACCAGTGCGGCGCTGCCAGCGGTATTGGGCAGCAGGGCGGCAAACTCCTCACCCCCCAGTCGTCCGGTCAGGTCCGAGGTGCGCAGCACTTCACGGCACAGCGTGGCGAAGTGGGTGATGACCTGATCACCGGCGGCATGGCCGTATTGGTCGTTGATGTTCTTGAAATGGTCCAGATCCATCATCAGCACCGCCAGCGGCTGCTGGTAGCGCTGGCTGCGCTTGATTTCGCGTTCTGCCTGTTCCAGGAAATGGCGGCGATTGTCCAGCCGGGTCAGTTCGTCCTTGGTCGCCAGCTGGAACAGCTTTTTCTCGTGCAGGTCGCGCTGCAGGGCAATGGCGGTGATGTGGGAGCTGCGATAGACCAGCCGCATTTCGTCCGGATTGGGCGTGCGCGGTTCGGTGTAGTAAATGGCAAAAGTGCCCAGCAGTTCGCGCGTGCTGCTAAATAGCGGTGTCGACCAGCAGGCGCGCAGCTGGTAGGGCCGGACAAAGTCCAGATAGGGCTGCCACAGCGGGCTATTTTCCATGTCCTCGACAATGATGGTGCGCTTCCAGTAGGCCGCCGTGCCGCATGAGCCCACTTCGGGGCCAATGGCAATGCCTTCAATCAGCGCGCTGTATTCCGGCGGCAGGCTGTTGCCGGAGGCCACGTGCAGGTGCTGGCCATCTTCGGTGAGCAGCATGACCGAACACAGCCCGCCGGTGAGCTGGGATTCGATCATGGTGCAGATCTGCGCCAGCGTGTCTTGCAGTGGCTGATTGGAGGCAATCATCTCCATCACCGCATTTTCTTCGCTCAGCAGGCGATTGGCCTGGCGGGTATCGGTAATCTCCCGGTCCACCGACAAAATGCTGGTGAGCTTGCCATTGTTGTCGAACTCGGGAAACAGGCGGGTTTCGAAAATATAGCGCCGGTTATGCGATAGCAGCTCCATTTCGAAGCAGCGCGGTTCCCAGGTCTCGATCAATTGCCGGCATTGCGACTCGAACAACGCAACCACATCGGCCGGCCAACCCTTTTCGCCCACGGTTTTGCCGATGTGTTCATCGCGGATCAACGGCGAGTAGCGGCTGACGCTGCGGTTGATGAACTGGCAGCGCAGTTGCAGATCGTAGCGGGCGATGATGTCGGTGGAGTTTTCCACCAGGGTGCGGAATTCCTGTTCGCGCCGCCGCATGGCGGCCTCGGCCAGCTTGCGCGCGGTGACGACCTGACTGAGTGCCAGCACGATGGCACCGTCTCCGGCTTGCGGATCGGCCTGCAGATTCTGCTCCAGCCATTCCCAGTGCTGGTCGGCATGCTGCATGCGGCATTCCAGGCTGTGGCTGGTGGCGGGGTGATGGCAAGCCGTCTGCAGGGCGTTCTCCAGCAGGGGGCGGTCTTCCGGGTGCAGCAGTTGCAGCCAGTCGTCCAGGCTCATGCTTTCCTGCTGCACATCCAGCCCCAGCAGCTTGTGCAGCGAGCCGGGCGAGCAGCTGACTTGTTGTTTGCCAAGATCGAATTCGCACAGGCCGAGGCGTGAGCCTTGCAATACCGTGGCGATGGCATTGCCCAGCTGGACTGGCCGGCCTTCCGCGCTGGCATCATGTAATAGCAGCAGCCGCCAGTTGCCCGGCGACCTGCCGGCTGGCAGCACGATTTGCTGCAGGCCCAGCTGGCGGGTGCGGCCCTGTGCATCCTGCAACTCGACATGCTGCGGGGTGGTCAGCAAAGCAGTCTGCTGTTGCAATGCCTGGCACAGTGCTGGCGGCAGGCCGCATTCCTCCAGGCTGTGCGGTTGCCGGCCAAGCAGAGCCGTGCAGCCCTGTCCGGCAGCTTGCAACTGACCCTGCTCATCCAGTGCCAGCAGGGCGGTACTGGAATGTTCCACCAGAAAGCGCAGCGTGCCAGCCTGCTCATGTTCGTGGCGTCGACGCTGCCACAGGCTACCCAGCCAGATGCCGCCGGCCACACCAAGCAGGCCGGTCAGTGGCCAGTCCCAGGGGGCGTGAGGCAGTTCGCCGGCCCATGCCAGCGGGCTGCCCAGCGCCAGCATCAAGACCGTGCCATAGCCTGTTCTGCTGCATGTCGATCTGAAGATATTCAATGTGAACCCACCGCTTCCTGGAGTTGCCCTGTTTGTATATTGCCAAGGGCTTACTCTCATCATGGCATTTGGCAGGCAAATTGTGATGACGAAAATCAGGCAGAGTGCCGGTCGCTCGTCGTTTTTATGCAACAAATAAAGTATGCTGTGGCGATTGTTGTGGAGCGATGCATGGATTACTTTCCGATTTTTCTGAAGCTGCAGGATGCCCCTTGCCTGGTAGTGGGGGGCGGCGATGTTGCCTTGCGCAAGATTCGTCTGCTCAAGGCGGCCGGTGCCAGAGTGACCGTGGTGGCGCCCGAGCTGACCGCCGAACTGGGCGAAATGGCGCAGCAAGGTGCCTTGCACTGGGAGCCGGGCTATTTCGCCCCCGGGCAGGTTGCCGGCATGCGGCTAGTGGTCGCCGCCACCGACCAGCGCCCGGTCAATCAGCAGGTTTCCGCTGCGGCGCAGGCCCACAATATCCCGGTGAATGTGGTGGATGATCCGGAACTGTCCACCTACATCACCCCGGCCATCATCGACCGCTCGCCGCTGGTGATTGCCGTGTCTTCCGGCGGTGCGGTCCCGGTGCTGGCGCGGCTGGTGCGCGCCCGGCTGGAAAGCATCATCCCGGCTGGTTTCGGCCTGCTGGCGGCCTTTTCCGCGCGCTTTCGCGACAAGGTAAAAGCCCGTTTCGGCGATGTGGAAGCACGCCGCGCTTTCTGGGAATCGGTACTCGAAGGCCCCTTGGCCGAAGCCGTGATGAATGGCCGAGAAGAGGCCGCCTGCCTAGAGATGGAAAAGCGCCTGGCCAGTAGCACGGACACGCCTAGTGGCGCGGTCTACCTGGTGGGGGCCGGGCCGGGTAATCCGGACCTGCTCACCTTCCGCGCATTGCGACTGATGCAGCAGGCCGACGTGGTCTTGCATGACAATCTGGTGGCACCGGAATTACTGGAACTGGTACGCCGCGACGCCGAACGCATATACGTGGGTAAGGCCCGTGCCAACCACAGCCTGCCGCAGGAAGACATCAATCTGCTGATGGTAAGATTGGCCAGCGAAGGCAAGCGGGTATTGCGCCTGAAAGGGGGCGATCCCTTTACCTTCGGCCGTGGTGGCGAGGAAATCGAAACCCTGGCCTAGCATGGCATTCCGTTTGAAGTCGTACCCGGCATTACCTCGGCAAATGGTGCGGCCAGCTATGCCGGTATACCCTTGACCCACCGCGACCATGCGCAGTCGGTCACCTTTGTCACCGGTCACAAGAAAGACGGCAGCATCAATCTGGACTGGCCGGCGCTGACCCGGCCGGACCAGACCGTGGTGGTGTACATGGGGCTGACCATGGCGGCGGAGTTGTGTGCCGCCTTCATCCAGCATGGCAAGCCGGCAGATACCCCGGTGGCGGTGATCGAATGGGCCACCACGGCACGGCAGCGGACGCTGACCGGCACCCTGAGCAGCCTGCCGGCACTGATTTCTTCCTATGGTGTTGCCTCGCCTGCGCTTATCATAGTGGGCAGCGTGGTCACGCTGGCGGATAAACTGGCCTGGTACCGGCGGGTGGAAAACGCTCCTGCTACAATGCCGGATTCGCAGCAGACATGAGCACAGCCAGGCAGCATGCGGCTGTGTGCCAATAATCGTTACGGACAAGAAGACTCGGGCATGGTTGGTGTACTAGTCATATCACATGGCAATCTGGGCGCCTGTCTACTGGACTGCGCCCGGCACGTATTGGGACGGGACCCGGACAATATCGCCACGCTGGCGGTAGAAAAAACCGAGGATCCGGATCAGAAACTGGTCGAAGCCGCTGCGCTGGTGGCACGCCTGGAACAGGGCGATGGCGTGGTGGTGTTGACTGATATGTATGGCGGCACGCCATCCAATATCGCCAGCCGGCTGATCAATCCGGGCAAGGTCGAGGCCGTTGCCGGCGTCAGCCTGCCCATGCTGGTGCGAGCGCTCAGCTATAGCAGCCAGCCGCTGGAGATCGTGGTCAGCAAAGCCATTACCGGCGGGCTGGAAGGTGTGCTTTATATTCTACCGGGGGACGGTAATGCTGCGCGTTGAAATACAAATTATCAATAAACTTGGCCTGCATGCTCGCGCATCGAGTAAATTCACCCAGCTTGCCAGCCGCTTCAAGAGCGATGTGGGCATTGCCCGCAATGGTCGCCGCGTCAATGGCAAGAGCATCATGGGGGTGATGATGCTGGCCGCGGCCAAGGGCTCCACCATCGAGCTGGATGTGGCAGGCCCTGACGAACAGGAAGCGCTGGATGCGCTGGTAGCACTGATCAACAACCGGTTTGACGAGGCTGAATGAATCAGCCCGCTTGAGGAGGGGATGGGACGATGAATATCACCCTGCATGGTGTAGCCATTGGTGGCGGCATCGCAATTGGCCGGGCCCATCTCATCTCGCGCAGCATGGACGATGTGGCGCATTACGGCCTGGAAGACGCAGACATTCCAGCCGAAATGGCGCGCTTTGACGAAGCGGTGCGCGCCACGCGCAAAGAGCTGGAAATGCTGTGGGGCAGCATCCCGGAAAATGCCCCGGCCGAGTTGGGCGCCTTCCTGTCCTTGCACATTATGCTGCTGGGCGATGTCACCATCTCGCGCGAACCACGCGAAATCATTGAAAAGCAGCACTGCAATGCCGAATGGGCGTTGAAGCTGCAGTGCGACCTGCTGGTGGAGCAGTTCGACGCCATCGAAGAAGACTACCTGCGCGAGCGCAAGAATGATGTGCTGCAGGTGGTGGAACGCATTTTCAAGAACCTGGATGGCCACGCCCCGCAATTGCCGGCCCCCGGCGACCTGCTGGACGATACCATTCTGGTGGCGCACGACCTGTCGCCGGCCGACATGGTGTATTTCAAGGATTCCAACTTCGCGGCTTTCGTCACCGACGTCGGCGGCGCCACCTCGCATACCGCCATCCTGGGGCGTAGTCTCGACCTGCCCTCCGTCATCGCCCTGCACCACGCGCGCGAGCTGATCCGCGAAGAAGAACAGATCATCGTCGATGGCCAGCAGGGGGTGTTGATCGTCAATCCGGATGAACTGGTCCTCAGCGAATACCGCAAGCGTCAGCGTGCCTGGCGCGATGCCAAGCGCAAGCTGTCTTCCATCCGTAAATCCGATGCCAAAACCAAAGATGGCACGGTGATCGAACTGCTGGCCAATATCGAATTGCCACAGGATGTGGAGGTAGTGAAGGGGTCCGGCGCGGTGGGCGTGGGCCTGTTCCGCAGCGAATTCCTGTTTCTGGGCCGGGATACGCTGCCTACCGAGGACGAACAGTTCGAGGCCTACCGCAAGGTGGCCGAAGACATGAAAGGCCTGCCGGTCACCATCCGTACCATGGACCTGGGGGCCGACAAGAACCCGAAATGGCTGAACCACGATGTGGCCGATAACCCGGCGCTGGGGCTGACCGGCATCCGGCTGTGCCTGGCCGAGCCGCTGATGTTCCGCGCCCAGTTGCGCGCGCTGTTGCGCGCGTCGCATTACGGCAAGGTCAAGATCCTGTTCCCCATGCTCAATTCGCTGGGTGAGCTCAAGCAATCGATTGCCCAGCTGGATTACGCCAAGCAGGAACTGCACGAAGAAGGCCTGCCTTTCGACGCAGAGGTCGAAGTGGGTGCCATGATCGAAATCCCCTCCGCCGCACTGGTGGTGGGCAGTTTCATCAAGCATGTCGATTTCCTGTCCATCGGCACCAACGACCTGATCCAGTACACCCTGGCCATCGACCGCAACGACGACTCGGTCAGCCATCTGTACGATCCGGTGCACCCTGCGGTGCTCAAGCTGATCCTGCATACCATCCGTACCGGCCTCAAGGGTGGAGTACCGGTGTCGGTATGCGGCGAAATGGCCGGCGACCCGCGCCTGACCCGGCTGCTGCTGGGTATGGGCCTGCGCAGGTTCTCCATGCACCCGGCCAGCCTGCTGGCAGTCAAGCGGGTGGTGCTCAACACCCATCTGGACGATATCGCGCCCATTGCAGGACGCATGCTTCGATCCGAAGACCCTGATAAAATCGCCGATCTTTTGCAACTGCTGAATGTCGAGCCGGATGCCTGATCCGGCTTTTTTTACCTTATCTATGCTTAACGACTCCATCGATCTGAACCAGGTACGGCGCGTCTTGGTCATCAAACTGCGCCATCATGGGGATGTTCTGCTGACTTCTCCGGTTTTTGCCGCGCTCAAACAGCAGGCTCCGCATCTGGAGATTGATGCGCTGGTGTACCGTGACACGCAGGAAATGCTCAGCCTGCATCCGGCCATCAGCCAGTTGCACACCATTGATCGCAACTGGAAAAAGTTGGGCCTTTTCGGCCAGCTCAAGGCTGAGCTGGGCTTGCTGTCGGTCTTGCGCCAGCGTCACTACGATCTGGTGATTACCCTGACCGAGCACAAGCGCGGCGCCTGGCTGGTTCGTTTGCTGTCACCACGCTGGTCGGTGGGGCCGGATGGCCCTTATGGCAAACTGTTCCGCAAAAGCTTTACCCATCGCTATCTGCAGGTGCCGGGCAACCGCCGCCATACCATCGAAATCCATCTGGATGCCCTGCGCCGTATCGGCGTGTATCCCTCTGTTGAGCAGCGTGCGCTGACCTTGGTGGCTGGTCACAATGCCGAGGCCACGCTGGCGGCCAAGCTGGAGCAGCTGGGCTTGCAGGCCGGACAATACATCCTGGTCCACCCCACCTCGCGTTGGCTGTTCAAAAGCTGGACGGTGGAAAACATGGCTGCGCTGATCAATACCCTGCAGCAACGCGGTCTCAAAGTGCTGCTGACCGCTGCCCCCAGCCCGGACGAAATGGCCATGCTGGGTGATATCCAGTCGCGTCTGACTACCCCTGCCGCCAGCCTGGCCGGGCAGCTCACCCTGAAGGAGCTGGCTGCGGCCATCGACAATGCCCGCTTGTATATCGGTGTGGATTCGGTGCCCATGCATATTGCCTCCGCGATGAAAACGCCCTGTGTCGCGCTGTTTGGCCCATCGGGTGACATTGAGTGGGGACCGTGGCAAGTAGCGCACCGGGTGGTCGCCGCCCGTGTACCTTGTCGTCCATGCGGCAATGCTGGCTGTGGTGGTGGCTGGAACAGCGAATGCCTGAACATGATCAGCCTGCAACAAGTACTGGCCGCAGTGGATGCCGTGCTGGGAGAAACCGTATGACCCGCTTGGCCATTATCCGGCAGAAATACAATCCGGCAGGTGGGGCCGAGCGTATCGTCAGTGCGATTCTGGGCCAGCTCAAACATCAGTCCACGCTGGAGCCCGTATTGATCAACCGTAACTGGGAAAAACTGGATGGCGTGGCAGTGTGCCGTGTCAATCCTTTTTACCTGGGTAGCATCTGGCGTGACTGGGGCTTTGCCCGAGCAGCACAGCGGGCCTGGAGGCGAGTCGGTGCGGATCTGGTGCAGTCGCACGAGCGCATTCCCGGTTGCCATGTTTTCCGTGCCGGCGACGGCGTACATGCTGCCTGGCTGGATGCTCGTGCCGTGGGTAAAGGCTGGTGGCACAAGTTATCGGTGTGGTGCAATCCCTATCACCATTTCATGCTGCGCATGGAGCGTGCCATGTTCAGCCATCCGGACTTGCGTGCGGTGATCTGCATTTCCGAGATGGTGAAGCAGGATGTCTTGCAGCGCTTCCCGGTCAGACCCGAGCAGTGTGTGGTGATCCATAATGGCGTGGATTGCACGCGCTTCAATCCAGTGGCGGCCCGCGCGCGTCGTGCTGCTTTGCGTGAACAATATGGTATTGCCGCTGATGCACCGGTATTGGTCTACGTCGGCTCAGGGTTCGAACGCAAGGGCGTGGCCCAAGCTATCCGTGCCATTGTGCCGCATGCCGAGGTGCAACTGGTGGTGGTGGGTGGCGACAAGAAGCTGGCGACATACCGGCAACTCGCCCATGCCTTGGGCGTGGCCGGGCGCGTACATTTCACCGGCCCGCAAAAAGATGTGCTCAGTCATTACGGTATGGCTGATGGTTTCATCCTGCCGACCCTGTACGAGCCATTTGGTTCGGTTGTTGCAGAGGCCATGGCCTGTGGCTTGCCAGTGCTCACCAGTACTCGTTGCGGCGGGGGCGAGTGTGTAAGCCCAGGCGTGAGCGGATGGCTAGCTTTGCCGCAGGATACCGCGGCCTGGCAAGAAAATGTCGGCATCTGGCTGGCGGCAAGAGCACAGTGGCCCTGGATGGCCGAACAAGCCCGTGCCCGTGTACTGGTGCAGACCGAGCAGCATATGGTGGAACAGATGATGTTTTTGTATAGCCGCCTGCTACAGGTGAGCGATAAGAAAAATAATGAATAATGATTGACTCAGTGGGGGGGAAGATGAGGGAGAGCCGTTTTCCGGGCAGGGCGCTGATATTCCTGTCCTTGCTGCTGCGCCTGCCATTTCAATGGCGGCGATGCAAACCGCAGCCTGAGGGTGTCAGTCGCATCCTGATTCTGCATCAGTTTCTGCTGGGCGATGCCTTGATGGCGACCAGCTTGCTGGCCAAGGCCCGCGAACAATATCCGCAGGCAGATATTGTCATGGCCTGCCCGCAGAGTCAGGCTGCCTTATATGAAGGCCGGCCATATGGAGTGATTGCCTTTCCCTGGCATATCCGCAACTTTGCCACCGTCTGCCAGCTGTTTGCCATGCCACGGTTTGACATGGTGTTGCTGATGGGGGAAAACCGCCTCAGCTATCTGGCCCGTGCCATTGGGGCGCGCTGGGTTGTCGGCTTTGCCGATGAACAACCGGCGCACAAAAATTGGCTGCTGGATGAGGCCATTCCCTACCCGAACCAGGCTGAAGCCTGGACGGATACTGCGGCGCGCTTGGTGGAAGGCCCCGAGCCCCGTCCGTACCGCATTGAGGATTGGCCTGCAAGGCTGCAGCGCCTGCCGGAATTGCCAGATGCTTATGTTGTCCTGCATGTTGGTGCCAGTTCTGCCACTCGTTTCTGGCCTGCAGCCCATTGGCGCGAACTGGCAGAGGGCATACGTAAGCGGCATTTAGGTGTGGTCTGGAGCTGTGGTCCCGGAGAGGGTAGCTTGTTGCAGGAAATCGCCCCTGCGACAACTGATGTGGTATTTGATGGTTGTCTCACCTTGTTGCAATTACGGCAATTACTGCAACAGGCCGCTGCCTGTGTTTGCCCTGACACGGGCGTGGCACATCTGGCCAAGATAGCCGGTACTCCCTTGCTGATGTTGTTTGGACCGGGTAGCGAAACCCTGTTTGGTGCCAGCCGTTTCTTCTCTGCTCATCAGTGTTGTGGTGTGGGGCCCGCCATTTTTCCCTGTCGCAACCAGCGTAGCGTGCATCACCGCGATGTGGATTGGGCGCTGCGTTGTTTCCGGAGGTTTGGTCGCGGGCCGGGGCGGTGTCGGCAGGCCCTGTGCATGCAGGCAATCCAAGCGGGTGAGGTATTACAGGCATTGAATGGATTACTGGATCGGCACTAGTGCCCGCAGGAGTGCAATGGTCTAACCCAGCTTGGCTGGGGCGGGGTAAGGAGTCAGGGATGTTGGAAACAGGTTGGGGACGGGGAGAAGTCTATTGTGAGTGAGTGG
>Ga0187845_1001153_pt1 | contig 15287 bp, 10 predicted proteins | sample SpaLakP09_SKY_68_FD_134515 | JGI IMG/M metagenome (GOLD analysis project Ga0187845, IMG submission 134515) | Oligotrophic lake water microbial communities from Sparkling Lake, Wisconsin, USA - SP09_SKY_68 | ecosystem: Environmental > Aquatic > Freshwater > Lake | place: USA: Sparkling Lake... | reverse complement strand
CGTGCCACCAGGGTCTCGCTGCTGTCCAGCAGGCGCTGGGCCGCGCGGTCGCTGCGGGCGAGGTCGGGGGTACGGGTGGTCAGCGCGCTGTGGAGCTGGGTCCAGGCGCTTGAGACGGCGGCCAGTTCGTCGACCAGGTCCGCGCGCAGCAACTCGGCCAGCCGCGCCAGGTTGGCTGCCACGCGCTCGGCCGACGCATCCAGCAGCGCCTGCGCCTCGCGCTTCTCGGGCGGGGCCAGCCGTGGCCACTGGCGCAAGGCCTGCAGCTTGACGAGACGCTGGCTCAGCATGCGCTGCGCGCCGGCACGCTCCAGCGCCTCGGCAAGCTCCGACGTGTGCACCACGCCGCGCGCCACCTCGGGCAACTTCGCCTGGGTCTGCATTGCCGTGTTGCGCAGCAGCGCAAAGGCGGCCGCCTCGTCGATGCCACGCGCCTGCATCAGCAAGCCCTTGGCGCGCTCGGTCCACTTGCGTTCGTCGAGCTTGGCCTGGGCGGCGCTGTCGCGCGCCTGCAAATGGGCGGACAGGCCATGCGCCCACTGCAGGACCTGGTCCAGTTGGGCGACGTCAGCATCCACGGGCAGCCACTGCAGCACGCCACGGGCGAGCAGTGCCTGGCGTTGGGGGGCGGTCGGCGCGGGCGACATCAGCACCACCGGCAGGCCAAAGGCCCGCTCGGAGTGCAGCAGCCGCGCCAAATCGGTGCGATTCGCGCACCAGAGCAAGCCCAGCGCTGACCCATCGGCGGGCGGCACAAGCTCCGAAACGGTGCACACCGCCCAGCCAGTGGCCTGCAGTGAGGCGGCCTGAGGGGGCTGCTCCGGGCAGCAGATCAACTGGGGCAGGGAGGGGGCGGCAGCGGTGTCGGACATGGTTTGGGAATTCACGCCCCAAAACGGCGCAAGAAGCAGGCCAGCGTTGTTGCCGGCCCGCAGGCACAAGCCTTGCAAGTATCGGGCGTGGTGCCCGCAATGGTGCAGGCACCCTCCCACTGTGACGCCCTGCCACCCTGGCACGCGACCTGTGGGGAGCGTGGGCGTGCGCATGATCGAGCCCACGATGTCCGCATTCCAGAACTTCAAACGCGCCGGCCACTGGCCCACCCTGCTGGCGGCCTTCCTGTATTTCGACTTCTGCTTCGCCATCTGGGTGTTGAACGGCGCCATGGCGCCCTTCATCAGCGAGACCTTCGCGCTGACCCCGGCACAGAAGGGCTTCATGATCTCGGTGCCCATCCTGGCCGGCGCGCTGATGCGCTTCCCGCTGGGCGTGCTGGCCCAGTACATCGGCCGCAAGAACGCAGCCATGGTCGAGATGAGCCTGATCGTCGCCGCGCTCGGCTTCGGCTTCTTCTTCGTGGGCAGCTACAACTCCGTGCTGGCCATGGGCGTGCTGCTGGGCATTGCCGGCGCCAGCTTCGGCGTGGCGCTGAGCCTGGGTTCGGGCTGGTACCCACCCAAGTACAAGGGCCTGGCCATGGGCATTGCCGGCGCCGGCAACTCGGGCACGGTGCTGGCCGTGCTGTTCGCGCCGCCGCTGGCCACCAAGTTCGGCTGGCAGACCGTCTACGGCCTGGCCGCGCTGACCATGGTGCTGCCGATGGCCGTGATGTGGTTCGCCGCCAAGGAGCCGCCCGATCGCGAGCACCAGAGCCTGCGCGAGCATGTGAGCTGCCTGTTCGAAAAGGACGGCTGGGCCTTCAGCCTGATCTACATCATCACCTTCGGCGGCTTCATCGGCCTGGCGAGCTTCCTGCCAACCTACTACTACGACCAGTTCAAGGTCACCAAGATCGAGGCCGGCCAGCTGACCATGCTGGCCACGCTGATGGGCTCGGCCGTGCGCATTGCCGGCGGCGCGCTGTCCGACCGCATCGGCGGCGTCAACACGCTGACCGGCGTGCTGCTGCTGGTGGCCGCCTCGCTGCTGGCCTGCGGCCTGGCCGGCCAGTCGCTGGTGCTGACCACGCTGCTCTTCATGCTGTGCTTCGCGGCCTTCGGTGCCGGCAATGGCGCGCTGTTCCAACTGGTGCCGCTGCGCTGGCCGCTGACGACCGCGGTGGCCGGCTCGATGATTGGCGAGATCGGTGCGCTGGGCGGCGGCTTCCTGCCAAACGCCATGGGCCAGAGCCTGCAGCACACCGGCACCTATCTGTGGGGTTTCGTGGCCTTTGCCGCGCTGTCGCTGGTGATGCTGGCCATGCTGCGCGTGGTGCAGATCCGCTGGACCCGCACCTGGGCCGAGAAGGGTGGCCGCGCCCGCCGCGCCACTGCCAGCGCCGATGAGCCGGTGAACTACCAGCGCGTCTGAACGGATGCCACGCGTCAGCGGGGCAGGAACACCAACCAGGCCATCAACAGCAGGTTGAGCAGCACCGACAGCCCGAGGCCGATCTGCAAGCCGCTGATCGCCTCGAGCGGCGCCTTGGGCGGCCGGGCCGGTGTGGGCTGGTCACGCGCTGCCAACCTTTCCAGCGCGAGCAACAGTTCATCGGCCGTCTCAAAGCGCAGCTTGGCCTCGCCAGCCACGGCCCGCATGACAAGGCGGTCCAGCGGCATGGGCACGCTGGGCTGCAGGCGGCTGACGCTGGCCGGCTCGCGCTTGTAGCGGCCGAGCTGGTAGGGCTCGATCTCGCCATAGGGCAGGCGGCCGGTCAGCGCCTGGTAGAGCGTCACGCCCAGCGCGAACAGGTCCGAGCCGGCGTCGACCGGCTGCGCCGGGTCCTGCCACTGCTCGGGGTTGATGTAGCTGGGCGTGCCGGCATGCAGCTCCCGCGCTGCGGCCGACACGCGCGGGCTGAGGGCCACGCCCAAGTCCAGCACGCGACACTGGCCGTCGTCACCCAGGTGCAGGTTGGCGGGCTTGATGTCGCGGTGCACGACGCCGGCCGCATGCAGCAGGCTCAGCGACCGCGCCACGGAGGTCGCCAGTGCCACGGCCTGGCCTGCGTCCAGCGGCCCCTTGGCCAGCAGTTGCTCCAGCGTCTGGCCGCCATGCCAATCGAACACGGCATAGAAATGCGTCGCGCCGTCGGCCGGCGGGTGCACGCGCACGAAGCCGCTCTCACCGCCGCGACGACGGTGGCGCGGCGCCTCGGCCAGGCGCAGGCCCAGCCAGATCTCGTGGGCCAGCATGGCCCGCTCCTCGGGGTCGTCGGCGCGGCCGGGGCGCAGCATCTTCAGCGCGACGAGACGGCCCGAAGCAAGCTCGCGCGCCTGCAGCAGGCGGTGCACGCCGTTGTCTGCGACGACCGCCGTGACCTGGTAGCCGTCCAGCACCGCGCCCACGCCCAGCGGGCCGGGGCTGGGCAGCGTACGGCCCAGCGCGGCGAGGTCGGCCAGGCCGGGGTCGGCCAGGTCTTTCACGTCCAGCACCAGCGCGGTGGCGTTGTCGTAGCTGCCGGCAGCCAGAGCCGCTGAAGTCAGCGCGTCGGCCAGCGCATGGGCGCCGGGCGTGCCGCGCAGCAGGTCGGCGATCTGGCGGCCACGCAAGCTGCCGTGCACGCCGTCGCTGGTGAGCAGCAGGCGGTCGCCCACCTTCAACTCGCCGGCGCTGTGGTCCAGCCGCAGCGCATCGTCCAGGCCCAGTGCGCGCGTGAGGCCGGCGAAGTCTCGGCGCTCCATGCGGTGGTCCTGCGTCAGCAACAGGCACTCGCCGTCGCGCAGCAGCCAGGCGCGGCTGTCGCCCACATGGGCCAGCGCGTAGCGGCGGCCGCGCAGCGCGATGGCTGTCAGCGTCGTCAATGCCTCGCGCGGCTGGCCATCGGGGCCGGGCCGGCGGTTGTGGGAGGCCAGCCAGGCGTTCTGGTGGCCCAGCAGGCGGTCCAGCGCAACGCTGCAGTCCCAGTCGGCGGGTACGGCGTGGAAGTCGCGCAGCAGGCTCATGACGGAGGTCTGCGCCGCCATCAGGCCTTCACCGCCGCCGCTGACGCCGTCGGCCAGCGCCGCCACCCAGCCACGTTCGGCCTCGTGCGCAGCGGGCGCCTGCACGCCCGCGAAATCCTCGTTGCGCGGGCGTTTGCCCTGCAGGCTGGACAGGCCGGTGTCGAGTTCGAAGCGCATACGCGGGAGTGGATCACCAACGAGGCCTGCCCGGTGTTGGTGCAATTTGAGAGATGAGTGCACCCGCACCGGGATAGCGAGCGCTTCGGTGTGGGGCGCCGCTGGGCGTTTTGAACGCTGCGGCTGGTATGAAGGCCAGCTTCATCGCTGGCACATCGCTTGCAAAGCAAAGGGCAGACCAGCTTTGCTGTGGAGGGGTGCGGTGATGAAGAAACTGAAGCTCGTGATGGTGGGCAACGGCATGGCCGGTGTGCGCACGCTGGAAGAGCTGCTGAAGATCGCACCGGACCTCTACGACATCACCGTCTTCGGCGCCGAGCCCCACCCGAACTACAACCGCATCCTGCTATCGCCGGTGCTGGCCGGCGAGCAGACCCTCGACGAGATCATCCTGAACCCGCTGAGCTGGTATGCCGACCACGGCATCACGCTGCATCTGGGCAAGACCGTCACCGAGATCGACCGCCAGCGCCGCCGCGTTGTCGCCGACGATGGCCAGGGCAACGTCATCGAGGCCGCCTACGACCGCCTGCTCATCGCCACCGGCTCCAACCCCTTCGTGCCGCCGGTGCCAGGCAAGGAGCTGGAGGGCGTCATCACCTACCGCGACATCGCCGACACCAACGCGATGATCGACGCGGCCACCCAGTACAGGCACGCCGTCGTCATCGGCGGCGGCCTGCTGGGCCTGGAAGCCGCCAACGGGCTGATGCTGCGCGGCATGCAGGTGACCGTGGTGCACCTGAGCGGCACGCTGATGGAGCGCCAGCTCGACGGCGCCGCAAGCGACCTGCTGCGCCAGTCCCTCGTCGAGCGCGGACTGAAGTTTGCGCTGGCGGCGCAGACGCAGGCGATGCTGGCTGGCGACAACGGCCGCGTGCGCGCGGTGCAGCTGAAGGACACCCAAGGGCAACCGATCGAAGTGCCTGCCGACCTGGTCGTCATGGCCGCCGGCGTGCGCCCCAACACCAGCCTGGCCGAGAAGGCCGGCCTGCACTGCAACCGCGGCATCGTCGTCACCGACACCATGCAGACGGTGACCGACCCGCGCATCTACTCGGTGGGCGAATGCGCCGCGCACCGCGGCATCGCCTACGGCCTCGTCGCGCCGCTGTTCGAGCAGGGCAAGGTCTGCGCGACCCACCTGGCCAGGTTCGGCATCGGCCGCTACCTGGGCTCATCCGTCAGCACCAAGCTCAAGGTCACCGGCATCGATCTGTTCTCCGCCGGCAACTTCGCTGGCGGTGCGGGCACCGAGGAGATCGTGCTCAGCGACCCCTTCACCGGCGTCTACAAGAAGCTGGTGATCCGGAACGACCAGCTCGTCGGCGCCTGCCTGTACGGCGACACGGTCGACGGCAGCTGGTACTTCAAGCTGTTGCGCGAGCGAAGCGACATCAGCGGCATCCGCGACCGCCTGATGTTCGGCGAGGCCTATGCAAACCAGGGCGCGAACGACAACAACGCCAACGGCCTCGCCCGCGCCGCCTGAGAACCTCCATGACCCTGAATCGGCGCTCCACGCTGCTGGCCGGCCTGACCCTGATGGGTTGCCTGCCCACCGCCCACGCCCGCATCGCGCAACTGGGCGATGCCATCGACAAGGCGGGCGCCCAGCGCATGCTGAGCCAGCGCATGGGCAAGGCCTGGCTGGGCCAACTGCGCCCCGAGCTGGCCCTGCGCGCCCGCGACGTGCTGCAGGCCAGCGAGGCGCGCTTCGAACGCCAGTTGAGCGAGCTGCTGAGCTATGCGCCCACACCAGAAATTGCCGGCAGCTACCGCGCGATGCAACACCGCTTCGGCGACTACCGAGCGCTGCTGCAGAGCACGCCTCGCCCGGAGCGCGTCGATGACCTGATCAAAGCTTCGGGAGAGATGCTGAGCCTCGCCCAGATCGCCACCGGCCAGTTGCAGGAGCGCTCTACCGCAGCCACGGCGCGCCTCGTCAACCTGGCAGGCCGCCAGCGCATGCTGTCGCAGCGCCTGGCGCTGTTCTTCCTGGCCGCCCAGCAGGGCGCGCGGCCCGACCTCGTGCGCCGCGAAACGGCGCAGGCCCGCGCCGATTTCGTCGCCGCGATGCGCGTGCTGAACGACGCGCCCGAAGCGACGCCAGCCATCCGCGCCAATCTCGAACTGGCGCAGAGCCAATGGATCTTTCTGCAGGCAGCGCTGGGCGGCCAGAGCCAGGGCCCGCAAGCCGCCAACGACGTCTTCATCGCCAGCGAGAACCTGCTGGCCGTCATGGAAGCCGTCACGGGCCAGTTCGCCCGCCAGCTGAGCCAGGCATGAAAGAAACCAAATCCACCTGTCCCTACTGCGGTGTCGGCTGTGGTGTGCTCATCGAGCACGACGGCCAGCAGATCACCGGCGTGCGCGGCGACCCCGACCATCCGGCCAACTTCGGCCGCCTGTGCACCAAGGGCACCAATCTGCACCTGACGGCCACGCCCGTCGTCATCCAGCATCAGCGCCTGCGCGAGCCACAGCGCCGCGCCGCGCGCGGTGCCCAACCCCAGGCCATCAGCTGGGACTCCGCCAACCGCGAGATCGCCGACAAGCTGCTGGCCATCCGCGCCGCGCACGGCCCCGAGTCAATCGGCGTGTACATCTCCGGCCAGTTGCTGACCGAGGACTACCACGCCTTCAACAAGCTGGCCCGCGCCGTCATCGGCACGCCCCACATCGACTCCAACTCGCGGCTGTGCATGAGCTCGGCCGTGGTCGGCTACAAACAGTCGCTGGGCGCCGATGCGCCGCCCTGCAGCTACGAGGACATCGAGCTGGCCGACTGCATCCTCGTCAGCGGCGCCAACCCGGCCTGGGCCCACCCGGTCCTGTTCCGCAGGCTGGAAGCCGCGCGCGCCGGCAAGCCAGCTCACAAGCTCATCGTCATCGACCCGCGCCGCACCGAGACCGCCGAGCTCGCCGACCTGCACCTGCAGATCCGCCCGGGCACCGACGTGGCGCTGTGCCACGGCCTGCTGCATGCCGTCATCGCGCGCGGCTGGACGGCGGAAGGCTTCATCGCCCAGTCCACCGAAGGCTTCGACACGCTTCAGGCCCTGGTGAGCGACTGGCCGCCCGTCCGCGCGGCCGAGGTCTGTGGCGTGACTGAGGCCGACATCTGGCAGGCCGCCGAATGGTTCGCCACGTCGCCGTCGTCACTCAGCCTGTATTGCCAGGGCCTGAACCAGAGCAGCAGCGGCACCGCCAAGAACACGGCGCTGATCAACCTGCATCTGGCCACCGGCCAGATCGGCAAGCCCGGCGCCGGCCCCTTCTCGCTGACGGGCCAACCCAATGCCATGGGCGGCCGCGAAAGCGGCGGCATGGCCACGCTGCTGCCCGGCCACCGCGACCCCGGACAGGCCGAAGACTGGGCCGAGGTCTGCAAGCTCTGGGGCGTGACCGACCTGCCGAGCCGGCGCGGCCACACAGCCGTCGAGATGTTCGAGGCCGCCGCGCGCGGCGAGATCAAGGCGCTGTGGATTGCCTGCACCAACCCTGCGCAATCCATGCCCGACCAGGCCACCGTGCGCCAGGCGCTGGAGCGCTGCGAGCTGGTCATCCTGCAGGAGGCCTTTGCCCACACGGCCACGGCCCGCTATGCCGACTACCTGCTGCCCGCCGCCACCTGGGGCGAGAAGGAAGGCACCGTCACCAACAGCGAGCGGCGTATCAGCCGGGTGCGCGCAGCCGTGCCGGCGGCGGCTGAGTCCCGCGCCGACTGGCTCATAGCTCGCGACATCGCCGCGCTGATCGACGACGGCCTGCAGCGCCAGCTGCGCATCACGGCCCAGACCGCCGAAGACCTCTGGCTGCAGCACCGCGAGGCTACACGCGGCCGCGACCTCGACATCACCGGCCTCAGCTGGGCAACGCTGGACAGCGACGGCCCACAGCAGTGGCCTTACGTCAGCGGCCCGACGGCACGGCTGTACACCGACGGCCGCTTCGCCACCGCCAACGGCCGCGCCCGCTTCATCGCCCGGCCCTACCAGGCCACCGCCGAGACGGCCACGCCCGCCCGCCCCTTCGCACTGACCACCGGCCGCATGCGCGACCAGTGGCACGGCATGAGCCGCAGCGGCAGCGTGCCGCGCCTGTTCGCCCACGAGGGCCGGCCGCTGGTGCGCATCAACCCCGCCGACGCCACCAGCCACCAGCTGGCCGAGGGTGCCCTGGTCCATGTGCGCTCCAGCCGTGGCGAGGTCGTGCTGCCCATCAAGCTCGACGCCAACGTGGCACCGGCCGGCGCCGACATCGCCATGCACTGGGGCGACGAGTTCATCGGCGCGCAGCTGGGCGTCAACGCCGTCACGCAAGGCGCCTTCTGCCCCGACTCCAAGCAGCCCGAGCTGAAGTTCAGCGCCGTCGCCATCGAGCCGGCGTACCTGCCCTGGCGCCTGAGCGCCTGCGCCTGGGTGGCGCCGCAGGACGGCCAGCGCCTGCGCGAGCAGTTGCGCGCGCTGATGCCGCGCTTCGGCTATGCGCATTGCCTGCCCGAGCCAGGCAAGGGTGAGCAGGTCGGCTGGGCCTTTGAAGCCGCCTGCGCCGAGACGCCGCCGCCCGAACTGGTCGAAGAACTGGTCACAGTCCTGGGCCTGAGCAGCCCTGCAGTGCTGCGCTATGCCGACGCCCGGCGCGGCCGGCTGCGCCTGCTCAAGCTTGAAGGTGACGACCCGCAGGCCGCGCCGCTGCAAGCGCTGCTGCGCGTGGGCCAGCATGAAGAAGGCGCCTGGCTCGTCGACCTCTGGCGCGAGCGCACGGCGGCAGCCACGGTCGGCCGCTGGCTGCTGTCGCCCGGCGCGCCGCCCAGCAACCCCGGTGCCGCGCCCAGCCCGCAGGTCTGCAACTGCTTCGACGTGCGCGAGGACGTCATCCGCTTCACGCTGACGCGCTGCAGCGGCACGCCGGCCGAGCGCCTGGCGCAGCTGCAGGGCGAGAAGCGCTGCGGCACGCAATGCGGCTCCTGCCTGCCCACGCTGCGCAGGCTGGTGGCCACGACACCCGAGGAGATTCCGGCATGAGCACTCCAGTCGTCTCGCTCGTGGGCGCCGGCCCCGGCGACCCTGAACTGCTGACCGTCCGCGCGTTGAGGCGCATCGAGGCAGCCGACGTCGTCCTCGCCGACGACCTCATCGACCCACGCGTGCTGGCCCTCGTCAAAGGCCGGCTGCTGCGCGTCGGCAAGCGCGGCGGCTGCATCAGCACCGACCAGCACTTCATCCACGCGCTGATGATCCGCGAGGCCCGCGCCGGCCACCGCGTCGTGCGCCTCAAGGGAGGCGACCCCTTCGTCTTCGGGCGCGGCGGCGAGGAGGTGGATGCACTGCGCGAAGCCGGCCTCAACGTCGAGGTGGTGTCAGGTCTCACCAGTGGCATCGCCGGCCCGGCCGCCGTGGGCATCCCGGTCACGGACCGTCGTGCCTCGCCCGGCGTCGTCCTCGTCACGGGCCACCCCGGCGAAGGGCGCGCCGAACCCGACTGGGCTGCCTTGGCCCGGACCGGCCTGACCCTCGTCATCTACATGGGCGTGGCCCGCGCAGCAGATATCACGGCCAAGCTGCTCGCTGCCGGGCTGAAGCCCGACCTGCCGGCGGCCATCGTCAGCGCCGCCCACACGGCCCAGCAGCGCCACGCGGTGACGACGCTGGCCGGCCTACCGGCCTGCATCGCCCGCGAGGGGTTGAAGAGCCCGGCGCTGCTGGTGATTGGCGACGTGGCGGCCCATGCCGCCCAGGCTGATCAGACCCGGTATCTGCCCACCAGTTCATTGAGCCGGACTGCCTGATCCTTCAGGCTCTCGGCAGCGGCGGCGCCCTGCTCCACCAGGGCCGCGTTGCTCTGGGCCATCTGGTCGAGGTCGTTCATGGCACCCGCCACCTCGGCCAGGTGCCCGCTTTGCTCCCGGCTGCTGGCGCTGATCTCGCCGATCACGTCCGACACCTTGGACACGCTGGACACCAAGGTCGCCATGGTGGCGCCCGCATCCCGCACCTGCTGCGTGCCGCTCTCGACCCGCTCGACGCTCGCGCCGATCAGGCTCTTGATCTCCTTGGCTGCATCCGCCGCCCGGTGCGCCAGCACGCGCACCTCACCGGCGACCACGGCAAAGCCGCGGCCCTGCTCGCCGGCGCGGGCTGCCTCCACAGCGGCATTCAAGGCAAGGATGTTGGTCTGGAAGGCGATGCCGTCGATCACGCCGGTGATGTCGGCGATGCGGCGCGAGCTGGCCTGGATCTCGTCCATGGTGTGCACGACGGCCGTGACCGCCTCACCGCCCTCACGGGCGACCGTGGCCGCCGTCTGCGCCAGCTGGTTGGCCGTGGCGGCGCTGTCGCTGCTGTGGCGCACGCTGACACCCAGCTCGGCCATGGCGCTGGTCGTGCGCTGCACATGGGCGGCCGTGGTTTCGGTGCGCTGGCTGAGGTCGGCATTGCCCATGGCGATCTCGGCAGCAGCGTTCTGGACGCTGTCGGCGCGCTCACGGGTCTGGCTCACCATGTCGGCCAGGGCATCGCGCATGCGGGCCAGGGCGGTCTGCAGCACACCGAGTTCATCGCTGCGGTCCACCTCGACGGGCCGGCTCAGGTCGCCCTGGCCGATGACCTCGGCCAGCTCGCTGAGCCGCCCGATGGGGCGCACGACACGGCGCACCAGATGCGCCGTGGAGGCGGCAAAGAGCACGCAGATCAGCGCCATCACGCCCACCGTGGTCCAGGTGTTCTTCATGCGCAAGCCCGCCATGTACTCGCGCAGGCCGCGGGTCTGCGCCTGCTGAAGCCGCACCAGGTCGTCCGCCGCCTTGACCAGCGCGGCCCCCCGCGACTTGAGCAGGGCATGGCCATCCGGTTGGGCTGCGGCGCGCACGGCCGTGAGCAACGCATCGTGCGGACTTTGCAGCGCCTGCAGGAGCCGGCGTTCGTCCGCCGTTTCAGCCAGCGGCGTCAAGCGGCCCGGCAACGCCTCCAGCCGCGCCAGCATCTCGCGCTGTGCGGCAGCGAGGTCGCTGCGCTGCTCACCCTCGGGCGCCAGCACCAGCGCATGCGTGCCGGCAACCAGCGCACCGGACAGTTCACGCCAGTCCTGCGCCAGATCGAGCTTCTGCTGCTGCCGCTCCTGCAGGGCCGTGGTCTCGGCAATCTGCACGACGGTGCGCTGGATGGAGAGCGTGGCGACGGTGGCGATCACGAGCACCAGCACCAGGACCGGCAGCCACATCTGCTGGGCCAGGGAAAGGGATTTGCGTGCCATGCGGCCTCCTTGTTCGGAGATTCAGAGCCGGAATGCGCTGACCAACCCGGCCAGCCGCACGGCCTGCTCCTTCAGCGACTGAGCCGCTGCGGCGGACTCCTCCACCAACGCGGCGTTCTGCTGAGTCATCTGGTCCAGCTCCGTCACCGTGCCGTTGACCTGGGCGATGCCCTGGCTCTGCTCGATGGCCGCAGCGCTGATCTCGCCAATGATGTCGGTCACGCGCTGCACCGAGCCGACGATGTCGGTCATCGTCGTGCCGGCGTCGTTGACCAAGCTGGTGCCGGCCTCCACGCGCTCGACGCTGGCGCCGATCAGCGCCTTGATCTCGCGCGCAGCTTCTGCCGAGCGCTGCGCCAGCGAGCGCACCTCGCCAGCCACCACCGCAAAGCCGCGCCCCTGCTCGCCCGCGCGCGCCGCCTCCACGGCTGCATTCAGCGCCAGGATGTTGGTCTGGAAAGCGATGCCGTCGATGGTGCCGATGATGTCGGCGATCTTGCGGCTGGCCGCATTGATCTCGCCCATGGTGCTGACGACGCGCGACACCACCTCGCCGCCACGGCCCGCCGTCTCGGCGGCCGCACCGGCCAGCTGCTTGGCCGTCATGGCCGAGTCGGCGCTCTGGCTGACGGTGCCGGTCAGCTGAGTCATGGAACTGGACGCCTGCTGCAGGTTGGAGGCCGTCTGCTCGGTGCGCTGCGACAAGTCCATGTTGCCGCTGGCCACCTCGCTGGACGCGACCTGGATGCTCTCGGCCGACTCGCGCACCTGGCCGACGATCTCGGACAGTGACTTCTGCATGGCGGCCAGGGCCTGCATCATCTCGGCGGACTCGTCGGTGCCACGGGCCTCGGGCGCGCTCGACAGGTCACCGTCGGCCATACGCTCCGCAAAGCGCTTGGCCGCGACCAACGGGCCGATGATGGAGCGCGAGATCAGCACGGCAAGCACGCCACCGATGGCGATGCAGACGATGAAGGCCGTCAGCAGGCCCACGAACAGGCTGCTCACGAGGTTGTCGACTTTGACGAAGACGTCGTCCCCACGCGTCTTCAGGTCACCCTCGATGTTGTTGAGCATTGCCAGCGCCGGGTCGTAGCTGGCGTCGGCCGCCTTCATCTCTTCGAGGGCAGCCTGGGCATCGGCATAAGCGTCGGCGCCAAGCTTGTCGGCCACCGGCACGACGGTCTTGCGATAGTCGGCCATCAGCGCGCGGAACTTCACGAGGCCGGCCTTGCCCTTCTCCTCGGTAGAGATCCTGCCGAAGTCGTCCATGGCCTTGTCCAGGCCGGCCTGGGCGGCGTCCCACTCCTTGCGGGCACGGGCGGTGCCTTCCTTGTTGAAGATGGAGGCGACCATGGTCGACGTCGCCGTCTTGCTCTCCAGCAGTCGGCTGCGCGCGGCGACCGTGGTGTTGGAGGCCGGGATGAGCTTCTGCGTGATGCCCTGAATGGCCTTTTGCGACACGTTCAAGCCGAAGCCTCCGACGGCCACCAGCACCGCAGTCATGGCCAGGATGATGCCGAAGGCCAGCCAGAGCCGGGCTTGGATGCGCAGACGACGCAGCATGAAGATCTCCTTGTGGGACGAGGCCGCCAGCGGCAGCGGCACATTGAAGCAGAAACCCGCAGCAAGGCCCACAAGACCTGCTGGTAGGCTCGCGGCATCGTTCACGGCACAGCCCACCATGAGCTTTCTGGCCATCGACATCGGCAACACCAGGCTCAAATGGGCCAGCTATCCGGAGGGCGCCGAGCCCGGCAGCGCACCGCTTCAGCATGGCGCCGTCTTCCTCGAAAACATTGACCGCCTCGCCGATGAAGACTGGCAAAGCCTGGCCCCGCCGACGCGCGTGCTGGGCAGCAATGTCGCCGGCGACGCGGTGCGCCGCCGCGTCGAGGAGCAGATGGAGCACTGGGACCTGACGCCGCGTTGGGTCGTGCCGGCCGCCGAAGCAGCCGGCATCCGCAACGGCTACGACCACCCGACCCGCCTGGGCGCCGACCGCTGGGTCGCCGTCATCGGCGCGCACGCGCATGCGCTGCAACGCGGCTTCGACGGCCCGGTCCTGACCGTCATGGTCGGCACCGCCGTGACGGTGGACGCCCTCTCCGCCGACGGCCAGTTCCTGGGCGGCCTCATCCTGCCCGGCCACGGCATCATGCTGCGCGCACTGGAAGGCGGCACCGCGGGCCTGCGCGTGCCGACTGGCGAGGTCCGCGACTTCCCCACCAACACCAGTGACGCGCTGACGACCGGCGGCACCTTCGCCATCACTGGCGCCATCGAACACATGTACCGCCTGCTGCAGCAACGCGAGGGCCGGGGGCCGCTGCTGCTGATGACGGGTGGCGCGGGGTGGAAGGTGGCGCCGGCGCTCGACGCGCCGCATGAACTCATCGAAGGGTTGATCTTCGACGGGCTGCTGGCGATGGCTGCAGGGAGAGGGTGACCGCCCCCCAAGCGGAAATGCGGCGCCTAACTACTGACCGCCGCCCTGACCGTATGCCTCAACAAATGCCTGAATGTCATCTACCGTCAGCGGGGGATAGCTCTGGCCGATGAGGGCTCTGTTGTCCTGAGACATCGCCACGATAAGACCAAGGCCCACGTCTGTTTGCGGCTTGAATTCCACTGCCGCGCTTATCCCCTGAACGGCAGCGCTCTGACCGTCGTAGCTGACGAACGCCACCCGAGTCACCGTTGCCCGCAAGGCTTGCACATCAGCGGTGGCGATCTCGGGAATTCGGACGGTGCAACCCGGCGCCGACAGGTCGCCCTCGACGGTCGCGTTATAGGGCTTGCTGAAGGTGTTGACGCCTTCGGCGCTCTCCAAAAACAGGGATACCCTCGCATTCACGGTCATGTTTGTTCTCCCAAAGAACTAAGTGGTTGTGAGTTGACGCCAGAGCTCAGCCTAGACTGCTTGCAAATCAGCTTTGCCCTCCTGGTCGACGTCAGAATACCCAGGCGATATGAAGATGGACAGTGGCATAAAGCCTCGTACCTGGGTACTAGCATTCCTGTTGTTCGCCCTGCTGTTTCTGGCGAGGTCAGACAGCGCGCCCACTTCGACAGCAATCACCGTGGTCTATTTGGGCAGGTCCTCGCCGGCTGAAGATCCACCGTATCAGGCCTTCTTGGCGGCACTGCGACAGCTTCCAGTTCCATTGCGGGATAGCGTTCAACCCCGGCACGTCGCCACCATGTCGTCGACAAGCCTGCGTTACGAGGAGGCCGTCAACGAAGCCATCGCCATGCGTCCTGCAGTCATCGTGGCTCCGTCCACCGCAAGTGCAAGGGCGGTGCGGCAGCGAAATCTGCTGATCCCGGTCGTGTTCACCAGTTTTAGTGACCCTGTTCGCGCCGAAATCGTGACGTCGACTTTCCGCCGATCAGAGCCCTTCACCGGCGTCTGGATGGCGGATGAACTTGACGCCAAACGGCTGGAAATCCTGCACGACGCCTATCCTGATCTGAAGTCAATCGCTGTCGTGGTGGACACCATCTGGGACAACGATGCGAGAAGTCGCTTGCGATTGCCAGACTGGGGCAGGCGCCTCGGCCTCAGCGTCAAGGTGCTGCTCGCAGAGAACAGGAGCGACGTCGAGCGCTTGCTGGACGACGAAGCCTCCAGGCAGTTCGATGCCTGGTGCTTGCCGCCGTCCGGATTGTCATCATTGAATTCAGAGTTCATCGTCGAGCGACTGCGACAGTGGGGCAAGCCGGTCATAGTAGGGCGCACCCTTGCTGCGGCAAACGGCGCGCCACTGTCCTACGGCTACGACCCAGGCTTTCGTTGGCCAGCAATGGTGAACCTGTTGTCACGCGTCCTGCGCGGGGAGCCGGCCGGAACCATTCCCATCCAGCGCCCTTCACGAACGGTGCTGGCAGTAAGCCTGGCACCCGCCAGCGGCTTTCCTGCGGCCGGCCCATCAGTGATACAGCGCGCGGATCAGGTGATCCGGT
>Ga0187845_1001151_pt1 | contig 15319 bp, 11 predicted proteins | sample SpaLakP09_SKY_68_FD_134515 | JGI IMG/M metagenome (GOLD analysis project Ga0187845, IMG submission 134515) | Oligotrophic lake water microbial communities from Sparkling Lake, Wisconsin, USA - SP09_SKY_68 | ecosystem: Environmental > Aquatic > Freshwater > Lake | place: USA: Sparkling Lake... | reverse complement strand
GGTCGACCTGCGGATCAATACGATCAAGACCGACGCCGAGCGGGGCGGCAAGGCCGTGGCACCGATCGGTGCCGTGCCGGCGGGCTTGCTACCCAATGCCTACCGCATTCCCGCACCTGAAGCTGCAGACCGCACGCCTTCGGTGGAGGCCGTGCCGGCCTTTTCCAAGGGCTGGTTCGAGGTGCAGGACCTGGGCTCGCAGATCGCCGCCGCCGTGGCAGGCGAGATCCGCGGCAAACAGGTGCTGGACTTCTGCGCCGGCGGCGGTGGCAAGACCCTCGCCCTGGCGGCCGCGATGGGCAATACCGGCCAGATCTTCGCGCATGACAGTGATGCCAGCCGCCTCGCCGATACGATCCGGCGCGGCCAGAGGGCCGGGGTCCGCAACCTGCAGATCCGCTCGCCGATCGAGGCCGAGCCCCTGAAGGGACTGGAAGGCAAGCTGGATCTCGTCTTCGTTGACGCCCCCTGCACAGGCTCGGGAACCTGGCGCCGGCACCCCGACGCCAAGTGGCGCCTGTCGCCCGACCAACTGGCCAAGCGCCAGATCGAGCAGGACAGTGTGCTGATCGATGCCTCGGACTTCGTGAAGGTCGGTGGCCGGATGATCTATGTCACCTGCTCGATGCTGGCCGAGGAGAACGAGGATCGCGTCAGCGCCTTCGTGGCCCGCCGCAGCGACTTCAAGGTTGCGCCGATCGCCCTGGACGGCATCACCCAATACCTGACGGCGGAGGGCTATCTGCGCCTGACGCCGCATCGCGCCGGGACGGACGGCTTCTTTGCCGCCGTCCTGGAGAGACACTAACGCGACTTCGCCCGCACGGGGGAAGCCGACAGATCGAACGCTGGAGACCCATCGCCCATGACCGCCCCCGTCCACCACCAGCGCGTCCTGATTGTCGATTTCGGAAGCCAGGTCACCCAGCTGATCGCCCGTCGGGTGCGCGAAGCCGGCGTCTATTGCGAGATCCATCCGTTCGACAAGGCCGAGGCCCTGGTCGATGACTATGCGCCCTCGGCCATCATCCTGTCGGGCGGCCCGGCCAGCGTGCTGGAGACCGACAGCCCCCGCATCGGCAGGAAGCTGTTCGAGATGGGCGTGCCGCTGCTGGCCATCTGCTACGGCCAGCAACTGCTGTGCGACGTGCTGGGCGGCAAGGTCGAGGGCGGCCACGCCGGCGAGTTCGGCCGCGCCGAACTGACCATCGGCAAGGCCAGCCCGCTGTTCGAGGGCCTCGCAGCCGTCGGTGAGCTTGAAACTGTCTGGATGAGCCACGGCGACCGCGTCACGGCCATCCCGGACGGCTTCGACGTCATCGCCACCTCGGTCGGCGCCCCGTTCGCCGCCATCGCCGATGATGCCCGCAAGATCTATGCGGTGCAGTTCCACCCCGAGGTGGTCCACACCGTCAACGGCACGCAGGTCTATCGCAACTTCCTGAAGCTGGCCGGGCTGAAGGGCGACTGGACCATGGCGGCCTTCCGCCAGGAGATGGTCGGCAAGATCCGCGCTCAGGTGGGCACAGGCAAGGTGATCTGCGGCCTGTCGGGCGGCGTCGACAGCTCGGTCGCCGCTGTTCTGATCCACGAAGCCATCGGCGACCAGCTGACCTGCGTCTTCGTCGACACCGGCCTGCTGCGCAAGAACGAGGCCGACCAGGTCGTCACCCTGTTCCGCGACCACTACAACATCCCGCTAATCCATGTTGACGCCGGCGACGAGTTCCTCGGGGCCCTGGCCGGGGTCAGCGATCCCGAGACCAAGCGTAAGATCATCGGCGGCAAGTTCATCGATATCTTCGACCGCGAGGCGGCCAAGATCGACGGGGCCGACTTCCTGGCCCAGGGCACGCTCTATCCGGACGTCGTCGAGAGCGTCTCGGCGCGGGGCGGCCCCTCGGCGGTGATCAAGAGCCACCACAATGTCGGCGGTCTGCCCGACTTCATGAAGCTGAAGCTGGTCGAGCCGCTGCGTGAACTGTTCAAGGACGAGGTCCGCGCCCTCGGCGTCGAACTGGGTCTGGCCCCGGCTTTCGTCGGCCGCCATCCGTTCCCCGGCCCGGGCCTAGCCATCCGCATTCCCGGCGACATCACGCCCGAGAAGGTCAAGGTGTTGCAGGACGCCGATGCCATCTATCTGGAAGAGATCCGCAAGGCCGGCCTCTATGACCAGATCTGGCAGGCCTTTGCCGTGCTGCTGCCGGTCAAGACCGTCGGGGTGATGGGCGATGCCCGGACCTATGAGAACGTCCTGGCCCTGCGCGCGGTGACCTCGACCGACGGCATGACAGCCGACTTCTTCGAGTTCCCCTGGGACGTTCTGGGCAAGACCGCCACCCGGATCATCAACGAGGTCCGCGGCGTCAATCGCGTCGTCTATGACGTGACCTCCAAGCCCCCCGGCACGATCGAGTGGGAATAGGCGGCCGCCCTTAAGGCGCGTCCTGCACTTCGACCCGGTTCTCGAGGGTGCCCATCCGGTCGACGCGAATGGTCACCACATCGCCGGGCTGCAGATAGGCGTTGGTGGCCCGGTCATCGGTGATGGTTCTCTCGATGATGGCCTGGACGAGGCTGTGCTTTCCGAAACCGGCCACCCAGTCGAGGGTGCCTCGCACGAAGCTTGAGGGGCCCGGACCCTTGAACACCGTACCCGCCGGCGTGCCGGCCAGGATCAGCGTACGGTCGGGAATGACGCCCTGGGCGCTGACCGGAAGCCGGGCCTGGCCCTCCCGCCACGTCCAGACGGCATCCTTGCGGCGTTCAGTCTCGAGCAGCAGGCGGTCAAGGTCCCAGATCCACTGGGTCACCCGGGTCTTCTGTCGCGCCTGGCCGTTGACCGACAGATTCAGTTCGAGCGGCTTAACGAAGGTCTTCAGGTCGCGCGGAATGACCAGCAGGTCGCCGACCGGAAGGAAGCCCCTGCCGCTCTTGCCGTCGGTGAAGCCCTTGCCGGAGGTGATGTCCGAGACATCGGCCCCACGCAGCAGGGCCGCGCGGTCGGTGATGTCATTGCACAGGATCAGCCCGCCCTTGGCACCGCCGGCTGTCGCAAGCGGGGTCAGGGTGACCAGACACAGCTCGACCTCATAGTCGAGCAGGCCCTTGATCGCGGGCACTGGCGTACGCGGTCCGGTCGGCTGGGCCACCTTGGCGAACAGGAACGGGCCGTCCTCGACCTTGGCCTCGTCGGCGTGTTCGGGATAGTTGGTGGCCACCGCCGAATGCACGCTCCGTAGCTCGACGGGTACGGTCAGGGTTGCGGCATCGCGGCTCAGATCCTTGTCGCCGGCGGCGATGAAGGCGGCCACCGCGTCATAACCCAGCCGGTTGTAGAGCGCGATGGCGTCCTCGCCCGGCTGCATCAGCGGGGCCAGATCCACGCCGGAGACGGTGCCGTCCTGATAGCGCCGCACGGCGAGGGTGCTCGTGCCTGAACTGTCCATTGAGCGGGCAAAGGTCAGGGCATCGTCGAGCGGGGCGATGGCCAGCGTCGCCCGCAGCGGCTCCGGCGGAGCCGGACGCGGCGGGAGTGTCGCCTTCACGGGCTGCAGGGCCAGGACCGTAACAGCTGCGACCGGCAGCAGGTGCAGCAGGGCGGCGATGGATCTCAGGCGCATGGCGGGTTCAACCGTTCCGGTGGGAAGGAGTCAGGAGAGGGCTCAGGCCGGGTCCCTGAACTGGGCGTGGAGTGCCGGCAGGAAGCTGGCCAGGTGCGGCATCTCCTGGGCGCAATGGACCAGCAGGGCGCGGGCATCGGCCTCGCCGAGTTTCAGGACCCGTCTGGCCACGGCGGCGGCCAGGGTTCCCGCCAGGTTGCGGCCGGCGACGTGGCGACCGCCCATCCAGAACCGTGATCGCATCTCGCTGCCGCCCGGCACCCGACGCACATGATGGGCCAGATAGCCGACCTCGATGGGCGCTTCGCTCAGTCCGATACGGGCGCAGACGATCGTCGCCTCGCGGTCGTCCTCGAGGCTGCGGTCGGTAAAGCCGAGTTGCACCGGCGGAAGGAACCGGATCGAGCCGCGGATGAGGTCGCTGCCGATATACTCGTCGACGAGTGAGGTCTGGCCGACATAGCGGGCCCGGCCGGTCGAGCCCTCGGGCGGCATGTCTCGCCACGCCACATGCACATGGGCCTGGGGGTGCCAAAGCTTGTACTTGGCCGCCTCATCACCGTGCCAGCCGAACCACCAGTCGACCATGGCCGGCGTCACGCCGGGCATGTCCGTCCGGACGCTGACCCGCATCCCGCCGTCTTCGGTCAGGACGTAGCCGTCTTCCAGCAGCGGAGCCTCGCCGAACAGGTTTTGCGCGGCCCCGTCGAGGTCGGGCAGCAGCGCTTCGGGTACGCCGCTCCGGTCCAGGGCCGCCTGGACGTGAGCCGCCAGGCCCGCCATCTGGGGCTTGAAGAAGCGGGCAAACGGCTGGGCATGGTCCGTCGCGTCATAGCCCAGATGCCGACTGGGAAGAGCCTTGCTGCGCTTCATGCGGCGGGCCTCATATAGGGATTGAAGCGACCTTCGGGGTCATAGTGGCTCCGCAGCACCTCCAGCCGGTCCCGGTTGGCGGCAGCCATGAACGGGGCCGGACGCCGTCCGAGGTTTTCGTCAGCCAGCTGGATGCCCGCGCTATAGGGTTCGAGCGCGCGCATGTGGTCAGTCGCCCAGGCCTCGTCAGCGGGTGTCGAACCCTCAGCGCGCAACCCGCCGTACAGGGCCAGATAGGTCCGGGCCTCCAGCGAGAAGGCCATGTCGGGCCGTGAGGCCGGCGGGTTCCAGTTGAGCCAAAGGGCATGGCTCGGGGCGGCGGGCTGGCTGTCGGCAATCTGTCTGAGGGCCGGGAGGAGGGGCGTGATCGGCCCGTCCATCCACATGCTGTCGGTCGTCCAGCGGGTATTGGGCAGGAAGAGGGTCTTCTCGCCGGTCTTCATCATCATTTCGAGCGACATCGGGATCAGGGGCAGGCTCAGGCTCGCCTTGCCGCGAACCGGGCTGCTCTCCATGAAGGCCACCGCGTCCCGGGCCTCGCGGTAACTGTCGGCCAGCACCGGGGCAAAGACTTCCAGCCCATGCGCAGCGATACCGAGGGCCCGACGGTTGAAGACCATCTGAAACTCGACCTTCGGCGACACCGTCGGACCGGCCTCGTCGGCCCAGGCCATGACCGCCTCGAGGTGTCGGATCCTGAAGACCTGCAGCTTCAGGCCGACAAACCTGGGACGGGGCTGGAGCTTCAGGTGGAAGCCGACGACCACGCCGAAGAAGCCGGGCCCCGCGCCCCGGGCCGCCCAGAGCAGGTCGGCGTTTTCCTGTTCGCTGCCATGGACGAGGGTGCCGTCGGCCAGGACGACGTCGATGCCGATCACGCTCTGGCAGGCCAGGCCGTTGACGCGGCTGTTCCAGCCGAACCCGCCCTGCAGCAGGAAACCGCCCATGCCCACCGTGTAGGCGTGGGCCACAGGGAAGAAGAGCTTCCGCCGGGCCAGGGCGGCATTGAGCTCGCCGGCCAGACAAGCCGGACCGATCACCGCCGTCCGCTCGGCCGCGTTGATGGCGAGGCTGTTGAGCCGCGACAGGTCCAGCAACAGGCCGCCGTCGCGGATATGGTTTTGCGCCCAGCTATGTCCGCCCGAACAGATGCCGATGGACAGCCCCTCGTCTCGGGCTCTCTGCACGGCGGCGATGACGTCCTCGACCGAGCGGGCCTGGACGATCAGGTCGGGCCGGCGACCGGGATCGCGGGCGTTGAAGCTGGTGCCGAGCAAAGCGGTCTCGAAGCCTTCATCACCCCGGGCGAGGATCCGGGCGGGGCTGGTTGGTCGCTTCATCAGGATCTTCCTTCCGAAGGGGCCCCGGCCGGCGGCAGGGCCAGCCAGCGCATCGGCAGAACCGTCGGCGGCGGCAGGGGCAGGGGCTCGTGAGCCAGTCTGTCGGCTTCAGAGGGGGCAACGCCGATCTGAGCCAGCAGCCGGGCTGTGCCGGTGTCGATCGCCGGAGCGGGCAGGGTGCCGCGATAGAGATCCAGGGCCAGCCCGGCGACGGATCCCGCGATCATGCTGGTGGCGATCTCGATGTCGTCAGGGCTGAAAAGGCCGAGGTCCCGCCCTTCGGCCAGGTCCTGCCGCAGCCGCAGGCGCAGTTCGGCCGAGAGGCGGTCAGGCGGGATGCCGACATCGAACATCAGCCGGCCAAGGCCCGGTGACTGCGCAACCAGCCTCAGGGTCTGGCGGGTAATGCGGGCGAAACGAATGTCCGGCGGCAGTTGGGCGGCACCCAGCCCGCTCATGGCGGCGGCGTGGGTTGCGCCCAACAGCTCGCCGAGATCGGTGATCAGGGCCGGGACGTCCGGATAGTAATTGTAGAAGGTCGCATGCACGACCCCCGCATGATCGGTGATCTGACGCAGGCCGAGGCCTGCGGCGCTGTGCTCCATCAGCAGGGTCTGGGCGGAGACCAGCAATTGGTCCCGGGTTCGTTGCCGCTTGGTGCCGGTCAGGATGGTCGGTCGAGATGTCATAAAATGACATTTCGTTATTTTTGACAAAGAGTCAAACCGGCTAGCGGGCCGGGGCCGTCAGGTCAGGGCGTTGCGCATCGCCTGGAAGAGACCTTCGCGGTCAACAGCCTTGATGACCCGGGCATTGGGTGGTCTGCGCTTCAACGCCGGATCGGCGAGCTCGATATCGGGCAGGATGCTGTGCGAGACGCTCAGATAGCCCCGGGTCAGTTCGCCCAGGGTCTCGACATCGACCACGGCCTGCTCAGCCTCGAGGATCAGGCGCTCGTCGAGGGCCAGGGCGCAGGTCAGGGCATCGGGGTGCAGGCTGCCGTTCAGGCCCTCGGTGTCCTGGGCGAAGGCCAGGGAGGCGCGATTGACGTCGGTGAAGAACTTGGTCTTCGGCGTCCCGAGGGCCTCCAGCGCCGCCAGCTGCTCAAGGTCCAGCAGGCCGTCCTTCAGGGTGAGGGTCCAGGTGACGATCGACAGGTTGAAACCGGCATTGATCACGATCCGCGCGGCCTCGGGATCGACATAGAAGTTGTACTCGGCCGCCGGGGTGACGTTGCCGACCCCGTTGTCGGTGCCGCCCATGACCCAGAGATGGCGGATCGCCGACGCGATCCGGGGCTCGCGCAGATAGGCTAGGGCGATATTGGTCAGGGGGGCCTGGGCGATCACGGTGATCTCTCCGGGTGCCGCCATGACCCGCCGCACAATCTCGTCGACCGCATGGCTGTCTGCCGGGCGCTGGGCCGTCCTGGCAAAGCCGCTGTCGCTCATCCCGTCGGCCCCGAACACATAGGCCGCATCGAGCGGCGCGCGCGACATCGGGGCCTGGGTGCCGAGATAGACCGGCACCGATCCTGCCCGGCCGCAGGTCTCCAGCGTGACCAGGGCGTTCTCGGCATGCTGCACGAAGCCGACATTGCCATGGGCGATGGTGATGGCCTCGACGGTCACCCCGGGGCGGGTGAGGGCCAGTATCAGGGAGAAGACGTCGTCTCCGGCGGTATCGGTGTCGATGATCAGGCGCATGGGACGATTTGACCTGATCCGGCCCGGCGGGCCAGTGGGGGAGTCAGGGAAAGCCGGGTCATTCCCGGGTGGACCCTCGAAAAATCAGGGGAACGATCCGGAACATCTTGTGAACAGAACAAAAGTGGAATATGGAACAAACAAGCAACGACTGTGGAGGTTCCTGTGATCCGTATCGCGCGTGAGTCTTTGGCTCTTGTATCGGTGGCCGGCTTCGTCTGGATGATGTGCTCGGTCGCCCAGCTGGTGGCCTGAGTCGAGACAATGGAGCGGGGCGATGGCGAACGATGAGGGGCAGGGCTTTGTCCACCTTCGGGTCCGCTCGGCCTATTCGCTGCTTGAAGGGGCCATCAAGGCTGATGTGATCGGCAAGCTGACGGAAGCGGCCGGTATGCCGGCCGCCGGCCTGACTGACAGGGCCAACCTGTTCGGGGCCCTTGAATACTCTTCCTATGCCAAGGACTCGGGGATCCAGCCGATCATCGGTTGCGCCCTTCCGGTGACCGGCATCGGGGCCGGACCGACGGAGCGGTGGGCCCGGGCGCCGACCATGACCCTGCTGGCCCAGAACGAGCAGGGCTATCTCAATCTCTCCGAACTCTCGTCCATCGCCTATCTGGACAGTGGTGAACTGGCCGAGCCGATCGTGCCCTGGGCCAAGGTGGTCGAGCATTCTGCCGGCCTGATCCTGCTGTCCGGTGGAACCGACGGCCCGGTTGATGCCCTGATCGCCGCCGGCAAGACGTCCGAAGGCCAGCTGGCTCTCGCCGAGATGAGCCGGGTGTTCGGCGACCGGTTCTATGTCGAGCTCCAGCGGCATGGCCTGCCGCGCCAGGCGGCCGCCGAGCCTGGCCTGGTGAACTGGGCCTATGAGCATGACGTGCCGCTGGTTGCCACCAACGACGTCTATTTCGCCAAGCGGGAGCTCTATGACGCTCACGATGCCCTGCTCTGTATCTCGGACGGGGCCTTTGTCGGGCAGGACGAGCGGCGGCGGGTGACGCCCGAACACTGGTTCAAGCCGGCCGCCGACATGCGCAAGCTGTTCGCTGATCTGCCCGAGGCCTGTGATAACACCCTCGATATCGCGCGGCGCTGTGCCTTTCTCGTCAAGAAGCGCGATCCGATCCTGCCCAGCTTCCCGACGACGGGCGGTCGCAGCGAGCCCGAGGAGCTTGAGCACCAGGCCCGCGAAGGCCTGCGGGCCCGCCTCGACGGCCTCGAGCTTGCGGTTGAGGAGCAGGTCTACTGGGACCGGCTGGATTTCGAGCTCGGCATCATCAAGAAGATGGGGTTCCCGGGCTACTTCCTGATCGTGTCGGACTTCATCAAGTGGGCCAAGGCCCATGGCATTCCGGTCGGACCGGGCCGGGGGTCGGGGGCCGGATCGCTGGTCGCCTGGGTCCTGACCATCACCGATCTGGATCCGCTGCGCTTTGGCCTGCTGTTCGAGCGCTTCCTGAACCCCGAACGGGTTTCGATGCCCGACTTCGATATCGACTTCTGCCAGGAGCGGCGGGAAGAGGTCATCGTCTATGTGCAGGAGAAGTATGGTCGGGACCGGGTGGCCCAGATCATCACCTTCGGCAGCCTTCAGGCCCGCGCCGTGCTGCGTGACGTCGGCCGGGTCATGCAACTCCCGCTGGGGCTGGTGGACCGTCTCTGCAAGATGGTGCCCAACAACCCGGCTGCACCGGTGACCCTGGCCCAGGCCATCGAGATCGAGCCGCGCCTCAAACAGGCCAAGAAGGAAGACGGCAACGTCTCGGCCTGTCTCGACGTGGCCCTGCAGCTGGAAGGCCTGTTCCGCAACGCCTCGACCCACGCCGCCGGTGTGGTGATCGGCGACCGGCCCCTGACCCAGCTGACTCCGCTCTACAAGGATCCGCGCTCGGACCTGCCGGCCACCCAGTTCAACATGAAATGGGTCGAGAGCGCCGGGCTGGTGAAGTTCGACTTCCTGGGCCTGAAGACCCTGACGGTGCTCGACCGGGCGGTGAAGCACCTGAAGAAGCGCGGGGCCGAGGTTGATCTGGGCAAGCTGCCCTTCGACGACGCCAAGACCTATGAACTGCTGGCGTCAGGCCAGACGGTCGGTGTGTTCCAGCTGGAAAGCCAGGGCATGCGCGACACCCTGCGCAAGATGCGCTGCGGGTCGATCGAGGAGATCACCGCGCTGATCTCCCTGTATCGACCGGGCCCGATGGACAACATCGACACCTTCGTCGACTGCAAGTTCGGCCGCAAACCCGTTGATACCCTGCACCCGTCGCTGGAGACGGTGCTGAAGGAGACCTACGGGGTCATCGTGTACCAGGAACAGGTGATGCAGATCGCCCAGATCCTGGCGGGCTACAGCCTCGGCGAAGCCGACCTTCTGCGCCGGGCCATGGGCAAGAAGAAGAAGGAGGAAATGGATCTCCAGAAGATCCGTTTCGTCTCCGGGGCCAAGGCGAAGAATGTCCCCGAAGAGCAGTCGGGCTCGATCTTCGAGCTTGTGGCCAAGTTCGCCGGCTACGGCTTCAACAAGAGCCACGCGGCCGCCTATGCCCTGATCGCCTACCAGACCGCATGGCTGAAGGCCAATACGCCGGTCGAGTTCCTCGCCGCGTCGATGAGCCTCGATATCTCCAACACCGACAAGCTGGCGGTCTTCCACCAGGACGCCCGCCGGTTCGGCATCACGGTGCGGGCCCCGGACGTCAATCGCTCGGGGGCCGACTTCGAGGTCGAGAACGGCGAGGTGCTCTACGCCCTGGGGGCCGTACGCAATGTCGGTCTGGAGGCCATGAAGCACCTGGTCGCCGTGCGCGAGGAGGGCGGGCCGTTCCGTGACATCTTCGACTTCGTCGAGCGAGTCGATCCCAAGCAGGTCAACAAGCGGGCCATTGAGAACCTGGCCCGGGCCGGAGCCTTTGACAGCTTTCACAAGAACCGGGCCCAGATCCTGGCGTCATCCGATGTCCTGATCAGCCACAGCCAGAGCGTGGCCGCCGATCGACAGGGCGGGCAGCATGCCCTGTTCGGGGCCGATCCGGCCGCCGGGCGTCCGCGCCTGAAGAAGACCGATCCCTGGACCCAGGTCGACCTTCTGGATGAGGAACTGGCGGCGGTCGGTTTCTACCTCACCGGCCACCCGCTGGAGGACATGGTCGGCATGCTGCGCCGCAAGCGCACCGCCATGCTGACCGAGGTTATTCCCCAGGCCGAGGCGGGCATGGAGGCGTTCCGGATGTGCGGCGTGGTGCGCCGCCGGCAGGAACGGGCGTCACAGAGCGGTGAGCGCTTTGCCTTCGTGTCACTGTCCGACCCGACCGGTGAGTATGAAGTGCTGTTTCCGCCGGAGGCCCTGCGCAAGTGTCGCGATGTGCTGGAACCGGGCAAGTCCGTCGCCATCAAGGTGCGGGCCAAGGCGAGGGATGGCGAGGTGCGCTTCTTTGGCGACGATGCCGAACCCATCGAAAAGGCCATCGAGAACGTGGTGGCGGGATTGCGGGTTCATCTCTCGCCTTCCGCCACCGAGATCGAGGCCCTGCGCAAGCGGCTGGAGCCGGCCGTCTCGCAACGGGGCGGCGAGGTCAGCCTGATCGCGGCCATCGGTGGCGGCCGAGAGATCGAGCTGAAGCTGCCTGGCCGCTATACCCTCGACGCCGCCTTGCGCGGCGCCCTTAAGACTGCGCCGGGCGTCGCCCTACTTGAGGACGTCTAGGCGCGGACGGTCCCGCAGCCTTCAAACTGGAGAAGACCATGGCCTTGCATCAGGGCGGCTGTCAGTGCGGCAAGGTTCGCTTCGAGGTCGAAGTCGGGCTTGAAGACTTGATTACCTGCAACTGCTCGCGCTGCGGTCGCCTGGGGTCGATCCTGGCCTTCGCGCCAGAGGAGGACTTCAGGCTGGTGTCGGGGGAAGACGCTCTGACCGACTATCGCTTCAACACCGGCAAGATCGCCCACCTGTTCTGCGCCGACTGCGGGATCGAATCCTTCGGACGCGGGGAGGGGCCGGGCGGCGTGCGAATGGCGGCGATCAATGTGCGCTGCCTGGACGATGTCGATGTTTTTGCGCTGTCACCGACCCCGGTGAACGGCAAGGCGTTCTGACGAGACACGCGCCGCGACTGTGAAGAGATCAGTCGCAGCCTTGTCGATGGCAAACCGGGCTGGATCGATCGTTAGCCGGCCTTCTTCATCACGCCGCCAACTCAGGTCAAGCTCAACGCCATGAGGTCAGAATGGATGCCCGTGCAATTCCCCCGGCGGCCCTTCGCGACGCCAATGCTGTAGAGTTGGCTCGCGTCTGGATCGCGGAGCAGGGGCTGCATTGCTCGCTCAAGTTTGGGCTATACGCCCATGACGGGGTGGATCGGGAGATCTCAGCCTGGGGGATCATTCTCGCGGACCTTACGGGTCATATCGCCGATGCGCTCAGCGCCGAAGGCATGGGCGCCAAGGCCGCCTTGTTTGAGGCTATCGTCGAGCGCTTCAACGAAGAGGTGTCTGCGCCATCGTCCGAGCGGATGGGCAAGGTCGGTTCCGAGGCCAACTAGGCTGTTGCATCCGTCAGGCGAGGGCGATCGTCCGGCTGAGGTCGCCTGCGAGGGCCAAGCTATCCAGACTGACGCCCTGCATAGGGCGCAAATTGCGTCTCTAGCGGCTTGATCCGCCCGACAAGGCTTGCATTTTGATCCGTTCGCGCCTATCTGCCGCGCCATTCCACACGTGGACGTTCGGTTGCTTCGGGGAGAAATCCCGAGGTCACCGTTCCGGTCCCGCTCCGAAATCGTTCGGAACGGGGGTGTCCGCGGAGGTTCAACCGGAAAAAGGATACAGGCCCGATGGCTCTTCCCGAATTCTCCATGCGTCAGCTCCTCGAAGCCGGCGCCCACTTCGGCCACCAGACGCACCGCTGGAACCCGAAGATGGACCGCTACATCTTCGGCTCGCGCTCGAACATCCACATCATCGACCTGTCGCAGTCGATTCCGCTCCTGCACCAGGCCCTGGTGAAGGTGCGTGAAGTCGCCGCCGCCGGTGGCCGCGTCCTGTTCGTCGGCACCAAGCGTCAGGCTTCGGACCCCGTCGCCACCGCCGCCAAGCGCTGCGCCCAGTACTATGTCAATCACCGCTGGCTCGGTGGCACCCTGACCAACTGGCGCACCGTTTCGGGCTCGATCGCGCGTCTGCGCGAACTCGAGGGCGTGCTGGCCGGCGAAGGCCAGGGCCGTTCCAAGAAGGAACTGCTGCAGCTGACCCGCGAGCGCGACAAGCTGGAACTGTCGCTGGGCGGCATCAAGGACATGGGCGGCATCCCCGACATCATGTTCGTGATCGACACCAACAAGGAAGCGATCGCGATCCTTGAAGCCCGCAAGCTGAACATCCCGGTCATCGCGATCCTGGACACCAACTGCGACCCGGACGGCATCACCTATCCGATCCCAGGCAACGACGACGCTGCCCGCGCCCTGCAACTGTACTGCGACCTGATCGCCGACGCCGTCCTCGACGGCCTGGCCGCCGGCCAGGCCTCGTCGGGCGTCGATCTGGGCGCCTCGGTGGCTCCGATGGAGCCCACCCTGGCCCGTGAGCTGACCCCGGAGCCGGTGGCTGAAGCCGCCGCCCCGGAAGCCGTCCAGGAAGCGACTGCCGAAGCGATCGAAGCCGTCGCCGAAGAGCCGGCCGCGAGCTGATTTTCCAGCCGCCGGTTTTCGGATCGGCTGTTGTGACCCTGACATGCGACCGGGCTATCAAGCCCGGTCGTAATTTTGTTTCCCGCGTTGCCCCTGGCGAGCCGGTTCCGGCTGTGGTGGGGAGCGCTCTGATGTTTGATGGAGGAACCCATGGCTGAGATCACGGCTGCGCTGGTCAAGGAACTGCGCGAAAAGTCCGGCGTCGGCATGATGGACTGCAAGAAGGCGCTGCAGGAAAACGGCGGCGACATGGAAGCGTCCATGGACTGGCTGCGCACCAAGGGCCTGTCCAAGGCCGCCAAGAAGGCCGACCGCGTCGCGGCCGAAGGCCTGGTCGGCATCGCCGTCCGCAACGAAGGTGCCGGCATGACGGCCTCTGCCGTTGAAGTGAACGCCGAAACCGACTTCCTCGGCCGCAATGAACTGTTCCAGAACGCCGTCCGCAAGATCGCGGCCGTTGGCCTGGACAACGACGGCGTCGACGCCATCAACGCGGCCAAGACCGCTGACGGCGAAGTCGTGTCCGACGTCCTGACCAACCTGATCGCCACCATCGGCGAGAACATGGTCCTGCGTCGCGCGGCCAAGTTCACCGTCGCTCAAGGCGCGGTATCGACCTACATCCACAACGCCACGGCGCCGGAACTCGGCCGCATCGGCGTGCTGGTGGCGATCGAGGGTGCCGGTGACCAGGCCAAGATCCTGGAACTGGGCCGCAAGATCGCCATGCACGTGGCCGCGACCGCTCCGCTGTCGCTGTCGCCGGACGATCTGGATCAGGCTGCGATCGAGAAGGAACGCGTCATCTTCACCGAACAGGCGCTGGAGTCGGGCAAGCCCGCCGCCGTCGTCGAAAAGATGGTGGAAGGCCGGATCCGCAAGTTCCTGGAAGAAGTCGTGCTGCTCAAGCAGGCCTTCGTCATGAATCCGGACCAGACCGTCGAACAACTGGTTGCCGACACCGGCAAGGAACTGGGCGCGACGCTGACCGTAAAGGGCTTTGTGCGTCTGGCCCTGGGCGAAGGCGTTGAGAAGGCTCCGGAAGGCGATTTCGCCGCCGAAGTCGCGGCCATGGCCGCCGGCCAGGCCTAAGCGACGAGGCATCCGGGTCGGCCTGTGACCGGCTCCGGACTGTCCGAAGAAGGGGGCGCGGCGCGTTTGATGCGCGCCGCGCCCTTCTTGCGCCTGATCAAGCCGTTATGCCGCAGTGCTGATTGCGGAAATTGCCTCTGATCAAGGGTTTGTGCAGCCTTCCGTGCGCGGGATAGGCTTCAGTGCAAAACCGATCCCACTTTTGACGAACGCGCACTATGTTGCGTGCCGACGACTCAGGAAGAGCCCGGTCCATGTCCGAACCCCGCACCATCACCTCGACTCCCTTCCGCCGGGTTCTGCTGAAGGTTTCCGGTGAGGTCCTGATGGGCGACACGCCCTACGGCATCGACACCAACACCGTGCAGTCGGTGGCCGAGGACATTGCCGAGATCGTCAAGTCGGGCGTCGAGCTGTGCCTGGTGATCGGCGGCGGCAACATCTTCCGTGGCATGGCCGGTGCGGCCAAGGGCATGGAGCGCTCCAGCGCCGACTATATGGGCATGCTGGCCACGGTCATGAACGCCCTTGCGATGCAGGACGCGCTCGAGCGGATCGGTGTTTCGACCCGCGTGCAGTCGGCCATTCCGATGGCGACGGTCTGCGAGCCCTACATCCGTCGCCGCGCCCAGCGGCATCTGGAAAAGGGCCGCGTCGTGATCTTTGCCGCCGGCACCGGCAATCCCTTCTTCACCACCGACACCGCCGCCGCCCTGCGGGCTGCCGAGATGCAGTGTGACGCCCTGTTCAAGGGCACGAGCGTCGATGGCGTCTATACCGCCGATCCCAAGAAGGATCCGACCGCCGAGCGTTATGACCGCCTGACCTATATGGACGTGCTGGCCAAGGACCTGCGGGTGATGGATGCTTCCGCTGTCGCCCTGATGCGTGACAGCAATATCCCCATCGTGGTGTTCTCCATCAAGGGACGCGGCAATCTGCTGAACGTCCTGAGAGGCGAGGGCACCTTTACCGTCGTCGCCAAAGACGCCGCCGTC
>Ga0187845_1001143_pt1 | contig 15355 bp, 13 predicted proteins | sample SpaLakP09_SKY_68_FD_134515 | JGI IMG/M metagenome (GOLD analysis project Ga0187845, IMG submission 134515) | Oligotrophic lake water microbial communities from Sparkling Lake, Wisconsin, USA - SP09_SKY_68 | ecosystem: Environmental > Aquatic > Freshwater > Lake | place: USA: Sparkling Lake... | reverse complement strand
GTTCGCGCCCTACTCGCTGTGGAGCGAGAGCGTGCATCCGGAAGACCTGCCGACCGCGCAGCAGGAACTGGCCCAGGCGATCAGCGGCGAGCGCGAGTTCGACACCGAGTTCCGCATCCTCTGGCTGAATGGCGAGGTGCGGCACCTGCGCGCTTCGGCCCGCGTGGTGCGCAATGCCCGCGGCCAGGCCGAGCGCGTGATAGGCATCAACTTCGACATCACGGCGCGCAAGCGCGCCGAGCTGGAACTGAGTCAGACCAGTGCGCTGCTGTCCTCGGTGCTGGACTCGGCCTCCGAGGTGGCGGTGATAGGCACTGACATGGACCTCAAGATCACCGTCTTCAATATCGGAGCGCAGCGCCTGCTGGGCTATGCCGCGCAGGAGGTGGTTGGCCACTGCACGCCGGAGATATTCCATGACCCGGTCGAGGTCGAGGCGCGGCTGGAGCAGTTGTCGCAGCAGGCCGGCCGGCGCGTGCGCGGCCGCGGTGTGTTCGTCGACCCGGTGGCCATCGGCGAGGAGCATGAGTGGACGTATATCGCCAAGAGCGGCCAGCGCACCCAGGTGGCACTGACGGTGACGGCCATGACGGCCCATGACGGCCGCCCCATCGGCTACCTCGGGGTGGCCCATGACGTGACGCGTCACAAGCTCTATCAGGAGTCGCTCAAGGTGGCGATGCAGAAAGCCGAACAGGCGAATATGGCCAAGAGTCAGTTCCTGGCGAATATGAGCCACGAGCTGCGCACCCCGATGAACGCGATCCTGGGCATGCTGCAATTGCTGCAGAAGACGCAGCTGAGCGCCCGGCAATGGGACTACACGCGCAAGACCGAGGGCGCGGCACGCTCGCTGCTGGGCCTGCTCAATGACATCCTCGACTTCTCCAAGGTCGAGGCCGGCAAGATGAGCCTGGCGCCGCATCCCTTCCGTACCGACACCCTGCTGCGCGAGCTGTCGGTGATTCTGTCGGGCAATCTGGGTCAGAAGGAGATCGAACTGGTGTTCGACATCGACCCGGCCCTGCCGCCGGTGCTGGTCGGTGATGCGCTGCGTCTGCAGCAGGTGCTGATCAACCTGGGCGGCAACGCGCTCAAGTTCACCGAGCGCGGCGAGGTGGTGGTCAGCCTGCGCGTGCTGGAGCCACTGCCCGGAGCGGTGCGGTTGCTGCTGCAGGTGCGTGACACCGGCATCGGCATCGCCGAGGCCGATCAGCGTCATATCTTCGAGGCCTTTGCGCAGGCCGAAGCTTCGACCACGCGGCGCTTTGGCGGCACGGGGCTGGGTCTGTCCATCAGCCAGCGCCTGGTGCAGATGATGGGCGGCGAGTTGCGCCTGAGCAGTCAGCCGGGCCGGGGCAGCTGCTTCCAGTTCGAGCTGGAGTTGCCAGTGGCCGACGATGTGCTGCCGCGCCTGGCCAACCGTGTCGATGCCGGGCCGCTGCGCACGCTGATCGTTGACGACAACGCCATTGCCCGGGAGGTGCTGGGGGAGATGGCGAGGGCGATGCAGTGGCAGGTGGACGTGGCCGCCAGCGGCACGCAGGCGCTGCAAATGGTGCAGGCCAGGCTGGGCGGGCCGCAGGCCTATCAGTTGGTGTTGCTGGACTGGCAGATGCCTGGCATGGACGGTTGGGAGACCAACCAGCGCCTGCGCGAACTCTGCAAGCCGCAGCCACCACCGCTGGTGGTGATGATCACCGCCCATGGCCGCGAGATGCTGGCCGAGCGCGGCGCCGACGAGCAGGCGCTGCTGCAGGGCTTCCTGGTCAAGCCGGTGACGGCCTCGATGCTGCTCGATGCGGTGGTTGATGCCCAGGTCCGCGCCAGCCAGCCGGGTCCGGTGGCGACGGTCTCCAAAGCCGAGGATGTACCGCTCCCCCCGGGGCGCCTGAGCGGCCTGCATCTGCTGGTCGTGGAAGACAATGCCAACAACCGCCAGGTGGCGCAGGAGCTGCTCTGCGACGAGGGCGCCGTGGTGCAGGTCGCTACCCAGGGGCAGGAGGGGGTGGATGCTGTGCTGACCAGCCTGGAGCCTGGCGGCCATCCATTCGACGCGGTGCTGATGGATGTGCAGATGCCGGTGCTGGACGGCTACGGTGCCACCGCCGCGATCCGGCGGCACAGCGCCGCGCGGGCCCTGCCCATCATCGCCATGACGGCCAATGCCATGCCGGCCGACCGCCAGGCCTGCCTGGACGCCGGCATGAGCGACCATGTCGGCAAGCCCTTCGATCTGGACCAGCTGGTGGGCTGCCTGCTGCGGCACACCGCGGGTAGCGGCTTGCCGGTGGCCCCGGTTGCCGTGGCGCGCGAGGCGGGCATGGACCTGCATCAGGATGTGGAGGCGGCGCTGGCGCGCATGGGCGGCAACCGGCGCATCTACCTGCGGGTGCTGGAGTCCTTCCAGCAAAACCTGGCCCTGATGCCCGAGCAACTGTCGACCCTGCTCGGGGCGGATGCGGCCGGCGATGCCGAGCGGCTGGCCGAGGCCATGAACGCCCTGCATTCGCTGAAGGGCATCGCCAGCACCCTCGGTCTGAACGCGTTGGCGGCCTGTGCCGCCGAGGCCGAGCGGGCCCTGCGCCAGCCCGACGGCGCTGCACCGGCCGTGCTGGCCACGGTGCTGGCGGCGGTGCAGCAGGGGCAGCGGGACATCGCCGCCATGTTGCCGGCTATGCGCGAGCGTCAGGCCGAGGCCGCCGCCAAATAAGGTCAGCGCGGCTTGACGAAATGCATCGTCAGCCGGTCGCTCTCGCCGATGGCCTCGTAGCGCGCGCGGTCCTTGTCCTTGTTGGCATAGGTCGGCGGCAGCGCCCAGACGCCGTTCTCGTGATCCGCCGTGTCCTTGGGGTTGGCATTGACCTCGGACTTGCTCTCAAGCCTGAAGCCCGCGCTCTCGGCCAGGCGCTGCACATAGGCCTCGTGCAGATAGCCGCTGCCGACCTTGGCATCCTGCTCGCGGGTCGCCGGCAGGCGGTGGTCGACCACGCCAAACACGCCGCCGGGCTTGAGGCTGGTGAACACGCTCTTGAACACGGCTAGCGTCTGGGCTTCACCCTCCGCCGCCCAGTTGTGCACATTGCGGAAGGTCAGCACCAGATCGGCACTGCCCGGCGCCGCGTACTGCAGCTTGGCCGGCGGCGCAAACACCGCCAGCTGGACCTTGTCGTAGATGGCCGGCTGGGCGGCCAGCTTGGCCTTCAGGCGCTCGATGCCGCGACGCGCATAGGCCTTGTCGGATTCGGGGTCGTCGGCGGCCAGTATCAACTGACCCTTGTCGCGCAGATAGGGCGCCAGAATCTCCGTGTACCAGCCGCCGCCGGGCACCAGTTCGATCACCGTCTGACCGGGCTTGAGGCCGAAGAAGCTCAGCGTTTCGTAGGGATGGCGTGCGTTGTCACGGGCCGCAAAGGCGGGCGTGCGGTGGGCCCCGGCGATGGCCGTCTTCAGGGCATCGTCTGCCTGGGCGGTGCCGATCAGGCACAGGGCCATCGCAACGGCGGAGAGGTATTTTTTCATCATTGAGCGACCTTATGAGAGCAAGCCAGAGGAATGGTCGCGCAGTATCGCCGTCAATCAATTCCCCGGTGGGGCCCCTGAGATAGAGCCGGCATTTTGAGCGACGAGCGCCGATGTTGCAGGAAGGCGCGCACGGCCGGTTCGGTCGTCAAGCCGGCGGCGCGCTCATAGGCCAGGTCTGCTGCGGCGGCTTGGCTGCACTGGACCAGCAACTCGGCGCGGGCCGCCCAGAAGGGCTGGAAGTCGGCCAGCCGAGGGTCCCCTGCCAGCGCATCCAGTGCCGCCAGGCCGGCCAGGGGCTGCTCGGTATGGGCCAGTGCGATGGCGTGGTTGATGCCCACCACTGGTGAGTCGGTTAACAGGGACAGCGCCCGGTACAACTGCGCTATCGCCGGCCAGTCGGCCCGGCCGCAGTGGCGGCGTACCGCATGGGCCGACTGAATCGCCGCCTCGAGCTGGAAGCGGGCCAGCGTGCCGAACGTGCCGGCGCGGCGTAGCAGGGACTCCGCCTCATCGATCATCAAGGCGTCCCAGCGCGTGACATCCTGTTCGGACAGCGGCACGTAGCGGGCCTCATCGTCGCGCCGTGCCTTGCGCCGGGCATGGCTGTGCAGCATCAGGGCCAGCAGGCCCAGTGCCTCGGGCTCTTCGGGCAGCAGCGCAGCGAGCAGCCGGCCCAGCCAGATCGCCTCGTCGGCCAGCAGGCCGGCATCGCTGGGGTCATCCCAGCCCTGGCTGAAGGTGGCATAGACAGCTTCGAGCACAGCGGCCAGGCGCTCGCCCAGCAACTCGGCTGCGGGCACCTGGAACGGTATGCCGGCTTGGCGGATCCTGGCCTTGGCGCGCACCAGGCGCTGGCCCATGGTGCTGGGCGCAACCAGAAAGGCGCTGGCAATCGCGGCGGCATCGAAGCCCAGAATCGTCTGCAGCATCAGCGGCGCGCGCACTTCGGTGGCTATGGCCGGATGGGTACAGGCAAACATCAGGGCCAGGCGCTGGTCGGGAATGTCCGGTGGCAGGTCCTCGGGGCCATCGCCAAAGCCCAACCACAGCAGTTGCTGAGCCAGCGCTTCCTGGCCGCAGCGCAGACGCCAGCCGTCTATCAGCTTGCGCCGCGCGGCGGTCAGCAGCCAGGCCTCGGGATTGTCGGGAATGCCGCCGATTGGCCAACTCGCCAGCGCATTGGCAAAGGCCTCGGAGAGCGCGTCCTCGGCCCCGGCCACATCGCGGGTGCGCGCCGAGAGAAAAGCGATCAACCGGCCATAGCTGCGGCGCGCCACCGCCTCGACGGTGGCGCCAGCTGCTGAGGGCGAGCCAAGAGTCACCGGATCTACATTTCCCAGAGTGGCCGCACCTCGACCGAGCCATGGGCGGTGCCGGGGCAGCGCGAGGCCCAGAGCAGGGCGGCGTCCAGGTCGGCGGCCTCGATCAGGTAGTAGCCGCCCAGCTGTTCGCGCGTCTCGGCGTAGGGGCCGTTGAGCACGCTGGACTTGCCGCCGGCCATGCGCACCGTGGTCGCCGTGGCGGTGGGCTGCAAGCGTTCGCCGCCCAGCAGCACGCCGGCCTGTTGCAAGGCCGCCGTGTAGGCGCCATAGGCGGCCATCAACTGGCCGGTATCGGCCTCGCTCGTCGCCTCTTCGCTGGCTTCGCTCGAATAGATCAGCAGCATGTATTTCATGACGTCAACTCCAATGGCAGGTTGCGGCGCAGCGGCATGCTGCACCGTGACAATGACGTTGGCAAGCGCGGCATTTCGACAGCCGCTGCAGATTTATTCGACAGCGACCCAATCGCGCACATAGCCGGGCGCCGGCATGCTGCAGTCGGGGGCGGTGATCGGCGCCTGCCGCTGCTGCGTGAAGGGCAGCACGCCGACCCAGGCATTGACGCCCATGTCCTCGGCGTCATCGACCGGTGGCCCGCTGCGCACCTTGCAGGCGGCTTCATCGAGCGACATGCGCAGCACCGTGGTGGCGGTGAACTCCTTGTCATTTCCCGGGCGGATCTCGGCCTGGCGGCCGATGGCGATCTTGTCCATGAAAAGGGCCAGTGAGGCGCGCTTTTCGGCATCGTCGGTGAGCGCCTCGAAGCGGCCATAGATCATGCAGGAGCGGTAGTTCATCGAATGGTTGAAGGCCGAACGTGCCAGCACCAGGCCATCCAGATGGGTGATGGTGATGCAGACCTGGGTGTCGCCCAGCAGCTGCCTGACCAGGCGGCCGCCGTTGGAGCCATGGATGTACAGATGCTCGCCCTCGCGCCAGCAGGCCATCGGTATGCAATGCGTGCCCTTGGCATCGGCAAAGGCGATATGGCACAGATAGGCCGCGTCGATGATGGCATGCAGGGTGGCGCGCTCGTAGCGGGCGTTCTCGGTGACGCGGCGGATGCGGGTGCGCTCGCTCGGCGGCGCGATATCAGAGGGGTTCATGGCACTCACAACAAGGTAGAAGGCAGGAAGAAGGGCGCAATGTAGTTAAGCTGTGGCTCTTGTCAAAGACCCACAGATAGCCTTTTTTTTAGAGCCACAGAATGGACTACGCCCTCTTGATGGTTGCCTTCGCCAAGAATGGCTCGCAGCCCGGCTGGTCGGGTCAGCGCCTGCTGCACGAATGCCTGCGCCAGGCGATACGTGAAGGTACGCTGGCCGCCGGCACGCGCCTGCTTGCAAGCCGTGCGCTGGCACGTGAATTGAGCGTGGCGCGCAACAGCGTGCTCTATGCCTACGAGCAACTGGCCACCGAGGGTTTTGTCAGCACCGACCGGCGCGGCACGGTGGTCAGCTTCAAGCCCGCGCTGTCGCTGCTGCCCGAACCGCCCCAGCTGCTGCGCACGGGCCTGTCAAACCGCGCCCGGAGCCTGGCCAGCCTGCCGGTGGCGCCCGAGCTGTCAGCCGCTTTCGCGCCCGGCGTGCCGGCCCTGGCCGAGTTTCCGCTGACGCTGTGGCGCCGCCTGCTGGAGCGCAGCTGGCGGAGCTTGAGCGCGGCCCAGTTGAACTACGGCGAGGCGGCCGGCGAGCCCACGCTGCGCAGTGCCATTGCCGACCATCTGCGCGCCGCGCGTGGGGTGGTCTGCGACGCGAACCAGGTCTTCATTACCGACGGCACGCAAAGCAGCCTGGACCTGTGCGCCCGCGCCTTTGCCGACACCGGCGACCGGGTCTGGATGGAGAACCCCGGCTATGGCGGCGCGCTGGCCGCCTGGCGCGCCGCACAGCTGAGCGTGGTCGGCATTCCGGTCGATGGCGGCGGCATGGCTCCCACGGCCACCGATTGGCGCCGTCAGCCACCGAAGTTGATCTATCTGACTCCCTCGCACCAGTACCCGACCGGCGCGGTGCTGGGCCTGGAGCGCCGGCTGGCGCTGATACGCCAGGCCACCGCGGCCGGGGCACTGATCGTCGAGGACGACTACGACAGCGAATTCCGCCACGACGGCCCGCCGCTGGCCGCCCTGCAGGGCCTGACGGCCGATGCGCCGGTGGTCTACCTGGGCACCTTCAGCAAGACGCTGTTCCCGGCGCTGCGCATCGGTTTCGTTGTGGTACCCGCCGCCTTGGCCCCGGCGCTGGCGGCATTGCTGTCCCGTTCGCTGCCGCGCGGCCGCGCTGCCGATCAGTTGGCCCTGGCCGAGTTCCTGCGCAACGGCCACTTCAGCCTGCACCTGCGTCGCATGCGCCGGCTCTACGGCCAGCGCCGCGATGCGCTGGTCGAGGCGCTGGAGTCGCGCCTGTCAGACGTGGCCAGCGTCCACGGCGCCAGCGCCGGCATGCACCTGGCGCTGCGCTTCCATGACGACCTGCGGCTGGACGACGCCAGCATCAGTGCTGCAGCCCTGCAGCAGGGCATCGTCGCCCCGGCGCTGAGTCAGCATTCGGTCGGCGGGCGAGCCCATGGCTGGCGCGGGCTGATGCTGGGGTACGCGCAGGTGCCGGTGGAGCAAATGGCTGGGCTGGTGGCTAGGTTGGAGGCGTTGATACGCGCATGAAACGAAAAAGGCCCCGCCGTCACCGGCAGGGCCGCTCGCTCAAATCAAGCGGTGCTGATCGATCAGGCGCCCACAGTCGCCGCAGCGTCGCTGAATTCGTCGATCTTGTCGAAGTTCAGGTACTGGTAGATCTTGCTGCTGTCGGCGGTGAGCACGCCCATGCCGGCCAGGTACTCTTCCTTGGTCGGGATCTTGCCCAGGCGGGAGCAGATCGCGGCCAGTTCGGCCGAGCCCAGATAGACGTTGGAGTTCTTGCCCAGGCGGTTCGGGAAGTTGCGCGTGCTGGTCGAGAACACAGTGGCGCCTTCCTTGACCTGCGCCTGGTTGCCCATGCACAGGCTGCAGCCGGGCATTTCCATGCGAGCGCCGGCACTGCCGAGCACGCCGTAGTGACCTTCGTCGCTGAGCTTCTTGGCGTCCATCTTCGTCGGCGGGGCGACCCACAGCTTGACCGGGATGTCGCGCTTGCCTTCGAGCAGCTTGCTGGCGGCGCGGAAGTGGCCGATATTGGTCATGCAGGAACCGATGAAGACCTCATCGATCACCGCGCCGGCCACTTCGGACAGCATCTTCACGTCGTCCGGATCGTTGGGGCAGGCGACGATGGGCTCATGGATGTCGGCCAGGTCGATCTCGATCACGGCGGCGTAGTCGGCGTCGGCATCGCCCTTGAGCAGCTGCGGATTGGCCAGCCAGGCTTCCTGGGCGGCGATGCGGCGCTGCAGGGTGCGCGGGTCGGCATAGCCCTCGGAAATCATCCACTTCATCAGCGTGATGTTGCTGTTGATGTATTCCTTGATCGGCTCGGGGTTCAGGTGCACCGTGCAGCCGGCGGCCGAGCGCTCGGCCGAGGCATCGCTCAGCTCGAACGCCTGTTCGACCTTCAAGTCCGGCAGGCCTTCGATTTCAAGAATGCGGCCCGAGAAGATGTTCTTCTTGCCCTTCTTCTCGACCGTCAGCAGGCCGGCCTTGATGGCGTACAGCGGAATCGCGTTGACCAGGTCACGCAGCGTGACGCCGGGCTGCATGCTGCCCTTGAAGCGCACCAGCACCGACTCGGGCATGTCCAGCGGCATCACGCCGGTGGCGGCGGCGAAGGCGACAAGACCTGACCCCGACGGGAAGCTGATGCCGATCGGGAAGCGGGTGTGGCTGTCGCCGCCGGTGCCCACGGTGTCGGGCAGCAGCAGGCGGTTCAGCCAGCTGTGGATCACGCCGTCGCCGGGGCGCAGCGACACGCCACCGCGCGTGCTGATGAACTCTGGCAGCTCGTGGTGCATCTTCACATCGACCGGCTTCGGATAGGCGGCGATGTGGCAGAACGATTGCATCACCAGGTCGGCGCTGAAGCCCAGGCAGGCCAGGTCTTTCAGCTCGTCGCGGGTCATCGGGCCGGTGGTGTCCTGCGAGCCGACCGAAGTCATGCGCGGCTCGCAATAGGTGCCGGGGCGCACGCCTTGCTGCTCGCCGGCGACGACCGGCAGACCGCAGGCGCGGCCGACCATCTTCTGCGCCAGCGAATAGCCCTTCCTGGTGTCGGCCGGGTTTTGCGGCAGGCGGAACAGCGTCGAGGCGGGCAGTCCCAGGGCCTCGCGGGCCTTGGCGGTGAGGCCGCGGCCGATGATCAGCGGAATGCGGCCACCGGCGCGCACTTCGTCGAACAGCACCTCGCTCTTGACGGTGAACTCGGCGATGACCTTGCCATCCTTCAGGGCCTTGCCCTCATAGGGGCGCAGCTCGACCACGTCGCCCATATTCATCTGGCTCACGTCCAGCTCGATCGGCAGGGCGCCCGAGTCTTCCATCGTGTTGTAGAAGATAGGGGCGATCTTGCTGCCCAGGCAGACGCCGCCGAAACGCTTGTTCGGCACGAAGGGAATGTCTTCGCCGGTGAACCACAGCACGGAGTTGGTGGCCGACTTGCGGCTGGAGCCGGTGCCGACCACGTCGCCTGCGTAGGCGACCAGATTGCCGCGGGCGCGCAGGTCTTCGATGAACTTGACCGGGCCGCGCTTGCCGTCTTCCTCGGGCGTGACGCCGGGGCGGGCGTTCTTGTGCATGGCCAGCGCGTGCATCGGGATGTCCGGGCGGCTCCAGGCGTCGGGCGCGGGCGACAGGTCATCGGTGTTGATCTCGCCGGTGACCTTGAAGATGCTGACGGTGATGGACTGCGGCACCTCGGGGCGCGAGGTGAACCACTCGGCATCGGCCCAGCTCTGCAGCACGGCCTTGGCGTGGACATTGCCCTTGTCGGCCTTGGCCTTGACGTCGTGGAACTGGTCGAACATCAGCAGCGTCTTCTTCAGCGCCTCGGCGGCGACGGCAGCCACGGTCGCGTCATCCAGCAGCTCGATCAGCGGATGGATGTTGTAGCCACCCAGCATCGTGCCCAGCAGCTCGGTGGCCTTTGCGGCGCTGATCAGGGGGCACTTTTCTGTGCCATGGGCAACGGCGGCCAGATAGCTGGCCTTGACCTTGGCGGCGTCATCGACACCGGCGGGCACGCGGTGCGTGATCAGCTCGACCAGCGTTGCGGCCTCACCGGCTGGCGGGTTCTTCAGCAGCTCGATCAGCTCAGACGTTTGTTTGGCCGACAGGGGCAGCGGCGGAATGCCGAGCGCGGCGCGCTCGGCGACATGTTGACGGTAGGCTTGCAGCATGGGGTTCTTCTCCGGTTTAGCAGGACGATTGAGGCGTGCGGCGTCAGGGTGTGATGACCTTGAGGCCTTTGAAGTAGTCGCGGAAGAAACCCGCGTCTCGGGTGATCAGGGCGTCACATTGCAGCATGGCGTGGGCGCCGACCAGAAAATCGGGAATGGCCCGCGGTGCGGCCGTGCTGGCGTCGGACTGGCGCCGGCGTTCCTTGTATTTGCGCTGCATTTCGCCGGCGCGGATGGCGGCGCGCTGGTCCATGGGCAGAAAGCGCAGGCCCATGTCTTCCAGCGCGTCCATGACCTCGGAGCCATGGCCCAGACCGGCCGTGACCTCACTGACGACGACGTCGCAGACCACCACCGGGCCGGCGCTTAGCGCCAGGCGCAGACTGGCCTCTGCCGCATTGGCGCGCGGGTCGTCGCCCAGCAGATCGATCAGTACCGATGAATCAACGGCGATCATGCTCGGGCTCAGTCAGCAATCGGATCGCCGGGGGCGCGGCCGCGCAACTCGCGCATCACGTCGTCGGTGCTGACGCCCTCGGGCAGCTTGAAGCGGCCCCGGGCACGGGAAATCGCGTCATCGACGTTCTTGCGCAAGACGATGCGCGCGCCATCGAGCTCAACGGTGAGCGTCGTGCCCTTGGTCAGACCCAGTGCGTCACGCACCGCCTTGGGCAGGGTGATCTGGCCGCGTTCGGCAACAGTGGCTTCCATGGTTCACTCCGGTATGGCGCGAAAAGTATGCATTGATTGTACATACTTCGCTGGCCATGCCGCAATTTCGGCCATCGGCGCGCCATGGCGCCCGGGGTGCGATCAGCGTGTCGGCGTAACCGCCGGCGTGCCTGCCGCCACCACCGGCGGTGCTTCGGGTGTGGCCGTGCCATCGGTGGCGGTGTTGGTGACGATATTGGTGGTGGTACGCGGGCCGGTGGCCATGGCCGGACCTGTCACCGGCACGATGCCAATGCCGCCCCCGGTGGGGTTGGCCGCGTTGGCGGCGATCGTGGCCCTTTGCTCGGAATGGGTGCAGCTGTCCACCATGCGCTGGCCGATGCGGCTGTTCATCAGCATCGACTTGGTCGGAATCTGCAGCCACATCATGCCGTTGCGCTTGTCCTCCAGGCGTACGGCGCCGGTGGTGGTGGGCTCGGGCGCCATCGTGAAGATCTGGTTCTTGAACAACACCTGGAACAGGCCGGGGCGCTGCGGATGGGGTTGCACCTTGACGGTCTGGCTGAACTCGCACTCCGCATCACCGCGGTTGACGCGCTCGGCGGCGGCGAGCTGGTCGGGACTCAGGGTCTCATCTTCGGCGGCCATCGCCACCGGGGCAGGCGTGGCGGCGGCAGGCGCCTTCTTGGCTGCGGGACGGGGCCGCGGGGCGGCAGCCTCCTTGACGGCGGCCGCGGCCCAGGCCGTGTTCAGTTGCAGAGCTGCCAACAGGGCGGCGAGCGCGAAAAGCGAGGGGGTCTTCTTCATGATGTCTCTGCTGGGGGCAGTCTGGCGTTGGCGTGTCAACAATTGTGCGGGTGATTGGAAACCGTCTTGTGACGATTTGCAATCAGGGCTTGCCATCGAAGTAGGCCACCCGCACCTCGGCCGGCAGCGGTTGGCCGGTGCGGTGGGCGCGCTCCAGCAACTGCCAGAAGTAGCGGAAGCTGGCGCGGTCGTGCAGGGTGTCCTGGTTGCCGTGGCGGTGGCTGATCGGCGCCCATTGGGCGGCCTGTGCGGCCTGGATGATCTCGATCGCGTCGTCGATCTCGGCGGCGCTGGGCGCGAAGGCGTCGATGATGGCTTGGATCTGTGACGGATGGATGCTCCACATGCGCATATAGCCGAATTCGCGCGAGGCCTTGGTGGCCGCAGCCTCGATCGCGTGCTTGTCCTTGAACTCGGTCACCACGCAGTGCGAAGGCGTCTTGCCGAAGGCGTGGGCGGCGGCGGCGATTTCCAGCTTGGCGCGCACCACCAGCGGATGGGTGAACTGGCCCTGAGCACCCATCGCCGTCTTCGGAATCGCGCCGCGATGGGCGGATACGAAATCCATCAACCCGAAGGACAGCGACTGGATGCGTGGCTCGGCGGCAATGGCCTGCACCTCGCGCAGCGCGCCGTGCGTCTCGATCAGCACATGAACGGGCAGCTCATGGCCCTTGCCATGGGCACGGACGGCTTCTGCGATATGCGCCAAGGCCTGCTGCACATCGGACAGACCCTGGGGTTTGGGCACCATCAGATAGGCCAGGCGGTCGCCGGTGCGGGAGATCAGCGTGTCCACATCGTCGGCGAAGGCCGGGTGATCGACCGGGTGCACGCGCGCGCCGACGCGGCCATGGCGGTTCTCGGCGCCGCCCACCATTTCGGCCACCATGCGCACGTGCTCGGCCTCGCCGCCTATCGGTGCGCCATCCTCGCAGTCCAGGGTGATGTCGAACACCGGGCCCAGTTCGGCCTGCAGTTCCAGGCTCTTGCGCATGCGCGCCTCGACGCCGCAGTAGTGGTCGCACACCGGCAGCAGGGTGGCGGCGTCGCCGTCTTCGAACAGGGCGTCGCGGGGGTGCAGCGGTGGGGTGGTCACGTTGGATCGTCCAGAAACGGCAAGGGCCGTCATGTTGCCATGACGGCCCTTGCGTTTTAGCAACAGAAAGTCGGTGCTTTGCTTACAGCAGATGCTTCACGCCGTCCTGCTCGCCCTGCAGCTCGGCCAGGGTCTTGTTGATGCACTCTTGCGAGAAGGCATCGATCTCGAGGCCGTCGACAATTTTGTACTCGCCGCCCTCGCAGGTGACGGGGTAGCCGAACATGGTTTCCTTCGGGATGCCGTATTCGCCGTTCGACGGAATGCCCATCGTGACCCACTTGCCGTTGGTGCCCAGGGCCCAGTCACGCATATGGTCGATGGCGGCGTTGGCGGCCGAGGCGGCCGACGACAGGCCGCGCGCTTCGATGATGGCCGCGCCGCGCTTGCCGACGGTGGGCAGGAACACGTCCTTGTTCCATACCTGGTCGTTGATCATGTCCTTGACCGAGGCGCCATCGATGGTGGCGTAGCGGTAATCGGCATACATCGTCGGCGAGTGGTTGCCCCAGACGGCCAACTTCTCGATCGCCGACACCGGCTTGCCCGTCTTGGCGGCGAGCTGACTCAGCGCGCGGTTGTGGTCCAGGCGCAGCATGGCGGTGAAGTTCTTGGCCGGCAGGCTAGGTGCCGACTTCATCGCGATATAGGCATTGGTGTTGGCCGGGTTGCCGACCACCAGCACCTTGACGTTGCGCGAGGCCACCGCATTCAGCGCCTTGCCCTGGGCGGTGAAGATCTGGCCGTTGATGGCCAGCAGCTCGGCGCGTTCCATGCCGGCCTTGCGGGGCATCGAGCCGACCAGCAGTGCGTAGTCGGTGTCCTTGAAGGCGGTCATCGGGTCGCTGTGCGCTTCCATGCCCACCAGCAGCGGGAAGGCGCAGTCCTCCAGCTCCATCATCACGCCCTTGAGCGCCTTTTGCGGACCCTCGACCGGCACTTCCAGCAGTTGCAGGATGACAGGCTGGTCCTTACCCAGCATTTCGCCGGAGGCGATGCGGAACAGCAGGGCATAGCCAATCTGGCCAGCGGCACCGGTGACGGCGACGCGAACGGGTTTCTTGCTCATGAGAAGGCTCCTAAAGCGTGGGGATGGAGAGAGGGAAAGACAGAAATCGCTGGAAATCGGGTGCAGGCAGTGGCGCGGGTTTTCAGGCCGGACAGCCCGCCAGTGTAGGGCAGAGCAAGGGAGAACCCGAAGCAAAAGGCCTGATTCGGCTCAATCCTATGTCTTATATAAGACAAACCGGCCCGGGCTGTGGTGCAATGCGCCCCATGGCTCCTCCCACGTCCACTCTGCTAGATGCCGAAGCCCCGGCTGGCAGCACCGGGCCCAGTTTCAGCCCGCTGTATAAGCAGATCAAGGACTTGCTGACGCGCAGCCTGCAGGCCAGCGAATGGAAGCCCGGCGATGCGATCCCCAGCGAGATGGAGCTGGCCGCCCGCTACAAGGTCAGCCAGGGCACGGTGCGCAAGGCCATCGATGAGCTGGCCGCCGAGAACCTGCTGGTGCGCCGCCAGGGCAAGGGCACTTTTGTGGCCACCCACGCCGAGCAGAAGATCCAGTACCGCTTCCTGCGCCTGACGCCCGACATCGGCGCGGGGCCAGGGCTTGAGCGCCAGTTGCTGGACTGCCGCCGTGTGCGCGCCCCGGCCGAGGTGGCGCGGTCGCTGGGCCTGCGCACCGGCGACGCCATGGTGCAGGTGCGGCGGATGTTGCATGCTGCAGGGGTGCCGGTGGTGCTGGACGAGATCTGGCTGCCCGGCCATCTGTTCAAGGGCCTGACAGCGGAGCGGCTGAACGAACACCGGGGCCCGATGTACGGCCTGTTCGAGACCGAATTCGGGGTGCGCATGATACGGGCGGAAGAGAAAATTCGTGCGGTCGCCGCCGATGCCCTCAGCTCCGGTCTGCTTCAGGTGCCCCAGGGCAGCCCTTTGCTCAGTGTTGAGCGCCTATCGCACACCTATCATGACCGGCCGGTGGAGCTGCGCCGCGGGCTTTACAACACCTCCGGACACTTTTACCGCAATGAACTGAGCTGAAACTGACGCCAGCGTGGCGTGCAAATCACGTCATTGCGCGGAGCAAGGGTGCTGCATTGCAATAAAATCATCGGGTTTCATCGGATTACATAAAAAAGGCGAAGCATGGCTGCAACTCAAAAACAAAGACCGGGAACCATGCGTCTGATCGACGCCTTGCAGTACCGTCTGCCACTGGCCGGGGTGGTCTCCATCCTGCATCGCGCCAGCGGCATGCTGATGTTCCTCCTGATGCCCTTCATCATCTGGATGTTCGACACCAGCCTCTCGACCGAGATCTCCTACGACCAGTTCACCAACGCCTTCGTGGCCGGCATCGGCTTCCTGCCGGGTTGGTTTATCAAGCTGGTCTGCCTGGGTCTGATCTGGGCCTATCTGCACCACTTCATTGCCGGCGTGCGCCATCTGTGGATGGACATGACGCACAGCGTCAGCAAGGAGCAGGGCCGCTCCAGCGCCGTTATCACGCTGGTCTCCAGCTTGCTGCTGACCGCAGCCCTGGGCGCCAAGCTGTTCGGCCTGTACTGATTCACGAAGGAAGAGGACGTATGAATCCCAATTT
>Ga0187845_1001136_pt1 | contig 15423 bp, 9 predicted proteins | sample SpaLakP09_SKY_68_FD_134515 | JGI IMG/M metagenome (GOLD analysis project Ga0187845, IMG submission 134515) | Oligotrophic lake water microbial communities from Sparkling Lake, Wisconsin, USA - SP09_SKY_68 | ecosystem: Environmental > Aquatic > Freshwater > Lake | place: USA: Sparkling Lake... | reverse complement strand
GGTCTCCACGCCCTCGGCCACCACGCGCAGGTTCAGGTGGCTGGCCACCGAGAGGATGGACTGCACGATGGCAGTGTCGCTCGGGTCGTCGGGCGTGTCCTGCACAAAACTCTTGTCGATCTTGAGCTCGAACAGCGGCAGGCGCTTGAGGTAGGCCAGGCTGGAATATCCGGTGCCAAAGTCGTCGATAGAAAAGCGCACGCCCAGGCCCACGATTTCGGTCATGCGGGCGATGGTGTCGTCCAGGTCGTCGATGAGCAGGCTTTCCGTCACTTCCAGGATCAGGTTGCCGGGGTGGGCCCCGGTGTGGGCCAGCACATGGCGCACGCGCTCGACAAAGTCATCCTGGCGAAACTGCCGCTGGCTCACGTTGACCGACAGCGACAGCTCCCGCCCCGCCGCCTGCAGGCGCGCCAGGGTTTCGCAGGCCTGCTGGATCATCCAGTCGCCCATGCGCAGGATCAGGCCCGAGGCCTCGGCAATGGGGATGAAGCGGCTGGGCGGCACGTTGCCACGCACAGGGTGGGTCCAGCGCATCAGCAGCTCGCCGCCCACCACGGTGCCCGTGGCGTCCACCTGGCTTTGCACAAACGCGGCCAGTTGCCCTTCGGCCTGGGCCTTTTTCAGGTCCTGCTCCAGCGCCAGGCGCTCCTGCACGTCGGCCTGCATGGCGGCTTCATAGAAGCGGATGCGGTTGCGGCCCAGGTCCTTGGCGCGGTACATGGCGGTGTCGGCCTCGCGCAGCAGGTCTTCCACGCCATCGCCCCGCTTGGGGAACAGCGTGATGCCGATGCTGCCTGTGGTGCTGTAGAGGTGGGTGGCAATGGTGTAGGGCGCCTCCAGCACCGCGCGGATCTCCTCGGCCACCAACAGGGCCGCGCGCCCGGCGGATTCCATGTCGGCGGCCACGTTGTGCACCAGCACCACAAACTCGTCGCCGCCCAGCCGGGCCACGGTGTCGCCCGGGCGCAGCTGCTGCGTAAGGCGCTGTGCCACCTGCATCAGCAGCGCATCGCCCACGGTGTGGCCGCGCGCGTCGTTGATCTGCTTGAAGTTGTCGAGATCGATGTAGAGCACCGCCCCCACCTCGGCGGCGTTGAGGGCGCGGTGCAGGGCATGCTCCATGCGGTCAAGCAGCATGCGCCGGTTGGGCAGGCCGGTAAGGCCGTCGAAGTACGCCAGCTGGTGCGAGCGTGCCTCGGCCTGTTTGCGCTCGGTGATGTCGCGCGACAGGGCGATGAACCGGGCCTCGTCGCCGGGCGCGGCGGCGTCCTTGCGGGCGATGGACAGCTCGAACCAGTGGGTGGTGCCGCCCAGCTCCAGCCGGTACTGGTGGCCCGCCGAGTACCCCGTGTGGTGCGCAGCCTCCAGCGCGGCATGGCAGCCCGCTGCGGCTTCGGGTGGAACCACTTCGCTCATCAAACGCCCCAGAAACATCTCGGGCGGCAAGGCCAGCAGGTCAGACCGCGCCGAGCGGTAGTGGTGGATGCGGCCGTCCAGCCCCAGTTCGAACAGCAGGTCGGGGATGGCGTTGAGTGTGCTCTCCAGGTCATCGCGCGTGGCGCGCAGCTCGGCGGTCATGCCATGCGCCAGCGCCACGGCGCGCTCGCGTCCGGTGGCCAGCAGCCAGGTCAGCCAGGACAAAAGCAGGCCCAGGGCCACACCCACCGCTGCAATCATGGCGTGGCTGTCCTCCCGATGGCGCAGGGAAAAACTGGGCGTGGGCTGCATCTGCAGCGTCCACATGCGCCCGCCAATTTGCAGTGTGCGCAGCGCCGGGCGTGCGGGCGCAACCGCCTTGTCGCCCCCGGAGGCCATCGGCGACTTGTCAGCCGATGGCCCGTACAGAAGCAGCCCGTCCGGTTTGGCCAGACCGTCGTACAGGGTGATCTCAATGTCCGGGTCCAGCTCACGCGCCATTCCGGCGATGACGTCGCCCGCCCGGAACGGGGCCGACACCCAGCCGACCAGGCCCGCCCGGCGCACCAGCTGCGTGCTTGTGTCTGCCTGCGGGGCATAGATGGGCAGGTACATCACCACCCCAGGCTGCGCGGCCGTTGTGGAGGTGTCGTTTTGCAACAGGGTAAGCGGTGCGCTGAGCGCCAGTTCACCGCTGTCCCTGGCCCGCTCCAGCGCCTCGCGGGCGGCTGGCATGGTCAGCGTGTCAAATCCCAGCGCACGCACGTTGTCGCCCCGCAGTGGCTCGATGTGCGTGATGGGGGCGTATGCAGCGCGCACACCAAGTGGGAGGACGTTGTAGTGGGGAAACCCGCGCCGACGCATGTCGGCAATGTGCAGGTCAAGCTGTGGCTCGAACAGGTGAAGTATCAAGGACACCCCCTGCAGGCCGGGCCGGGTCTCCTGCAGCTGCAGGGCCTCCACGTAGGTCTTGAACTCCTCTCGACTGATGCGCTCCGAACCCTCGAAGTACCCTTTCACGCCGCGCAACACCACTTCATACGTGGCCATCCGGTCCTTGAGGTTGTAGGCCACCTGGTCAGCTGCGACCTCAAAATTCAGAGCGTTCTTGGCCTGGACATTGTCTTCCTCGCCCTGCCAGTAGAGATAGGACAGACCCAGCGCAAACATGCCCACCAGCGGAGGCAGGACCAGGGGCACCCAGCGCCGCCTGGTGATCGCGTTGGCGCTGGCCATACCCTCCCGCGCGCCTGCGGCGGTGGTATCGTCGTCGGCAGAGACTGGAGGGTGTAGGGGGGGCATGGCAAGGCACCAAGGCGTGCACCATTATGGGCCGGTGTTCAGCGCCGCCAAGTGCAGTTTGGCAGCTTGTTTGTGCAAGCGCTGCGCCGCCGGGCTTTCCCCTGTTTTGCCCGGTCCTGCGCCAGCAGCTCGGCATTCCTTGGTGGTTGGTTTTCATTTCGGCGCGTTCTGCGCAGTCCACACATGGCATCACTTGACTTTGACCTGGAAGAATCACAGTTCCGCACTCACTACGCCCAGCAGGCCACGGCGCTGCAGGCCGCGTGTACGGCCATCACCAGCCTGGTGGCGGCTGCGGTGGCGCAGGCAGGAGGCATCGACATCGCCAAGGTGGAAGGCCGTGTGAAGGATGCCGACGAGTGCATCCGCAAATTTGTGCGCAAGTACCGCCCGGCGCTGGAAGAAAGCAACACGCCCTATGACATCCAGAGTTACATCTCGGACCTCATCGGGGTGCGGGTGGTGTGCCTGTATGAGGACGAGCTGGAGAAGGTGGCGCAGACCATGCGCGCCCGTTTTGCAGTGATTGATGTCACGGACAAGGTCACGGCCGTGGAGAGCACCGAGGCATCGTTTGGCTACAAGGGCCTGCACCTGGACCTGCGCCTGGGCGCCGCAGAGCGCGACCTGCCGGAACACGCGGCCTATGCCCACTGGGCGTTCGAACTGCAGGTGCGCACCATCATCCAGGACTCCTGGAGCGTGCTGGACCACAAGATCAAGTACAAGAAATCCATCCCGCAGCAGCTCAAACGGCGCATCAATGTGCTGTCGGCCCTGTTCGAGCTGGCCGACCGGGAGTTCCTGCAGATCCGTGACGCCACGGCGGCCGAGCTGCTGCAAGCCCCCGACGAGACCGCCGACCCTGCGCTGGATGCCCCCGCCGACGCGTTGGCACCCCACAAGGCGGCAGGTGGCAGCAGCGAGCTGAACGCCTTCACCTTCCTCAAGATCGCCACCCATTTCTTCAAGGACTTCGAGTTCGAGCCCTCCAAGGTCGATGGGTTTGTGGACGACATCCAGGCCTGGTCGCCGCGCATGACACGCGCACGCTTCAACACTCTGATGCGCGAGACCATCGGCGTGGTCAAGCGCTACAAGCAGCACTTCGAGGAGCAGAACCCCCAGGGCAGCTTCAACCCCTACACGGTAATCCGGCACTGCCTGTACCTGAGCAACAAGACCGCTTTCCGCCCGGCGCTGCGCAATTCGGCGCGCGAGGCGTTCGAAGCCTGGCTGATCGACAACACCGACCCCCGGCCACATTGACCGATGGGGGGCGCCACAGGCCCGGCAGCCGGGCGCCCCCACTTGTCACATAGGCGACTTGGCATTGGTGGTTTTACTCCATGCGCTTGTTACCAAGTGCTGCTATATTGCACTGCAACAAATCGGAGTTTCGCCCCATGCTGTATCACATCTACGAAACCCAGCGCTCCCTGATGGAGCCCTTTACAGACTTTGCACAGGCGGCTTCCAAGTTGTTCAGCAACCCGGTGTCGCCCCTGAGCCAGACCTCGGCAGCCCAGCGCATGGCAGCGGGCTACGACCTGCTCTACCGGCTGGGCAAGGATTACGAGAAGCCCGCGTTCGACATCCACACCGTGGACGTGAACGGCATCGGTGTCGCCATCCATGAGCGCATCGAGGTGAACAAGCCGTTCTGCGAGCTGCGCCGCTTCAAGCGCTTTTCGGACGACCCCGCCACGCTGACCAAGCTCAAGGGCCAGCCCGTGGTCCTGATCGTGGCGCCGCTGTCGGGCCACTACGCCACCTTGCTGCGCGACACCGTGCGCACCATGCTCAAGGACCACAAGGTCTACATCACCGACTGGAAAAATGCCCGCCTGGTGCCATTGGCCGAAGGGGAGTTCCACCTGGACGACTACGTGAACTACGTGCAGGAGTTCATCCGCCACCTGCAGGGCCAGTACGGCAACTGCCATGTGATCAGCGTGTGCCAGCCCACCGTGCCGGTGCTGGCTGCCGTGTCGCTGATGGCCAGCCGGGGCGAGAAAACGCCGCTGACCATGACCATGATGGGCGGCCCCATCGACGCCCGCAAGTCGCCCACCTCGGTGAACAACCTGGCCACGAACCGCAGCTACGAGTGGTTCGAGAACAACGTCATCTACCGCGTGCCCGACAAGTTCCCTGGTGCGGGCCGCCGCGTGTACCCGGGCTTTCTGCAGTACACGGGTTTTGTGGCGATGAACCCCGATCGCCACGCCAACAGCCACTACGACTACTTCAAGGACCTGATCAAGGGCGACGACGCCAGCGCCGAAGCCCACCGCAAGTTCTACGACGAGTACAACGCCGTGCTGGACATGGACGCGGACTACTACCTGGAGACCATCCAGACCGTGTTCCAGGACTACAAGCTGGTCAACGGCACCTGGGATGTGCGCTCGCCCACCGGCAAGATCGAGCGTGTGCGCCCGCAGGACATCACCACCACCGCCCTGTTCACCGTGGAAGGTGAGCTGGACGACATCTCCGGCTCGGGCCAGACCGAAGCGGCCCACGACCTGTGCAGCGGCATTGTGCGCAAGGAACAGCGCCACCTGGAGGCCAAGGGCGCAGGCCACTATGGCATCTTCAGCGGCCGCCGCTGGCGCGATCTGGTGTACCCCAAGGTGCGCGCGTTCATTCTGGAGCACGAACTGCCCCGTGCCCAGGCAGCTCCATTGGCCGCCGCACCCGTGGCCAAGGCAGCAACGCCCTCTGTGGCGGTAGCAGCGCCCTCCGCCAAACCCAAGCCCAAGGCGGCCCCTCAGCCCAAGCCCGCAACCAAGGCGGCTCAGGCAACCAAGGCGGCACCTTCGGCCCCGCGCGCCCGTACAGCAGCGGCCGCCAAAACCACTGCGCCCGCCGCCACGGTGGCCACGCGCTGGGTCAAGGCAGAAGGTGCGGCACAGCCAACCGGTGCTGCAGAGCAGGCGCCCGCCGACCTCGGCGCAGCCAAGGCCACCGCAGTCACGGCAGCCCCTGCCCGCAGCGCCAGCCGCAGCAGCAAGGCGCGCAAGGCTTGATCCGCCAGCCGGAAGCCCCACCCGCCTGCGCTGCCCCGATGGACCTTGCAGCGCGGATTGACGCCGCGCTGCCCCAAACGCAGTGCACACGCTGCGGCTACCCCGACTGCGCCACCTATGCGCAGGCCATCGCCAGCGGCGAGGCCGCCATCAACCAGTGCCCGCCCGGTGGCGCCGAGGGTGTGGCGCGCTTGGCGGCCATCACGGGCCTGGCCGTGCTGCCACTGAGCGCCGAACACGGCGTGGAAGGCCCACGCACCGTGGCTTTCATTGACGAAGCCTGGTGCATCGGCTGCACCTTGTGTATCAAGGCCTGCCCCACAGACGCGATCGTGGGCTCCAACAAGCGGATGCACACCGTGATCGAACCGTATTGCACCGGGTGCGAGCTGTGCATCCCCGTCTGCCCGGTGGACTGCATCCAGCTGGAAACCGCCAGCGGCGTGGCCACCGGCTGGGCTGCATGGTCCGCCCCCCTGGCCCACCAGGCCAGGGCGCGCTACCAACAGCATCGCCAGCGGATGCCTTTGGAAGATGCGGAAGAAGAACCCGCAGAGGCGACGGGCGAGTCTGCCCCTGACTCCGCCAGCACCCCAACCAGCGCCGCCGACGCGCGCAAGGCCGCCATTGCGGCAGCGATGGAGCGTGCGCGGCAGCTCAGGGAACAAAACCCGCGCTGAAATCCAGGTGCCCACCCCTTCGCCCCTGCCACGGGGCCGAGGGAAAAATCACCCCATCAACGGGCCGCCAGCGACTTGTAGACCCCGCAGCCTACGTACAAATCCCCCACGCGGCTCACATAGGACATCTTGGTCTGCACCGCGCCCGTGGCCGGGTTGTTGATGTCGTACTCGACCCAGCCCGGCGCCCGGTCGGCCTGGGCCACGATGTCGCTCACCAGCCGGTCGCCCGCAATGCCGGGGATGTCCTGCACCCGGGTGCCCACCTTGGCGGGGTTGCCCCCAAACGCCCGGTAGGTGCCCGCGCTGTCCAGCACAAACACATACATGTCCCGATCGTGGTACGGCTGGTTCTTGTCCGTCAGGCTGCGCAGGAACTGGTCGTGCGAAGTGGATTTGTGCAGAGCCACCGCCCTCTGGACCAACGCCACCGCCTCATCGGCCGTTCCCTGCTGCAGCCGGAAGGCCGCCACGGCCCGCGACAGGGTGGAGGCGCGCTGCTCCAGCGCCTCGGCCTGCGCCACCGCATGGCCCACCATCTGCGCGTTGTGCTGGGTGATCTGGTCCAGCTGCTGCACGGCCGAACTCACCTCGCTCAGCCCTGTGCTTTGCTCGGCGCTGGAGCCCGAAATTTCCGTCATGCTGGCGGCCACACTGCGAATGCCGCCCGCCATGTTGGCAATCCCATCCCCCGCCGAGCGGATCAGCCCGGCACTGGCCTCGACCTGGCTCACTGAGGCGCCGATCAGCTCCCGGATCTCGCGTGCCGCATCGCCCGAGCGCTTGGCCAGGGTGCGTACCTCGCCTGCCACCACGGCAAAGCCCCGGCCCTGCTCACCCGCGCGGGCGGCTTCCACGGCGGCGTTCAGCGCGAGGATGTTGGTCTGGAAGGCGATGCTGTCGATGACGCCAATGATTTCGGTCATGCGGCGTGCGCCCTGCTGGATGGCCTCCACCGACTGCACCGCCCGGGCCATGGCCTCGGCCCCCGCATCGGCCGCCTTGCGCACATCGGCCGCCCGCGCATCAGCGCTGCGGGCGGTCTGGGCGTTGTTCTGCACGGCCGATGAGAGCTGCTCAACGCTGGCAGCGGTCTGCTCTAGGTTGGCGGCCTGCTGCTCGGTGCGGTCGGCCAACGAGCGGTTGCCTTGTGCCAGGCTCTGCCCCGCATGGGCCACCAGGGCTGCATTGCTGCGGATGTCGGCCACCATGGACGACAGGGTAAGCACCATCTGGTCGAGCGACTGCGCCATGGCCCCCACTTCGTCCTGGCCGTACACACCGGCACGGGTACTGAGATCGCCTTGGGTGGTCTTCTGCATGGCGCGGGACAGGCCCTCTAGATCGGACGACAGGCTCAGGTACAGCGCCAGCAGCCCATAGAGCAAGGCCACAGCGCCCACGGCCCCGCCCCATCCCGGCGCCGCAGCGGTGGCAATCAACACCACCGCCATCAACACTCCCAGCGTCACCAGTTTGCCGGGCAGGTGCCATCTGCGCATCCACCAGAGTCCGGGGCGCAGTGGTAGAAATCCAGACATCTTGTCTCCTGTTATGGTTCTTTCCAGCGGCGGATGCTATGTCCCCGCTCTTACGTCGGATTGACACAGGGGCTCTGGCGCGACAGCCGTGCATCCGGACAACCGCGCATCCGATCCGGCGCCTGGCGGCCCGGCCGCACCTGGCGCGCAGGCCTTTGCACAGTGGCCATCGCCCATAATGTCGCACCATGAACCCCCTGCTCTCCCACCTCCAGCCCTACCCGTTCGAGCGGCTGCGGCAACTCTTTGCGGGGGTCACGCCCCCGGCGGCCTACAGCCCCATCAGCCTGGGCATGGGTGAGCCGCGCCATCCTACACCGCAGTTCATCAAGGATGCACTTAGTAACAACCTGGAAGGATTGGCCAGCTACCCCGCCACGGCAGGCGAACCCCGGCTGCGCGAGGCGTTCACGCGCTGGATGAACCAGCGCTATGCACTCACCCTCGATGCGGGCACCCAGGTCCTGCCCGTGAACGGCTCGCGCGAAGCGCTGTTTGCATTCGCCCAGACCATCATTGACCCCTCCCAGGGCCAGCCGCTGGTGGTCTGCCCCAACCCGTTCTACCAAATCTATGAAGGCGCCGCGCTGCTGGCGGGCGCCCAGCCCTACTACGCCCCCAGCGACCCGGCGCGCAACTTTGCGGTGAACTGGGACACGGTGCCCGAATCGGTGTGGGAACGCACACAACTGCTGTTTGTGTGCTCGCCCGGCAACCCCACCGGTGCCGTGATGCCCCTGAGCGAGTGGCAAAAACTCTTCGCGCTGAGCGACCGCTACGGCTTCGTGATCGCTTCGGACGAGTGCTACAGCGAGATCTACTTCCGCGACGAACCGCCCCTCGGCGGCCTGCAGGCCGCAGAAAAGCTGGGGCGGCGCGACTTCAAGAACCTGATTTCCTTCACCAGCCTGTCCAAGCGCAGCAACGTGCCCGGCCTGCGCAGCGGCTTTGTGGCGGGCGATGCGGCACTGATCAAGTCCTTCCTGCTCTACCGCACCTACCATGGCAGCGCCATGAGTCCCATCGTGCAGGCCGCCAGCATTGCCGCCTGGGGCGACGAGCAGCATGTGGTGGAAAACCGCACGCGCTACCGCAAGAAATTTGCCCAGGTCACCCCGCTGCTGGCAGGCGTGATGGAGGTGGCCCTGCCCGACGCCGGTTTCTACCTCTGGGCCAAGGTGCCCGATGCCCTGGGGATGACCGATGCCGAGTTCGCGCGGGCCCTCTTGGCTCAATACAATGTCACGGTGCTCCCCGGCAGCTACCTGGCCCGCGAGGCCCAGGGCAGCAACCCCGGCGCCCAGCGCGTGCGCATGGCCCTGGTGGCCGAAACCGAAGAGTGCGTGGAGGCCGCGCTGCGCATCGTGCAGTTCATCCAGTCCCGCACTGCCTGATTTCTGAATCCCGATCCACAGATTGACCGACTGACAGACAACAACATGACCCAACAACTGCAAACCATCATCGACAACGCCTGGGACAACCGCGCCAGCCTCTCGCCCTCCGCCGCCCCCAAGGAAATCCAGGACGCCGTCGAGCATGTGATCGCCGAACTGAACAACGGCACGCTGCGCGTGGCCACCCGCGAAGGCGTGGGCCAGTGGACCGTGCACCAGTGGATCAAGAAGGCCGTGCTGCTGTCCTTCCGCCTGAAGGACAACGAAGTCGTCAAGGCTGGCGACCTGGGCTTTTATGACAAGGTACAGACCAAGTTCGCGCACCTGACGGAAGAAGAAATGAAGGCCACCGGTGTGCGCGTGGTGCCCCCCGCCGTGGCCCGCCGTGGCAGCTTCATCGCCAAGGGCGCGATCCTGATGCCGTCTTACGTGAACATCGGCGCCTATGTGGGCGAAGGCACCATGGTCGATACTTGGGCCACCGTGGGCTCGTGCGCACAGATCGGCTCCAACGTCCACCTCTCGGGTGGCGTAGGCATCGGCGGCGTGCTGGAACCCCTGCAGGCCGGCCCCACCATCATTGAAGACAACTGCTTCATCGGTGCCCGCTCCGAGGTGGTTGAAGGCGTGGTCGTCGAAGAGAACTCCGTGCTGGGCATGGGCGTGTACCTGGGCCAGAGCACCCCCATCTTCAACCGCGCCACCGGCGAAATCAGCTACGGCCGCGTGCCCTCGGGCTCGGTGGTGGTGAGCGGCAATCTGCCCAAGACGGCGGCCAACGGCGCGCCTTACAGCATGTACGCCGCCATCATCGTCAAGCAGGTCGATGCGCAGACGCGCTCCAAGACCAGCATCAACGACCTGCTGCGCGACTGATTCCGCGGCGCAAGGGCGGCCTGTTTGGCCGTTTTGCCGACAGAGACTGACAACAAGAGGGACACACCATGAGCACAATGGAACGGATTCTTCGCCTGATGGCTGAGAAAAAGGCCTCCGACGTCTATCTGTCGGCCAACGCACCGGCGCTGATCAAGATCAACGGCGAGTGCGTGCCCATCAACAACCAGATCCTGCCGCCGACGCGCCGCGCAACCTGCTCTCCGAAGTGGTCCCCCCGGACCGCATCGAAGAGCTGGAGGAAACCGGCGAACTCAACATGGGCGTGCCGCTCAGCGGCGTGGGGCGCTTCCGTATCAGCGCCATGCGCCAGCGGGGCAGCTATGCGGTGGTGATCCGCTTCATCTCGCAGCAGATCCCCGAGTTCGACACCCTGGGCCTGCCGCCCGTGATGCGCGAACTCATCATGGAAAAACGCGGCCTCATCCTCATGGTGGGCGCCACGGGCTCGGGCAAGAGCACCTCGCTCGCGTCCATGATCGACACCCGCAACGAGGCCATGACCGGCCACATCCTCACCATCGAGGACCCGGTCGAGTACCAGTTCAAGAACAAGAAATCCATCGTCAACCAGCGCGAGATCGGCAGCGACACCCAGTCCCTGCAGACCGCGCTGAAAAACGCGCTGCGCCAGGCGCCCGACGTGATCCTGATCGGCGAAATCCGCGACCGCGAAACCATGTCGGCCGCCATTGCCTATGCCCAGTCGGGCCACCTGTGCCTGGCCACGCTGCACGGCAACAACAGCTACAACGCGCTCAACCGTATCCTGAGCTTCTACCCCGTGGAAGTGCGCCCCACCATGCTGGGCGACCTGGCCTCGGCCATGAAGGCCATCATTTCGCAGCGCCTGGTACGCACCACCGACGGCAGCCGCGCCCCGGCCGTGGAGGTCATGCTCAACACCAAGCTGGTGTCCGACCTGATCGAAAAAGGCGATTTCTCGGGCGTGAAGGAGGCCATGGAAAAATCCATGGCCGAGGGCTCACAGACCTTCGAGGAAGCCCTGGCCCACCTCATCATGGACGCCAAGATCGACCGCAAGGAAGGCATGTCCTACGCCGACTCGCCCACCAACCTCATGTGGCGCCTGCAAAACGACTTTTCCCTGGCCGCCAACGCTGCCAAGGCCCAGAAGGAAGCGCGCGATGCACCCGACGATGCACCGTCGTTCACCGAAATCGTGCTGGACGTCAAACCAGCGGCATGAAATGTCTCCCCCCTGAGTCGCCTACGGCGCCGTCCCCCCTGGGGGACGACGCCCTCGCTGCGGGGCGGCCCTTGCTAGGCGTCTCTCGCCTAGGCCGCGCTGATGCTTACGCATCGCTCTCTAATCACCGCTGACTGCACGGCCCCATCCCACCGAATCCCCAATGTCCCGCACCCTGCACCTGGCCGAACAGCTCATCGCCCTGCCCTCCATCACCCCCGACGACGCGGGCTGCCTCGACCTGCTGGCCGCACGGCTGGCCCCGCTCGGGTTTGAGTGCGAGCGCCTGGACAGCGGCCCGGCCGACTTCCGGGTCAGCAATTTGTGGGCAAAAAGGCCTCTACCGCGCGACCAGCTTGCCAAAGCAGCTATCAAAACAGTAGTATTTGCAGGCCACACCGATGTGGTGCCCACCGGCCCGCTGGCACAGTGGGGCAGCGACCCGTTCGTGCCCACGCACAAGGACGGCAAGCTCTACGGCCGTGGCGCCAGCGACATGAAGACCTCGATCGCCGCTTTTGTGGTGGCGGTGGAGGAGTTCCTGGACGCCACGCCCGAACCCCTGGTCCAGCTCGCCTTTTTGCTCACCAGCGATGAAGAAGGCCCCTCGGTGGACGGCACCAAGGTGGTGGTCGAGCAGCTCAAGGCGCGCGGTGAGCCGTTGGACTACTGCATCGTGGGCGAGCCCACCTCGGTCGAAAAGACCGGCGACATGATCAAGAACGGGCGGCGCGGCACCCTGAGCGGCAAGCTCAGCGTGCGCGGCATCCAGGGCCACATTGCCTACCCCCAGCTCGCGCGCAACCCCATCCACCAGGCCCTGCCCGCCCTGGCCGAGCTGGCTGCCACCGTGTGGGACCACGGCAATGCCTTCTTCCCGCCCACCAGCTGGCAGATCAGCAACATGCACGGCGGCACCGGCGCCACCAATGTGATCCCGGGCGAGGTCGTGATCGACTTCAACTTCCGCTTCTCCACCGAATCCACGGCCGAAGGCCTGCAGCAGCGCGTGCATGCCATGCTGGACCGCCACGGACTGGAATACGACCTGCGCTGGACGCTGGGCGGCCAGCCCTTCCTGACCACCCCGGGCGAGCTGGTCACCGCCGTGCAGCAGGCCATCACCGCCGAGACGGGCATCACCACCGAACTCTCCACCACCGGCGGCACCAGCGACGGCCGCTTCATCGCCCAGATCTGCCCGCAGGTCATCGAACTCGGCCCGCCCAACGCCAGCATCCACAAGATCGACGAGCATGTGGTGGTGGCAGACATCGAGCCACTCAAGAACATCTACCGCCGCACACTGGAAAACCTGCACGCACAGGCCCTGGCGGCGGGCATGGCGCCAACAGCATGAGCAGCACCAACCTTCCCCTGACCGGCAACACCGTGGGCGCCCTGGTCGAATCCGGCGCCCAGTGCCTGCGCGCGGCCGGCGTGTCCTTCGGCCACGGCACCACCAATGCCCATGACGAAGCCGCCTGGCTGGTGCTGTGGCGCCTGGGTCTGCCGCTGGACAGCGACCTCTCGGATGCACCGGATTCGATCAAAAATCAGCCCGTACCGCCCGACCAGATTGCCTTGATTGCTACATTTTTTGAAGAACGCATCACCTCCCGCAAACCTGCCGCCTACCTCACACGCGAGGCTTGGCTGCAAGGTGTGCCCTTCTACGTGGACGAACGCGCCATCGTGCCGCGCAGCTTCATCGCCGAACTGCTGGCCGACGGCAGCGTGGACGGTTTCCTGAGCGAAAACACCCGCCAGGTGCTGGACCTGTGCACCGGCAACGGCAGCCTGGCCGTGCTGGCCGCCATGGCCTGGCCCGAAGTGGAAGTGACCGGCGCCGACATCTCGCCCGACGCCCTCGCCGTGGCCCGCATCAACGTGGACAAACACGGCCTGCAGGACCGCATCCAGCTGCAGCTCTCCGACGGCCTGGCCGCCCTGCCCGGCCCCTGGGATTTGATCCTGTGCAACCCGCCCTATGTCAACGCCGCCAGCATGGCCGCCCTGCCCAGCGAATACCGCGCCGAGCCCGAACTGGCCCTGGCCGGTGGCACCGACGGCATGGACTTCGTGCGCCAGCTGTTTGCCGCCGCACCCGCCTGCATGACGGAAGACGCCGTAATCATCCTGGAGATCGGCAACGAGCGCGCGTACTTCGAAGCGGCGTTCCCCCAACTGCCCGTTTTCTGGCTTGATACCAGTGCGGGAGAAGACCAGGTTTTGCTGGTCACCCGGCAGGCTTTGGCCGCCCAAGCCCGCCTCACGGCACAATAGAGGGTTGCGCGCCGCCGCCCTGTGCATCGGTTCCACCGATTTGCACTCGCGCTGGCCCCCTGATTTTTCATGCCACCCGCCTTGTGCGGGTGCGTCTTTTTCTGAGTTCCGGATGATCACCCTCAAGAACGTTACCCTGCGACGCGGCACCAAGGTCGTGCTCGACAGCGTGTCCACCACCATCAATCCCGGCGAAAACGTCGGTCTGGTGGGCCGCAATGGCGCGGGCAAGTCCAGCCTGTTTGCCTTGCTCAGCGGCAAGCTGCACGAGGATGGGGGTGACTTCTACATCCCCACCAGCTGGCGCATGGCCGAGGTCGCGCAGAACATGCCCGAGACCGATCAATCGGCCACCGACTTCGTGCTCGAAGGCGACACCCGCCTGGCCGAAGTCCAGAAGCAGCTGGCCGAGGCCGAAGCCAGTGACGATGGCATGGCCATCGCCCACGCCTATTCGGACCTGCACGATGCCGGTGCGCACGACGCCGTGGCGCGCGCGCAGGCGCTGATCCTGGGGCTGGGCTTCCGCGTGAGTGAGCTGGACCAGCCGGTCAACAGCTTCTCGGGCGGCTGGCGCATGCGCCTGCAATTGGCGCGCGCGCTGATGTGCCCCAGCGATTTGCTGCTGCTGGACGAGCCCACCAACCACTTGGATTTGGACGCACTCGTCTGGCTCGAAGCCTGGCTCAAGCGCTACGCGGGCACCATGATCGTGATCAGCCACGACCGCGAGTTCCTGGACGCTATTACCAACGTCACCCTGCAGATCCAGCAAGGCGAGCTGAACCGCTACGGCGGCAACTACAGCAAGTTCGAAGAACTGCGCGCCCAGCAGCTGGAGCTGCAACAGGCCAGCTTTGCCAAGCAGCAGGAGAAGATGGCCCACCTGCAGAAGTTCATCGACCGCTTCAAGGCCAAGGCCAGCAAGGCCAAGCAGGCGCAAAGCCGCGTCAAGCAGCTTGAACGCATGGAGAAGATTGGACCCGTGCTGGCCGAAGCCGACTTCACGTTCGAGTTCAAGGAACCGGCCAACCTGCCCAACCCGATGCTGGCCATCAGCGATGCGTCGTTTGGCTATGTGGACGACGAAGGCGTGCCCACCACCATCCTCACGGGCGTCAACCGCTCGGTGCTGGCGGGGCAGCGCATCGGCATCCTGGGCGCCAACGGCCAGGGCAAGTCCACGCTGGTCAAGACCATTGCGCGCACCATGAAGGCCCTGGGCGGCAGCATCACTGAAGGCAAGGGCCTGAACATCGGCTACTTTGCCCAGCAGGAACTCGACGTGCTGCGCCCGGCCGACAACCCGCTCGAACACATGATCCGCCTGGTCAAAGAAGTCACTGCGGCCGGCAAAATCAGCGGCCAGCAAACCCGCGAGCAAGACCTGCGCAGCTTTTTAGGCCAGTTCAACTTCGGCGGCGACATGGTCAAGCAGGCCGTGGGCAGCATGAGCGGCGGCGAAAAAGCCCGCCTGGTGCTGTGCATGATCGTCTGGCAACGCCCCAACCTCTTGCTGCTGGACGAGCCGACCAACCACCTGGACCTGGCCACACGCGAAGCGCTGAGCATGGCGCTCAATGAATTTGAAGGCACTGTCATGCTGGTCAGCCACGACCGGGCGCTGCTGCGCGCTGTGTGCGACGAATTCTGGAT
>Ga0187845_1001134_pt1 | contig 15424 bp, 12 predicted proteins | sample SpaLakP09_SKY_68_FD_134515 | JGI IMG/M metagenome (GOLD analysis project Ga0187845, IMG submission 134515) | Oligotrophic lake water microbial communities from Sparkling Lake, Wisconsin, USA - SP09_SKY_68 | ecosystem: Environmental > Aquatic > Freshwater > Lake | place: USA: Sparkling Lake... | reverse complement strand
TCTGCATGTGATCTACCGCGCCGTGCGCGAAGTGGCGCTGCCCGTGACGGCCGGTATGCTGGTGATCATGATCGTGTTTCTGCCGCTGCTGTCGCTGCAAGGGCTGGAAGGCAAGCTGTTTGCGCCGGTTGCGCTGACCATCATCTTTGCGCTTGGTGCTTCGCTGCTGTGTTCATTGACGGTGATCCCCGTGCTGGCCTCGCTGCTGATGGGGAGCCATCAGCATGCCACGCCCAGGCTGGTGCAATACCTGGAACAGGTTTATACGCGCTGGCTGCAGCGCGCCATGGCGGCCGAGAAGACAGTGCTGGCGGCAGCAGGCGCGGCACTGCTGGTGGCGATGGGCCTGTTCATGGTAGTGGGAAAATCCTTCATGCCGACGCTGGATGAAGGCGACATCATCATGCAGATCGAGAAGCTGCCGTCCGTCAGTCTGGCTGAATCGGCTCGGCTCGATGGCGAAATCCAGCGCGCCATTCTGGCTGAAGTACCGGACGTGCTACGCATCGTGGCGCGCGCCGGCTCGGACGAACTGGGACTGGACCCGATGGGCCTGAACGAGACCGACACCTTCATGGTGCTCAAGCCGCGCGACCTGTGGAAAAGTCGCAGCAAGGAAGATTTGATGGACGCCTTGCGCAAAGCCACTGCCAGCTTTCCCGGTATTAACCTGAGCTTTACCCAGCCGATCGAGATGCGTACCTCGGAAATGCTGTCCGGCGTGCGTGGCGATGTAGCCATCAAGGTATATGGCCCCGATACCGCGCAACTGGACGCGCTGGGTGCCCAGATCGTGCGGCAGGTACAGGCGATTAGCGGCAGCGAGGATGTGCTGACGGTGAAGAACGAAGGCGTGCAGTATCTGCAGGTGGAAGTGGACCGGCTGGCTGCTGGCCGCATGGGCCTGAGCGTGGAACAGATTCAGTCCGATCTGCGCACCCTGATCGAAGGACGCAGCGCCGGCGTGGTGGTGGAGGGCGGGCGTCGCCTGCCGCTGCTGTTGCGCGGACAGGAGGGCCTGCGCATGTCGCCGGAACGCTTCGCCCAGCTACAGCTGCCGCTGGCGGATGGCAGTGCAATAGCGTTGTCGCAGCTGGCCCAGCTGAAGCAGGTCGATGGCCCCGTCAAGGTGGAACGCGAGAATGGCAGCCGCATGGTGGTAGTGCGTGCCAATGTGCACGGGCGCGATCTGGTCGGTTTTGTCGAAGAAGCCAAGACCCGTATCGCCAGCACCGTCAAGCTGCCGTCCGGCTATCGCATGGCATGGGGTGGACAGTTCGAGAACCAGCAGCGCGCTGCTGCCCGTCTGGCCGTGGTGGTGCCAGTGGCGCTGGCACTGATCTTCCTGCTGCTGTTCAGTACCCTACACAGTGTGCGGCAAGCGGCACTGGTGTTCGTGAATATTCCGTTTGCGCTGATCGGCGGGGTGGTCGCGCTGGCCGTATGCGGCGAGTTCCTTTCAGTGCCGGCATCGGTAGGCTTCATCGCGCTGATGGGCATTGCGGTGCTGAACGGACTGGTGATGATTACCTGTTTTAACCAGCTGGTGGCGCGTGGCATGGGGCTGGGCCAGGTGGTGCTGCAGGGCGCGCAGCGGCGCTTGCGGCCCGTGTTGATGACGGCGTCGATTACCGCGCTCGGTCTGGTGCCGCTGCTGCTGGCAACCGGCCCCGGCTCGGAAATTCAGAAGCCGCTGGCGATTGTCGTGATCGGCGGGCTGCTCAGCGCCACGCTGCTTACACTGATCCTGTTACCGATACTTTACCGGCGCTTCGGCGTGGCAGCTGCTGCCGGTCCTGCTGGAGTTGCAAATGAAGCCTGAACCACGATTTGACGCGCTGCTGACGCTGACGCTGCCGGTGGCGCTGGGAGACGATGTACTGGATTTCCTGCTTGACCACCCGGAATGGGCGGGCGGCTATACCGTCACGGATGCACATGGCATGGGGCGCGGCATGCGCCTGAGCACAACCATGGAACAGGTGCAGGGCCGGCGCCGCAGCAAGCAGGTAATGATCGCCGGCGAGGAAGCGGTATTGCGGCAGCTGCTGGCGGCACTGGCGGTACAGATACCGAGTAGTGAAGTGAGCTACTGGATCGTGCCGCTGACGGAATTCGGGAGACTGGCATGACAGTAAAAGTGAAGGTAACGGCAGCGCTGCTCGCGGCGCTTGGGCTGGCTGCTGGCGGCGCGCAGGCGGGCGCCCTGAGCCTGCTGCCGGCCGATGCCGTGGTACGCCAGACGCTGGCGGAACTGCCACAGTTGCGCGGCAGTGCGCTGGAAAGCGATCTGGCCCGGGCCGAGCAGCAGAAGCTGGCCGCCGGCCAGTACGAATGGACGCTGCGGGCTGGTCACAGTCAGCGCAACGTCGTTGGCGGCGAGCGCTATCAGGAACAGGAACTGGGGCTGGAACGCACGCTGCGCTGGTTTGGCAAGCGTGGCAAGGACGAAGCCATCGGGGCGCAAACGGTGGCGCTGGCCGCAACCCAGCGTGCCGACACTTGGCATGAAGCCGGTCGCGTTTTGCTGGCAGACTGGTTTGAGGCGCTGCGCCAGCAGGTAGCCGTAGCACGCTGGCAGGAACAACTGGTGGTGGCAGAGGACCTGCAGCAGATGGTGGCCAAACGGGTCAAGGCCGGCGATGCGGCGCGGCTCGATCTGCTGCAGGCCGAAGCGGAGCTGGGGCGCGTCAGGGCCCAGCTACAACAGGCGCAGCTTAGGTTGGAGCAGGTATTGGGGCAGTTGCAGCTGAATTACCGTGGCCTGCCCGCGCCGCAGCAGTCGCAGGCGATGCAATTGCCGCAGCCCGAGTATGGCGATGCCGCGATTGAAACACTGCAGGCCCGCATACTCGACGATAATCACGAGGTCGAGCTGGCCGAGGCCGGTGCAGCGCTGGCGCGTTTAAAGGCCCAGCGCCAGGAAAGTGAGCGCATGCCCGATCCTACGCTGGCCATGCGTGCAGTACGCGAGCGCGACGGACAGGAGCGCCTGTTCGGTGTCTCGATGTCGATACCGCTGGGTGGCGCGGCCCGTTCGGCGGAGCGGGATGCGGCCGTGGCGCGCGCCGGCATGGCACAGGAACGGCTGGCGCTGGTGCAGCGCAAGGTGGCAGCCGATGCACGCCGCGCGGCGACGGATGGGGTACGCAGTGTCGCCGTGTGGCACACGCTGGAACAGGTGGCGCAACAGACGCAGGAGCAGGCGCGCCTGATGCTGCGCGCCTATCAGGCCGGCGAACTGGCGCTGGCGGAGGCGCTAATGGGCCGCCGGCTGGCGCTCGATGCGCTGCTGGCGGCCCAGAGTGCGCAGGTCGATGCGCTACAGGCCGAGGCACGGGTACGGCTGGACGCCCATGAAATCTGGTCTATCGACGAACCCAAGCACCGCTAAGCGGCGTTGCGTGGTGGCGCTAGTGCAGTCCCAGCGCGCCGCGCAGCGCCTGGGCCAGTAGCATGAACTCCTTTTCCATGGCGGCTATGCGCGGCTCCAGCTGGCTGCCGGCCAGTCCCTGTTCAATCTGGTTGGCCATGTCGGCCAGCGGCTGGGCATAGAAAATGGCAGCGTTGCCTTTGATCGAGTGTGCCATGCGGGTAATGGTAGCGTGGTCGCCGGCCGCCACGGCGACGCGCAGCGAGGCGAAATCCTGCGGGAAGATCTGCAAGGCCTGTTCGCCCACGATCTCCAGCACTTCCTGTTCGGTCTCGCGCAAAGCACCGGCATAGTCGAAGCTGGCGGCTTCGTTTGGACGCGGATGATAGAGTTCCAGCACTGCACGCAACTGGTCGCGCTTGAAAGGCTTAGTCAGATAGCCGTCCATGCCGGCTGCGAGACAGCGCTCCTTGTCGCCTTGCATGGCGTTGGCCGTCATGGCGATGATAGGTGTGCGCTGGCCCTGTTCCTTGGCGCGGAACATGCGTGTGGCTTCCAGCCCGTCGATCACGGGCATCTGCATATCCATCAGCACCAGATCGAAACGTTGGCTGGATAAGCGGTCCAGCGCTTCGCGGCCATCCTGCGCCAGCGTGATACGGTTGCCCCAGCGCTCCAGCAGGGTAATCGCCAGCCGCTGGTTGGACGGATGGTCTTCCACCAACAGGATGTCGAGCGGTGCCAGCTGGCGTGCTTCGGCGACGCTGTCGGTCTGGGTGGCAGCTTGCTGCGGCTGCAGAGGCTGTGCGCCCACCGCCAGCAGCAGCGCATTGGCCAGATCGGCTTGCAGCACTGGTTTGGTGATGATGTTGTTGACGCTGACTTCGCGCCAGCGTTCGCTGCCCAGGCTGGCCGTTGGCGCCATTACTACCAGCGGCACCCGCTGCTGCGCAGGCAGGGCATTGATGGCGGCAGCTGTTTCTGCGCTATGCTGGTCGTGCAGCAGGGCATCCAGCAATACGCAGGCATAATCGCCGCCGGGCTGGCGCAGCAGCTCCAGCGCAGCAACGCCGCTACTGACAGCCGTTACGCGCACTTGCCATTGCAGCAGCGTGTCGCCCAGTAGCTGGCGGCAGCTATCGTTGCCGGCAACCAGCAGGATGTGCTGGTCTGCCAGTGCGCCCAGCTGACTGGACAGGCGTGGTGCTGTATCGCTGCCGGGACAGCGGAATTGCGCGGTGAAGTGGAAGGTACTGCCCACGCCTTCGATGCTGTCGACCCAGATGCGGCCGCCCATCAGCGATACCAGATAGCTGGAGATAGTCAGGCCCAGCCCCGTGCCGCCGTAGTGGCGCGTGGTGGAAGTGTCGGCCTGCTCGAAGGCTTCGAAAATGGCGGCCTGTTTGGCGGCGGGAATGCCGATGCCGCTGTCATGCACCGAGAAATGCAGCGTGCCGTGATCGTCGTGGCGTTCGGCTAGTTCCACGCGCACAATGACTTCGCCCTGACGGGTGAACTTGATGGCATTGCCGACCAGGTTCATCAGAATCTGGCGCAGGCGGCCGCCGTCGCCCACCACGAAGGCTGGCACATCGGCTGCAATATAGCAGCCGAATTCCAGCCGCTTGCTGCTCTCCTGCTCGGCCAGTACCTTGAGCGTATTGCCCACCATGTCCTGCAGGTCGAAGCGGGCTTCGTCGATTTTGAGTTTGCCCACCTCGATCTTGGAGAAGTCGAGAATGTCGTTAATGATGGTCAGCAGCGCTTCCGTCGAGGATTTGCTGATGGTCAGGTATTCGCGCTGTTCTGGCGTGAGGCTGGTATCGAGTGCCAGTTCCGTCATGCCGAGAATGCTGTTCATCGGCGTGCGGATTTCATGGCTCATATTGGCAAGGAAATCGCTTTTGGCACGCGTGGCCGCTTCTGCTGCTTCCTTGGCCAGCAGGGCTTCACGCTCCAGAGTCTTGCGCTCGGTGATGTCGGCGATGGTGCCGACCAGACCGGCCACTTCGCCGTCCGGCCGCGTCAGCAGGGCTTTCTGGTAGATCCCTTCGCGCCGGCGTCCGTCCGCGGTAGGGATCAGTGCTTCGAACTTCTGCAGCTCTTCGCCGGCGAACAGGCGGCTGTCGTAGCCATCGTGCAAGGCGGCGCCTTCCGGCGTCAGCAGATCGTACACGGTTTTACCCAGAATATCGGCGCGCTTGACGCTGAAGAACTGTTCGAAAGCGGGGTTGACCTGCTGGTAGCGCCGCTTGGCATCTTTCACATAGACCGGCAGCGGTATGGCCTCGAACAGTTCTTCGACAAAGTGTAACTGCTCCTGCAGGCGCTGCATCAGCGCGTGATGCGCCGTAATATCGGTACGGATCGCCACGTACTGATAAGGTTCGCCGTGTTCGTCCAGGAAAGGCACGATGGTGGCGTGCACCCAGTACAGGCTGCCATCTTTGGCACGGTTGCACACCTGGTTGTCCCACACTCGGCCGGAACGGATGGTTTCCCACAGATTGGCGAAGAATTCCTTGGGGTGGTAAGCCGAATTGATCAGGCGGTGATTGGCCCCTATCAGCTCGTCACGGCTGTAGCCGGACACGCTGCAGAAGCGTTCGTTTGCGTAGGTGATATTGCCATCGGGATCGGTGATGCTGATGATGGCATGCTGGTCCATCGCGAACTTCTGGTTCTCCAGCGCACGCTGGGCCTGGCGCAGAGCCTGTTCGCCGGCACGGCGCTGCTGTACCAGTTCGTTGATCAGCTCCACCACGTCGTACAGGTCGCCGCTGCGGCCGTCGGCACCGGCGGGATCGTCCTGCAGTGCCTGCGCCGTTTCACGCAGCAGCGCAATGGCGCTCTCGCGCCGTGCCAGTTCCTGCCGTTGGCGCGTATTCGCCTCGGTCAGCTCGCGCGAACTTAATTCCAGACTGCGGGTGCGCAGATCGAGGTCGCGGTCATACTGCTCATAGGTGCGCACTACACGCCCGAACAGTTCGCCCATTCCCCGCAGCCCCTGACGCACACTGGCGGACAGTTCGGAGTTATCGCCCAGCGCATGCAGCGCGTCCAGAAACGCCTGTAGCTGCTGGCTATCCTCAATCCCGGTAGTGCGCTTTAACTGGCGCAGGAATGTCTTATGCTGCAATGTGTGGCTCCCCTTGTAGCCGGAGGTTACGCTCCGGCCCCGCTTTATTCTGACTCGCTGATGGTGGTGATGGTCATGGTCTGGTTGTGTACCTCGCACGCCACGCCCGGTGCAAATGGGGTAATTTCGCCATAGGAGTAGAAGCCGGTAGCGCAGGCATGTTTGCCCAGCACGGCGTTCACCGCCTCGATTTCTTCTTCCACCCGGTCGCCCATCACCAGCTTGCGGCCCACGCAAGACACCAGCAAGGCCAGATGGTCCGATTCCGGCTGCTGCATACCGACAGTTTTCTCCGCCGCCACTTCGGCGCCGTCGATCAGGGCGTCGGTAGAGGCCTGCATCAGGCGCAGGAAACCGCCCTGATGGATGGCCCCGGCCAGCAGTAGCGAACCGTTGGATTCATCCACGCCGAGGATGGTGCGGATCAGTCCTACTTCCGACAGGTCGTCGCCCAGCATTTCGAACGGGAACAGCAGGCCCGACGCCGGCAAGTCGCGCGCATAGTCGCCCAGATAGCGCTTGTACACTTCCAGCGCCGGTTCGTTATCGAGTTCGTACAGCAGATTGCCTTCGCAGCGGGTGACGCAGCGTGCCGGGCCGAATGCACGCCAGCCACCGAAGAAACCGTGGCCGATCTGCAGTTGCTTACCGGCCAGACCCACCGCCACCACGGCGCGCGGCGAAATGCCATTGCTGCCTATGGTCCAGGTCTGCTGGAAGGCGCCATTGTCGCCTGCCAGGCCACCCATGATAGGCAGGCTGGAGCCCAGCGCTGCCGTCATGCCGGCCACCAGTGCGCTGCCGTTGACGGCGACGCCGGGGCCAAATACCAGCACGGCGCGCAGATCGGGATGGGCCAGCGCTTTGCCGACCTTCTGGCCGGCCGCATACGACGCTTCCATGCCGGTGAGCTCGGTGGCCGCTGCCAGTACCCGTGCGTGCGTGAAGTGCACGGCCGTGACCACCGCCGTATCCTCCTGCACGCTGGCGCCGAAAATTTCGCCGGCGGTGGAGCAGCCCAGCAGCTGGGCGGCGGGGAAAGCTGCCGTCAGCTGTGCGCCCAGGCCATCGGCGCTGAAGAACTGCGGCGCAGCGAACACCAGCACCAGTTGCGGTGCAATGGCGCTCAGAGGGGCGAGGGCGGCGCCAATGTCGGCGCCCGGTTTGAAGCTGGCTTGCTGTATCTGCATGGCGGAGGCTCGCTGGATTAGGATGGGTTGGGTTCACCGAGCTCACTGGTTTCGCAGTGGTCGATGCCGATCCGGTCACGTACTTTCAACACTTCGTCCCACACTTTGAGGAAGGCAGCTACGCAGTCGGGATCGAAGTGGTTGCCGCTGTTCTCGATCAGGAAGTTGCGTGCACGGTCGAGTTCCCATGCGCGCTTGTAGGGGCGGGCCGACGTCAATGCGTCGAACACATCGGATACGGCAACGATACGGCTGAACAGAGGGATCTCCTGGCCGCGCAGGCCGCGCGGGTAGCCGCTGCCGTCGAATTTTTCATGATGGCACAGCGCGATCTCGGCAGCCGCATCGAGGATGGGCGAGGGGCTGTTGCTCAGGATGGCGTAGCCGATTTCGGCGTGTTGCTTCATGATGAAGAATTCGTCCGGATCGAGCCGGCCCGGCTTGAGCAGGATGTTGTCGGGAATGCCGACCTTGCCGATGTCGTGCATGGGCGCGGCTTCCAGCAGCAACGTCTGGTCGGCCTCGCTCAGGCCCATTTCCGCGCCCACCAGTTTGGCGATATGGGCCATGCGCAGGATGTGGTTGCCTGTCTCGGGGTCGCGGTATTCGGCCGCGCGGCTCAGGCGCACGATGGTATCGCGTTCGCGTTCGATGATGGCGCGGGTGGCTTGCGCTACTTCATCGGCCAGCAGCGCGGCACGGTCGGCCAGCAGGCGCTGGCTGCGCCGCATGGTGGCCATGTTGCGGATGCGGGCGATGAATTCGCTCTTGTCCACCGGCTTGTTGAGGAAGTCGGTCGCGCCCGATTCCAGCGCGGCGACACGTACCTGTTTCTGGTCGTTGGCGGTAATCATAATCACTGGCACATCGCGCATGTGGGGCATGCGGCTGATGCGTTTCACTACCTCGATACCGTCCGGTGCGGGCATCATGTAATCGACGATGACGATGTCGGCCCCGTGCTGCTCGCACCAGTTCAATGCCTCGGCCGAGACATTGAAACAGAGCGGATCTAGCCCGTCGATGCGCGCAACGAAATTCTTGAACAGGGAGAGGTTAATCTCCGAATCATCGACAATGACAACGGAAAGTTTCATAGGTCCAGACAATAGTAAAAAGACGGCCAAACTACCTTGTTTCACCCCGAATATAGATGGTGGCTCCTAAATAAGCAATGGCTGTAGGAAATATAAGCGGGTGCCGCGCACCAGTGTTGCGCCCATGCGTGGTCAAGCATGGCGGGCAGCGCGATTTGGCACCGCCGCGGCGGCAAAATCTTGATCTAGGCCGTCTGGTGGCGTACTGCCTGATGGGGCTGTCCGAGCTGGTCTATGGCCAGATAGCTGTAGCCGGCGTCAGCCAGATAAGCCAGTCCCTGTTGCTGTTTTAGCATGGCGATGGTGCTGACGCCGCCAGCCACGATGGCCAGTGGTGCCAGCACTGTCACAGAACGCCAGTGGCGTACCGGCTGGCCGTTGCGCGGGTCGAGAATGTGGCAATAGCGCTGTCCGTCCAGCTCGAAATAGCGTTCGTAGTCGCCGCTGGTAGTAAGTGCGCCTTGTGTGACGGGAATGCTGGCCACCAGCCGCTCACGCTGGCGCGGGTCCTGTATGCCGATCTGCCATGGACTACCGTTGGGACGAGGGCCGAGTATGCGGAAGTCGCCGGCCAGATTGACGTAGCCGTGTGCCACGCCGTGCTGGCGCAGCACATCGGCAGCACGGTCGGCAGCGTATTCCTTGCCGAAGCCGCCAAAGTCCAGCTGCATGCCCGCCTGCGGCAGATACAGCTGTGCGCCCTTGCGTTCCACACGGTCCCAGCCTATCAGTTGCAGGCATGCTGCTAGCTGCTGCGGACCGGGCAGGCGCGGCTGGCGGAAATCCCATGCCCGGCGCAGCACACCCGAAGTGAGATCGAACAGACCATCGCTGGTCTGGTAGAGCTGGTCGGCAAAGCGCAGGAGTGCCAAGGTTTCATCATCGCAGTCCACGGCGGAAATTCCGGCTGCCTGATTTATCTGCCCCACGATGCTGTCCGGACGGTAGCGCGAATATTTGTGCTCGATGCGCGCCACCTCGGCTATGGCGGGCGCCGCCTTTGCCTGCGCCTGCGCCAGATCGGGCGCAGCCAGCACAATCTCACATTGGCTGGCCATGGCGGCGAAGGGCAGGCGGAAGATCTCCATGAGCTCAGAACTGACGGGTCAGGGCAAACTGCAGGATGCGCGCGCGGAACGGTGCCAGATTGCGGCTGCCGCTGGACGACCAGGCCCAGTTGCTGCGCTGCTCGTAGTGCTGGGCACGCAGATCGACGCTCCACAGGCCCAGTTTTTTTCCTACGGTCAGACCCAGCGTGCGGGCACCAAAGGCGGACAGCCTTTGCTCTTCCGTGTAATACGTGGCCGTAGCCGGCGGATTGGTCGGGAAGGGATCAAAACTGGCATCATGTTCGACATAGAAGTTGGCCGCAGTCTGGCTATACAGGCGCAGCAATGGCGCCAGCGTCCAGCCGTCGGCCAGCGGCTGCACATATTCGCCCGTCAGCGTATGGGCGCGTATGCCGAAGGTATCCTGATAATAGCGGTAGCTCAGCCGGCTGGTGCCGCCGCTGGCTTCCAGATGATGGTTCCAGCGCAGCAGCAGGGTATTGTGGTTGCGCGTGCGCGGCCGCTGGTCGAAAATCTTGTAGGGATCGCTGAAGTAGCCGTTACCGCGCGAATGGCCCAGCAGCAGCTGAGCCAGATCTTGGGGGCTCAGGACCTGGGTCCATCCCAGCGAAAGATCGAGCACGTTTTTGCGCTCGTTGGAAACTATCTGGTTGCTAGGATCTATCGTGTCATGCAGCACGTTCAGGCCGGCATTCCAGGTGGTGTTCTTGTCTTCCGTAGACAGGGTGCCGGCCACGCTGAGGCCGCGCGAAACATAGTCCGACTCGGCCGAATAGCTGGCGCCTACGGTTGCCGTGGTCAGGTCAGTGTAATGCGTAACGCTGAGATCGGTCGCGCGGCGCTGGTCGTGCATGCGCGTCAGTGCTTCCGTGTGGTAGGCCGGTGAAGCGCCGGTAATGCTATCGACGATGTGGTTGGCGCTGAGCGACCAGGCGTTGCCAACTGGCGTCATCAGGCTGACTTCCGGTGCAGTCACGCGTATGCGGTTCGCGCCCGGCTGGCTGTCCTGGTAGTCGAGATATTTAAAGGCCAGCGTGCCGTTTTCCGGCGGCGCCTCGGCGTGCGCGGAAAGCAGGGGCAGGCTGAGCGCTGCGGCCATCAAGCCATGACGGGAAATACTCTGGGTCATCTTCGGCTTCCCTTTCAATAGCAGCCGCAGCCGCCGCCATTGGCGCCGCTACCACCGGAAGCGCCTTCACGGCTCGAGTAGATGTGTTCGTTGAACTCATTGCCGATGTTGTCGCCAGCAAAAGTCATTTCAGGTTTGGCCAGTATGCCTTTTTGCCACGGCTGGACCGGACTGTAGCTGCTGCAGGCGTTGAGCAGCAGGCAGGCGGCCAGCATGGCGCCGCTGGTATAGAGGTGCTTCATGGGGTAACTCCAAGTGCGGTAGTGATTTGGTGTTCGAGCTCGGCGCGGGCGCTCTGATTGAAGCCGGCATGCACGCTAATGACTTTGCCGTCCGGTCCGATCAGCACGCTACTAGGCATGCCCATGATGCGATATTGCTGGGCTGAAGTACCGGCCGGATCGAAGGCGATGGTAAATTTCGCCGGCACACTGGCCAGAAATGTGCGCGCATCATCTGCTTTGGCGTCGAGATTCACAGCGATGACCTGCAGGCCGTGCGCGCCATATTTAGCCTGCATTTCACTCATCCAGGGGAAGGATTGCTTGCATGGACCACACCATGAAGCCCAGAAGTCCAGATAGACGGTTTTCCCCCGGTAGTCGGCGAGCTTGACGCTGCCCTGCTGGCCGTTCAGGTCGAAGGCCGGTGCCATGCTGCCTGCTTCGATGGGGGCAGCTTCGACCAGCGGGAGCAGACAGACCAAGCCAAGCAATGCGAGCGTGGGGCGCAGGCGAGAAGAAGGTTGTGACATAGCGTGAGCTTGACGTAGTGAAAAATACATCTTTCCAAGCAATTTTGGTGCCACGAACGAAGAAGGGCAAGCATGCCACATGCAAAACGGCAACACAATAGTCGTATGCAAGCCCGTTACTGCAATAATTGCCGACAAAACCTGCAGTCTGCAAAGGTTTGCAGTGAGGCTATTAGCTCAGAAGATGCGGGCACATCATTTGCTTTGTACTAGGACAAATGACAAACCCGGACGCATGCGTCGTGATGAGTGGAGGTAGTAGATGGCAACAATATTCGGCACAGCGAATAATGACTCCTGGACTGTGGTACAGGCCGGAACCTTTACCCTGGATGGCCTGGGCGGTGTGGATACCCTGTATCTGGGTACGTCCAAACTGACCGACTATGTACTGGCCCAGCAAAGTGATGGTTCGGTGACCGTGGACAGTGTGTCGGGCGCCAGTTCGCCCCTGCATGCCAAGCTGTACAACATGGAAAAGCTGGTCTTCAACAGCGGCCGGACGACCATCGACCTGACCACCTATTTCGGCGACACCACCGCACCTACTCTGCTCAGCAGCACGCCCGCCAATGGCGCCAGCAAAATTGCGGTGGACGCCAGTCTGGTGCTGAATTTCAGCGAGAGCGTCAAGTTCGCTGGCGGGACAATCCAGCTGCAGACGGCGGCCGGCGACGTGGTGGAAAGCTATGCCGCGGGCAGCAGCGCAGTCACTATCAGCGGCAGCACGCTGACCATTCACCCGAGCGCGAGTCTGCAAGCTGGCAGTGGATATAAACTGGTGATCGGCGCCAGCGCGATTACTGATATTGCAGGCAATGCCTACGCCGGTGCCAGCGAAAGCTTCACGACTCTGGCCGCGGACCATGCGCCAACTGGCAGCGTCAGCATCAGCGGTACGGCGCAGGCTGGCCAGCAGCTGACGGCAAACAATAATGTGGCCGACGCCGATGGTCTGGGCACGTTCAGCTATCAGTGGCTATCCAATGGTACCGCAATCAGCGGTGCTACCAGTAGCAGCCTGACCCTTGCCAATGCACAGGCGGGCACGGCGATCACCGTTCAACTCAGCTATACCGACGGGGCCGGCTATCAGGAAAAGCTGACCAGCGCCGCTACCGGCTTGGTGGGTGGCGTGTACACTGGCACGGCCGCCAATGAGGTGTTCACCAGCAGCGCCGGAAACGACCAGGTCAATGGCGGCGCCGGCGTAGACAAATTTATGGTACACGGCAACCGTGCCAACTATGCGCTGGCAGCCAGCGGCAGTGGCTATACGCTGACCGACCAGAGCGGGGTGGATGGCACTGATACATTGACCGGTGTGGAGCGCATCCAGTTCGCCGATGCCACTCTGGCGCTCGACGTCAGCGGCATAGGCGGACAGGCCTACCGTCTATATCAGGCGGCGTTCAACCGCACGCCCGATAGCGGCGGCCTGGGCTTCTGGATCTACCAGATGGACAAGGGGATGTCGCTGAATGAGGTAGCGGCCAATTTTGTCACCAGCAAGGAATTTACTGACCTGTATGGCAGCAATCTGAGCAATGCCGCCTTTATCGACAAGCTGTATCAGAACGTGCTGCACCGCTCCGGCGATGCGGGCGGCGTAGCGTTCTGGCTCAACTACATGGATAACGGCGGCGGCACCCAGGCACAGGTGCTGGCATATTTCGGCGAAAGCCCGGAAAACGTCAGCACCCTGGCCAGCACCATAGGACAGGGCTTTACCTACACCCCCTACGGCTAGCCTGTAGGGCTAACTTTGCACTGGCAGGACTCAGGCCTGTCCCTTGAGGAGCAGGCCGGTCTTGCTCCGCAAGTCCTTGCCGATGTCGAGCGCCTGCTGCGACGGGAATTGGCGCAGGACTTTCTTGGTTTCCGTGTCAACCACCTTGATCACGGACGCGCCGCTGCTGTCGTCTATGCTGAACTGCACCTCGCTGTTGTCCTTGAGGTAGCGGTTGATCGCGTCGACTGAATGTTTCAGCTGATTCTTGTCCAGGGTGACCGGGGCGGCACTGGCGGGCGGTGCATTTCCGGCGGAGGCGGCTTGAGCAGCGGCGTGAGATGGCTCGGCCGCCTTGACATCACTCGTCCAGGTCTGACCGTGCGGGCTAGTAATCGGAGTGAGGTTCATCGCTTGCTCTTTCTAAAAATGTGGCCATGCGGCGTGCTGCAGTCGGACAGAACTGGCAGCCATTTTTCTTACCGCTTCTGTCACAGATATCGGCGGCTGAAGCAAAAATTAAAGGGCTGGAACACATTCTGTCCGACATTTTTTTTCGCTCAGCCCAAAGTGGCGAAAAAGAAATATTTATTAAAAATCAAGCTGTTAGCATACGCGGACTGTCGCTGATACGCTGCCGCCGCAGCTGTTGCCCGGCCGCGATTAGATTGGCCAGCAGCTGCTCGATCTGTTGCGGGGTCTGGCTGGCGTCTAGCACTACAATACGGATGGCCTGCTGGCCCAGAATCCGGCAGCTGCTGATGGCGAAACGGTCATGCTGCAGGCTGGCCACGATAGCCTGATTGAGTGCATCGGTGCTGTGTCCCAGATAGCGCAGGCATACTACATTCAAGGTGACTGGCAGCAGCAGTTCCAGCACCGCTTGCTGCTGCACTGCCAGGCCTAGCCGCCGTGCCAGCGCACAGCAGCGCGAAATGTCGCGGCCAAGTTGTACGGCTAATGGTGCCTGCTGATGCCACCGCGCCAAAGCGCGCAGTCCGGTCGCAAATGGCGCGCCTGCATCGAAGGCATTCTGGCTTCCGTCGGGTAGGGCGGTACTGTCGCGTCCCAGCAGAACGGCTGTGGCATACGGCTGCAATCCCCAGCGATACAGGTCAAAGGCCAGCGTGTCGGCCAGCTCCATGCCTGCCAGCAGCGGTATCAGATCGGCTGCCAGCCGAGCCAGTGCGCCAAAACTGGCATCGAGGTGCAGCCATAGTCCTTCATCGCGGGCGATCGCGGCCAGACGGCCGAGTGCATCGACGGTGCCGTTCTCGCCATTGCCCGCCGCACCGCAAATGAAAAATGGCTGCAAGCCGGCGTCGCGGTCGGCACGTATGGCCGCCTGCAACAGGTCGCAGCGCATGCGTCCCGCGCCATCAACGGCGATCTGGCGCAGGGCTGCACTATCGGAGCCGGCCAGTTCGAACGCTATCGCCACGCTGCCGTGCGCCATTGCCGAGGTGTAGGCTACCAGCCGCTGGCGATTGAAACTGCTGGCCGCGGCACTGCGGGCCTGCGCCAGCTTGATGGCATGCAGATGGGCCTGCGAGACGGAAGGGAAATAGTCGGTGCCGTGGTGGTCGCTAAAGCCAGTCAGCTGGCGCAGTCCCTGGCTCAGTGCAGTCAGGTCGGGCAGGGTAGTGACGATGGCTGCAGGCCATAGTGGCAAGTCAGTGGGCGGGGCTTGGACGAGCATGGCAGGTTCCGGAATAACGTGGTGTATGCCCGTGCATACACCTATCGGGACTATGTAACGCAAAAACGGTGCCAGCCTTTCAGACAAAGAATTCCGCCCCGGAGCTGACATAGTCTGCAGAGCACTGCAAGATTTGTCGCCACAGTTTGCAGTGGCTAGTGTGGGCAGCTGCTGCTACCGTCCAGACGGAGCAGCACATTCACGCGGTGGTCGACGTTGCAGATGGAGACATAGCCTATGGCGC
>Ga0187845_1001130_pt1 | contig 15447 bp, 19 predicted proteins | sample SpaLakP09_SKY_68_FD_134515 | JGI IMG/M metagenome (GOLD analysis project Ga0187845, IMG submission 134515) | Oligotrophic lake water microbial communities from Sparkling Lake, Wisconsin, USA - SP09_SKY_68 | ecosystem: Environmental > Aquatic > Freshwater > Lake | place: USA: Sparkling Lake... | reverse complement strand
GTATACTCGTCTTCTGATTTCACAAGCATTTTCTCTCCTGTCTCTTTAGCCCCAATTAAAGCCTTCTTATCAAGTGAAGCCGTCCAATAGTCCATCATAATTGGCTTATCATCGACGATACTAAGTTTAGAAGCGTGCTTCATTGTAATATCAGCAGGAAGTCTATAATTAAAACTAGAATCAGTTTTTTTTGAAGAAGTTTGTTCAGACATTTTTATATAAGTTATTTAAATATATTCTTTAAATACTTATTTGAATTATTATAAAAGGATTTTTTGCAATATAAAAACGCAAGAAAAGTAAAGACAAAAAATGCAAAACCCCAAAACCAAAAAAATAAAAATAAAATATTATTATAACAATGAAAAGTGTAACCATTGTGTCCAAGGACAACAATTATTCTTTGCAAAATGCCGAAAATTATAAAAACGAATCTGAATTTGATATAGACGAAGCTATTCTAAAATATTCAGATTTGATTATCGAATATTCCAAATTTATCATGGAACATATGAAATTAAAAAACCACAAATTACTAAAATTTATTATAATACGCGGTTTAGACACAATCACCAATGTATTTTTAAACGTTTTGTATTTTACTAAAAATGTAGATTTAACCTATTTTCATTCGCAAAAATCATATTATTTCTATGTTGAATTCATAGGACAAATTTCCGACGACGAAAAAATGTTTTTACAATTAACATCGAGGGATGCAACCACCTATGTATATAAAAAAACAGTATTCGACATCAACAATGAACTTAAAAAACTGAATGAAAATGTTTCTAACGAATTCAAGGCTAACTTAGATATACTAAAAAGTTATATTCATTTATACCAAACGTATTTGTTAAAAATTATTCATTTACCAAAAATTGATACATCATATATCAGCTATTTATCTAAATTAACCGATAAACTAAACAAATTTACCAGTAAATCTAGCATTTTTACATTAGAAAATATTACAGAAAAATTATACCATAAAATAAATACAATAGACTCGTTCTTCGAGATAAATCATGCATTCGTAAAAAAAATATTGAAAAACCCAGAATATTTGAAAAACGCGGAACAAAAAATACAGTCAGAAGAAATTGATATTAAATTGGCCGAAATAGAGGCAAAGGATAAATTTGTGAAATGGTTACTATCTTAAGGATTTTGAATTTCTATAGTAATATTTTTTCTTCGCACCTTTTTCTTTTTATCTTTTGCGAGAGTAACTCCATCATCCCCACCGACTTTAATATTTTTTTGACAAATATTTTTATATTCATTAATCAGTACTATTTTTAGAAATTCATAAATAACCATTAATACATTTTCGTCACACCTACCTACGATCAAGACACTCCCTGTCCTAAAAATCATAAACGAAACCTCCTTTACGTTGGTGTATAAATGCTTGTTTTCTTCCGATATTTGGCAACCATTTTGTAAGTCAACGTCTGGATTATAATAAAATTTACATTGGATACCTGGATACGAACAAGGGTCATATATAGCTTGAATATTATATTTGAATTTCAATATATCATAAAGCACTTCTCTATTCACAAAGAACCCACAATTAAAATTGGAATTTATTAACACGGTTTCATTGGTATTATCTTTATACCCCAGCGGTTCTACAACGTGCGGTTGTAATGTTTCCAATACCTGATTTAAAATCATTTCGAAAACCGGCTCGCTTTGGACACCAGGAATTTCTAGTTTGCCGGTATTAAACACCTTTACATGAAACTCTTTAAACATATTCTGCACACGCATACGAAGAATCAAGACGAAACAATTATAGAATGCACTCTTCTTCTTACAACGATAACTCATTAAATCCTTCTTGGAAACCCCAATACTAATTTTCCGAGTATCTTTAAATTTAATACGCCCAGAAGGGTTATCAATATGGGTAATCACATATTCTTCAAAATAATTTTCATCCTTCAATTTTTCTTGAATTAAAATTAATTCTTCCGCTGTAGTAGAATTAAATTTCATTTGTTTTTTTATAACCCCACTACATGGTTTCGCATAAGGTATAACTGGAACCGCCCAGAAAATTCCCTTCAAATCAATCGGTCTATTCAAGTAGGCTATTTTTGTTTTCGTTGAAATATAAATATTGGAAGCTTTAGGTGCTTCCGTATTGAATTCCGAAGACAAGTTCGCCGAAATAAACTCTTCGTTTGTTTGTTTAATAATTTCATTTATTTCTTCTTCGCCATCAGAGTATTCTTCCTCTTGTCCATATGATATAAAATTCTCCCACTCTTTATCAATGTCCATGGTCATATAATAGTTCAAATATATATCTTTATATTCTTTATATTAAATTACTATCAATTATTTTTTTTATTTATATAATATAAAGGATGCACGCCAAACAAAACATCATCCATGAAAGAACAAATATTATACCTATTCGTAAAAATAGTTCTACTAACCAGAAGGAGGTAAATGTATTTAGTGAATACGGGATTAACCAAAATTTATTTGACCCAACCAAGAGTTCCCCTCCCAACGAATTTATGATTAAATTGTATATGAGAATGGCTATCTATAATGCTCCGTCTGAGAAGTGTGAATGAAAACTAATTGGTTATAAAGGATGATAGTCGTAACAAAGAATAATAAATATGGACATTATTGTTTTGAATTTGAGAATGCATCAAATTTTCAATAAAATATAGAAAATCACTAGATAAATATTTAGGATAAGTACGAATAATATAATTGAGAAACTCCTTGATTATATTTTTTTTGTCAATATTGTATTCTATACTAATGGAATGTACAAATGATTTTATCGCATCTATGTTTTCATTCTTGGAAAGTTTTTTCAATAACAGATCCCATATATCGTTATCAATTATATTAAATTCGGCGAATTTATCTTTATTCTTTGCTATATCTTGATTTGATTGCATAAAATTAATCATGCTTCGAATATCCGACTTGTATAGTTTTTGTATACACGATAAAGACTTGTGTGACATGTTTAAATGTTCTGATTCGGATATATGGTTTAAAAATTGTATAATGTCGTTTTTTGGCAATTGATTAAAACGTAAACGTATGAATTCGTTCTGTAACCCCTCGTCTATTTTGCTTATATAATTGCAAATCAAACAAAAACGAACATTTCCAGAATAATTTTGCAGTAAATATCGTAGAGCTTGTTGTGCGTTTTTTGTCATATAATCCACTTCATCGAGTATAACAAATTTCATGCCATTATGGAATAACGGTTTGGAATTTACGAATAAATTTATTTGGTTACGAATGATATCGATACCTCTCTCGTCCGATGCGTTTAAATGAATAATTAGGTCGGAGTTTTTGTTATTCAGCTTTTCCTGATATGCGTTGATAAGATTCATTATGGTAGTTGTCTTACCTGTGCCTGGTGGACCATAAAAGAGTAAATTGGGGAAATAAGAGGTCTCTATTATATTTTTTAGAATTTTTCTGTTTAAAGGGTCTAATACAATGTCGTCGAAATGTTTTGGTCTAAACAACTCTACAAAAGGGACGCCACTCGTCGTCATTTATCTATATAAAATAATTTATATTTAATATTTATTTTTATAATTACAATAATAGATAGTCGAATTACAAAAATAGTCGAATTACAAAAATAGTCGAATTACAAAAATAATTGAATTCAAAAGAAGAAATATTTTTAGATGCAAAGATATAATGACAACTTCAGGAAAAACCGTTGGATATTTAGAATTAATCATAGGGCCCATGTTTAGCTCTAAGACATCATCCTTGTTAGAAATTTATAAGCAATGTAAGTTTTGTAATATTCCAGTATCCATTATAAATCACTCTATAGACAAACGCTATCATGATACGATGATATCTAGCCACGATAAAATAATGGCACCTTGTATTCAAGCAAATACATTAGACGAAGTTTGGATGAACAAATCGTTTCCGGATTGTTGCACAGAAGGTCATTGCAACGAAGGATTGTGTGAAAATAAGAGAGAATCGATTGCTGCTCATAAATCATTGCGAAATTCGGATGTTATTTTAATAAATGAAGGACAGTTCTTTCCAGACTTATATGAAGTAGTACTGGATATGTTAGAGAACAATAAGAAGGTCTATATTTGTGGTTTAGATGGCGATTTTGAACGGAAAAAATTTGGCGCCATATTGGATTTAATACCGCTTTGTGATAAAGTGAATAAATTGACCTCTTTGTGTTCATTATGTAGAGACGGAACTAGAGGAATATTTTCAATGCGGTTGACAAATGAAACTGAACAAACGCTCGTAGGTTCCGATAACTATATTCCTGTATGTAGAAGTTGTTATAGTAAAAAACAATCAAGCAATAGTCATGAATAACATAGAACCAAGAAACCACAACAACCACTCTTCTCATTTATGGAAAATATATATTTGAAAACTATTTAAATCAAAAATGTATTAATAACATATAAGTTAATGACAACCAATGATACATCAACGAATACCAATACCCCTGCTAAAAAACGTGGTAGAAAACCAAAGAAGGCACCAGAAGATACGACAAACAGTGGTAATATTATAGAAACAAAAATATTAGACGATAACATAAATGTTATCATTGAAGAAACTACCCAAGAACTAAATCAATACACCAAGAATGAATTATTAAATAGTGTAAATCTAGATTTAACGAATGTAGAAGAAAGTGACGATATAATTGAAAATAATGACATTTTTTCTACCGACATACAGGTTCAAAATGATAAACCAGTTGCTAAAAAACGCGGCAGAAAACCAAAGGGTGGTAAAATAATTCAACAAATCGCCCCATTAAACAATTGTAAGGAGCCCAAGTCTAATGTTATTTTGCATTTGAAATGTTCCATCAAAGATTTATACTCAACTAATGAAACATCTGAAGTTCAAGGATTCGAGTTTCAAAAATCACAACTATCATATAACGATATTGTGGCTGATACAAATATATTTAATACTACACATAATTATTCGTCTGATATAAATAGTATAAATCAATTTAAAAAAAAATATGATGATGATGACGATGATATATATGATTATGATGAGGACAAGCCTAACAAAGACACTGATATTAGAGAAATATGGAAAAAAATAAAAACACTAGAACACAGTCTACATATTAATAATATCTGTGATAAAAAATCCGCTTGTTTTTGGTGCACATATGATTTTGATAATCCTCCGATTTATATACCAAAACATTTTATAAAAGAATCATACCATGTATACGGTTGTTTTTGTAGTCCTGAATGTGCCACGGCTTATTTAATGGAAGAAAATATTGATAGTTCGGCAAAATTTGAAAGATACCATCTTATCAACCACATTTATTCCAAAATTTATGATTATAAGAAGAACATAAAACCAGCACCCAATCCATATTATATGCTTGAGAAATATTACGGCAATTTAACAATACAAGAATATAGGTCTTTATTAAGAAACGAACGATTATTTTTAATTGTAGACAAACCTCTTACCAGAATTCTTCCTGAATTGCATGAAGATAATGACGATTTTATTATTAACAATAAAATAATTCCATCGAATACATATCAGATTAAAAAGAAATTACAAAACAAACAAACCAAAACGACTATTTTGAGCGAAAAGTTTGGTCTCAACCCATAAACATTTTTGTAAAATATCAAATAATAGAATATTTTGAAATTTTACCATAATTATTATTAGGAACGCGTAGTTATTTTTATTTTTAATTTTTAATTTTTTATTTATTATTTTTTATATTTTATTATTTTATTATATTATGGATAACTCTGAAAATCAAGACTTTTCTTGGGATATAAACACAATCATTGATTTCATAAAAAATAATTACATTCAAATACTCATGTTTTTATCAGTGTTTGTTATTATTTATGTAGTTGATTATATTTCTAACATAAATGCGGTTTTATTTGGAATACCTTCGGCAGTTCCTGGACAAAACACCACTAACCAACCTAAAAAAGCAAATGCAAATATGAATTTTCCAAAAAAGAAAAGACACCATAAGAAATAAAATGCGACGCGCTTAGACAATTTTTTTCACTTCGCCTCTATCTACGCGGACTTGATAATCGCGCATATTGGAGTCCAGTTTATGTCGTAATTGTCTATAAATCTCCTGATTTACGGATGGCACCGGACGCTCTGGTGCCTTTTTTTCAGTAATACCCATATAGGCTTTGATGACGGCAATTTCGTCATAGTTATATTCTTTTAATTTCATGAAAGCGGTCTCTTCGGTATAATCTGTTTGTCGTAAAATTTTTTGTATTTTTTCGTCGATTTGGTCCGTTTCCACTAAAGAAATGTTATCCGACATATATGAATTAGATAAATTATTTTTTAAATCATATTAAACGAATAATTATATATAAACTATCCACGTAATGAGCGAAAATTTAGAAAGTTTTAATACACAGCCTTTGATGACAGAAATTGAGGGTGTTATCGCCAGGGGCGTAAAAACAATTTTAAAGGATTTTATGATTAGATATGAATTATTAGAAAAGACTCATAATACAATTATGAATTTACCGTCGGTTAGAAATGAGTTAAATAAGAGTACTGATACAGAAAAAATAGTAACAGGTGATGAATCGGATAAAGGTATGAACTCTATTAATGATACAACACGTGATTATGTGCGTGAAGAGATGGGTGGAATCGAAAAAAAGCTAGATAGTATTTTGAATAAGATTTATTTATTAGACCAAGAGGTCAAGGCGCTAAAACAAGTCTCGCAGAATGAGAATAAATGTGTGGAGAAAATTGTGATTAAACCATCTATCGTTTCGGCTTGTGAAAATGAAAATATACAAGTTGAAATTAAAGAACACGAAGAAGAGGAAGAAGAAACGGATGATAAAGGATTAGAAGAAGAGGAAGAAGAGGAAGAAGAGGAACAAGAAGAAGATGAACAAGAAGAAGAGGAACAAGCAGAAGAGGAACAAGCAGAAGAGGAACAAGAAGAAGAGGAACAAGAAGAAGAGGAACAAGCAGAAGAGGAAGAAGAGGAAGAAGAGGAACAAGCAGAAGAAGAAGAGGTTACCGAAATTGAAATCGATGATGTAACATATTATACTAATGACGAAGAAAATGGTTTTATTTACGAATCAACCGAAGACAATGAAGTCGGAGATAAAGTCGGTTATTTAAAAGACGGCGAGCCATTCTTTTACGCCGATGAAAAATAAATTACACCCTCGGTAATTTAAAACGCCGTTTTTTATATATTTTTTATTTGAAAATTATATAAAAATATTTTGTAATAACAAACTAAATGAATATTGAAGAATTAATTAATAAAAACAAATTATTGGAAGATGAAAATAAAACATTAAAAGAAAAACTAAAAAATTACACAGCACCTTCACGCAGTAAAACTTATTATGAAAATCATAAAGAAGATATCAAACAAAAAGTAAAAGAATATAAGGAAAAAACTAATTATGTATATGAAGTTACGCCTGAAAAGAAAAAAGAATATGCTAGAAGAGCATATTTGAATAAAAAAGAAAAACTAAAGAATGAAAAAGAAAAATCTATTGTAGAAAATATTTAGGCATTTATATAAGTTTTTGCGTCAAAACCTATATAATATTATCTTTAGTAAATATATAGAATGGTGAAAAAGAAAAAACCAAAAGAAACATTCCAGGAGTTTAGGAATAATGAAAAATCCGCTTACAAAACATTCAAGATACCACTCAAAACTATTCTTCTTAATCGCGATACGATACAACCTGTCATTCATAATTTAGTTTTTGAAATGAATGATTTAGTTATTCATACCTATCAATTTATTCGGTTGTATATTTTGAATTGTTATACAAATAATTCCCCATTGCCTATCATAGACGAAACATTTATTTTGTATTGTATTAAATCATTAGGTAGTCGTGATAATAGAGGGAAGAAAGGAAAGGATACTGAATTATTAGAAATATTAGATACATTTTACAAAACCGAATATCAACCTTTATTGAACCATGTAAAAACCAATTTGAAAAATACTTCATTTTTATTACCCTATTTAGCAACGCAAATACACACATCGCTTCATAATAACTTTCAGGAACATTTCATTCAGCATTTCTTACGATTTATCAATAAAACTACCAATGAAATTACCGAAGACAAAGCAACATTATTTCAATTCAAGAAACAAATATTAGAATTGAATGAAACTGATGAAATATTTTCTAACTGGAAACTCACTCATTTATCTCATATTTTACCTAATGAAATTAAGAAATCAATTCATTATGATATCAAAGTAAGACCATTTGAGTATTTGAAGGGAATGTTGTATATGAACTCTGTACTGGAAAAACAAGAAAGTAAATTATTCCAGCCCTTACCATTACGAAACAATATTATTCCAAAACACATCATTATTGATACCGCAAGTTTGATAAACTTGTTTTGTCCTGAAAAAGATAAGGAAGGTAATAAAGTCAAGAAGGGTGAATTGTTAAGTAATATAAAAGAAAATCAAAGTGAAGTATGGGCTAACACGTTAAATCTAAATCATAAAATATTCAAAAATAAACATTATCAATTCCATAACCAAATACAAACTGATGGAATTAGTTGTTGCTTATTATTTATCAGAAAAGATTTGAAAGATAAAAAATGGGGAAGTAGAATGCCTGTATTACAAGACCAAGATTTTTACAATATCGAGGATTTATCCAAAGAACACTTAGATACTTTGAAAGAGCGAAATATTGTAGGTTGCGACCCTGGTAAGCGTTCGTTAGTTTATATGATGGATAAAAATGGAAACAAATTACAATATACCGCACCACAAAGGAAACGAGAAAGTAAAACAAAAACTAATCAACGGATTTTATTATTGGAAAGAAAACGTAATGGAATTATTGAAAAAGAAACTCATTTATCGTTTCAAAATAGTAAATCAGTTGATTATGAAAAGTTCAAGGCATATTTAGTTGAGAAAAATAAACTTAATAAAGAAACAACCGATTTTTATAAACGAGAAGTATGGAGGAAAATGAAGTTTCGTCAATATAGTTATGGTAAGAAAAGTATAGATATATTTTTGAATAAAATCAAAGAAACATTTGGGGAAAATATTCTTATTGGTTATGGTAATTGGAGTAGAAGCACACAAATGAAACATTTTATGCCTACGATGAATAAAGGATTAAGAAAACTAATTCATAAAAAATATGATACAATAACGATAAACGAATGTAATACAAGTAAGAAGTGTTGTGATTGTAATAATGATTTAGACTATTATAAAGATAAAAAGGGGGATAAAGTATTTAGATTATTGGTATGTTCTAACTGCGTGAGTTGCGAAAACAAAAAAATCGTATTTAGAACAAGAGATGCTAATTCCTCAATAAACATAATGAAATTAACGAGTTGTTGGATAGAAAAACAAGAACGACCATTATGTTTCCATATTTCGTCTTTCACATCTTCAAGTAAAAACAAGGAAGATGAAAAAGTAAGACCATCGTAGGTGAAACTCCTACTATTGATTTTATACCCTTGGATATTTTTTACTCTGTAAAACGGCGTTTTAAATTACCGAGGGTGTAAAATAATATAATATAATTCTATAGTAATGATAAAATTATGTGCTCCAGCTATTATATATTTAATATTTTCCGTAACCCAAATACTTATAGACACATTTAAGGGACTTTATAACACCGCGTTTATGAAAGTAATTGTTACTTTTATGGTAACATTATTGTTGAATATTTTATGTGAAAGAAATTTAACATTCGTGTCTTGGATTATTGTTTTTATACCTTTTCTTTTAATGACATTTATAGTTAGCATATTATTATATATATTTGGTTTAGATGTTGCTACTGGAACTATAAATTATAATTGCAATAATGCAAATTCCTCTACAAATGCAAATTCCGATACAAATGCAAAATGCGTTGACGGCATAACAATTGATTCAATGGGTAATATTATAATATACGACCCTGAATACAATGCAACCAAAAATCCTGTATACTATCAGTCCCCTAATATAGTCATTCCAAATCCTCATAATAACGATAGTAAACAGACCCCCATAGTAGCTACTGTTCCATTAGTGCCAAATGGTTCCAGTAGCAGCCCGGCCTATCAAAGTTAAAAATAAATCGACATTTGACATCTAAAAAAGATATAAAGATAATACAATTTATTAAGTATCCATGGTATTATATACTATATTTACTACGTTATTAGGTTCTCTATTTACGCTGTTAAGAACTAGCGCACTATTAATCCTTTTAAATGATTATTTCAAAAGAACATATCCAGAAAAATACGAAACTCTACTCATCGAAATTCCATTGCAACTCATTTATGTCTATAGCAAATGTCAAATTATGAGCGGTAAAGTTCAACGTAAAGTGAATGAATTTATAGAGGCAAATCCTCCTATTAAAAAGTTAATGAGCGATTTGTATAAGTGTAGTGGTAGAGATTTAGAAATAGAACACATTGTAAACGGTGATGTTTCAGGAAAATACAAAAGAACCCAATCATTGCCAGATACACGAGACAAAGCAAATGAGTTGCTCATTTTTTCAGATTTAAGTACCAATGAAAAATGTGTTAATAAAAAAATTCTTCAACCAGACATCGATTTCACTTATAAAATTTCTAGTGTGCAATTTATATTATGTGAAGTAAGATTCAACGTGAAAACAGAAACAAAATGTATAGTAGTGCTTTTAAAAAGCGAAACATATAATTATTATATTGTCAACAATATCATTGATAAAAAATTTCTAAAATATTATTTGAAAAATTATGCGTCTGATTCGGTGACATCTGAAGAAATAAATGAAATAAATACATTTCATGTAAGGATTATTGATAATAATGTGAATATAGAAACATTCGATATCAAGGGTGAAAATTGTCTTATTGTAAAAGAAAACGAATATATTATTGTATCTGAATAATGCAAATATCAAATAGACTATGCAAAGTATAATATAATTCTAAAAACAATTTAAAAAAAAATGATTAATAAATATATTAAGAATGTTATCCCAGCATACAACAATGGAACCAGTAACTTCTAGCACGGATTCATTTCATAAATTGTCCAGTAATTGGACTCTTTGGGCGCATTTGCCTCATAATACAGATTGGAGTATAACAAGTTATATTCCAATCTCTACATTTACTACGATTGAAGAAACATTAGCAGTGACTGAAACACTACCTGCTATACTTGTGGAAAATTGTATGTTATTTATGATGAAAGAAGGTGTAAAACCTACATGGGAAGACCCAAAAAATAGAAACGGTGGCTGCTTTTCTTACAAAGTTTCAAATAAAAACGTTTATAAAGTTTGGAAGGACCTTACCTATGTAGTAGCCGGCGCATCTATTAGTAGTAATATGGGTTTCGTTAATTGTGTGACTGGGATAACAATTTCACCTAAAAAAAATTTCTGTATTATAAAAATTTGGATGACTGATTGTAATAATCAAAATCCGGCGATTGTAACAGGCGATGTTAAAGGGTTAGCGTCGCAAGGATGTTTATTTAAGAAACACACTCCAGAGTACTAAATCCAATCCACCTTTAGTCCACCTTTAGAAAAGGTGGAGCCAAACCTTCGGTAAAAGTTGGAGCCAAAAATTTTGTTATACTTTTTCTAAAAGTATATGTGGAGCCAAAAATTTTGTTATACTTTTTCTAAAAGTATATGTGGAGCCAAACCTTCGGTAAAAGAGAGGATACAAAAATTAAAATAATCTTTTTTTCGGACTATTTTAATTTGGGAATAAAGTGTTTTAATTTGGGACTGGAAATGGTCTTTGATTTTTTTCTACCACTAAAGGTTCTGGTATAAATACTGGACCTTTTTCATAAATATTTGTCGACTCTAATTTGGTTATTTCAGGAACAAAACATGGTGCAGGGTTTACTAAATTTGTCGAGTTAATACCAAATAAAAAAGATTCTGTATCCGCTGCATTATACGATAACTTATTGCCTGGCATTTGTGCAGGAAGTAATCCATTGCCTGGTAACCGAGTATTGTATGCGGCGCCGTATTGCGAATTTGGATACAATGTATAATTTTCAAATTGCTTATACTCTCTTTGTTCTAAATTATAGTTTCCGGGAGTATTTCTATTTCTGGTAGAAGCCATATAATATATACGTTTATAAAAATATACTTTTTAAAAAGTATAGCAAAATATACTAGAAAATGGCATCCTTTAATTTTTGTATATTATGCTCACTAATTTTACCAGATTCTAAATATTCGCTAATACAATTGTGAGTTAAATACATATAATCATATGCAAATAAAATCATCAGACCTAATTCCGCATCGGTGCTCATAAAGTGTCCTACTATTTTTAATGCACATTCGGTGAGTTCTCTCGACGTTCGAACCTGGTCATATAATTCCTTAATGGTTCTGGTCATTTCTTTCTCATTATAATCTTCCATGCCTAAAATATCCAGTACTTCTTGGCGATAAATGGCATCGCGGACGAAATATCTCTCTTCGTCGGTGATTTTATCTGTTTCCAAAAATACTTCGTCGGTATGATAAGTGCAAACGACTTTCGTATTATACATAATTCTTATAGTTATTATGTATAATTATCTTTATATTTTATCCATTAAATTTGTTATAATTTTGCGCAACTTTTCCCAAAAGTTGCTTTTTGCTTTTGCGCCACTTTTTCTAAAAGTGGCTTTCTAAAAGTGTTTTTTGCTTTTGCGCCACTTTTTCTAAAAGTGGCTAGGCATACTGGTATGTAGAGTGTTTGTTGGAATAATCAGCGTCACGAGTTAATTCACGAGATGGGACACCTCCGCGAATCCATCCATCCGATGCTACATTCTCGATTTGGTTGGCTGGGTTGTTGATTCTCTCTTGAACCGCTGGTAAAAGTGGTGTTTGGTGATACTTGATGTAACTCTTTTCGCTCAAGTTACTCACACTGCGTTTGTTTACGATTTGCTCGCCTTGTTGGATTTGGGCTTCCATGACCGGATTTACTGAACCTCTTCCTAAATATGGAACAGTTGCGAATGGACGTTGGAATAAATCAATGTGACTTCTTGGGTGGGTTTGGATGGAGCCAATCAATAACTTTGAATTGTCGTCAATATTGCAGCCACCAGCGCCTGAATTGTAACCACCGTTATACATGATACCTGGTTGAGTAGTAGCTAGTTCCTTTACGTTTTTCATTGAACAGTCAGACGCAAAATAATTTTGTGTCATATAATTACATGATGCTACATTTTGGATATCGGTTTGAGAGACGTTACATGAGTCTAAACCGATTCTAGATAAATTTTGAAAGGTATAACCAGAAACATTTGCCATTTATATATAATATACATTATTTTTTGCACATTATACATTTTATAATAATTTTATGCCTTCTAGTTTTGATTTAGATTTTTATTTTTATAACATCTATTGAATTTGCTTAAGTTCTTTTCTTTGACAAAAAAGTTATCTGTAAGTAAATATTTTCAATAATCAAATGCTCCATATCCTTTTGCTATTTCAATAATAATACCTTGTTCAGCCAAATTAAATCCACTTGTAATGCTGTGTTCATCCCACATCCCTCTTCCGAATTTATTTATTACACGATATTCATTTTCTTCCGTGTCAAATATAGGTTTAACTTTATGTTCAATTAAATCTTCTAGTGTATAGTTTCTTGTTAGAGTTTCGTCATCGTTTTTTGCCTGTGAAATATAAACCAATATATTTTTTAGCCATTTTCTATATCTTTTCTGTTTTTTCCCATTATCTAAATCGTTTATAAAATCCTGATATTTATTATATGTTTCTAAACGCTTATATTGACTTTCGCATAGCATAATATATTCATCATTTACATTTGTTAACAATTCTGTTGTCATGTTATTTATATAAATAGTATTATATTTATATTAATTCATTTTTATATGTTTTTGTGTTTCAATATGTCTTTGATATAATATTTCTCCAAAGCATCCAAAGTCACATTTTTCACAATAGTACGGAAATTCCTTGATTCTCTCTTCTTTTGTAGCGTGTTTGTTTAAATAATGTAGTTTATAATTTGTTGTTTTACTTGGTTTATAATCACAAAATTTACATTTTTCTTCTAAAATTTTATCACTTCTCTCTTTTCTTTTTTCTCCTGTATGTTTTTTACATTCTAAATGTTCATTCCATTCTGACAAATAGTTACATTTGTATTGGCATTTTTCACAATTATATTTTTTATCCATTTTATTAAATATATTATATTATTTTTAAATAGTTTAGAGAAATATTTTCTTTATAAACTATATAAAATGAAAGAGAGGCAGAAATACGATTTCGCACGACTTGAGCAATATTGTAAGGAAAACAATGTGGTCTTGTTAGAAGATTATAGTAATCGTTTTTTGACAAGAAGTAGTATAATAAATGCTAAATGTGCATATAAAAATTGTGATAATAGTTTTGAAAAAAATTTATATAACATTATTAACATAGGTGCTTATTGTATTAATTGTGTAAAAAATATTGCAACTGACAAAATAGAAAAACCTATGTATATTATTAAATATGGCTTTGAGAATTTACAAAATTATTGTAACAAAAACAAAATAACTTTGTTAGAAGATTATAGTTCAATCCAATTAAAACAGAAAACTCGTATTTGCGGTACTTGCGTAACAAGTAATTGTCCAAATTCTTTCAATAAATCATTCGAAAATTTATTTAAAAGAAATGGATATTGTAATTCATGTACCAAAAATAATAAGATAAAAAATCAGAAACAAACGTTTTTAAAAAATTATGGCGTAGAAAATCCTAATAAAATTAAATATATAAGGGAAAAAATAAAAACTACTAATTTAGAAAAATATGGAACTGAATATTCATTTCATTCAGAAATAATAAAAAATAAAATAAAACAATCTTGTTTAGAAAAATATGGAGTAGAAAACCCTTTACAAAATAAAGAGATTATGAAAAAGTTTAAAAATACTTGTTTAGAAAAATATGGCACAGAATGTGCAAGTAAAAACAAAATAATTAGAGAAAAAATTAAACTCACCATATTAGAAAAATATGGTGTTGAATATGCATCTCAAAATAAAAATATTAGAGAAAAAATTAAAAATACAAATTTAAAAAATTGGGGGGTTGAAAATCCTTCTCAAAATGCAGAAATATCAGAAAAGGCTTTTAACAATTCATATAAAAGTAAGTCATATATATTTCCATCTGGTAAAATAATAAGATGCCAAGGTTACGAACCCTTTGCTTTTCGAGACTTAATTAATTCATCAATTAATGAAACTGATATCTTAAATAAACGGACTGATGTGCCTGAAATATGGTTTGCAGATGAGAACAATAAAAAACATAGATATTATGT
>Ga0187845_1001129_pt1 | contig 15454 bp, 9 predicted proteins | sample SpaLakP09_SKY_68_FD_134515 | JGI IMG/M metagenome (GOLD analysis project Ga0187845, IMG submission 134515) | Oligotrophic lake water microbial communities from Sparkling Lake, Wisconsin, USA - SP09_SKY_68 | ecosystem: Environmental > Aquatic > Freshwater > Lake | place: USA: Sparkling Lake... | reverse complement strand
GAATTCGACGAAGCGGCGCGCAACGCCGGTCCGCTGCGTGAAGAGCGTACCGAAGTCGGTTCGCGTCTGGGCGAACTGCAAACGCTGATCAAGAACGCTGTGGTGACCCGTACCCGTGCCGACACCACGTGGCAGAACGCCCGCTTTGCGTTGTCGGAAGCGGAAGCTGGCCTGCGTCTGAACAACCGCCGCCAGTTGGAACAGCGTAGCGATCACGCGCGTGCGCTGCTGGCGCTGCGCAAGAGCTGGCGCCACCTGCCGAAAGGCTGGAAGCGTCAGGCCCGTCGTCTGGCGCTGGCCGACGAGCATCAGAACACCCATCAGGTGCACCTGCGTATCCACAGTCTGGAAACCAGTCTGGCGCGCAGCGACTGGGAGCTCGATGCCACGGTGATCGACCAGTACCAGCGCCTTAACGACCAGCTGCATGGCCGTCAGGCCGAAACGGAAGAGCGCCGCTACCAGAACAATCGCGCCATCGAAGCCACCGGCAACGCCCGTGGCGCTTACATGGAGCGGCTGCGCTACACCATCAAGACCTATGCCAAGAACATCAAGGAGCTGGGCGAGCTGGCCGGCATCGAGGTGCATGCCGATCCGGTGCGGCTGGAGAACGACGATATGTTGCTGGCGCAGGCCGGTCTGCATGTGCGCTTCAAGTTCGACGGCAAGGGCATCATCGGCATGAACGACGGCGAGGCATCGGGCGGCCAGCAGGTGATGAAATCGCTGGTGTTGCTGATTGGTCTGCTGAAGTCGGAAGATGGCTCGGGCGGTTTCGTGTTCATCGACGAACCGTTTGCCCACCTGGATATCCGCAACATCCAGCTGGTGGGCGAGTTCCTCAAGAACACCGATGCCCAGTATCTGATGACCACGCCGCTGACGCACAACACCGACGTGTACGATCCTTCCGAACTGACGCTGATCACCAGCAAAAAGAAGAAGGATACCGAGTGGGCCCAGCCTATCTTCGTACTGCAGCGCCGCACCGCCGAGGCGACACAGGCCGCCTGATCGCCAGCGCACGCTGCAAAAACAAACGCCCGGAGCAGCAATGCATCCGGGCGTTGTGTTTTCTACGGCGGCTTTATTTGATGTCGAAGATGTCGATGGGGCGCGGCACCGGCCTGGTGCTGCGGCGCCAGCGGATCAGCCGCACCGAGAAATACAGGTAGAAGCCGCCCAGCAGGCCAAACAGCACGGCCGTTACCGGCTGGCCGAGGAAATCGGGGTCCAGCGGCAGCTGGTTGTGCATGTGCAGATAGGCTTCGAACAGGCGGTAAATCAGGCGGCTGATGAACAGCATCAGTATCAGCAGGCTGATACGGCGGTTAGGCGTATAGAAAAAGCCTTCGGCAGTGTTTTCCAGCCGCGTGGTGCGCACGTTGTGGCGGCCCAGCATGGCACCGATGGCGGCACCGGCCAGGAGCGCGCCCAGCGCCTCCCATTTGCCGAGCAGGGTGGCGGCGATCACACCCAGGCTGCCGGCGCTGATTACGGCGGTGCTGTAATGGCGCCACGGCTCCGAGCGGGTGCGCCCGAGCAGCGTCTTCAGACGCGAATAGATGCGCCACACGGCCAGAGGCACCAGTAGCAGCAGGGTGAGGGTGGTCATTTCTATATTCATTTCAACAGCATCTTGAAGTCAGTCGAGAAGCGCGATTGTACGCCAGTCTGCGCTGCCCCTGCCTTGACAATCCATATCGGCGTCAGCAAACTGGGCTCAGCTAGCTCTACAGGCGCAGTCTTGCGGCCTTGTAGCAGTGACAAGGAACCCCATGAATCAAGCATTACCCAAGCTGCCGCTGACGGCAGACCTGCTGGCGCCGGCCCCGCAGTTGCAAGTGCCCGCCGATGGCTACGGCCTGCCGCCGCTGGCATTGCAGCAGATAGTCGACGCGCCGCGCGCACCGTCCATGAGCCTGAGCCCGCAGCGCGACCTGCTGGCGGTGGTGCAGACACCCGCGTTGCCCGGCATCGCCGAAGTGGCGCAGCCGGAACTGAAACTGGCCGGCCTGCGCATCAATCCCCGCATCTATGCGCAGTCGCGCTTCTCGTTCGGCACCGATTTGTCGCTGCTGGAAGTGGCGACGCAGAAGCCGCGCCGCGTGCGCGGCCTGCCGCGCAATCTGCGGCTGGCCGATATGAGCTGGTCGCCCGACCAGCGCTATCTGGCGTTTTCCCATGTGGCGTTCAAAGGCGACAAGGGCGCGGTGGAACTCTGGCTGCTCGATATTGCGGCAGGCAAGGCGGCGCGGCTGTCGGCCCAGCCCCTGTCGGCGGTGCTGACGCGCGGCTTTAGCTGGCTGCCCGATAGCAGCGGCTTGCTGGTGCACTGGCGGCCCGCCGGTAGTGGCAAAGCGCCAGTGTCGGATGGGATACCGCGTGGTCCGGTGATGCAGGATAGCGATGCTGCTGCCGGTCTGCGCCAGCTGCGCACCTATCAGGATTTGCTCAAGAACGAGCACGATGCGCGCCTGTTCGAGCATTACATCACGGTGCAACTGGTGCGGCTGGACCTGCACGGCAAGGCGCAGCCTATTGGCGCGCCTGCAGCCTATGCACGCACGGCGATTTCGCCGGACGGCCAGCACATTCTTAGCCAGTGCGTGACGCGGCCATACTCGTATCTGGTGCCGGCTTCGAATTTCGGCGAGCGCATCGAAGTATTGAATCTGGCCGGTGAAGTGCAGCATATGGTGGCCGATCTGCCGCTGGAGGAAGGCCTGCCGCCGGGGAACGACGCTGTTCCGGCCGGTGTGCGCAATGTAGGCTGGCGTGCGGACGCTGCCGCCACGCTGGTGTGGGTGGAAGCGCAGGACGGCGGCGACCCCGCCCGCGCCGTGGCCGATGGCGTACGCGATGTGCTGTATCAGCATGCTGCACCCTTCGCCGCGCCGCCACAGGTGCTGGCGCGGCTGGCCATGCGCTATGCCGGTGTGGCATGGGGGCGCGGCGATCTGGCGCTGGTCAACGAGCGCTGGCACAAGACGCGCGACTTCCGCCAGTGGCGCTTGCAGCCCGACCATCCGGCTGTGGCGCCCCAACCGGTGTATGCGGGTTCCTATGAAGACCGCTACAACAGCCCCGGTGCGCCCGTGCTGCGTGCCGATGCCAACGGTTTCGCGCGGCTGCTGATAGGTGCAGACAACAGCATCCTGCTCGATGGAGCCGGTGCTACGCCGGAAGGCGACCGGCCTTTCCTCGACCGGCTGTATCTCGATGCGTTGCGCAAGGAACGGCTGTTCCAGAGTGCGGCGCCGTACTTCGAAAATGTGGCGGCAGTGCTGAATCAGGATGGCACGCTGCTGCTGACTACGCGCGAAACGCCGACCGAGCGGCCCAACTACTACCTGCGCGATCTGCGCCAGCCCGAAGGCCAGCAGCTGCTGGCGATTACCCATTACCCCCATCCGACACCGCAGCTGCGCGCAGTGCAAAAGGAGCAGATCCGCTACCAGCGCGCCGATGGCGTGGAACTGACAGCCACGCTGATGCTGCCGCCTGCCTATGATGCCCAGCGCGACGGCCCGCTGCCGCTGTTGATGTGGGCCTATCCGCAGGAATTCAAATCTTCCGGCGCGGCCAGCCAGACCACCGGCTCGCCGTATCGCTTTAACGCCGTCAGCTACTGGGGACCGGCAGCGTTTCTGGCCATGGGCTATGCGGTGCTGGATAACCCGTCGTTCCCGATTATCGGCCATGGTGAAGAAGAACCGAACGACAGCTATCTGCCGCAGCTGGTGGCCGATGCCGAAGCGGCCGTAGAGGAAGTAGTACGGCGCGGAGTGGCCGAGCGCCACCGGATCGCGATCGGCGGCCATTCATATGGCGCGTTCATGACAGCCAATCTGCTGGCGCACACGCGGCTGTTCCGGGCTGGCATAGCCCGCAGCGGCGCCTACAACCGCACGCTGACGCCGTTCGGTTTCCAGTCCGAGGAGCGGCCCTACTGGAAGGCGCCGCAGGTGTATCAGGCCATGTCGCCGTTTAATTATGCCGACCGCATCAAGGATGCGTTGTTGCTGATCCACGGCGCCGAAGATGCCAACTCGGGGACTTTCCCGGTGCAGAGCTAGCGCATGTTCCAGGCCATCAAAGGGCTGGGCGGCACAGCGCGGCTGGTGATGCTGCCCAACGAGGCGCACGCCTACCGGGCGCGCGAATCGATCCTGCACATGCTGTATGAAACCAATCTGTGGCTGGACAAACACGTCAGACACGCGCAACCCTGAGGGCCGGCAGGCGTACAATGAAGGCTACCCTGATGCAAGGAGAGTGTTCATGCTGACGCCTGCTGCAATGTCCAAGCCCCATCCCTATCCACATCCGGCCGCGTTGTACCTGCACCGCGCGCCCGACCCCGTGCCGGCCGATGATCCGGCACCGCCCGCCGTGCCCCACCCTGTACCGCAGGATGATCCGGTGCCAGACCACCACCCGAGCTAGATCGACAGGCTAGCCCGACACCTCGGATTAGTCGAATGCCCAGTTGTACAGCACGTCCAGCGCATTGTTGGTGCCGGTCTGGAATTGCAGGGTAATGCGCGGGTTCAGTTTGTATTTGAGTTTGACCAGACTGGTGGCCGTGCCTGCACCCTGCTCGAAGCTCAGGTAGGCCCGCGCCGACAGCCGCTTGCCGACCGTGACCACGGTGGACTGCAATCCGGTAGCTGCACCGGCTGCCGTGCCGGCTGCCTGCTTCACGCCCAGTTCATCCACGCCCAGCGCATTGGCCAGCCGCCCTTGTCCGCCGCCGAACAGGGCACCCGCCGCAGTGCTGAGCAGGGCCATATCGTTGCCGCCCGAGCTGTCGATGCCGTGGCCGAGCACCAGCCACGCCAGCTTGTCGCTATCCGATACATTGGGTGTGGACACCAGCTTGGCCACTGGCGCCAGCGCCGTACCGCGCACTTCCACCCCGGCCTCCACATTGGTATCGCTCACTGCCTCGCCTTCCGGTCCGTGGCGCACTGCCAGTATGTTCAGGCCCGGATTGTCATAGGAGCCGCTGAAGTTGATAACGCCCCGTTCGATGCTGAGCTGCTTGCCATAGGCGGCATACGTGCCGTTGACGACGCGGATGCTGCCCTGCACGCGCGGTGCGCGCCGCTCGCTGACCCGGATGCGCAGCGTACCGGCCAGCTGGGCATTCAGGCCCTTGCCTTTCAGGCTGAAGGAGTCGCCCAGGTCTGCTTCCAGATCAATATTGAGCGGCATGCCTTGCGCCGCCTTGCCCGCTGCCGTACCTCGGCCAAGGATGATGACGTCGTCGCTCAGGGTAGGGGTGTTTTCGTCGGCCAGTTCGATGATGGCCCGTTCGGCGCGGTATTTGCCATTGAGCTGGAACTGCCTGGCATCGCGCGTCAGGCTGCTGCTGCCGCTTACCACCAGGATGCGGTCGGGGCGGGCCAGCACTTCCAGTTTGTCGGCCACCAGTTTGAGATTCATGCTGGCCTGATTGTCGGCGTAGCGCATCCAGCCATCGGCACTGGCGCGGCCTTCCGCACCGTCGAAGCTGAGGTTCTGCAAGGTGAGCTGGTCGCCGCTGATGCGGGCCTGCAGCAGGCCGTTACGCAGCTTGATGCCCTGTTCCGGCAAAGTGAGCAGCAGCTTTTCACCATTCAGGTCGCCGTTCAGCTGGGGCGCGGCAAAGCTGCCGCTACCGGCCACATTGAGCTTGAGCACACCGTCGATTTCCATGCCCGGCTGGCCCGCCAGTGGCGCCAGCCATGCGATCGAGCCCATATTGGCGCTGCCGCTCAGCGTGAACGGGCTGTGCTGGTTCAGGTGGCCGTCCACCAGCCGTGTGCTGGCATCGAAGCGGGCCTGCCCGGCGCGGCTGCCGTCGAGATTGAGCTGCAGGCGCAGATTGCCGTCGGCAAGGTCGGCGCGGACATCCAGCAGGCGCAGGCCCAGCGCCTGCGGCAGGTCGGCGCCGGTGATGGTGATATCGCCCGATTCGCGGTACACGCGCAGCATGCCATCGAGCGCCGGTGCGGCGCCATTGCTGGCCGCCTGCAGGTTGAACGACCACTCGGCGCCGATATTCAGGGTGCTGCGCACGAAGTCATGCCATGCCGGTGACAGCTGGGCCAGATAGTTGACGGGGATGGCTTGCGCCTGCCCCTTGCTGCGCCAGCTGGCACCGTTCTTTTCCAGCTGGTCGAGGCGGATACTGCCTTCCGGCAGTTGCAGGCTGGCGCTGCCCACGCTGATCTGTTGCGGGTGCAGCAGGCCGGCCACGCCGCTGTCGCGTGCTGCCGTGACTTTGAAACTGGCGGGAGCGGCCAGCGTGAAGGCGAAGCGGCCACGGTTCTGCAAGCTGCTCAGGGTGCCGTTCCAGCTGTCGCTGGCCCAGCTACCGGCCAGCCGCATGCTGGCATCGAAGTCGCCATTGCTGGCGCTCAGTTGCAGCGTGTGGGCGCTGCGGTTGCCGCTGGTCTGCAGGCGCAAGCGGTTCAGGTTCAGGGCGGGCGAGCTAAAACGGCTGATGTCGATATCGGCCACCATCGGCACATCGCTGCTGCTTTCCGTGCTGCCCAGCGTGGCGCTGCCACGGATGCTGGCGATCTGGCGTGCGCCGGGCAGGTGCAAGTTGCTGCCATCGAGCGTGAAGCTGAGGGCGGGTTTGGCGGCCGTGCCGGCCAGTACTCCGGCGGCCTGCAGTGTGCCGCCGAACTGTGGCCCGAGCGGCCCCAGTTGCGGTGCTGCCAGCTTCCATTCCAGCTTGTCGCCGCTTTTACCGAAGCTGCCTTTGGCGCTCAGCGCCATGCTGGCCAGATGCAGATCGATATCGGCATTGCTGATGCGCTGGCCATCGGCCTGCAGCGTGGCTCTGCCGCTGAGGGGTGCCGTGCCGAGTGTGGACGGCTGGAGCGTGAGACTGAGAGCGGCGCGCCAGTCCTGCGCCAGTCTGGCGTCAGCACGGAAATCGGCCTGTATGTTGCCGCTCTGAGCGCTGCCGAAAGCGGCGGGGTCCAGCTTCTGTAGCGTGCCCTGTAGATTCAGTTCCGGACGTCTGGTGGTGCCAGTCAGCGCCAGTTCGCCGCTGGCGTGTATCCGGCTATCGGGATTTGCATGCTTGCTGGCGTTCAGCATCAGGCCGCGCATATCGAGTTCGAAGCTGCTGCGCGGAGCAGCCATGCTGCCGCTGATGGTGCCGCTGGCGCTGGCCGCGCCGCCGATCTGCGCGCTGACGGCGTTCAGTTGCGGCGCATCGACCAGCCAGCGTAGCTGTTCGCTCGCCGCGCCGAAGCTGCCTTTGATGCTGGCGCTGTTCTGCGCCAGTTGCAGGCGCAGGTCGACCTCGCTCAGGTGGCGCGCATCGGCCCGCAGTTTGCCGCCGCCCGTCAGCGGGTGGCCTTCCAGCTTGCTGGCCTGTAGATCGAGCGTGGCGCTGGCTTGCCATGCCGGCGCCAGTTTGCCCTCCACGCCCACCACGCCATTCAGATCGGCAGCCGGTAGCTGCGGGCCGAGGGCTGCCGGATCGAAATGCTGGCTGCGCAGGCTCAGGGCGAATTCACGCTGGTCCTGCAGGCTGGCCTGTCCGCTGATGGCCAGGCTGCCCTGACGGGCCTGCAGGCGCGCCTGCTGCAACTGCAGTTTGCTTGCCGTGAGCAGTGCCTGTAGCTCCAGCTGGAGCTCCTTCTGCGCCAATCGGACCGTGAGGGTTTGCTGTTTTGCTTTGCCGTGCAGGCTGATGTCGCCGGCCAGACTGGTGGCGTGCAGGCTGCTGTGTACTCGGCGCAGATCGAGTTTGTCGGTGTGCAGGGCAAACTGGGCGCTTTCCAGTCCGGCCGGATTTTTGTACAGCAGCTTGCCGCCGCCCGTGAAGCGGCCAGCGGCACCCAGGTCTATCACTACGTCGTCAAGACTGGCCGTGTTGAGATTATCCTTGATGCTGCCGCCTAGGCGTGCTGCCAGTGTTTGCAGAGGTAGTGCCTGCTGGTCGATGGGGCCTATTTTGCCGCGGTTGTGCAGCGTCGCGCTGCCCGCGAGTTGCTGCTGTGCGCTCAGGCTGGCCTGCACGTCCAGATCGAGCAGGGCGGCAGGCAGGCCAGTTTGCAGGGCCGCCGGATCGATATTGCGCGCCTGCAGGCTGAGGCTGCGCACGGGCAGCGGATCGAACGGTGCGACGGTAGCGCTGGCGCTGGCCGTGGCGCTTTGCAGGCTGGCCTGCACTGTCAGCTTGAGTGCCGCCAGCGTGCCGCCCGCATTGAGCTGCGCGCGCGCACCGCTGGCATGGACTAGCGTGGCTTTACCCTGCAGAGCAAAGGGTGCGTTGGCATCCAGTTGCAGTTCGGCGCCGATGTCGCCATAGTCGGTGCCGGCGCTGGCCTGACGCAGCTGCCAGTGCTGCTGGTCGGCGTCCAGTTGCAGACGCAACTTGCGGATGACATCTTGGCTGGAGGATTTGCTGCTGCTCAGGGTGAGCAGATCAATGCGGGCGTCGGCCAGATGCAGCACAAACGGCAGCGACAGGCTGGCGGGCAGGGTAGGCGGCGTCGATTCTTTCAGGCTCTGCACGGTCAGTGCCGCGACGCGCAGTTCGCTGACCGACAGTCCTGCCGAGAAGTACTGTAGCGGCGACCAGTTGATGTCGATCTGTTCGGCCGTGATGATGCTGTCTTCGCTGCGGTAGACCAGATGGCCGATGTGCATGCGGTGGTAGAGCGAGCCGCTGACATCGCTGACGGTGATCTGGCCGCCGCTGGCACTGGCGATACGCTGCACCAGTTGCTGCAATGTGGATTCGCGCCCCAGCAGCCAGAATGCTGCGGCCAGCATGGCCAGTAACAGCAGGCTGCCAAGCAGCAGGCGGCGTGGCCAGCGCCGTGCCGGTGCAGCGGGTGCGGCAGGCGGTTTGCCTTCGGCAGGTGGCGTAGTGGTATCGCTCATCAGAAGGTGAAGCCCAGCGAAAAGTGCAGGCGGTATTTGTGCACGGCGTGGCCATAAGCCATGTCGACGTTGATCGGGCCGACCGGGCTTTTCCAGCGTGCGCCCAGGCCGTAGCCGGATTTGGGGCGCAGGGTGCTGAAGGTGTCGCTGGCATTGCCCGCGTCGTAGAACACTGCGGCGCCCCAGCTAGGGCGGAACCAATGCTGGTATTCGGCGCTGGCGGTGGTCAGATAGCGGCCGCCAGTAATCGCATCGCCCACGCGCACCCCCAGTTCCTGGAATGCATAGCCGCGTACCGACTGGTCGCCGCCGGCACGGAACAGATATACGGCCGGTACGCCGTTCTTGCTGCGCGATGCCAATGCGCCCGCTTCGGCGCGCAGGATGATGTTGTCGCTGCTGCCCAGCGGAGCGTACAGCACGCTGCGCGCGTAGCCGCGCACGAAGGCTTCATCCGTCAGCAAGGGCAGCAGGGCCCCGCCCAGCTGGGCGCTGAGGGCATAGCCCTTGGTGGGGAACAGCAGGTTGTCGAGCTTGCGCCATGTGACGCCATAGGTGAGCGGCAGGCTTTTGCTGGTACTGGATGGGATACCGTCCAGCGTCTTGGTCTCGGTCAGCAGCTCGACCGACAGATTGCGTTCCAGTAGCGGCGTGCCCCAGCTCCGTTTGGCCGCCACGCTGGCCACGCTGGTGACCTCGCCGGAAATGTCGCTGCGCTCGAAGGCGGCGCCTAGGCTGTCGTTATAGCCTTCCGGCGTGGTGGGGAAATACAGTGTGCTGTGGGCCGACTGCTTTTTGGTTTCCAGCGTCATCGCGCTTTTCATGCGTAGGCCGAACACTGACAGATCGTCGTAGGTGAGCGAAGCGCGGTTACCCGTATTGGTACTGAAACCCAGACCGGCGCTGACGTTGCGCTGCTTGTTTTCTACCACGCGCACCAGCAGCGGTAGCGGCGCCATGCTGCCATCGCGGCTGGCTGGTGCTTCGGCGGCAGCCAGCTGTTCGCTGAGGATGGCGCTGCTGTCGGCGCTCACTTCCACGCTGCTGAAGTAGCCGCTGTCCTGCAGGCGGGTTTGATAGGCCTGCAGCGCTGCCTCGTTGTAGTAGTCGCCGGGCTGGATCTGGTTCAGATTGGCCACCACGGAGAGCGGGTAGCGCTTCAGCCCCTCCACCCGCAGTTCGCCGAAGCGCAGTTCTGGCCCGCTGTCGAGCAGCACGTGCAGCAAGGCCACATGCTGGTCCGGATCGACGGTGGCACTGCTCTCGGCGATCTGGGCACGCGGATAGCGGCTCTGCACCACCTGCCGCAGCAGGCCGCGCTTGGCCTGCTCCCAGTCGTTCTGGCGGAAGATGGCGCCCTGTTTGAGCGCCCAGCTGGCCTTCAGCGCGGCGGGATCGAACTGAAGTGCCGGCGCCAGTCCCGGCGCATTGTTAAAGCCCTGCAGTTCCAGTTCCACCTCGCCTACCCGTACCGGCTCGCCGGGGCTGACCCGGATCTGCACCGTGGGGCGCTCGCCGTCGCGCTCCAGCGTGGCGCTGACTTCGGGCGAGTAATAGCCTTCGGTTGCCACCAGTGTGCGGATCTGTTCGGGCGCTACCCGCACCAGCCGCTGCAGCTGCTCCAGATCCATGCGCGGGCTGTCGCGGAAACGGCGCAAATCGAGGTTCTGTTCCAGCAGGGTGTCCAGTGGCGCCGGTGCGCTGATGCGCAGCGCATAATCAAGCTGCGCCTGTGCCGGGGCGGCGGCGAGAGCCAGCAGGGCGGCGCTGGCGCGCCAGCAAGGCAGGGGGGGCGTTACACTGGATACAAGATTCGCCACTACTTTTGCCACAACTTGTGCCAAAATTCGTGATCCTGCTGATAATTTTGCGGGCAATGCCGGTAGCATGAGATTCCATTAGGGGTAAAGCATGTTGCCATGTTACCGGATTGCCCCAATTGATGGCGTACTAATAACGTTGCATATCTTTGCAAGAACCTGAAAGAACACTGTAATGCTGCCTACCGATTCCGCCCTGGTCCTGTTTAGTGGGGGCCAGGATTCCACTACCTGCCTGGCCTGGGCGCTGCAACACTACGCCCGGGTGGAAACCATAGGTTTCGACTATGGCCAGCGCCATGCCATCGAGCTGACCGTGCGGCCGGCGGTGCGCGAGCAGCTGCGTGCCTTTTCGCCCGAGTGGGCGGCGCGGCTGGGCGAAGATCACATGATCGATCTGTCGCTGCTGAAAAATATCGCGCAGACCGCCATGACGCACGATATCGCCATCGAGACCCAGGCCAATGGCCTGCCGAATACCTTTGTACCGGGCCGCAATCTGCTGTTCATGACGGTGGCGGCCACGGTGGCCTACCGGCGCGGGCTGACGGTGCTGGTGGGCGGCATGTGCGAGACGGATTTCTCCGGCTATCCGGACTGCCGCGACGACACCATGAAAGCGCTGCAGGTAGCGCTCAATCTGGGCATGGATAGCCGCTTCAAGCTGGAGACTCCGCTGATGTGGCGCGACAAGGCGCAGACCTGGGAACTGGCGCAGCAGCTCGGCGGCAATGCGCTGGTGGATCTGATTCGCAGCGGCACCCACACCTGCTATCTGGGCGAACGCGGCGAGCTGCATGACTGGGGTTATGGCTGCGGCAAGTGCCCGGCCTGCGAGTTGCGCGCACGCGGCTACCAGCAGTTTGCTGCCAGCGGTGCCTAGATGAAGCCGCGGCCGGGCCAGCGTTGGCAGGAGGTGCTATCACCGCACATTCTGGCTTCGCTGGTGCTGGCCATCTGCTTAGGCGCTACTGCCATACTCTGGCGCGGGGCGCACTCCGATGCCGAGCGCGATGCCCGCAGCGAATTCGAGACGCGGGTGCGCGAACTGGTCGGCAATCTAGATCAGCGCATGCAGACCTACGCGCAGGTGCTGCATGGCGTGCAGGGGCTGTTCGCCAGCTCGGAACTGGTCAGGCGCGAGGAATTTCATACCTATTTCGAGGCCCAGCATCTGCAGCAGAATTTTTCCGGCATACAGGGGGTAGGCTATATCGCCTTGCTGGCGCCGCAACAGATCGACGCCCATGCCGAACAGCTGCGCCGTAGCGGCGTGGTTGGCTACCGCGTACATCCGGCCGGCCAGCGCGAGTGGTATGCACCGATTACCTATCTGGAGCCGGGCACGCTGGCGAATGCCCGTGCCATAGGCTACGATGCCGCTTCTGAACCGCTGCGCCGTGCCGTGCTGGAACAGGCACGCGATACCGGTCTGCCTGCCTTGTCGGCGCGTATCCGTCTGGTGCAGGAGTTGGAGCAAGAGGCGCCCGTGCAGGCCGGCTTTCTGATGGTGCTGCCGCTATACCGGCATGGTGCGCCTACTGCCACGCTGGCGCAGCGCCGCGCTGCTATAACGGGCTGGGTGTATGCGCCGTTTCGCATGGACGATCTGATGGCTGGTCTGGGCGGGCCGCGCGCCGGTGGGCTCGACGTGGAAATTTACGATGGCAGCAACGCCGCAGCGGCGAACCGCATGTATGACAGCCAGCCGGACCAATTGCTGCGTAGCCGCGTCAGCCAGCAGCAGTTCAACATCGGCGGCCGGGTCTGGACCCTGCGGATCAGCGCCACCGGCGGCAATGCTTCCGGCGAGCGCAAAGCCACGCTGCTGGCGCTGGCCGGGACGCTGTTCAGCGTGCTGGTGGCCGGACTGACCTTCCAGCTGGCGCTTAGTCGCGTTCGGGCGCGCGCCGCCCAGGCCTATGCCGAGACGCTGGCTGGCGATCTGCGTGAGCGTGAGCGGGCGTTGCTGGCGCTGGCCAGCGAGGAACAGCGCAGCCAGGCCACCATCCGCAGCATTCTCGATGCAACCATGGACGGCATACTGGTGGAGGACCCGCAAGGCGAAGTGCTGAATGTGAACCGGCGCTTGCGCGAGATGTGGCATCTGCCCGAGCATCTGGACTGGCAGAGCGACGGCGCGGCCCTGCGCAGCCATATGGCGCAGCAGCTGCGTCCGCCCGTGCAGGCCCAGTTGTTGGCAGCCCCGCCGGACCATACGCGCGGCTGGCCGGCGGAAGGGGAACTCTGTCTGCTGTATCTGCAGGATGGCCGGGTGCTGGAACAGCATACGCGCCAATTACAGCTGGGGGCGACGGCAGCGCGCCTGCATTCCTTCCACGATATTACCGAGCGTACCCGCGCCATCCAGCGCGAGCAGACCCGCCGTCAGGTGCTGGAGCTGCTGGCGACGGGGGCGCCGTTGCAGACCATACTGGAAGGGGTGGTACGCGGTGTCGAAGCCGGCAACGACGATATGCTGTGCAGCGTACTGCTGCGCGAGGGCGATAGCCAACATCTGCTGGTAGGCGCTGCGCCCAGCTTGCCGGTATTCTTCAACGCCGCAGTACATGGACAGGCGCTGAGCGCTATGTCCGGTCCCTGCAGCCAGGCGGTGCAGCTGGGGCGGCGCATCATCGTGGCCGATATCGCCAATACGCCGGAACTGGGCGAATACCGCCAGCAGGCCATGCGGGCCGGGCTGGGCTCGTGCTGGGCCGATCCCATCTTTGGCGCCAATGGCAATGTGCTGGGCGCGTTCGCCATCTATCACCGCTGCGCGCGGTTGCCGGGCATGGCACATATCACGCTGATCGAACAGGCAGCGCAGCTGGCCGGTATCGCCATCGAGCAGGCCCGCGCAGCGCAGGCCTTGCGGGTAGGCGAGGCGCGCTTCCGCAGCCTGTACGACCATGCGCCGGTGGCCCTGTGGGAGCAGGACTGGTCGGCCGTAAGGGTGGCGTTGAATGAGCTCGATCTGACCGGCATCGACGATCTGGCCGCTTACCTGCAGGCCAATCCCGCCCAGCTCGACTATCTGGCGGCACAGGTGCGCATTGTCGACGTCAATGCCGCCGGACTGGCACAGGTGGGCGCGCGGGCAGACCGGCAGGATCTGGCGCAACTGACGTTGGCACAGAACTTCGATGCCGCCGCCATGCCGAATTTTGCACTGGCGCTGGCAGCGCTGGTACGGGGCCAGCAGATCTTCAGCTGCGAAGGCAGCTTCCGTCGCCTCGACGGGGTGGCGCGCCGCAACGAATTGACCCTGCTGGTGATGCCGGGCCATGATCATAGTCTGGATTTCCTGATCGTTTCGACGCTCGATACCACTGAGCGCCGCCGCATGCACGATGAGCTGCATCTGCTGGCGACTACCGATGCGCTGACCGGGCTGCCGAACCGGCGCGAATTCATGGGCCGGCTGGAACAGGAGCACGGCCGGCTGCATCGCACACCCGAGCAGCCAGCCAGCGTGCTGCTGCTCGACGTCGATCATTTCAAGCGCATCAATGACGAATATGGCCACGCGGCCGGCGACCGTGTGCTGCAGCAGTTGGCGGAACGCATGAACGCTGCCAGGCGCAAGATCGATATGCTGGGCCGCATCGGCGGCGAGGAGTTTGCCATGCTGCTGCCTGCTACCGCCTTGCCGGCGGCGCAACTGATGGCGGAACGCTTGCGTGCGCAGGTCGCCGATACGCCCATGCAGCTGACGGAGCAAGTGTCGATCACGGTGACTGTGAGTATCGGGCTGGCCCGGCTCGATGCAGGCGAGCCGCAGGGCGCGCATGCGCTTAGCCGTGCAGATCAGGCACTGTACGGGGCCAAACGGGCCGGACGTAACCGGGTATTGCTGGCACAGGAGTGAGGCCGAGGGGGCAGAAGGCGGATCGGCCGGGAGTGCTAGTCCCGGCCGCTTCCGGTTGAAACGGGTGGAGCTGGCAGCGTGGGCTAGGCGCGCTGCGCAGCCGTTAGATCAGACTGCCTGGTTCAGTGTCAGATGCTGGCGGCGCTGCTGGCGTTTGCGAACGTAGTAGATGATGCCGACCACTACCAGCAGGGGCAGCAGCAGCGGCGAGACAGCCATGATGCAGATGAAGGCCAGCAGTGCCATGCCGCCTACCATCAGTACCCCCAGACCGGCGAACAGCACGCCGAGGAAGATCGCCACACCGACGCAGACCACGGCAGCGATGGCCATGCCGCCACTGGCAAACAGCACCCCGAGGATGGCGCCCAGCGGACCGTCGATCTGATCGCCATCGATATTTACGTTGATGCCATCACCAAACATTACCTGCCATGCAGAAATGGCCAGGAAGGTGAACAGCGTAGCGATGAACAGATATTTTGCGGTGCTTTTCATGATGGACCCCGATTCTGGTTAAATTCTTATTTGCCGTCTGGCATGGTTGAACTGTACGCGCGCCGTCCTTGCACAGCCAGCGACGTGCGACAAAGCGGCGATTTGACGGGATGGAATGCATGCAGGCCGTACCGAATGGCGGCGCCTTGTAATAGGCCGGTGCCGGCCTATACTGAAAGTTCGAGTTCTGTCAGGAGGGGCGTATCATGGTTGCTGTAGAGCGAGTGCGGGCGGCGTGGCGCCGGATGCGGCGCCTGTCCGGTGGCGGGCCGAAAAATCCTCCGTCGGCACCGCCAGCCATCCCGCCCATCATCATCAACCCCTACACTTACCAGATGCCGCAGCCGGCTATCGATCCCCG
>Ga0187845_1001128_pt1 | contig 15455 bp, 14 predicted proteins | sample SpaLakP09_SKY_68_FD_134515 | JGI IMG/M metagenome (GOLD analysis project Ga0187845, IMG submission 134515) | Oligotrophic lake water microbial communities from Sparkling Lake, Wisconsin, USA - SP09_SKY_68 | ecosystem: Environmental > Aquatic > Freshwater > Lake | place: USA: Sparkling Lake... | reverse complement strand
AGCCGTACGGCTGTGGGGTCGATGAACCACATCGCCTTCTCCGTGCCCGAGGACGAGCTGGAGGCCTGGCAGCAGAAACTGGTCGAGGCCGGGGTCGAGACCTTCCCCATGGTGGTCAATCACGACGACAGCGAGATGGGCATCGCCCGCAAGCCCCACCCGGGGGTATTTGTCCGCTCGGTCTATTTCACCGATCCCAACGGCATCATGATGGAGCTGGCGGCCTTCACGCGCCCGTTCACGGCAGACGATGTCCGTCACACGCCGGCCTCGACCCGCGCGACGGAGACGGTCTGAGATGCCGCGCCTGCGACAGGTGCCGCGTGCCGAGGTGACCGCTCCGGCGGTGCTGAAGCTCTATGACCAGCTGTTCGGCGATCGCGATCCGGTCGCCGAGCCGGGCACGGCCACCGGCACGCGCGGCGACTGGTGGACAGTGTTCGCCAACAGCCCGGACGTCCTGGTGCATGCCGCCCGGGGTTTTGCGCTCTACCGCGATCCGGCCCGCAAGCTTGATCCGGTCCTGCGCGAGCTGGCCCAGACCCGGGCGGGCTGGGCGCGGGGCAGCCAGTTCGTCTTCTCCCAGCACTGCAAGTCCCTCAGGGGGCTGGGGGTCAGCGAGGCCCGGATCGCGGCCGTGCCGGACTGGACCGTGTCGGACGCGTTTGACGGGCGCGAACGGGCCGTACTGGCCTATGCCGACGCCCTGGTCCTCGACGGCGGCCGGGTCTCAGACGGCGTCTTCGTGGCCCTGAAGGCTTTTCTGGACGACGAGCAGATCCTGGAACTTACCTACATCACCTGTCTCTATGAAATGCATGCGGTGATGAGCCGGGCGCTGCGCCTGGAGTTCGACGACCGGCCTGAACCGGTCATCGAGGTCGCTGCCCCCGAGAGTTTCGCGGCGCGTGATTTTATGGATACTGAACGGTAAATGCCGTGTTCTGACCATGATGCATCACGGTAAATGGCCGGTCAAATACTGTGACGGCCTTGTGAAGTTTTCGCGAAAACCAGCTCGTTTATACTCGAGTTAGCGTGCTATTAGTCTGGCAATGTTTCCGTTCCGATGAGTGGAGACCTTGTGATGTTGACCCTTCGGGATACGGTATGCTTCCTTGCGCCGGCACGGCAGCATGATCTGGGCAAGACGCTCTATGACCGGTTCCGGGAAGAGCCCGACACCCTGATCATCCCGGTTCTCGATGCGGCTGACCGTCCGATCGGACTCGTCGAGCGCAACACCTTCATCCTGCGCATGGCGGCCGAGTATGGCCGGGCGCTCTATGCCAACCGTCCTATCGGCGGCCTGATGGATGCCTCGCCCCTGGTGGTGGACGCTGAAACGCCCTTGGCCGAGTTCACGACCGACAGCCTGTCGTTCCGGGCGTCGGACCTGCTGCGCGGGTTCATCGTCACGGATGAGGGACGCTATCTGGGCGTCGGCACCGTGCTGGCCCTGCTGCAGGCCTCCAATGAGAGCAACCGTCGCGGTGTAGCGGCCCTGGCCGAGGCCAAGGCCGTGGCCGAACGGGCCGAGACCTTCATGACGGCGGTTGTCGAGGCCATGCCCTCTATGGTCTTCGTCAAGCGGGCCGACGATCATCGCTATGTGCTGCTGAACCGGGCCGGCGAACAGACCCTGGGCTACAGCCGCGAGGAAGTGATCGGCCGCACCGATGCGGATTTCTACACACCCCAGCAGGCCGCCATCTATGCCCAGCGCGACCGCGAACTTGCCGCATCGGGCGATGTCCATGTGATCGACGAGGATCTGGTGCCGCGCAAGGGGGGTGAGATGGCTATCCTCCGTACAAAGAAGATTGCCATTCTTGATGCCCAGGGCCGTCCCGAGTTTCTGCTGGGCGTGTCGGAGGACATTGCCGAGCGCAAGCGGGCCGAGGCCCAGATCGCCCGGCTGGCTCACTATGATCCCCTGACCGACCTGCCCAACCGGGTGCTGTTCCAGAAGGATCTGAGTGAGGCCCTGGCGCGCCGGTCCCGGACCGGCGGCCACCTGGCGGTGCATTTCATCGACCTCGACCGGTTCAAGACCGTGAACGACACCCTCGGCCACCCGCTGGGCGATGACCTCCTGCGGATCGCCGCCCAGAGGCTGCGCGCCTGCGTCCGCGACGGCGACACGGTGGCCCGACTCGGCGGCGACGAGTTTGCGGTCGTGCAGAACGGCCTGACCGACCTGACCGGGGCGACCCGACTGGCGCAGCGCATCGTCGAGGCCATGGCGGCCCCGTTCGAGCTTCAGGGCCATCAGGTGATGATCGGCGCGAGCGTCGGTGTCGCCCTGGCCCCGTCTGATGGCGAGAGCCCCGACGAGCTGCTCAAGAAGGCCGACATGGCCCTGTACCGCGCCAAGGCGGACGGCCGTGGTGCGTTTCACTTCTTCGAAAAGGCGATGGACGAGCAGCTGCAGGCCCGGCGAGGCCTGGAACTTGACCTGCGTCGCGCCCTGCTGGCCGGTGAGTTCGAGCTGTTCTACCAGCCGCTCTACAATCTGGGCGATGACCGGGTGACGGGCTGCGAGGCCCTGGTCCGCTGGCGCCATCCCGAGCGGGGCATGGTGTCGCCGGCCGACTTCATTCCCCTTGCCGAGGAAATCGGCCTGATCGTGCCGCTCGGCGAGTGGGTGCTGCGCACCGCCTGCCGCGAGGCGGCGGGCTGGCCCGACCATGTCCGCGTCGCCGTGAACCTTTCTCCGGCCCAGTTCCGCGACCGGACCCTGGTCAGTTCGGTGGTTTCGGCCCTGGCGACGTCCGGCCTGCCTGCCGAACGCCTTGAACTGGAGATCACCGAGTCGGTGCTGCTGCAGGACAATGCGGCCAATCTGAAAGTGCTGCACGACCTCAAGGCGCTCGGGGTCCGGATCTCGATGGACGATTTCGGCACCGGCTATTCCAGCCTCAGCTACCTGCGCAGCTTTCCGTTCGACAAGATCAAGATCGACCAGACCTTTGTCCGCGACATTCTCAAGGACAGCGATGCCCTGGCCATCATCCGGGCGGTGCTGGATCTGGGGGCCAGCCTCGGCATCGTCACGACGGCCGAGGGCGTCGAGTCGCGCGAACAGCTGGACGCCCTGCGCGATCACGGCTGCGCCGAGATCCAGGGCTACTATATCAGCCGACCGTCACCGGCGTCCGACATGGGCCGGATGCTGGCGGTGACGGTCGGGGCTCCGAGCCAGATCAGGCGACGGGCTTGACCGAGCCGATCACGGTTTCGACCTCGGGCAGCTCGGCCGCGAAATAGTGCTCGGTGGGCGCGATGTAGAGCACCACATAGAGGCGCTCCTTGTGCTCGGCGACCAGGGCGGTGGCCGAGATGTCGAGGCCCTCCTTGGTCTTGGCCTTCAGGTCGAAGCGCAGGGCATCGGCCGTTCCGAACTTGGCAGGACGCGGATTGTCGGTCTCGACCCGCTGATACTCCAGTGCGCCCATACTGTCGGAGACGAACTCCATCTGTTCGGCCGGCGACATTCCGGCGCGATAGGTCGGGGTGGGGCGCTCCTTAGCCATCGGCTTGACCATGAACTCGCCGGGGGCGAGGCCGTCGGTCACATAGAGGCGGTTCAGCAGGGGGCCGTCCATCGACAGCAGCCGCACCTTGGCCGGGCGGGCGAGCATGATGGCGCTGATGTCCGACCACTCATGGCCCAGGGTCACCTGGGCCTGGCCGATCGTATAGGGGCCGGCGGGGGCGCTGGTGACGCTGGCACAGGCACTCAGGACGGCACCGGCGGCCATGACCAGGGCACAGACGCGGAGGGGACGACGGATCATGACGGGTTTCCTTCGGAGAGTTTCTTGAGGCCGGCCTCGACCAGCCAGCGGTCCGGAGCCTGGGGCGAACGGGCAAGATAGGTGTCGTAGGCTGACTGGGCGGTAGCCCTGTCACCGGCCTGGGCGGCCAGATCGCCGAGGATCCGCCAGCTGGCCAGGGGGGCATCGGCGTGGGTGATGGCCTCGGCATAGGCCTGGCGGGCCTTGACCAGATCATCGTCCAGCCGGCGCTGGCGATAGACCTCGCCGCGATAGAAGGTCAGCAGGCCGGCGTCCTCGCCTCCGGCAGACAGGCGGTCGATCAGGGCCAGGCTGCTGCCGGGGTCCCGCCGCCGCAGATCATCCTTCAGCCAGGCGGCCAGGTGAGGCCGGATCACGGCACGATAGCGCTTGCGGTCCTCGGCCGTCGCCCGCGGGGCTGCAGCGGCGAGGGTTTCCAGGGCCTTGATCCGGTCAGTGCTGAGCGGGTGGGTGCTGAAAATGCTGCCCCGGGCTTCCTGGTCGCGCACCTTCTTGAAGGACGAGGCCGAGGTCTCGGACACCTGGGCCTGCCACATGGCCGCGCCGGCCGCCGGATCAAAGCCGGCCTTGGTGGCCCGCCGGAACCCAAGTTCGTCGGCCTGGCTCTCGTTCTCGCGCGAATAGCTGAAGAAGGCCGAGATCTGGCTCAGATAGATCAGGTCGTTGACCGAACCGGCGGCCCGCATGATGTCGTTGGCGCCCTGGGCCGAGCCGGAATTGACCGCCGCACCCATGGCCACCACACTGACGGCGATCTGTAGCGCCAGGGCACCCTGGGCTCGCGCCTTCACGGCGCGCTGGGCCTCGATCGCGTGGTTTTCGGCGAAGTGGCCGATCTCGTGGCCCAGGACGAAGGCCAGCTGGTCTTCGCTTTCGGCCCGGAGCAGCAGGCCCGACCAGACCTCGGTATAGCCGTTGGGAGCCATGGTGGCGTTGAAGAACGGCCGGTCCATCACATAGACCCGCAGGTCGCCCTGGTACTCCGGGGCCAGCCGGGCGATCAGGTCGGTGACATAGGCGTTGAGGGCCGGGTCACGGTTGCGCTCGACCGACTGCCGGGCCTGCTGCTCGGCCTTGTCGGACAGGGCCCAGATCCCGGCCTCATCGGTCGTCTGGGCGGGACGCAGATGGGGCGTGCGCGGTTCGGCGACGACGGGCGTCGTCGCAAGGCTCGTCGCCGCCAGCATCGCCCCCGCCCCCCGGCGGAAGGCGGCGCGCATCAGAGCGGCGCGTCCTTCAGCAGGGCTGCGGTAAAGACCTTGGCCCCTTCGGGGGTCCGCATGTCCGAGTCCGTGCCGGCCACGGCGACATTGAACCACAGCACCTTGCCGGTCTTCAGGTCGACCAGCGAGGTGAAGGCCACCGGCGAGGCGGACGGCAGGGCCACGCCCAGCAGGGCCGCGCCGACCATGGCGGCCTTGCGCCCGCCGCTGGAGAACGAGCCGCGGCCGAAGGTGAACAGGGCATAGTCGGCGTCATAGGTCTGGCCCAGGGTCTGGGCACCGGACCCCAGGGTCCAGCTGAAGTCCTTCTTGGTCGGCAGCGAATAGAGGCCGTAGTTGAAGCCCTGGATCGAGTTGCCGACCGCCTCGTGCAGGCGCAGCAGCTGCAGCACGCGCGGGTCCTCGACGCTGCTGGATCCAGTTCCCGGAACTGGTGGCTCTTGGCGGCCGTGGCGGCCTTGAGTTCGCGATTGATGTTCTCGCGCGCCTGGCTGGACCAGTCGGCCCGGGCTTCGGGCGCGCCGGCCACCGGCAGCAGCGAGAGTTCGATATCGGGCTGCAGGATCAGGATCCGCGCACCGGCCGCCGGCTTGACCGGGGCCTTGTCGGCCAGCCGGGTATTGGTTGTCGTACAGGCGGCCAGAAACAGGCACGCGACCAAGGCGATGCGACGAAGCATGGATACAAAAACCCCCGGATTTCCCCCGCCGCCCGAAAATGTTCAGGGCGGACGGCTGCACGCCTAGCGCGATTAACCTTGAGTGTCGACTGCAATCTTGGCGAGCGTTGCGCCGAGATCCTCGACCATCTCCGGGGTCGTGGCCCACGAGCACATGAACCGCGCCGTGCCGTCCAGGAAGCGGTAGACGAACCAGCCCTCGCCACGCAGGCGCTCCAGGCTGGCATCGTCCATGTCGACGAAAATGCCGTTGGCCTCGACCGGGTGGCGGATCGGGAAGGGCATCAGGGCGGCCAGTTTGCGGGCCATGGCATTGGCGTGCGCCGCTCGCGCCGCCCAGGGACCGCCGTCGGTCTGCTCGCCCAGCAGGCCCAGCCAGGGCGCGGCCAGGAACCGGCCCTTGCTGACCAGCTGGCCGGCATGTTTCAGCCGCGCATCCAGACGGCGGGCGTGGTCGGGATTGAGGAAGACCACGGCCTCGGTCGGGGTCGAGCCGGCCTTGGTGCCGCCCATGACCAGGATGTCGACGCCCATCTTCGCCACAGACTTCAGGTCAAAGCCCGCCGCCACGGCATTGGCCAGCCGCGCCCCGTCCAGGTGGACGCCGTAGCCTTTTGCCTTCACCGGCGCGATCAGGGCGGCCAGATGGGCCGCGTCATAGACCGTGCCGTATTCGGTGGCGGTGGTCAGGGACAAGGCCGCCGCCGGCTGGTTGTAGGACACCTCCGGCCGCGCCAGGGCCGCTTCCAGCCCGGCCAGGTCGATCTTGCCCGAGGCCCCCGGCAGGCCGATCAGGCCGACGCCCTGGCCGAAGAAGCCGGGCGCGCCGGTCTCGTCAGTGCAGATATGGGCATGCTCGTGGGCCAGAACCGCCTCGTGTGGGCGGGCCAGCACCGTCAGGGCAAAGGCGTTGGCCGCCGTGCCCGAGGCGGTGAACCGGACTTCGGCATCGGCGTCGAGCAGGGCGCGGATCCGGTCAGCCGCTGCGGCGCTGACATGGTCGGTGCCGTAGCCCGCGGCCGTGCCCACATTGGCGGCGACCAGGGCCTCGATCACCTCGGGCATGGCCCCGGCGACATTGTCGGACGCGAAATCGTAGCGGGCTGAGGACATCAGAAGGGCGGGTTCTCTGGGAAGCCGGGAACGGCAGGGTCGATCTCATGCCATGCCGGGGCCGAGCGGGTCCAGATGCGCACGCCCGGCTTGAGGTCGGCGGACTCGTCCAGCCCGCCCAGCTTCACGGCCAGGAACGGCGCGCCGATATCCGACAGCAGGGGCGTGCCGCAGTCCGGGCAGAACACCCGTCCGACATTGGCCCCGCTGCCGCCGGGGCGGTCATACTGGCGGGGCGTGCCCTCGACAAAGCGGACGCTGTCGCGTGGGGCCATGGCTATGAAGTTTGGTCCGCCGCCCGAGGCATACTGGCAGTCACGGCAATGGCAGACGGCCACGCCCATGAACTCGGCGTCGATTTCGTAGCGAATGGCACCGCAGAGGCAGCCGCCGGTCTTGAGGGTCATGACAGGTTTCCTCGGTCCAGATCAGGATTGGCGGGCCCAGGCCCTTACGTCGTCGACGAACAGGGCCGGTTCCTCCATCGCGCCGAAGTGACCGCCGCTCGGCATGTCGGTCCAGCGGGTGATGTTGTAGGCGCGGTCGCACCAGCTGCGCGGCGGAGCCTGGTAGAGGGCCTCTCCCGGGAAGTTGGCGAAGGCGGTGGGGGTCTCGCAGCGGGTGCCGGCCGGCAGGACGATGCCGCCTTCCTCCATCAGGCCTCGATAGTACCAGGCCCCGGTCGTGAAGCTGCCGGTCATCACATAGAGCATGATGTTGGTCAGCAGCTGGTCCTGGCTGAACACCTGCTCGAAGGGCTTGCCGGACAGGTCGGCCCAGTCGTGGAAGCGCTCGAGGATCCAGGCCGCCTGGCCGACGGGATTGCCCGCGCCCAGCCAGGCCAGGGACTGGGGCTTGGAGGCCTGCAGCCGGAAATAGGCCCCCATGACGTCCATGGCAAAACCGGTGCGCTGCATCCAGGCGATCTCGGCCTCGCCCTGCGGCGGGCCCGCTGGGCGGAAGCCGATCATGTTCAGGTGGATGGCCTTCACGTGGGCGCCGTGGTCGAGGCCGAGCCAGGAGGTGACGAGGCCGCCCCAGTCGCCGCCCTGGGCGAGGTAGCGGTCATAGCCCAGGACCTGCGTCATCAGGCTGTTGAAAAGGCGGGCGGTGGCGCGCTGGCCGATCGGGCGGGCGGGCTTACCGGAAAAGCCGAAGCCGGGCAGGGACGGGATCACCAGATCGAAGGCGTCGGCCGGATCGCCGCCGTGGCGCGACGGGAAGGCCAGGGGTTCGATGGCGTCCCAGAACTCGAAATGGCTGCCGGGCCAGCCATGGGTCAGCAGCAGGGGCCGCTTGCCTCCGGCCTCGCCGACGACATGGACGAAGTGGAGGTCGAGGTCCTCGACCCGGGCGGTGAACTGCGGATGGCGGTTGAGGGTCGCCTGCGCCTTGGCCACATCGAAGCCGTCGGTCCAGTAGGCGCAGAGCGCCTTGAGGGTGTCGGCATCACAGCCATAGGTCCAGCCGCCGCCGGCCGGCGCGGGCGGGGCCTCATAGGCCCGCACCTGGGCCAGCACCTTGTTGACGGCCTGCGGGCTCCACTCGACCTTGAACGGCGTGGGCATGGCGGCTCCTCCCTGTTTGACGAGGAGGGTCAGGCGGGTGACGTGGGGGAGGTCAAGCCGGGCCTTTACGTTCCCTCCTCTCACCGTCATCCCGCGCTTCATGCGCGGGACCCATCGGTCCGCCGCACCTGCGTTGCGAACCGAGGCGCTCAGGTTGAAGCTGAACCATGGGTCCCGCGCATGAAGCGCGGGATGACGGGTTTCGTATGGTTCGGTGCTAAAACTGGCGTGGAACCGGCGTCCAGTTCATCACCTGATCATAGAGATCATCCCAACGCGGATTGCCGCGCTCGATCAGGTTGATCTTCCACTGGCGGGGCCATTCCTTCAGGCGCTTCTCGCGGTGAATGGCCACCGTCATGTCTTCGTGGGTCTCGTACCAGACGAGCCGTTTGAGCCCATACCGTTTGGTGAAACCCGGGATCAGGCCCTCGCGGTGTTGAACGATCCGCGCCTCGAACAGGCTGGTCACGCCGATATAGAGCGTGCCGTAGGGCTGGTTGGTCATCATGTAGACCGCAATGGAGGCATCGCGCGGAACCATGCGGCAAGCATGGGGGGTGATCCTAAGAATTCAATCTTAAATAGAACATCGCATGGGCCAGCTACGCCCTCATCATCCGCCCCCGCACCTTCGGCCACAGCACGTTCACCGCCAGCCCCGTCAGCACCAGACCCGCCGCGATCAGCTTCCAGGCCGGCAGACCCTCGCCTAGCAGCAGGGCCGAGGCACCCATGCCGAACACCGGCACCAGCAGGGCCATCGGCGTGACCGTGGCGGCCGGGTGGCGGGCCAGCAGCCAGCCCCAGGCGGCGTAACCGAACATGGTATTGCCCACCGCCTGCCACAGCACCGCAAGCCAGGTCAGGGCGTCGGCGTTGCGGACGCCCGCGACCATGGCCGGCCAGCCTTCCAGCCACAGCGACAGGGCAAACAGCGGCGGGATCGAGAACAGGCTGGCCCAGACCACATAGCCCAGCATATTCACGCTGCCGGCCTGGCGGGCGACGATATTGCCGCCCGACCAGCTGGCGGCGGCGACCAGCACCAGGGCCACGCCCAGCGGTGTCGCCGAGCCGCCGCCATGGGCGGCGATCAGCACGATGCCGGCCGCCGCCAGCAGCAGGGCGACGACCTGGAAGGGCTGCACCCGCTCGCCATTGATCTTCATGGCCATGCCGATCGTGAAGAACACCTGGGTCTGCACCACCAGTGAGGCCAGGCCCGGCGAAATGTGGCCCTTCATGGCCAGGAACAGCATCCCGAACTGTCCGGCCCCGATCAGCACGCCATAGGCGGCCAGGTTCAGCCAGGGCACGGCCGGCCTCTTGACGAAGAAGGCCATGGGCAGCAGCACCAGGGTGAACCTCAGGGTGGCGAACAGCAGCGGCGGCAGATGATCCAGCCCCACGCGGATGACCACGAAATTGGTGCCCCACACCGCCACCACGGCCAGGGCCAGCAGCAGATGGCGCAGGGGCAGGGGGGCAGCGGTCATCGGCGGGTCCTTTTCGGGCGGGCCATCCGCCTTTGATCCCTGACGTGCGGCGCTGCAACGGAAACATGGTCCCGGTGACAATCCGGAGGCGATGCGGACAGGATCAGGGCTCCGGCAGCCCGAGGCCGCGCAGCAGGGTGGCAAACATCTGGCGCCGCAGGGTCTGGGGATCGATGGTCGGGGCGAGCTTGCCGGTGATCTGCAGCATCAGCATGCCGTGCAGCACCGACCAGAACATGTGGCCGATCATCTCGGCGTCGCCCTCCAGCAGGCCGGCCCGGATCATGCCCTCGACATGGACGGTCATGGTCCGCCGGGCCCGGGCCACGGCCGCCTGCAACTCGGGATAGTCGGCCTCGGTCGGCTGGTTGAGGTCGAACATCAGGCGGTAGGCCTGGGGCTGGGCGAGGGCAAACTCGATATAGGCCATGCCGGCCTGGCGCGACCGGACGATCGGGTCGCCCGCCTGACCCATCCCGGCCTCGAGGGCCTCCGCAAAACGGGTGAAGGCGGCGGCCCGCACGGCGGCGAGGATGGCGTCCTTGTCCTGGAAATAGCGATAGGGGGTCATCGGGCTGACCCCCATGGCCGTGGCCAGCTCGCGCATGGTCACCGCTTCCGGGCCGCGCTCGGCGAACAGGCCCTCGGCGGCCACGCACAGGCGGCGGCGGAAATCTTCGACGTCTTCGGAAGACAGGACGCGGGGCACTGACGAATCCCTGTTGACGAGCTCAATTTCTTACAACATAAATTTACAACGTAAACAATAAGCCTGCATCACCACAGCCCGGAGACCGACCATGGACGGCGAGGTTCGCATCAACCCCTATCTGACCGGCAATTTCGCACCGGTGCACAGCGAGGATGATTTCGAGCTGGTGGTGGAGGGGGTCCTGCCCCCCGGCCTGACGGGCACCCTGTACCGCAACGGGCCCAATCCCCAGTTCGAGTCGCGCGACGGCAACTATCACTGGTTCGTCGGCGACGGCATGCTGCACGCCTTCACCCTGAACGAGGGCCGGGTGCACTACCGCAATCGCTGGGTCCGCACGAACAAGTGGACGGTCGAGCATGCGGCCGGCCAGGCCCTGTTCGGCAGCTGGGGTAATCCGATGACCACCGATCCGTCGGTCATGGGCACCGACAGCGGCGTGGCCAATACCAATATCGTGCAGCATGCCGGCCGCCTGCTGGCCCTGGAGGAGGCCCATGCACCGTTCCAGCTGTCCGGACCCGAGCTCGACTCCATCGGGTCCTATGACCTGGGCGGCAAGGTCACCGCCCACCCCAAGACCTGCCCGCTGACCGGCGAGATGGTGTTCTTCGCCTATGCCGACGATCCGATGCCGCTCTCGAGCAAGGTCAGCTGGGGCGTGGCCGACGCCGCCGGCACCCTGCTGCAGCGCGAGACCTTCGAGGCCCCCTATTGCTCGATGATCCATGATTTCGCGGTCACCCGCGAGCATGTCGTCATTCCGGTCCTGCCCCTGACCGGCAGTCTGCAGAGGGCCATGGGCGGCAAGCCGGTCTTTGCCTGGGAGCCCGAAAAGGGCGGCCAGCTGGCGGTCTTGCGCCGCGACCGGGGCGTCGAAAGCCTGCGCTGGTTCGAGGCCCCCAAGGGCTATGTCTTCCACGTGATGAACGCCTTCGACTCTTCTGATGAGGGGGGCGAGACCCTAATCGTCGACGTCATGCGCTACGCCTCGGCCCCGCTGTTCCCCAGAGCCGACGGCACGCGGGGCGAGAACGCGGCGGCCTATCTGGTGCGCTGGACGATCGATCTGGCCAGCGGGTCGGTGACCGAAAGGCAACTCGACGATCTGGCCGGCGAGTTCCCGCGCTTTGACGAGCGGCTGGCGGGCCTGCCCTATCGCCACGGCTGGTTTGTCGGCCAGAGCCTCAAGCCCGGCGACTTCCGCACCCACATCATCGCCCATATCGACCTGGAGACGGGCCGTCGCAGCGAATGGAGCGTGCCGGTCGGCGATGCGGTGTCCGAGGCCGTCTTCACCCCGGCCTCACCGACTGCGCCGGAGGGCGAGGGCTGGCTGACGGCGGTGGTCTATCGCGGTCAGCTGAATGCCAGCGAGCTGGTGGTTCTGGATGCCCAGAACGTGGCTGCGGGACCTGTGGCCACGGCGAGGGTTCCCCGGCGCGTGCCGTTCGGCTTCCACGGCAACTGGGTGAGTGCCTGATCCTTCTCCCCTTGCGGGAGAGGGAAGGCGAACAAGTGTTTGACTTGATCGCGGAAGCTCCTGTTACCTCACCCCCCAACAACCAAGGGAGCGCCGCCATGGCCTGGGATTTTCTGGTCGCCAAGACCGACCTGAGACAGACACAGTTCCAGCCCGCGACCCTGCCGGACCTGGGCGCGGACGAGGTCCGGCTGGCGGTCGACAGCTTTGCCCTGACGGCCAACAACATCACCTATGCCGTGTTCGGCGAGGCGATGCGCTACTGGGACTTCTTCCCGGCCGCCGAGGGCTTCGGCCGGGTGCCGGTCTGGGGCTTTGCGACCGTCGAGGCGTCGAACCACCCGGAGATCGCGGTCGGCGAGCGGTTCTACGGCTACTACCCGATGTCCAGCCACCTGACGGTCCAGCCCCGCAAGACGCGCGGCGGATTCGCCGACGCCGCGCCGCACCGGCAGCATCTGGCACCGGTCTATAACCAGTATGCGGCGGTCGGCGCCGAGGATGATCTGGAGGCCGCCCGGGCGATCCTGCAACCGCTGTTCATCACCGGTTTCCTGATCGACGACTTCCTCGACGAGAATGCCATGTTCGGGGCCGGCTCGATCATCCTGTCCAGCGCCTCGTCCAAGACGGCGATCGGCCTGGCCTTCCTGCTCAAGCAGCGGGGCGGGGCCAAGGTCGTCGGCCTGACCTCGCCGCGCAATGTCGCCTTCGTCGAGGCCCTGGGCTTCTACGACGCGGTGGTGACCTACGAGGATCTGGCGACCGCGCCGATGGCGACGCCGGCCGTCTTTGTCGACTTTGCCGGCGATGCGGCGGTGCTTGGCACCGTGCACCGGCGGTTCGGCGACGACCTGGCCTATTCCTGCCTGGTCGGCGGCACCCACTGGGAGGCGCCGCGCGGTGCCGGCGACCTGCCGGGCCCGCGCCCGATCCTGTTCTTCGCCCCCGACCGCGTGAAGAAGCGCCAGGAAGACTGGGGCCCCGGCGGCTTCGAGGCCCGCTACGGCGCGGCCTGGAGTGCCTTCGTGACCGATGCGCCCCGCTGGCTCAAGGTCGAGACGGGGCAGGGCCAGGACGCGATGGCCGCGACCTATCTGTCGGTTCTGGAAGGCCGGGCCTCGCCGGAGACGGGGTGTGTGGTTCGGCCTTAGGGCTCCGTCTTTCGACCGCTCTTCCCGGCGAAAGCCGGGACCCAGATCGCGTTCAGAGCGGCAGTCGGACCGGCTCCGTCGGGTTGGCGCGTCATCCCTAGTCGCTCAGGCGGAATCTGGGCCCCGGCCTTCGCCGGGGAGAGCGCAGATTTTTACTTCCCCGCCATCCGGTCGATCACCGCCACGATCCGCGGCCAGGCCGCCGAGGTCGGGTCGATCAGCTCGAAGTGTCCGGCGTCGGTGATGGTGATCTCCTCGACCCGGTCGCCGGCCGCCTTGGCCCTGGCCGCGAACTCGACCCCGAAGGTCGGCGGCACGATCGGGTCCAGTGCGCCGGAAATCACGGCCAGAGGGGTCTTGATCGGCAGCAGGGCCGGCGGCGAGGTGTCGGCATAGCGGTCAGGAAGGGCGGCTCCGGCGGTCAGCCGGTCGATGGTCTCGGGACCGCCGCAGGCGTCGGGCCCCGTCGCCCGATAGGCCGCCAGGTCATTGATGCCGGCCAGGCTGATCGCCCCCCGGATCTTCAGGGGCTTGCCGACCCTTAGCGGGCTGGTCCGGGGCAGGCGAGGGCGGGCCGCAGCCCAGCTCGTCAGGTGGCCGCCGGCCGAGTGCCCGGCCACGACGACGCGCCGGAGGTCGAGGTTATGCGCCGGAGCCAGCTCGCGCAGTTTGTCCAGGCCCTGGGCCACATCGACAAAGGTGCCGGGATAGCCGCCGCCGGGCTCGCCCAGCCGGCGATAGGCCAGGTTCCACACCGCATAGCCACGTCCCTGCAGGTCCCTGGCCATATAGGCCATCAGCTCGACACTGGGATATTCGGCCAGCCAGCAGCCGCCGTGGATCAGAACGACGACGGGATGCTTGCCGGTGCCTTCGGGCAGCCATAGGTCGCCGAACTGTTCGGGCTCGCTGCCATAGGGAATGTGCGCGGTCGGGGCGGCGCGCGGCATGTCCAGCAACTGCCGGAAGGTCTTGGGCGCGGCGGCGGCAGGACCGGCGGCGATCAGGGCAACAGCGGCGGCGAGGCAGGCGAGACGCATGGAGACTCTTTCGTCGAGGACGCCGCAGCTAGCCCCGCACGGCGGTTGCACGTCAACGGTTCTGACGACTCGCGCACGGCGCAGGCGTCTGGTCTGCAAAGATCTCCCTTCCCCCTCGATGGGGGAAGGGCCGGGGATGGGGGTGATGCGGGGGTCCAGCCGGCAAGACCCTCATCAAGACCAGCCGCCCGATCACCCCCACCCAACCCTCCCCCATCAAGGGGGAGGGCCAAGACCGAAAACGCCCGCCCCGGTTCCCCGGGGCGGGCGCTTCAGATCTCAAACTCAAAGCCCGGTTGCGCCTACACCAGCGAGCCGTGGCAGTGCTTGAACTTCTTGCCCGAGCCGCAAGGGCAGGCGCCGTTGCGGCTGGTGTTTTCCCATCCGTGGGGCAGGACCGAGACCGGCAGGGCTTCACGCTGCTGGGGCGAGAGGCCTTCGGGCAAGGCCCCGGCGGTCGCCACGTTTTCCCCGGTCAGCGGGTCCATATGGACCTCGATCAGGTTTTCCGGGCTGTGCAGGGGCTCGGGCTCGGCATAGGCGATCTCGACCGTCATCAGCCAGCGGGTGGTGTTGGTGCGCAGGTCGCCCAGCAGCTTTTCGAACAGGCTGAAGGCTTCGGTCTTGTACTCGTTCAGCGGATCGCGCTGGCCGTAGCCGCGCAGGCCGATGACGTTGCGCAGGTGGTCGAGGTGCATCAGGTGCTCGCGCCACTGCAGATCGATCATCTGCAGCAGGAAGCTCTTTTCGACCTGGCGCATCTGGTCGGGCGTGATGATTTCCTCGCGCTCGGCGGCATAGGCGTCGGCGGCCTTGCTGATGCGCTCGCGCATCTCCTCGTCGGCGATGCCTTCCTCGGCGGCCCACTCGGCGAGCGGCAGGTCGAGGCCGAAGATCGACTTCACCCGCTCGGTCAGGCCCTCGATGTCCCACTGCTCGGCATAGGCCTTGGGCGGCAGGTGACGCAGGACCAGGTCGTCGACCACGTCGCGGCGCATCTCATGGATGATTTCCGAGAGGTCGCTGCTCTCCATGAACTCCTGGCGCTGCTCGAACACGGCCTTGCGCTGGTCGTTGACGACGTCGTCGTACTTCAGGAGGTTCTTGCGGATCTCGTAGTTGCGCTGCTCGACGCGCTTCTGGGCGGTGGCGATGGCGTTGTT
>Ga0187845_1001122_pt1 | contig 15506 bp, 13 predicted proteins | sample SpaLakP09_SKY_68_FD_134515 | JGI IMG/M metagenome (GOLD analysis project Ga0187845, IMG submission 134515) | Oligotrophic lake water microbial communities from Sparkling Lake, Wisconsin, USA - SP09_SKY_68 | ecosystem: Environmental > Aquatic > Freshwater > Lake | place: USA: Sparkling Lake... | reverse complement strand
GCTCGGCCCGGTCGATAAAGCGCTGCACCGTGCGCGTGGGCTTGGCCACGGTGAGCACGCCCGCGATCTGGCTGCTCACATAGATGGGCGCGGCCACATGCATCACGCCGCTGGTGTCGTCGTCCTCCACATCGCGGGTGGAGCGCGCGCCATACTCGCCGCGCAGCGTGCGCGCCACGTCGCGCCACCGCGAGTAGTCCGCACCGATGGCGCGGTTCTCCGAGTCGAACAGCACGCGCCCCGTGGTGTCGGTCACATAGATGCGGTAGTCCAGCGACTGCTTGGAAAAGCCCCAGATCGCCGCATCGATGGGCCGCGTGGCATAGCGGCGCACATGCTGCGCAAACGGGCTGGCGTTGCTGTTGTCGGCCCCCGCCGCCAGCCGCCCGGCCGCCAGATCTTCGCTCGCCAGCTCGGCCAGGATGTTGGCCGTGTCCACCATCATGTCCTCCATCACCTCGCGCACGCTGGGCTTGATCTCGGCCATGAACACGCGCAGCACAAAAAACGCGGCGATGCCGTTGATGAGGAAGAAGGCGAACAGCAGGCGGATGCCCAGGCGCATGAGGCAGTTCTCTTGAAAGGCTTGGCGAATGGCGGCTCTCAGAAATTCTGAGTTCCGGAATGAAGCAGGGCGGTGTCACGGCGGCAGTGCGTCGCAGCCGAATGGGCACGCTTTTCAGATCGTACCGGCGGTTGACCCGGAATGTGAGCTGGCAAAAAAGCGCGGAGCGGACGGCATGTGCTTGATGCCGTGATGTGCGCCATGTGAAACGCCACGCTCTATTCGGGGTAAAGCCTGCTGTGCCGTCCACTTGGTTGCAAGGGAGCAACGTTTTCGCGTGAAAACGGATCCATCCGGGCTTGCTGCTCTGTCGGTCCAGATCTCCCCGCTGTTACCGCTTGAGACATGTCACCTAGGCTGAGCCCGGAGCTGTCCACGACGCAGCGTGGGCAACTACCAAATTTCATGCAGCAACAGGAGACAAGAGATGAAAAAAATGCGTGCCTTATCCGCAGCCGTGCTCGGCTGCTTTTCGTCGTATGCCATCGCGCAAAGCGCGGTTGGCGGGAGCAGTGTCACGATGTACGGCATTCTGGACATTGGCATCAACCATGTCACCGGAGCATCTGGCGGCTCCATGACCAGCCTCACCAGTGGAAACATGCAAGGCTCGCGCCTGGGATTCAAGGGAAATGAAGACTTGGGCGGCGGATACCGCGCCGTCTTCACGCTTGAATCGCGGCTTGAAGCAGACACCGGCGCACTGGGCAACCGGCCTATTTCTCAAGGTCGGCTGCCTGACCGACTCAGCGATGCTGGATCACTGGGCCTGCCCGCTGCGTTGCAGCCCGCCGTTTCTGCGGTGGCCACCCAGATCGGCAATTCTGTGGGCGTCAACTTGGGCAACAACTTCTTTGACCGGCAAATATTCACCGGCCTGATCACTCCGTTTGGTGCTTTCACCTTTGGCCGACAGTACACGCCAGGCTACTTGGCCAACGCCAATTTTGACGCGATGAAAACCGAGTCCAGCTTGTCGCTGGGGCAGCTGGTGGCGATTCCTGCTTCGTTCGATATTCGTGTGAGCAACTCGCTTCAGTACGGACTTCAGCTGGACGGGTGGACCGCCACTGCGATGTACGCAGCCGGGGAAGTTGCTGGCCGCTCGAATGCGGGGCGGTTGTGGGGCGCCATGGCCATGTACAACGGCAACGGCTATTCGTTCGGCGGCGGTTACAACACGCGCAACAACGAACTGGGTGAAAAGTCGCTGACGACCGCTGTCCTGGGAGCGACGCTGGATGTCGGGCCGGGCACGCTGTCCGGCCAGTTCAGCGTCATCAAGGACGACCATCCCACGAGCCTGTCCGGCATTTCTGCCGTCCTGTCTGCCAACCCCGCCACGGCACCTGTGGCCGGTCTGGTGCAAAACGCGTTCATCCAGGGCTTCCGGCAAGACGCACGCCTGTTCCAGGTTGGCTACCGCATCACCAGCGGCGTGCATGCCGTGACCGTGGCCTATAACAGCATGAACGACAAGCGCCCGTTCAATGCGGATCGCGCTTCGTATGGTGTGGCCTACACGTATGCACTGTCCAAGCGCACCGACCTGAATGCCGTACTCACACACCTGAACAATAGGAACACGTCGCAAGACATGTTGGGGGGCAACGGCTTCCTGGGCGGCGTTGCGGCATCGCCTGGGAAAGACGTGAATAGCCTGGCACTGTCGATTCGCCATCGTTTCTGAGGCTTGCGGAGCAGAGGCCCCAGTGCGAGCCGCACGGCCGCCAGGTCGTCGCTGGCCAGTTCGGCCAGGATGTTGGCGGTGTCCGCCATCATGTCCTCCATCACCTCGCGCACGCTGGGCTTGATCTCGGCCATGAACACGCGCAGCACAAAAAACGCGGCGATGCCGTTGATGAGAAAGAAGGCGAACAGCAGGCGGATGCCCAGGCGCATGGATCAGCGGGCCCCTCTATAAAAACAGTAGCTACAAAGGATTGCTGGGCGCGCGCAGACGGCGGATTTCGTGCCCTTTTTTACCCCCGCACGCGAACGCGGTAGGTCGGGGACCGGCCAGGGTTCTGGTTCTGCTTCTCGCGGCCTTCAAACACGAGGCTGCGGGTGGCTGCATCCCATTGCATCGGCTCCAGGGTGTAGGGGTTGCGCAGCGCCTCGGGTGACTGGGCTAGCCACGCGGGCATGTCGGGCGGGGCGACCTGTTCTGCGGCGGCGCGGTGCTGCAAGAGGACAAGGCGGCGGTAGCCGTCGATGTCTGTCACCCGCTGGGCGTAGCCCTGGTAACTGGGCGCCGTGATCGCCGCCAGACATGTTCCCGTGACATTGCGCAAGCGTTTCCAGGGCAGACACGCTCCATCATCTTCCAGTTGCTGCATGAGTGTGGAGAAAGCTGCGTCCTGTCGCGGGGCAGGCATGCCGTGAATGGTGTGCACTTGCTGCAGGTAGTCGAGCGAGAGATTGAGCGTCTGTCCGGGTAAATAGGCCCAATTGCTCGCTCTGTTCAAAAGGCGTTGCCCCCATGTGGGGGGCTCATCCCATGAAGTGGTGAACAAATCAGCGGTTTGGTGCAGATAAAAAAAGCTGGCAACTAAACGCATTTCCCCCTCTATGGCTGACCCCAAGGACTCGGTCGGCACGGAAAGAAGTTCTTCGATCGCTGTGGACACAGCCGCAGGTGTTGGCGATGCTGTTTGTGCGCTCGCATCGCTGAACCATCGCAATTCGCGGTGCTGCATGGCCAGCGCGATCATGGACGCAATCAGGCTGTTGGAGTTGCTTGCCAGGCGGCTGCGTAGTTGGGCGGCCTGGCGGGCGATGTCCACGGCCTGTTGCGGCTGTCCGTGCATCCATTCCAATGCGGCCTGGGCCAGCAAAAGTTCATGGGCGCGCACCAGGAGCGCATAGGGCGGGAATTCGGCCAGCAGGTAGAAAGGAGCGGGGTTCCTGAACTGCGGGGCACCGGCCGCTGCCGCTAGCCGTTGCAGCAGGGCCTGATGGTTTTTTGCCAAGGCCTGCACTTCGTCGCCATGTTTCACAAACCAGGCAAAACAATCCGCTTCGCCGACTGGGCAACGCAGCCGGTCGGGCAGTACGTCACCCAAGGTGGCCTCGGCTGTGATGGATGGAGGCATCCCTTCCTGCTGGTCGCCATGGGCCTCCACCCAGCGCCTGCGCTCGATCTCTCGCGCCAGGCGCTTGCGGCCCAGTGCCACGGCATCACCGATGGCATCGCCCCCGGCAGGTGCGTCCAGCCCCATGAGGATCAGATAACCGTTGCCCTCCAGGGCTTGCTCGGTGGGCGGCGTGTACTGCAGCGCGCGCTGGGCCGCCTCGGTCAAGGCGTCGTCGTTCCAGTTGGCAATGACCAGTGCGGCCAGCCCCACAGCGGCCAAGCCTCCCAGGGCCAGCATCAGCCAGCCCAATGCTTTCAGGCAACGGCGCAAGTACTTCATAAAAATAGATAGCTATAAACCCAATACCGACGAGCGGTAGGGCCGCTTTTTATTGCACATCGAGGCAATACCCCATGCCCCGGTGCGTGCTGATGTATTCGCGCGCCGGGTCCAGCTCGCGCAGCTTGGCGCGCAGGGTCTTGATGTGGGTGTCCACCGTGCGGTCGGTGCTTTCGCTGTCGTCGCCCCAGGCGGCGGCCAGCAGGGCGTCGCGCGAGTGGATGCGGCCTGCGCCGCGCAGCAGGTGGGACAGCAGGCGGTACTCGCGCCGGGTCAGCGGCAGGGCCTGGCCGCGCAGGCTGATGCGCTGGCCCGTCTCGTCGTCGTGGAACAGCGCGGCGGCCGTGGCGGCGGGCGCTGCTGGGTGGCCGTTGCCGTTTCCGTGACCCGCGCGGCGCAGCAGCGCCTTCACGCGCGCGGCCAGTTCGCGCGGGCTGAAGGGTTTTGTGAGGTAGTCGTCGGCGCCCAGCTCCAGGCCCAGCACGCGGTCGATTTCTTCGCCGTGGGCGCTGAGCATGAGCACGGGCAGGGCGGCGGTGGGCGGCGCATTGCGCACATCGCGCAGCAGGTCCAGTCCACTGCCGTCGGGCAGGCCCACGTCCAGCACCAGCAGGTCAAAACGTGCGCGCTGCAGCTGCTGGCGCGCATCGTTCACCAGCAGGCTGTGCGTCACCAGCAGCCCGTCGCGTTCCAGCGCATAGGCCACGGTGCGGGCAATAGCGGGGTCGTCTTCGAGGAGCAGCAGCCGGGCAGACATGGAGGGTCAGCGCGCGATCAGTACGGGGAAAATCTTGCCCAGCCCGTCGGCCATCACCTCCACCGCCAGTGCGGCCAGGATCAGGCCCATCAGCCGGGTCATCACGTTGATGCCGGTCTTGCCCAGCACGCGCGCAATCGGGTCGGCCAGCGAAAAACACACGGCGGTGGCCAGCGCGATGACCACGCCGTAGCCCACCAGCGTGGCGGTCTGCCACACGCCCTGGGCGCGGTCGGCATAGATCACCACGGTGGACATGCTGGCCGGGCCGGTGAGCAGCGGGATGGTGAGCGGCACCACCGCGATGGAGCTGCCAGCGGCGGCCTTCTCGGCCCCTTCTTCATACTCGTTGGTGCTGGGCTTGGCCTCGGCGGGTTGGGCGTTGAGCATGTTCATTGCGCTGATGAGCAGCAGCATGCCGCCGCCCACCTGAAAGCTCTGCAGCGAGATGTTGAAGAAATCCAGGATCTGCAGGCCCAGCAGCGCGCAGGCCGCAATCACGCAAAACACGCTGAAGCTGGCCACCCGGATGGTGCGGCGCCGCTGCGCGTACGAAAAGCCCTGGGTGTAGTGGATGAAGAACGGGACGATGGCCAGCGGGTTCACGATGGCCAGCAGGGTAATGAGCGGTTTGAGATCCATTAACGGCCTCCGGAGACTTCTAAAAGGGACATGGTGGTGTAAGGCGAAGCATCCGACATCAGCCACACGATGGCCTCGGCCACTTCTTCGGCCGTGCCGCCGCGCAACATGGGCACCTGGTGGGCCAGGTCGCGCACGCGATCGGGCAGGCCGCCGCTGGCGTGGATGTCGGTTTCGATGAGACCGGGGCGCACGGCATTCACGCGGATGCCTTCGGCAGCCACCTCGCGCGCCAGGCCAATGGTGAAGGTGTCGATGGCGCCCTTGGCCGCCGCGTAGTCCACATACTGGTGGGCCGCGCCCAGCCGGGATGCGGCGCTGGAGACATTGACGATGCTGCCGCCCTTGCCGCCGTGTTTCGTGCTCATGCGGCGCACGGCCTCGCGGGCGCAGACGAAGCTGCCGATCACGTTGACGTCGAACATGCGGCGCAGGCGCGCCACGCTCATTTCGTCCACCCGCTGGGTGGTGTCCACCACGCCCGCGTTGTTCACCAGCGCGGTGATGCGGCCCAGTTGTGCATCCACGGTGGCAAACATGGCCAGCACCTGGGCCTCGTCGGCCACATCGGCCTGCACGGCCAGCGCGGTGCCGCCTGCGGCGCGGATCTGCTGCACCACCGCATCGGCGGCGGCCTGGTTGCCTTGGTAGTTCACCGCCACCCCCCAGCCCTGGCGCGCGGCCAGCACTGCGGTGGCGGCGCCAATGCCTCGGCTGGCACCGGTGATTAAGGCGATCTTGTCCATGAAATCGGGGTCTCCTGCAAGAATGGCGCATTGGAACAGGTTCTGGGTGCTGCGGGCAGCGGTTTGCAGCAGGCACACCGCCACTCCGGCGCATTTTTTATCAAGGAGATTGCAGCATGGGACAGTTTGTCGATCTGACTTCGGGTGACGGTTTTGTGTTTCCGGCCTGGGTGGCCCAGCCTGACGCCGCACCGCGCGGCGCCGTGGTGGTGCTGCAGGAGATTTTTGGCGTGAACTCCCACATCCGCGCCGTGGCCGACCGCTTTGCGGCGCGTGGCTACCTGGCGGTGGCGCCTTCGACCTTCCACCGCGTGAAACCCGGCGTGGAGCTGGGCTACACCGGCGACGACATGCAGGCTGGCATGGGCCTGAAGGCTGCCGTGGAGGCGCTGCCCGCCCCCGGCGTGATGCCTGACATCCAGGCTGCCATCGACTACGCCGCCGCGCAAAGCGGCCGCAAGGTCGGCATCGTGGGCTTTTGCTGGGGCGGGCTGCTCACCTGGCGTGCGGCTTGTACGCTCAACGGCCTGTCGGCCGCCGTGCCTTATTACGGCGGTGGCATGACCAGCCCCGACGAAGCCGCGCGCCAGCCGCGCGTGCCCGTGCTGGCCCACTTTGGCGAGCGCGACCACTGGATCCCGGTGGACAGCGTGCAGGCTTTTGCCCGCGCCCAGCCGGGTGCCGAGGTGCACATCTACGCCGCCGACCACGGCTTCAACTGCGACCAGCGCGGCAGCTACGACGAGCCTGCGGCCATGACCGCGCGCGACCGCACGCTGGCCTTCTTCGACAAACACCTCGCCTGAGACAACCTACTAACGCACCTACCGGGGGCTGCCATGGAAAAATTCAAGCTTTTTAGGCCCCTGGTGCGCGTCCATAAAGCGCTGATAGCTATATTTTTGGTAGCAATTGGCGCCAGCGTCCGCGCCGCCGACTACACCGGCCCCCTGTTCGATGCCCACCTTCACTACAACGAGGAGGCGTGGGACGGCAAAACAGGCCCGCATCCGCCCGCCGACGTGCTGGCCCGCATGAAGGCCAGCGGTGTGCGTGCCATCGTTGCCAATTCGCGGCCCAACGCGGGTTCGCTCACGCTGGCAGGCCTGCCGCAGACGCGCGAGGCGGGGGTCACCGTCGTGCCCTTTGTGCGCCTGTACCGCAACCGGGCGGACTACACCGGCTGGTTTGCCGACGAGAGCATCTACACCATGGTGCAGACCGAGCTGGCGCGCGGCACAGCGGCGGGGCCGTACCGGGGCATTGGCGAGTTCCACCTGTACGACAGCGCCAATGCCAACGGCCCCGTGGCCCAGAAGCTCATGGCCCTGGCCGAAGAGCGCGACCTGGTGGTGCTGGCCCATGTGGACGATGTGGCGATTGACCTGCTCATGGCCCACACACCGTCGAAGGGTCAGAAGCTGCGCCTGATCTGGGCCCACACCGGCATAGGCGGCGCGCCGGTGGAGCGGGTGGATGCGCTGATGGCACGCTACCCCGGCCTGGTGGGTGAACTCTCGTACCGCCCCGGCCTGGTGTGTGACGACAACCAGCTGTGCCCCGCCTGGCGCGCGCTGCTGCTCAAGTACCCCACGCGTTTCGTGATCGGCTCAGACACCTGGGTCAACCAGCGCTGGCAGCACTACGAAAGCCTGATGCAAAGCTACCGCCAGTGGCTGGGTGGACTGCCTGCCGACGTGGCACGCAAGGTGGCGTGGGACAACGGGGCGGGGTTGTTTGGGGGCATGGCGCCGCGCTGACGTGGCGGCCCAAGGCCTCCGCCCGATCGCACCCCGTGCTACCGGCTGATCCGCCCGCGTGATGATGGCCCCGCCTCGGGCATACGCAGCGGCGGCGGCGGGAACCACAGGGTGAACACCGTCGGATAGCCGGGGGCGCTGCGCACGCGGACCAGGCCTCCATGCAGTTCCATCGTGCTCTTGACGATGGCCAGTCCCAGGCCCACCCCGGGTGTTTCCTTCACGCCCGGGTTCTCGACCCGGTAGGCGCGTTCAAAAATCCGGGCCTGGTGCTCGGGGGCGATGGGCTCGCCCTCGTTGGCGACCGAAATATGGCAGCCGCCGTTCGGCGCCATCGAGCCGGAGAGCACAACGGTGCTGCCCGGGCGTGCGTGGCGAATGGCATTGGTCAGCAAGTTGCCGGTGGCGCGGGTGAGCAGGGTGTCATCGGCCCAGACCTGGGCGTTCTTCGCGACCTCTAGTGCCAGTTCCAGGCCTCGCTCCTGCGCGAGCAGTTCGAAGAAGGCGGCGGTGGCCCCCAGCCGTTGCTCCAGCGGGAGGAGGGTGGCATGGACGGCGGTTTGCTGGCTCTCGGCGCGCGCCAGGAAGAGGATGTTCTCGATCATTCGCCCCATGCGCTCGTACGTTGGCACGGCCGACTCGATCACCGCACGGTATTCGTCCGCACTGCGGGGGCGGTCCAGCGTCACCTGGGCAACCATCAGGAGGCGGTGGATGGGAGTACGCAGATCGTGCGCAATGTCGGACGACACACCCGACAGGCGGGTGAAGGAATCCTGCAGCCGGTCGAGCATGTGGTTGAACGCGCGGGCCACGGGTTCCAGCTCGGCAATGTTGTTCTCGGGTGCCAGCCGTTCGTGCAAGGCATGGGCGCTGATGCGGTTGGCCGTGTTGGCCAGGCGGTGGGCCGAGGACAGGATGAGCCTGGCGGTGCACCATGCGAAGAGGCTCGCGGCCAGCGCGCCGACACCCAGCGTGATGGCAAAAACACGCCAGGAGCGCAGGGCAAAGGCATGGCCCCGCGCGTGCAGATCCTCTGCAGGGATATGGACCATGCCTCCGTTGCTGGCGAGCAGCGGCAGGAGGTCGTTGAAATCCTGGCCCAGCAGGTAGATCACCATCCAGAAGCTGGCCGTGATCAACAGCAGGGTGATCAACGAAATCGCCAGTGCGATCTTCAGGGGCAGAGAGCGCCGCAGGAAAGTCCTCGCCCTAGGCGTTGTTTCGGAGTTCGAGGACATAGCCGACGCCCCTGACGGTGTGAATGAGTTTTTCGGCGAAGGGCTCGTCGATCTTGGCGCGCAGTCGGCGCACCGCCACATCAACCACATTGGTGTCACTGTCAAAGTGCATGTCCCACACGTTCTGCGCGATCAGGGTGCGCGATACGACCTGGCCGGCATGGCGGGCCAGGTAGTCCAGGAGAACAAACTCCTGGGTGGTGAGGTCCATGCGCTGCGTGCCCCGTTTGACGCGCCGGCGAGCGGTATCGACTTCCAGCTCGCCCACGCGCAGCACGCCCTCTGGTGCGGACAGGGATGTGCGGCGGCGCGCGACCACCTGGATGCGTGCCAGCAGTTCAGAAAACGCAAAGGGCTTGACCATGTAGTCGTCGGCACCCAGCAGCAGCCCCTTGACGCGGTCTTCGACCTCGTCGCGGCCCGATATGAAAAACACCGGTGTCTGCTGTTGTGTGCGAATGCCCTGCAGCACATCCCAGCCGCTGGCGCCGGGCAGGCCCACATCGAGCAGGATGAGGTCGTAGTGCCCAGAGGTGGCCAGGTGCAGGCCTTCCACCCCGTCGAATGCCGTGTCTACAACATGGCCATGCTCGGTCAGGCCTTTTTGCAGGTAAGCGGCGGTTGATCGTTCGTCTTCAATGGAGAGCAAGCGCATGTGACGCGGTCCGGCGGTTTCTCGATGGGTGAAAGACGGGGGCTGCAGACGGATTGAGGGAATCTGCGGATTGACTCGGCTGGATTGTTCAGGATGCACGCGGGCTTGAGAAGCTTGCTGGATTGAAATGCACTGTTGCGAATTCACGAACAGTCGCAAGGGACCGTTTGCGATCTCGCAGGGGAACGCTGTAGCACCTGCGGGATGCACCTGCGTGCTTGCAATGCACTGTGCGGGCCAGTGGCGCTTGTGGGCGAAGGCCTGGGCCCGCCTGACACCCCACACATCCCGCAAAGACCACTGCGCACCATCAACGAAACCGAGATCGGCGCTTCATGCACAGGGGATGTGGCGCCCTTGAAACGGCGTGGTCCTGAACCGAGGGGGGGGCACATGCACGTCCCCCGTCGTTGCGCTCTGCGGCCTGTGGGGGCGGGGGTGCAATGCCTACGCTTGCACCATGTCCTGCCAATACGGCGTGGGACATGACTCCGATTGAACCCACTTAACAAGGATGACCATGAAAAAACTCGCCACACTGGCTGTGCTTGCAGCCGTCAGCGCAACCTCTTACGCACAATCGTCTGTCACGCTGTTTGGCGTGGCCGACGCGACGGTTCAGGTGGGCCGCGGCAGTGAGACGAACCGGACCAGCCTGGGCAGCGGCGGTCTGGCGTCCAACCGCCTCGGTTTCCGCGGTGTTGAAGATCTTGGTGGTGGCATGAAGGCCGGTTTCTGGCTGGAAGCCGGTTACAACCTGGACGACGGCACTGGCGTCTCCAACACCTTCAACTTCAACCGCCGCTCGACCATCAGCCTGATGGATGACCGCTGGGGCGAAATCCGCCTGGGCCGGGACTTCACCGCAACCTACAACAACATTTACGACGCATTCGGCGACAACGGCGTGGGCGCTCTGCTGAAGACGACTTCGCTGGGCAGCAACTACGGCTACGCCATGCAGACGCGCACCAGCAATGCCGTGTCGTACTTCACGCCCCGGAATCTGGGTGGGTTCTTTGGCCAGGTGCAGTACTACCGTGGCGAGGCCGCCAACGGCTCCAACGACGGCAACGGCTATGGCCTGCGCGCGGGCTATGAAAACGGCCCCCTCAATGTGGGCGTGAGCTATGGCTCGGTGTCCAACCTGGGTGCCTATGGCGACGTGACGAACGCCAACATCGGTGGTTCCTACGATTTTGGTGTGGCCAAGCTGCTGGTCGAAGCGGGTCAGGATGAGTCCAAGGCCCGCGACGAGAAGGCCCGCCACTACCTGATCGGCGCGACGGCCCCCGTGGGTGGCGCAGGCCTGGTCCGCGCTTCGTGGTCCCGTGTCAGCGTGCAGGACACCAATGTGCAGGCGAACAAGTTCGCCGTGGGTTACGTGCACAACCTGTCCAAGCGCACCGCCCTGTACACGACCTTCGCGTACCTGAAGAACAAGAACGGCGCAGCGCTTGCATTGAACGGTGCCAAGACCAGTGCCGGTGACAACTCCAAGGGCCTGGACTTCGGCCTGCGTCACACGTTCTAAGACCCCAAGCGGTCTTCCCCTTGCCCATCGCGATGGGCAATCCTCTCCAAGGTAAACGATTGGCCCGCATCCCCCAGGGGATGCGGGCCTTTTTGCGTGGGCCGCAGGCCGGCCAGGCGGTTGATTACAGAAATGTCATGTGCGCGCAATCCCGCTGTCAGGCGTGCATTTCTATTCTTCAAACCTGTCCAAAGCAGGGGGTGTTTGCCAGTTTGCGTGCCAAAAGTCGCTTTGGTGTGCCGCCCCCGCAACACATTGAAGAGAACCGAGCATGCGCAGACAAGACATTCAATTGCTGACCCTGGCCCGCCAGGGCGATCCCGCCGCCCGCAGCAAAGCGGGTCGGCGTTACCTGGTGGGGGGCGATGGCTTTCCGCGCCATGTGGCCACGGGGCTTGAGTACCTCTCACACCCCAGCGTCCGTGAGCTGCCCGAAACCGCGTGTGCCATTGCAGAGAGTTTGCCGCTGCAGGATCTGCTCGAACTGAAGCAGGAAGATGCGCTCCACAAGGCCGCCACTGCAGGCAGCCCGCTGGCGCAGTTCAAGCTGGGCGTGTGGATGGCGTTGGCGCGCAGCCGCTTCGCGGCGGGGCGGACCTGGCTGGAGACGGCCGCTGCCGCTGGCCACATCGAGGCCAGCCAGGTCGTTGCGGCCGTGGATGGTGCACGTTCTGACCGCGCGCTGGATGTGATGGTGGAGTCGATCCAATCCAGCGCGGCAGTGGATGTGGTGCAGGTCGCGGTGATCGCAGCGCGCCAGGCGCGTGAAGAAGGGGGGCTGGACCAGCTGGTCGATTGCCTGCGGATGGCGCTGATGGTGGCGCCGCGTTTGACACACGCCCTGTCGGATCTGGTGGTGGCGGCGGTCTTGTGGGCCGAGCGCGAGAAACATTCGCTGCGCGGGCTGGCGCCTGACCAGATTGAGGCCAGTCTGGAGCTGGCCATCGTGCGCGGTGATCGGGATGCGGCCTGCCTGCTGGGCCGCGCACGCTGCGGTATTGACAGCGGCACGCTGGCGCCAGCGCGGCTGACCACGTCGCAGAACCTGCGCAAAGGCGTGGCCTTGTTGCTGCGCGCTGCGGACGCAGGCCGGGACGATGCATGGCTCGCCTTGTACGCGACGCATGCAGACCACCGCTCGTCGGTGTCCAACCCGCAGATGGCCCGCTTCTTTCTGGAGAAGGCGGCCATGGCCGGGCAGTCCGAGGCGCAGCGCAAGCTGGGGGCTTTGATACTGCGCGGGTCGAACTCGGTGGTGGAGTCGGAACAGGCCATTGCGTGGCTGCATGCTGCGGCCAACCAGGGCGACGCGCATGCGCAGCATTTGCTGGGTTCGCTGGTGCTGCCGCTGCCGGGGAGCGAATCCGTGGCGCGCGAGGCGATTGAGCAAGTGCGTCAGGCCGATCCCTGGCTGGCCGTGCGGCTGACGCTGGCGCGCGACTTCGGTTTGACCAAGCTGGAGGCGCTGAGTGTCGATCCCGTTGAGGGCCGCAGGCCATGGGGGCTGCTCGTGGGGCAGAACCCGTTTATCGCGCAGGCCCGTTTGTCCGCCCCGCGTGCCGTGCCCGCGTTGACACCCCAGGCGCTGCAGAACCTGGCGCGCGCTGCCGCCTTGTTTGAACAATCGAGCGGTGACGGCAATGCCTTTGAAGGGGATTTGCGCCGCCGCTCGGTGCGCCAGCGGCGGGTGTTTGAACGCTTGAATTTGTCCGACGACCTCTTTTTTGCCACGGCGTCATCGCGCAGGCTGGAGGCTTTCCGCCTGGGGCCGAAATGGGCGTTTCGTGCACGGCAACCACTGGCCATGGCGTTGGCAGCCTGACGGCTGCGTGCATGCAGGTGCGGTGAACGCCGGGCGGGAAAGGCCTGTGCTGCTGTGTCAGTTGCGGGCCTGTGCAGGCGCGGTCACCGCGTCCTTGCCAGATACCGCTTGCGCCAGAACAGCAGCACCAGCGACAGGGCGATGAACACCATCGACCCCAGCGCCCACCAGAAGCCGTCGGCCTTGTGGATCAGCGGCAGAAACTCGAAGTTCATGCCAAAAATCCCTGCGATCAGGTTCAGCGGCAGGAACACGGCGGTGAGCGCCGTGAGCGTGCGCATGATGTCGTTGGTGCGGTTGCTCTGCACGCTGAAGTGCATCTGCACGGCGGTTTCGGTGCTTTGCTCCAGCCGCCGCACGTGGTGCACCACACGTTCGATGTGCTCCAGCACGTCGCGGCTGCGCACCTTGAGCAGGTCCAGCTCGCGCTGCCCTGTGGGCGAGTCGGGCTGGGCCCAGGTTTCCAGTGCGTCGATCCAGTCTTGTACGGCGCTGCGCTGGTCTTCGCAGATCTCGTCGAGCATGTGCAGCGACAGGCGCGCTTCGAGCAGCGAGTTCCAGTTGACGTAGCGCGCGCGGGGCTTGAGCAGCTCGGTCTGCCAGTGGTCGAGCTGGCGCGTGAGTTCGCGGCGCAGGTCCAGGTAGCCGTCCACCATCTGGTTGACCACGCGCAGCATCAGGTCGGCCGGGCCGGTGGGCACGCGGGCACCGGCCGCCGGGTTGCTGCGGCCCTCGCCGTTGGTGCTGGCGGCGGGCGCTGAGGCCAGCAGCCGTGTGGCATAGGCATCGCGCACGGCGCAGTCGCTGGGGTGCACGGTCAGCAGCAACTGGTCGAACACGGCAAAACCCACAGGGCTGGTGTCGATGCGGCGCAGCACGGGCGGGCCACTGCGCCGCGCGGGGCTCTCTGCCGGGGCCACCGGCGCAGGAGCAGGAACTGGTGCCGGGGGCTGGGCCGCCCCGTCGCCCTGCGCCGTGGCCAGGCGGCGGAACACCAGCAGGTCGTACTGCGAGGTGTAGTCGTAGTGCGAGGGCAGCTGGGCGTTGAGCAGGTCGGACACATGCAGGTCCACCAGCTGCAGCCCCACCAGGGTCTGCAGGCTCGCCTGGATCTCGGTCAGCTGCGCCTGGAACACCGGGCGCGCGCAGGCGACCCAGACAAAACCCTGGGCGGGCATCTGTGCGGGCAGCGCGGCCAGCTCCTGCACGCCGCCGCTGTGGATATGGAAGATGCGCATGAACAACAAGGCCCTGGATTTGTGCTCAAAAATGGCTTCTGCGCGCGCTGGGTAAGCGCAGGTAGCTATTATTTTTGTAGCTTGCGTGCCACGTCGCGTGCAAAGTAAGTCAGCACGCCATCGGCGCCTGCGCGCTTGAAGGCCAGCAGGCTTTCCATCATCACGGCATCGTGGTCCAGCCAGTCATTGGCGGCGGCGGTCTTGACTATGGCGTACTTGCCGCTGACCTGGTAGGCGAAGGTGGGCACCTTGTACTCGTCCTTCACGCGGCGCACGATGTTGAGGTAGGGCATGCCGGGCTTGACCATCACCGTGTCGGCGCCTTCGGCGATGTCGATGGCCACCTCGCGCAGGGCCTCGTCACTGTTGCCCGGGTCCATCTGGTAGACGTTCTTGTCGGCCTTGCCCAGGGCGCCGCGCGTGCCCACCGCGTCGCGGAAGGGGCCATAGAAGGCGCTCGCGTACTTGGCGCTGTAGGCCATGATGCGCGTGTGGATGTGGCCCTGCACCTCCAGCGCCTCGCGGATCGCGCCGATGCGCCCGTCCATCATGTCGCTGGGGGCGACGATGTCCACGCCCGCCTCGGCATGCGTGAGTGCCTGGCCGGTGAGGATCTCCACGGTCTCGTCATTGATGATGTAGCCGGTGGCGTCCAGCACGCCGTCCTGGCCGTGGCTGGTGTACGGGTCCAGCGCCACATCGGTCATCACTCCCAGGGCCGGAAACTCCTTCTTCAGCGCCCGCACCACGCGCGGGATCAGGCCGTCGGGGTTCAGGGCTTCCTTGCCGTCCGGCGTCTTGAGCGCCGGGTCGATCGCCGGGAACAGCGCCAGCACCGGGATGCCCAGCTTCACGCAGTCCTCGGCCACGGGCAGCAGCAGGTCCAGGCTCAGGCGCTCCACGCCCGGCATCGACCCAATGGCCTCGCTGCGGCCCTGGCCCTCGTGCACGAACACGGGGTAGATCAGGTCGTCGGCGGTGACCAGGTTCTCGCGCACCAGGCGGCGGGTGAAGGCATCGCTGCGCAGGCGACGGGGGCGGTTCTGGGGGAAGGGGGCAGGGCTTTGGAGATGCATCACCAGATTATGAAGCCCTCCCTGGGACACCGTGCGCCTGGCATGGGGGCGGCG
>Ga0187845_1001121_pt1 | contig 15512 bp, 12 predicted proteins | sample SpaLakP09_SKY_68_FD_134515 | JGI IMG/M metagenome (GOLD analysis project Ga0187845, IMG submission 134515) | Oligotrophic lake water microbial communities from Sparkling Lake, Wisconsin, USA - SP09_SKY_68 | ecosystem: Environmental > Aquatic > Freshwater > Lake | place: USA: Sparkling Lake... | reverse complement strand
TCTCCAGCGCACTGATGGTCAGGCTGAACAAGGTCTACGGCAATCTGATGGTGGACCTGAAGGCCAGCAACGCCAAGCTGCTGCAGCGCGCCGTGGCATTGACGATGCGCGCAGCCGGCTGCGACGAGGCCATGGCGATGGCGACGCTGCAGGGCTGCGACTTCCACGTCAAGGTGGCCATCGTGGCGATCCGGCTGGGCATCGACGTCGCGCCGGCCCGCGCTCGGCTGGATGCCGTGTCAGGCAGCGTGCGGCAGGCGCTAACATCAGGAGACCAGACCCTCTGAGGCAAGCCCCGGCCCTTGCCCGACCGACACCGCACATGAGCACCCCCTCCCCCTGGCGCTGGATTCCGTCGCTGTACTTCGGCCAGGGCATTCCGTATGTGGTGGTGATGACCCTGTCGGTGATCCTGTACAAAAATCTCGGCGTGTCCAACACCGAGATCGCGCTGTACACCAGCTGGCTCTATCTGCCCTGGGTGATCAAGCCGCTGTGGTCGCCGGTGATCGAGTTGTTCGGCACCAAGCGGGCCTGGATCGTCGCGCTGCAGTTCGCGGTCGGTACCTCGCTGGCCTGCGTGGCGCTGACGATTCCCGGCCCGGCCTACTTCCAGATGAGCCTGGCGGTGTTCTGGCTGATGGCCTTCGCCTCGGCCTCACACGACATTGCCGCCGACGGCTTCTACATGCTGGCCCTGCCGCAGCACAGCCAGGCGGCCTTCGTCGGCGTGCGCTCGACCTTCTACCGCCTGGCCAATATCGGCGGCCAGGGCGGCCTGGTCTATCTGGCCGGCATGCTGCAGCAGCGCACGGGCAATATGCAGCTGGCCTGGAGCATCGTGTTCTGGGTGCTGGCCGGGATGTTCGCGCTGATGGCCCTGTACCACCACTTCCTGCTGCCGCGGCCGGCGGCCGACACGCGGGGCCTGGGCGCGGGTGAGGCGCGCGGGCTGGTGCGGGAGTTCTTCCGCGTGTTCGCGGCCTTCTTCCGCAAGCCGGGCATAGCGGTGGTGCTGGGCTTTCTGCTGCTCTACCGCTTCCCCGAGGCGCAGCTGCTGAAGCTGGCCACGCCCTTTCTGCTCGACCCGGTCGCGCAGGGCGGCCTGGGCCTGACGACGGCCGAGGTGGGCATTGCCTATGGCACGGTGGGCCTGACCGCCCTGACCCTGGGCGGCCTGCTCGGAGGCTGGGTGATCTCGCGCGTGGGCCTGAAACGCGCGCTGTGGCCGCTGATACTGGTCATGCATGTGCCCAACGCGGTGTTCGTGCTGCTGGCCGCCACCCACCCCACCAGCCTGGCCCTGATCAGCCTGGCGCTGGCCGTCGAGCAGTTCGGCTATGGCCTGGGCTTCACCGCCTACCTGATGTACATGATTCTGGTCGCGGATGGTGAACACAAAACCGCGCATTACGCGATCTGCACCGGCTTCATGGCCCTGGGCATGATGCTGCCCGGCATGTGGAGCGGCTGGCTGCAGCAGCAGCTGGGCTATCTGGCCTTCTTCGTCTGGGTGCTGATCGCCACACTGCCCTCGTTCGGCATGGCGGCGTTGATACGCATCCCGGAAGATTTCGGCAAGAAGGTCCCGGCATGAACCAGCGCCTGCTGTCGCTGGATGCCTTTCGCGGCTTCACCATTGCCGCGATGCTGCTGGTCAACAACCCCGGTGACTGGGGCCATCTGTACGGCCCGCTGGAACATGCGAAATGGGACGGCTGGACCTTCACCGACATGATCTTCCCGTTCTTCGTCTTCATCAGCGGCATTTCGATGGCCCTGAGCCTCAACCGGCGCGCGGCGGCCGGCGACAGCAAGCTGAAGCTGCTGGGGCAGACCGCGCGCCGTGCGACGGTGATCATCGCCATCGGCCTGGCGCTGAATCTCATACCCAGCCTCAACTGGGCGGAGCTGCGCATTCCCGGCGTGCTGCAGCGCCTGGGCATGTGCTCCCTGCTGGCCGCGCCGATCGTGCTGTTCTGCAGCTGGCGCCAGCAGCTGCTGTGGGCGCTGGCGCTGCTGCTGGGCTACACCCTGCTGATGAGCTGGGTGGCGGTGCCCGATGTGCACGGCGCCTGGCACCGCGGCTCGCTGCTGCCCGGCGAGGACACCGGCGCCTGGCTGGACCGCTGGCTGATGGACGGCCATCTGTGGCGGCAGAGCAAGACCTGGGACCCCGAGGGCCTGCTCTCGACCTTGCCGGCGGTGGCCAGCCAGCTCGCCGGCGTGCTGGCTGGCCACTGGCTGGCGGCCCGCCGCGAACCGGCCGAGAAGGCCACCTGGCTGCTGATGGCCGGCCTGGCCCTGCTGTGGGCCGGTTCGGTGCTCGGCGCCTGGAGCCTGCCGATCAACAAGAGCCTTTGGACGCCGGCCTATGCCATTTTCATGGCCGGCTGGGCAGCCATCGGGTGCGGCGCCTGCTACTGGCTGCTGGACGCCATGCCCCTGCCCCTGCTGCGCGCGCGCCTGGCGCGGCTGGCCCATCCGCTGGTCGTACTGGGCATGAATGCGTTGTTCCTGTTCGCGCTGTCCGGGCTGCTGGCCAAGCTGCTGTACACGCTCAAGCTCGCGGGCGGCATGTCGCTGAAGGCCTGGCTGTACCTGCCGCTCCAGACCTCGGGTCTGGCGCCGGTCGATGCCTCGCTGGCCTTTGCCTTGGGCTTCTGCGCCGTCATGTACCTGATCGCCTGGGTGATGTGGCGCCAACGCTGGTTCGTCAAGGTATGAGCCGAACACTCTCCCGACGCACGCTACTGGCCGGCGCCGCCTCGGCGGGGCTGGCGGCCTGCGTGGCGGGGCCGGGTCTTGCCGGCCCGCGCTGGGTGGCCGCCCCCGCGCTCGCCGCCCTGCCGCCGCCCGCCCCGCGCGAGTTCCGCGCCGCCTGGGTGGCGACCGTGGCCAATATCGACTGGCCCAGCCGCAAGGGCCTGAGCGCCGCCGAGCAGCAGGCCGAGATGCGCGCCCTGCTGGACCAGGCGGCGGCGCTGAAGCTCAATGCCATCATCCTGCAGATACGCACCAGCGCCGACGCGCTGTACGAGTCGGCGCTGGAGCCCTGGAGCGAATACCTCAGCGGCACGCAGGGGCAGTCGCCCGGCTACGATCCGCTGGCCTTGTGGATTGCGGAGGCGCACCGGCGCGGCATCGAGCTGCATGCCTGGTTCAACCCCTTCCGTGCGCGCCAGGGCAGCGCCACCTCGGCTGCGGACGGCAGGCATCTCAGCCAGACGCAGCCGGCCTGGGTCAAGCGCTATGGCGACCAGCTGTGGATAGACCCCGGCGAGCCCGGCGCCGCGGCTCACACGCTGGCCGTGTTCATGGACGTGCTGCAACGCTACGAGGTGGACGGCATCCACATCGACGACTACTTCTATCCCTATCCCATCACCGATTCCAGCGCCAGCAAGGCAGAGATCGACTTCCCCGATCAACCCTCCTGGCAGCGCTATCTGGATGGCGGCGGCACGCTCGCCCGCGCCGACTGGCGGCGCAAGAATGTCGATGCCCTGATCGAACGGCTGTACCGCGGCATACGCCAGACCAAGCCCTGGGTGCGCTTCGGCATCAGCCCCTTCGGCCTGCCTCGGCCCGACCTGCGCCCGCCGGGCATCAGCGGCTTCAGCCAGTACCACAAGCTCTACGCCGATGTGGAGCGCTGGCTGACCGAGGGCTGGCTGGACTATCTGGTGCCGCAGCTCTACTGGCCGATCGCGCAGAGGCCCCAAGCCTTCGCGCCGCTGCTGGAGGCCTGGCACGGCCTGAACCCCAGGGGTCGGCATGTCTGGCCCGGCCTGTTCACCAGCCGCATCAATGACAAGGCCGACAGCTGGCAGCCCGACGAGATCCTGAACCAGATCGCCCTGGTGCGCGAGCAGCGGCCCGGCAGCGGCCACGTCCATTTCAGCATGGTGGCGCTGAGCCAGAACCGCAAGGGCCTGGCCGATGCGCTGAAGGCGGGGCCTTATGCCGAGCCGGCCCTGGTGCCGGCCACACCGTGGCTGGGCGGCGCGCCGCCAGCCGCACCGGAGGTGATGGTCACACTGGCGTCCGACGGGCAGTGGCGCATCACTCTGTCGGGCACGACAACACAGCGCCATGCCCTCTGGCTGCGGCTGGGCGGCCAATGGCGATTCCTGACCGTGGCCCAGGCCGATGCGCTGCTGCCAGCGGCAGGACTCGATGCCATCGTCGTGTCCGCCATCGACCCGATCGGCCAGGAGGGACGGCGAACCGGCTACGCCCTGAAGCCCTGATCAGGCAAATGTATCGACGAAGTGGCCCAGGCTGTCGCCCCGGCTGATCTGATTCCACATCATCGGCCCCAGCTCGACGCGTATGCGCAGGCCCGGCTCGTCGACGATCTGTATCTGGGCGCGCGAATACGTGGGCGTCAGCATCTGCTTGACCGATGCGGCCGAGGCGCCGGCGGCCTTGACGCCGTTGAGCAGGTCCTGCGCGGCCGCGGCATTGCGCTCGCGTATCGGCGAGGTGGCCAGGGCGGTGACGTCCAGCTGTACCGGTGGCGCGCTGCCCTGCGCGAAGCGCTGTTGCACCGTCTGCCGGTATTGCTGCAAGGGACTGACTTCGGGCCGGACGTCGGCAATGCGCACCTGAGATTTCCTTGAGGTCGCCCCCTGGCTGCGTGCGCAGCAGCCGGGGTGATGGGACTGGCAGGCCCGGTTTGGCCCTGCATTGGCGCCGATTTTATCGTTCTACGCGGCCCGGCACCAGCACCGCCTCACTTGGCCGGCAGCACCTTTGTCCACCCCCCATGCACAGAGCGCCCTCAACGCCGCATGCGCCGAGGTTATGCCCGACCTGCGCATTGCTATGAGCCGCGCGGGCGGGCTGACCATAATCCGGGCATGAGCCTTGGCATAGCGACCGCCCCCGCGCCGAGCGTCGCCGCGCTGGGCCTGGGCCTGGACGCCGGCGGCACACAGACCCGCTGGGCGCTGGCCGAGGCGGGCAGCGGGCGGGTGGTGGCCGAAGGCCATGTGGCCGGCCTCAGCGGCACGCATCTGGCCAGCGGCGCTGGGCTCGAGCAGCTGCGGCGGACGCTGGACCAGCTGGCCGCGCAGGTGCTGCAGCAGGGCGCTCCGATCCGCGCCTATGCCGGCGTCACCGGCCTGCCCGACACCGATGCCGCCGCACTCGGCCAGATGCAAACCCTGCTGGCGCAGGCGCTGAAGCTGCCGCCCCAGGCCGTCACCTGCCGCAGCGACATGGACATCGCCTGCCGCGCTGCGTTTGCGCCGGGCCAGGGCTATCTGGTCTATGCCGGCACCGGCGCCATCGCCGCCTTCATCGACGCTGAGGGCCTGATGCACCGCGCCGGCGGCCGTGGCATGGCACTGGGCGACGAGGGCGGCGGCTACTGGATCGCCTGCCAGGCGCTGGCGCGAATCTGGCGCGCCGAGGACCTGCAGCCCGGCAGCTGGCGCGGGTCGGCCATGGCGCGGCGCATCTTCGACCGGCTGGGCGGCAGCGACTGGGCCCTGTCACGCCGTTTCATCTATGGCAGCGAGCGCGGCGCCATCGGCCAGCTGGCACTGCAGGTGGCCGCCTCGGCCGAGGACGATCCCGCCGCCGCAGCGCTGCTGTTCCGCGCCGGTGTCGAGCTGGGCCGGTTGGCCGACTGCCTGCTGCAGCGCTTCGGCCCGCGGCCGGTGCTGCTGGCCGGGCGTGTGCAGCAGCTGCACCCCCTGGTGGTCCAGGGAATGCGCCAGGCCTTGCCCGCCAGGATTGACCTCGCCCTGCAAGCCGATCTGGCGCCCCAACGCGCCGCCGCGCGCCTCGCGCTCACCCTGGAACCCGCCACATGACCACAAGCTCCCGGCTGCACCGAACTCTGGCCATTGCCTGTCTTGCGCTGGGCGCCTGCGCCGCGCCGCCGCATGACATGCCGCCGCAGGACACCCGCTTCAGCGCCGCGAGCCAGGACAGCCGGGTGCAGTTCATCGTCATCCATGCCACCGAGGAGGGCTTCGCGGACTCGCTGCGCATACTGACCGAAGGCCCGGTCAGCAGCCACTACCTGGTGGACGCCACGCCGCCCACCGTCTACCGCCTGGTGAACGAAGACCAGCGCGCCTGGCATGCGGGGGTCAGCAGCTGGGGCCAGTTCGGCAGTCTGAATGCGGCCTCGGTGGGCATCGAGGTGGTCAATCCGGCCCCCATCAAGACGGCCACAGGCCTCGTCTGGAACACGCCCTACCCCCAGGCGCAGATCGACGCGGTGATTGTGCTGGTCAGGTCCGTCGCCCGGCGCCACGGGGTGCGGGCCGACCGCATCGTCGCGCACAGCGATATCGCGCCGCAGCGCAAGGTGGACCCGGGCCCGCGATTCCCCTGGAAGCTGCTGGCCGATGCCGGGCTGATGCCCTGGCCCGATGCAGCGGCCGTGGCGCGCCAGCGCCCGGCCTACGAGCGGCAACTGCCGGCGGTGAGGTGGTTCCAGGAACGGCTCGCCAGCCATGGTTTTGCCGTTTCGCAGACCGGCGAGCTGGATGCGGCGACGCAGCGCGTCATCGCCGCCTTTCAAATGAAGTACCGCAACAGCCGCAACGATGGTCAGCCCGACGCCGAGACCGCCGCACTGCTGGATGTGGCCACCACGCCCGGCGGTCTGTTGATGAAGGACGGCACACCATTCAAGCCATGAGACTCTCGATCAACTATCTTGCCCGCCTCGCCTGCCTCGCCATCGCCCTGTTGCTAAGCGCCTGCGCCGGCGCGCCCGCAGGCCTGCTGGTGGACCGCAGTTACAGCGCCACCGGCCAGGACAGCCGGGTGCTGTTCATCGTGCTGCACTACACGGTGGGCAACTTCCCCAGCGCCCTGAAGACCCTGACCCAGGGTCAGGTCTCCAGCCACTACCTGGTCAGCGACGAGCCGGTGCGCACCTATGGCCTGGTGGACGAGAACCGCCGCGCCTGGCACGCCGGCCCCAGCCACTGGAAGAGCCATGGCAATCTGAACGCCAGCTCGATCGGCATCGAGATCGTCAATCCCGGCTACGCCGACACCCCCGCGGGCCGCGTCTATGCGCCGTTCTCGCCCCGGCAGATCGACGAGGTGATTGCGCTGGTCAAGGAAGTGGCCAGGCGCCACGAGGTGCGGCCCGAGCGCATCCTCGGCCACAACGATGTGTCACCGCAGTACAAGCAGGACCCCGGACCGAGTTTTCCCTGGAAGCGCCTGGCCGAGGAGGGCCTGATCCCCTGGCCCGACGCCATCGTCGTCAACGCCAAGCGCCCCGAGTTCGAGCTGCAGCTGCCCGATGTGGCCTGGTTCCAGCGCCGGCTGGCCGACCACGGCTTCGCCGTGCCGCTGCACGGCGAGCTCGATGTCCCGACCCGCAATGTGATCTCGACCTTCCAGATGAAGTACCGGCCCGCCAACATCGCCGGCCAGCCCGACGCGGAGACCGCCGCCCTGCTCTTCGCGGCCACCTCGCCGGGTGGCATGCTGATGCTCAAGCCCAGCCCCTCGGATCCCGGTGCCAAGGCCTGGACCTCGCGCTGGTGAATTCGGCGCTCACAAGGCATGGGTGACGAGCTTGAAATCGCGGTCTTCCTCGAACGGTTTGACGGTGAAGCCCAGGCTGCGCATCAGCTTGAGCATGCCCGGGTTGTTGGCCAGCACCAGGCCCTCGATCTCGGCCAGGCCCTTCTCGCGGGCCACGTCCATGATGCTCTCCATCAGCCTTGAGCCCAGGCCGCGGCCCTTGAAGTCATCGGCCACCAGCAGCGAGAACTCGCAGCTCGACTGATCTGGGTTGGTGATGTAGCGCGACACGCCGACGATGCGTTCGGTTTCGCTGATCTCGCCGTCGGCGCCGGCAAATCGCTCCTTGGCCACCGCCACCAGGGCCATCTCGCGGTCGTAGTCGATCAGGGTGAAGCGGGCCAGCATCGACGGCGGCAGCTCGACCATCGACGAGACGAAGCGGAAGTAGCGACTCTCGGGCGACAGCTGCTGGACCAGGTCTTGCAGCATCTGCGCATCGTCCGGGTGGATGGGCCGCACCGCGTACTCTCCACCGCCGGGCAGCGGCCAGATCTGCTCGTAGCGCGCCGGGTAGGGCAGTATCGACAGATGGCCGTAGTTGCTGGAGCGGCCGCTGACCGCCTGCGGCGCGTTGTCGATGACGATGCGCGCGTCGACCGCCACCGCGCCCGACTCGTCGATGATGATGGGATTGATGTCCATCTCGCGCAGCTGGGGCAGCTCGCACACCATCTCGGACACGCGCAGCAGCAGCTGCTCCAGCGCGTCCATGTCGACGGCGCTGGCGCCGCGCCATTCGCCCAAGGTCTCGGCCACGCGCGAGCGCTCGATCAGGCGGCGCGCCAGGAACTGGTTCAGCGGCGGCAGCTCCATCGCGCGGTCATTGATCAGCTCAATCATCGTGCCGCCGGCACCGAACACGATCACCGGGCCGAAGGGCTCGTCGCTGACCAGGCCGATATAGATCTCGCGGCCGCGCCGTGCCCGCGCCATCTTCTGCACGGTGATGCCGTTGATGCGCGCCTGCGGCAGCAGGCGGCCGACGCGCTCGACCATATCGTTGTAAGCGTCGCGCACCGCCGTGCCGCTGGCCAGGTTCAGCACCACGCCCTGCACATCGGACTTGTGGCTGATGTCGGGCGAGGCGATCTTCAGGGCCACCGGATAGCCCAGCTGGGTGGCGATCATCATCGCCTCGTTGGCATTGCGCGCCAGTATCGTGTTGGTGACCGGGATGTGGAAGGCCGACAACAGGGTCTTGGACTCCATCTCGGTCAGCACCTTGCGGCGCTCGGCCAGCACGCTCTCGATCACCAGGCGCGCGGCCTCGATATCGGGCTTGGCCAAGGTGGACAGCGGCGGCGGGGTCTGCTGCAGCAGCAGCTGGTTTTGATAGAAGGAAGCGATATTGCCGAAGGCCCCCACCGCCGCCTCGGGCGTGCGAAAGCTCGGTATCGCGGCCTCGTTGAGGATGGCGCGCGCCGCCTGCACGGTGGCGTCGCCCATCCAGCAACACAGCAGCGGCTTGCCGATGCTGCGCTTGATCTCGCCCAGCGCACGGGCCACGGCCGAGGCATCACCGCCGACCTTGGGCGAATAGATCGCCAGCACGCCGTCGATGGCCTTGTCGTGGCAGGCCGCCTCGATGGCCGCCTTGTAGTGCTCGGGCGAGGCCTCCTCGGACAGATCGATCAGGTCCGACAGCGAGGCCTGTTCGTGCAGCAGCGGCTTCAACGCCGCGGCACTCTCGGCCGACAGCTTGCCCAGCTGCAGCGCGATCTCGTTGATCCAGTCGGCGGCCAGCACGCCAGGCCCACCGCCATTGGTGACGATGGCCAGGCGCTTGCCCACCGGCCGATAGCGCGAGGCCAGGCATTTGGCGGCTGAGAACAGCTCGACGAAGGAGCGCACACGCACCGCGCCGGCGCGGCGCAGCGCGGCGTCGAAGACATCGTCGCTGCCGACTATGGTGCCGCTGTGCGTTTGCGCCGCCTCGTTGCCGGCGGGCCGACGGCCCGCCTTCAGCACCACCACCGGCTTGGCATTGGCAGCCATGCGCAGCGCGCTCATGAAGCGGCGCGCGTTGGAGATGCCTTCGAGGTAGACGATGATGCTGTGTGTCTGCGCATCGTTGGCCAGAAAGTCCAGCACCTGGGCGATGTCCACCGAGGTGTTGGGCCCCAGCGAGACCACCGACGAGAAGCCCACGCCATTGCTGCTGGCCCAGTCCAGCATCGAGGCCGTCAGCGCGCCCGACTGCGACACCAGGGCCAGCGAGCCCACCCGGGCCAGCGGACCGGCGGCGCTGGCATTGAGCTGCAGCTGCGGGCGCTGCAGGCCCAGGCAGTTCGGGCCCAGCAGGAAAACCCCCTCGCGGCGGGCGATCTTTTTCAGCTCGGCGGCCTGCTCCGCGCCGATGCCGCTGGAGATCACCAGCGCCGCGCGGCAGCTGACCCGGCCGGCAATCTCCAGCGCGGCGGCCACGTCCCCCGGCGGCAGCGCGATGATGGCCAGATCGGCGCGGGCCTGGGCCAGGTCGGCCAGCGTGCCGGTGGTGTGGATGTCGAGGAACTGCAGCGTGCCGGTGTAGCGCTGGGCGCGCAGCGCCGTGTGCAAGGCCTGGGCATGGGGGGTCAGCGAGGCCGGGTCGTCGGCCCGGCCGGCGAACACGACGATGGCCTCGGGCTGAAACAGCGGGGTCAGGTAGTGTTTGTCCATGAAGTTCTAGTCGGCTCCGATCAGCACTTTCACATGGGCGGCCACGCTGCGCGCCAGCGGGCTCAGCACATAGCCGCCCTCGAGACAGGAGATCACACGGCCCTGGGCATGGCGGCGTGCCAGGTCCATCAGCTGCCGGGTGACCCATTCGTAATCGGCCTCGACCAGGCCCAGATTGCCCATATCGTCCTCGCGATGGGCATCGAAGCCGGCCGAGACGTAGATCAGCTGCGGCCGGAAGGCCTGCAGCGCCGGCAGCCAGCGCTCGCTGACGGCGGCGCGGAAGGCCGCGCTGCCCGAGCGAGCCGGCAGCGGCACGTTGACCATGTTCGCCGCCTGATCATCCTCGCCCGAGAAGGGATACAGGCCACGCTCGAAGATCGAGCACATCAGCACCCGATCGTCGCCGCGCAGGATGTCCTCGCTGCCATTGCCGTGGTGCACATCGAAATCGATCAACGCCACACGCTCGATGCCGTGCACGTCCAGCGCGTGGCGTATGCCGACGGCGACGTTGTTGAAGAAGCAGAAGCCCATCGCCGCCCCGCGCTCGGCATGGTGGCCCGGCGGGCGCACGCAGCAGAAGGCCGAGGGCGCCTCACCCCTGAGCACCAGATCGGTGGCCAGCACGGCGGCGCCTGCGGCGCGCAGCGCGGCCTGCAGGGTGAACGGGTTCATGCTGGTGTCGGGGTCCACCTGGTGATGGCCCTCGGCCGGCGACGCATCCATCAGCTCGCGCACATACAGCGAGGAGTGGGCGTGGGAGAGTTGATCCAAGGTGGCCAGCGGTGCGTCATAGGGCAGCATGCAGTCCAGCAGGCCCTTCATCAGCAGGTGGTCGTTGATGGCGCCCAGCCGCTCGGGGCACTCGGGGTGGTGGGCGCCCATTTCGTGGCGCGCGCAGTCGGCATGGGTGATGTAGGCGGCAAGCATGGCTGTCTCCGGTCGCGCCCTGTGGTCAGGGTCGGTTGCTCGAATCAGTCTATGCCGCGACAGCTGACCCGATCATGACAAAAGGCAAGCCTGCTTGGTACAGTGGCCGCACACCCCCAGATCCAGGCCGACCATGTCCAACTTCGCCTTCCACAGCAACAGCACCTTCATGAAGGCCGCCGCCGGCGATACAGCCAAGCCCTATGCCATCGCCGGCATCGCCTGGGACGGCTGCGTCACAAACCGCCCCGGCGCCCGCTTCGGCCCCAGCGCGATCCGCCAGGCCAGCCATATGCAGTGCGACGGCACGCACCCGTATTTCGATTGCAGCCCCGAGGCCCTGCTCACCGATGTCGGCGACCTGGCCCTGCCCAACACCAGCCTGGAGGGCATGCGCTCGGCGATGATGCCGCTGCTCCCCGCCCTGCTCGCCGGCCACCATATGGCCTGGCTGGGCGGCGACCATTCGATCACCCTGCCGCTGCTGCGCGCCTACAAGGCCCACCTCGGCCGGCCGCTGGCGGTGATCCATTTCGACGCCCACTGCGACACCTGGGAAGACCATTTCGGCGAGCCCAGCGGCCACGGCACCTGGGTCTATGAGGCGATCCAGGAGGGCCTGGTGCTCAGTGAGGGCTTCGTCCAGTTCGGCATACGCTCGGCTGGCCTACGCGAGGCGCGCGACTATGTGCGCGACCAGGGCGGCCAGATCTTCGATGCGCGCAGCCTGCGCGGCCTGGAGAGCCCGGCCCAGCTGGCGCCGGTGCTGCAGGCGGTGCGCGAACGGATGGCGGCGCTCGGCCACCCTCCCGTCTATCTGAGCCTGGACATCGACTGCCTGGACCCGGCCTTCGCCCCCGGCACCGGCACGCCCGAGCCCGGCGGCATGAGCACCAACCAGGTCTTCAGCCTGCTGGAAGAACTGGCCGACCTGAACTTCGTGGGCATGGACTGCGTCGAGGTCGCCCCGCCCTACGACCACGCCGAGCTGACCAGCTACGCCGCGGCCCAGTTCGTCTGGACCTATCTGTGCGGGCGCATAGCGGCGAGGGCATAGGCTGGGGTAGCTTTTCTGCGAATCTCCATAACCTATAGTTATCGAGTAAACCGGCCATTTCACTTGTTGATCGGGTACTGCCCTTTCAACAATGGGGCCCTCCCCGCTGCCCTGCCCCGCCATGAAGCCCATCCGCCGTCCCATCGTCCTTGCGTCCGCTGGCTTGCTGCTGGCCCTGTGCGCCCAGGCCAAGCCGCTGGTCTACTGTGCGGACGCCAGCCCCGAGGGCTTCGACCCTGGGCTGTGGGACACCAGCAGCACCAGCAACGTCAACAACCAGATGTTCCAGGGCCTGGTCGGCTTCAAGCGTGGCACAACCGAACTGGAGCCGGCCCTGGCCACACGGTGGGAGGTTTCGCCCGATGCCAAGACCTTCACCTTCAGCCTGCGCCCGGGCGTGAAATTCCACAAAACGGGCTACTTCACGCCCTCGCGCACCCTCAACGCCGACGATGTGCTGTTCACCTTCGGCCGCTTCATCGAGGCCCAGCACCCGTTCAACGTTGCCTTTCCGGCCACCTTCGTCTATCCGAGCAATCTGGGCCTGGCGCAGATGCTGGCGGGCATGGACCGCGTCGATGACATGACGGTGCGCTTCCGGCTGAAGACGCCCAACGTCACCTTCCTGTCCTATTTCGCGATGTCCTTCGGCGGCATCCAGTCGGCCGAGTACGGAGCCCAGCTGCTGAAGGCCGGCAAGGCGCCCGACATCAACAACCTGCCCATAGGCACCGGGCCGTTCCGCTTCAAGTCCTACAAGAAGGACGATGTGCTGCGCATGGAGGCCAACAGCGACTACTGGGGCAAGCCGCAGCCGACCGAGGCGCTGATCTACACGATGAGCCGCGAGCCCGGCGTGCGGGTGCAGAAGCTGCTGGCCGGCGAATGCCAGGTCACCGCACCGCTGCGCGATGTCGATGTCAGCGCGCTGGATGGCAAACCCGGCATCACCGTGCTCAAGACCCAGGCGCTGAACATCTCCTACCTGTCCTTCAATCTGAAGAAGGCGCCCACCGACCAGCGCGAGGTGCGCGAGGCGCTGGACATCGCCGTCGACCGCGATGCGCTGTTCAAGGCCCTGTTCCCGCGCGGCGACGCGATGCAGGCGGTCAGCGCCTTTCCGCCGTCCATCCCCGGCTACAACCGGAAACTGAAGAACGAATTCAACCCCGAGCGCGCCCGCCAGCTGCTGGCCAAGGCCGGCCACGCCAAGGGCCTGGCGCTGGACCTGTGGTCGCTGCCGGTGGCTCGGCCGACCAATCCCAATGGCGCGCTGATGGCGCAGATGATCCAGCAGGACTGGGCCAAGATCGGCGTCAAGGCGACGATCAAGAGCTACGAGTGGGGCGAGTACCTGAAGCGCGCCAACAACGGCGAGCACAACGTCTATATGAGCGGCTGGTCCGGTGACACCGGCGACGCCGACGACTTCCTGAGCCCCAACCTGACCTGCGCCGCCAACCCCAGCGGCATCAAGTTCTGCAACGCCGAGTTCGACCGGCTGGTCAACCAGGCCCGCGCCAGCACGGACGCGAAGAAGCGCGTCGCGCTGTACGAGCAGGCGCAGGAGATCTTCAAGCGCGAGCGGCCCTGGATCACCATGGCGCACTCGTCCGTCTACATCCCGCTGCGCAGCGACGTGACAGGGTTTGTCATGGCGCCCAACGGCAGTGTGGAGTTCGAGAACGTATACAGGAAATGAAGCCCCCCGCCCCACGGGTACATGGTGCGGCCCCCGAGGGGGCGCGGACCGGCTTGGGGCGGCCCGGTGCTCGGCCCGATGAAAGCGATGCATGAGACTTAGGCATATCGAGGTGTTCCACGCAGTCATGCAGGCCGGCACGATCAGCGGCGCGGCGCAGCTGCTGCACATCTCGCAGCCGGCCGTGACCAAGGTGCTGCAGCATTGCGAGCTGCAGCTGGGCATGGCCCTGTTCGACCGCGTGCGCGGCAAGCTCTACCCCACGCCCGAGGCCGAGCGCCTGTTCGTCGAGATCGACAAGCTCAACCGCGACCTGGTCGCGATCCGCCGGCTGGCGGCCAACCTGCGCGTCGGCGAGACCGAGCTGGTGCGCGTGGTCGCCACGCCGACGCTGGGTGCCTCGGTCATACCGCCGGCGATGACGCGCTGGTGCAAGGCCTACCCCAAGGGCCGCTGCGAGCTGTCGACCAACCATACGCGCGAGATCGTCAATGCGCTGCTGCTGGGCGAGGCCGACCTGGCCCTGTCGCTGCAGGACCCCCGCCACCCGGGCATCAAGACCGAGTGCATCGCCACCGGCACCATGGTCGCCCTGTGCCCCAATGGCAGCGTCGAGGCGGGTGTCGGCGGGCCGCTGGCGGTGGCCGAGTTCGACACCGAGCTGATCGGTCTGGCCGCCGACGACGCGCTGGGCAGCGTGGTGATGAATGCCTGCGAGGCCCAGGGCGTGCACCCGCAGTCGCGCATCACCGTGCAGACCTACCAGCTGGCGCGATCCCTGGTCGAGGCCGGCGTGGGCATGACGGTGGTGGACCCGTTCACCGCCGCATCCAGCGACCGGTCCAAGCTGCGCATACGCCCGCTGGCGCCCGCCATTCCCGTGCAGCTCTACCTGCTCACTGCCGCCAGCGCGCCACTGGCCCAGTCGGCCAGGCGCCTGGTCAAGTACCTCGGCGAGGCCGCCAGGGACTGCCTGGAAAGCATCAAGGAGCCAGTCAAGTGAAGCCTGCCTGGATCGAATGCGAGGCGCTGCCCGAGCACCCCGACTTCCGCTCGCTGCTGAGCCTGGCAGGCATCGCCATCGACCTGCGCTATGCCACGCCGGACAACTTCCTCGGCCGCCCGCTCTATGGCGGGCTGGACTGCAACTTCCTGCGCCGCGAGGCCGCAGCCGGGCTGGAGGCCGCCGTCGCCTGGCTGGCCCACAAGCGCCCCGGCTACCAGTTGCTGGTGCTGGACGCGCTGCGCCCGCAAAGCGTGCAGGAGACCCTGTTCGCCGAGCTGGCCGGCACGCCGCTGGAGTTGTATCTGGCGCATCCGGAGCGTGGCTCGATCCACTCCTTCGGCATGGCCGTCGACGCGACCCTGCTCGACCCGCAGGGCCGCGAGTGCGATATGGGCACGCCCTTCGATGACATGAGCGCGCTGTCGCACCCCGAGTTCGAGGCGCAGCACCTGGCCCAGGGTTTTCTGAGCGCCGAGCAGCTGAGCCACCGCGGCTGGTTGCGCGCGGCCATGCTGCAGGCAGGCTTTCACGCCATCACCACCGAGTGGTGGCATTTCGACTTCGGTGATCGCGCGGCCGTGCGT
>Ga0187845_1001116_pt1 | contig 15528 bp, 15 predicted proteins | sample SpaLakP09_SKY_68_FD_134515 | JGI IMG/M metagenome (GOLD analysis project Ga0187845, IMG submission 134515) | Oligotrophic lake water microbial communities from Sparkling Lake, Wisconsin, USA - SP09_SKY_68 | ecosystem: Environmental > Aquatic > Freshwater > Lake | place: USA: Sparkling Lake... | reverse complement strand
TATTCTGTTTTTTAAAGAGCGGTGCAGGTCGCTGCGTTTCGTTTCCGTCGCTGCGTTGTCTGCTGAGGAGGCGAACTATACCGCCACCACCTACCCTCGTCAACACTTTGTGTGAAGAAATCTTCACATTTTGCGAGCCAAAAATACAAGTCATTGATTTTAAATAAACTGATTAACCCAACCCAGTAAAGCGCCTGGTGCAAGAAGTGGAAGTCTTGGCTTTTGCTCATGATAATGGCCGCTTCCTAACCTTGCCTTGGCCGCCACATGTCTGCCCCTACCTGGATTTTCGATCTCGATGACACGTTGCATCAGGCGAGCCTGGGCATTTTTGCCCATATCAGTCGCATGATGAATTTGTATATGGAGCGGCACCTTGCCATGACGGAGGAGGAGGCCCGGCGACTGAGACTGCAGTACTGGCATCGCTACGGTGCAACTCTACAGGGTTTGGTACGCCACCACGGGGTGGATGCCCAACATTTCCTGCAAGAAACACACTTGCTGGATGAGCTGTATCGTTGGCTGCAATGGGAGCCCACACTGGCAGCGACTTTGCGTACGCTACCTGGCCGCAAGATCGTACTCTCCAATGGCCCACAGCACTATATAGAAGGGCTGCTGCATAGGATGAATATCCGCCACCAGTTTTCTGCCTGTTATGGCATGGAAAAAATGCGCTTCCAGCCCAAGCCCGACCGGCGTGGCTTTCGCTGCATGCTGCAGGCGGAGCGGCTAGATCCGGCGTTCTGCATCATGGTGGAGGACTCACTGCCCAATCTGTATGCCGCAAAATCATTGGGCATGCGTACCGTGTGGATCAGCCGGCAGTGCCGCAAGCCCGCGTTTGTCGATGTGCGGATCAGCAAATTGAGCCAGTTGCTGCGGCAGCGCTGGTAAGCGTCGCCGCAGTTTCGCCTGCCGATTTACCAGCGGCCCTCGAAGAAGAAGCGGCGATAGCGCTCGACCCAGGGTGCGATCTGGTGGCCGTTATCCTCCAGCCACTGCTGGTTGTAGTAGCTGTTGAGATAACGGTTGCCATCATCACAGATCAAGGTGACCACCGAGCCGTGTCGGCCATTACGCACCATATCGCTGACCAGTTCACACACGCCGAACAGGTTGGTGCCGGTGGAGCCACCGCATTTGCGGCCCATCACCTCCTCCAAGAAATGGATGGCAGCATAGCTGGCCACATTGGGCACGCGGACAACCTTGTCGATAACGGTGGGGATGAACGATGGTTCGACACGAGGGCGGCCGATGCCTTCGACGCCGGAGCCACCTTCGCAGCGACAATCGCTGTCGCCACTATAGTAGCTGTCGTAAAACACCGAATTTTCCGGATCGACCACGCAGATCTGCGTTGCCAGCTTCTGATAACGTACATAACGTCCAAAGGTGGCCGATGTGCCGCCGGTGCCCGCCCCGCACACAATCCACTCCGGCACCGGATTCGGTTCCAGTTCCATTTGTTTGAAAATGGTATCGGCGATATTGTTGTTACCACGCCAGTCGGTGGCACGTTCGGCATAGGTGAACTGGTCCATGTAGTGGCCGTTCAGTTCTTGTGCCAGGCGTCGCGATTCTTCGTAGATGGTGGCCGGGTCGTCGACCAAGTGGCAGCGTCCACCGTAGAATTCGATGGAGCGGATTTTCTCGGCCGAGGTGCCGCGCGGCATCACTGCAATAAAGGGCAGGCCCAGCAAACGGGCGAAGTAAGCTTCGGATACTGCCGTACTGCCACTGGATGCTTCAATGATGGTGGTGTTGTAGCGTATCCAGCCATTGCACAAGCCATACAGAAACAGCGAGCGTGCCAGTCGATGTTTGAGGCTGCCGGTGGGATGGGTGGACTCGTCCTTGAAATACAGCTGGATCTGCGGCAGGGCAGGAATCTGCAGCGGTATCAGGTGGGTGTCACTGGAACGGTTGAAATCGGCTTCGATCTTGCGTACTGCGGTGCTGGCCCAGTTGCTCATGCTATATCTCCTGATCTTATAAATAAAGAATACAATATTCTATTATCAGAAAATAAAAAAGCGCCTCGATTTCGAGGCGCTTTGTTGCGTCAAGACCAGTTGCTTAGAACTTGGTGCCGATACCCAGGCCGACAACCAGCGGGTCGACCTTCAGCGTGCCAACATAAGTGCCGTTAGAGGCCACGCTTACGTCGGTCTTCATCCAGATCTTTTTCACGTCAACGTTGATGAAGAAGCTCTTGCTGATCGGGAAGTCAGCACCGATTTGCAGGGCCGGGCCGAAGCTATTCTTCTTTACTTGCAGGTCAGCATTAATGCCCAGATTGGCCGCATTCAAACCAGCATTGTAGAAGCGGGTGTAGTTGATACCGGCACCTACGTACGGACGGAATACAGTGCTATCCGGGGTGAAGTGATATTGCAGAGTAAGGGTCGGCGGCAGGGCAGATACCTTGCCCAGGCTCTTGTCACCAGTACCTGCATTGCCAGTAATTTCATGACGGCTGGTACCCAGGATCAGTTCGGTGCCGATGTTGTTGGTGATCATGTAGGTGAAGTCCAATTCCGGTACGGTATCGTCCTTAGCATCTACAGTAAGACCAGAAACTGCACCAGAATTGCTCCAGGAAGCAGACGGATTTACGTTGATCACGCGGAAACGCGCGATGATGTCGCCTTGAGCAGCGAAGGCGCTAGCGGAAATCAGACCGATGGCCGCAGCCAGAGCAAGCTTTTTCATTTGTATTCTCCAAGAGTGTAGGCAAGTTCACGGTCTTGGGCTTCTACCGTAATTGACTTTCTAATAGGTCGGCAGTAGCTTGCGACGTTCAAGCGGAGGTTAACCAAACCTTCCGGTCAAAACTTTGCTTAAGATCATGAAACAGTCATGAAATATGCCGACCTGCGGGACTTTGTTGCTCAATTGGAACAGCAAGGCGAATTGAAAAGAATCGGCCTTCCGGTCTCGCCACATCTGGAGATGACCGAGATTGGCGACCGGGTGCTGAAAGCGGGTGGCCCTGCCCTGCTGTTCGAACAACCTCGGCACGATACGCAGACTTACCACATGCCGGTACTGGCCAATCTGTTTGGCACACCCAAGCGGGTCGCCATGGGCATGGGGGCCAGCGATGTCATGCAATTGCGCGAAATCGGCAAGACCCTGGCCTACCTGAAAGAACCAGAACCGCCCAAAGGGCTGAAGGAAGCCTGGGACAAGCTGCCGCTGCTCAAGCAGGTGTTGTCGATGGCGCCCAAGGTGGTCAGCAAAGCCCCCTGCCAACAGATTGTGTGGGAGGGTGATGAGGTTGATCTGTCACGCCTGCCCATCCAGCATTGCTGGCCCGGCGATGTTGCCCCCTTGATTACCTGGGGACTGACAGTTACCCGAGGGCCGAACAAGAAGCGGCAGAATCTGGGTATCTATCGCCAGCAGGTGATCGGCAAAAACCGCGTCATCATGCGCTGGCTGGCCCATCGCGGCGGGGCGCTGGATTACCGCGAATTCCGCCAGCAAAACCCGGACCAGCCCTACCCGGTGGCCGTGGTACTGGGCTGTGACCCGGCTACCATTCTGGGCGCAGTCACCCCGGTGCCGGATACCTTGTCCGAATACCAGTTTGCCGGCCTGCTGCGCGGTAGCCGTACCGAGCTGGTGAAGTGCATCGGCTCTGATCTGCAAGTGCCGGCGCGGGCCGAGATTGTACTGGAAGGCCATATCCATCCTGAAGACATGGCACTGGAAGGCCCGTATGGCGACCATACCGGCTATTACAATGAGCAAGACTACTTCCCGGTGTTCACTATCGACCGCATCACCATGCGCGAGAACCCGATCTACCACAGCACCTATACCGGCAAACCGCCGGATGAGCCGGCCGTGCTGGGGGTGGCGCTGAATGAAGTATTTGTTCCCATCCTGCAAAAGCAGTTTCCGGAGATTGTCGACTTTTACCTGCCGCCGGAAGGCTGCAGTTACCGCATGGCGGTGGTTAGCATCAAGAAGCAATACCCCGGCCACGCCAAGCGCGTGATGATGGGCTGCTGGAGTTTCTTGCGCCAGTTCATGTATACCAAGTTCATCATCGTGGTGGACGATGATGTGGATTGCCGCGACTGGAAGGAAGTGATGTGGGCCATCACCACCCGCATGGATCCGGTGCGCGATACCACGCTGATCGAGCATACCCCCATCGATTATCTGGACTTCGCCAGCCCGGTATCCGGCCTCGGCGGCAAGATGGGGCTGGATGCCACCAACAAGATGCCGGGTGAAACCAATCGCGAGTGGGGGGTGCCCATCGTGATGGATGAAACGGTTAAACAGAAGGTTGACAGCCTGTGGCAGCAACTGGGGCTGTAACGATTGCCGTGGCAGCCGCAATTTTCCTGCCGCCCGGCAATGCCTGTTATCATCGCCACGTCTTTTTGTAAGGAGTCATCATGTCCGATCTGCACAACCCCAACTCCGCCCAGCGCCTGAAGCGTCTGAACCATCGTCAGCGCAAGAAAATGCGTGTTGGCGAATACCGCGAGCTGGGTTTTCACCTGATCGCCACCATCGCCAAGGGTGTTGATACCGATGCGCTGCTGGACGACTGGCTCAACTGCATCGACGATGCCGCCATCAGCTTCGGTGGCCATTTCGATGGTAATGAAAAGCTGGAAGGCGTGGTTTTCCCGGTGGGTGAAGTAGCCATTACCGAAGAAATCCGCAGCAAGCTGGTAGCCTGGCTGCAAGCACGCAGCGAAGTATCGAATGTGGAAGCCGGTGACCTGATCGATCTGTGGCATAGCGCCTGATTGTTCGGTCCCGATAAAAAACCGGCCTTGAGCCGGTTTTTTTATCTCTGCACAAGCCGCCAGCAGCCCGAGTATCAGGACAGCTTGCGGAATACCCGGTAGCCGACATATAGCCAGGTTTCCCGGTCCAGGAATTTGACCTTGTTGCTCCAGCTGACATAGCGGCTGGACTCGGTAGGTGCCGGCGCGGCCACCATGTCCAGGTCATGCGCCATCAATACTGCGCGCCGCATGTGCAGTGGATCGCTCACCAGCAAAAAGGAGCGAATGCCAAACGGTGCCGCCAACTTGTGGGCGTTTTCCAGGTTCTGCCAGGTGGTGCGCGATTCGTTTTCAGCCAGCATGGCGGTCATCGGCACCCCCTGGCGCAGGGCAAACTCGCGCCCGACATCGGCCTCGGTCGGATAGCCCGGCTCCGGCGTGCCACCAGTAAACACGATCCAGCGTACCCGGCCTTGCTTGTAGAGGGTCACCGCGTGATTGATACGCTCGCGCAGCACTGGCGAAGGCTTGCTGCCCCAGGCCGCAGCACCCAGTACCAGTGCGGCATCCGCAGGCTGCGTGGCGGGCTCAGCGGCATAACGGACAATGCCCCAGGCCATGTAGCCAAAGCCCAGCAGCACCAGCAGCACGGCCAGCAAGAAACCTTTGAGCATCAGACGCAGATAAAGCATGAACCTTGGGCACAGGGGGAGAGAAAACCTGATTGTAACGCCGTTGGCCTGATGATGGCAGACATTGGCCGCCAGACAGGTGGCCGGCACCGACCAGCCACAGGGAGTAGCTGGCCAAAAAACAGGCGCGAGCGACCTATTTTTCCAATTCCCAGATAGCCGCCTGCAGCGACTCCATACGGCTGCTCAATGCTTGCTGCGCATCATCCAGCGCCTTGTTATAGATCTGCCGGCCTATCCTGGCGGCGACGAAATCCAGCAGGAATTGTGCGTCGAACTGCCCGACCTCAAGATTCAACTGGGTAGCCAGATAATCTTGCAGCTCGGGTGCCAGTTGTTGCAGTTGCTGCTGGCTGAGCATGGATTGGCTGGACATGGCAGGGCTCTCTGAATGCGTAAAGAGCGGCATTGTGCCCTGCCTGGCAGCGACTGCAAAGGCATTCGCACCGCCACGGCGCCACAATCAGCGCGACAGGGCGCGCCCGATATCAACCAGACCATGCAGGCAGGCCTCGCCGGTGCGCTGCTGCAGCCGCTGGCCCAGGGCATACAGCTGGCAGGGATCGTGTTGCGGGGCGGGTAGCTGGCTGCATAGCTGCAATTGCACCTCGCCACTGCCATAAAGCAAGGTGATGGCATCGGAACAGGAGCGGCGCAGCAGGCGGGACAGCTTGTCCGGCAAGGGTGCCGGGCTGCACAGCACGTGGCCGGTATGGAAGGTGGCTGCGCGCAACACTTCTTGCTGGCGGCGCCATTGCGCGCTGCAGCAGCTTAGCCAGCGGGGGCTGTTCTCCAGCCACCAGATCAGGGCTTGTGTCATGTTCCACTCCTTTTTGTGCAATGCACAATACACTTATACATCCAGCCCTTGCTTGGCACAAGCCAGCAAAAAAAATGGCCGGGCAAATACCCGGCCAACACAGGAAAGTCGGTACCGGACAAGTACCGACAGCAGAACACCGTTTAAGACAGCCAGCGCGGCTGGGTCAGTGCCTCCGGCTGCAATGCCTCGTCCAGCTGGGCGCGCTGCATCAGCCCGCGTTCCAGCACGATATCGTAGACACTGCCACCAGTGGCGTGAGCTTCGGCAGCCACCGCGGTAGCTGCGGCATAGCCGATGATGGGATTGAGCGCCGTCACCAGGCCAATGGAATTGAGCACGTCGGCACGCAGCTTAGCCTCGTTGGCGGTAATGCCCTTGACGCAATGTTCGGTAAGCGTGCTGCAGGCATTGGCCAGATGGCGCACGCTGCGGAACATGCTGTAGGCGATGACCGGCTCAAAGGCATTCAGCTGCAGCTGGCCACCTTCGGCGGCCATGGTGATGGTCATGTCGTTGCCGATGACTTCGAAGGCCACCTGGTTGACTACTTCCGGAATCACCGGATTGACCTTGCCCGGCATGATGGACGAACCCGCCTGACGGGCCGGCAGATTGATGTCGCCAATGCCGGCGCGCGGGCCGGAGGACAGCAGGCGCAAGTCATTGCAGGTTTTCGACAGTTTGACTGCCACACGCTTGAGCACACCGGACAGCTGCACGAAGGCACCGCAATCCTGGGTGGCTTCGATCAGGTTTGGTGCGGTCATCAGCTTGAGGCCGGTCAGCTCGGACAGGTGCAGACACACCAGCCGGGCGTAATCAGGATGCGCGGTAATACCGGTACCGATGGCAGTGGCACCCAGATTGATTTCCAGCATCAGCGCACGGGCTTCGCTCAGGCGCTGTTCGTCTTCACCCAGCATCACGGCGTAGGTCTGGAACTCCTGCCCCAGCGTCATCGGCACCGCGTCCTGCAGCTGGGTGCGGCCCATCTTCAGGACATTCTTGAATTCTTCCGCCTTGGCGGCAAAGGCTTCGCGCAACACGAACATGGTGCGTTGCAGACGCAGCACCCCCCAGTAAGTGGCCAGGCGCAGCGCGGTGGGATACACGTCATTGGTGCTCTGACTCATGTTGACGTGTTCGTTGGGATGCAGCTTGTCGTACTCGCCACGGGCATGACCCATCAGTTCCAGCGCGCGGTTGGCGATGACTTCGTTGGCATTCATATTGGTGGAAGTCCCTGCCCCACCCTGAATCACATCCACCACAAACTGCTCGTGCAGCTTGCCATCCACCAGTTCATCGCAGGCATCGACAATGGCCTGGGCACGCCGTGCATCCAGCAAACCCAGATCACGGTTGGCCTGGGCAGCGGCTTTCTTGATCTGCGCTAGGGCGATGATCAGGTCGCCATAGCTGGCAATGGTCTGGCCAGTGATGGGAAAGTTCTCCACTGCGCGCAGGGTGTGGACACCCCAGTAGGCATCCGCCGGAACGGCGCGATCGCCAAGCAGGTCGTGTTCGATACGTGTGGACATGCAGAAGCCTTTGTCGATGGTCTCCGCCAGCGCGGAGTGATGGGGGCAGACTGTAGGCTGCCAGCAAGCGGCTTGGCCAATTCCGATTCGCAATCAGCTCATGCAAATTTTGCATAACCATGGAAAATGACCGGCAAGAGTGCGGGCTGACCAGCCAAATACAGCATGCCCGCCAGCAGGGTGGCGGGCGCTTTGCTCAGACAGGGCTGCAAGCAATATGGCTTGAAATATCGCGGGAGCAGCCCTTGCAGGAACTGGTGACGGCTTCAGCGCGGCTGCTGATAGCTGACATCGCCCGCTTTAAGCAGCTGGTACTGGCCATTCTGATAGCGCAGCAGGGTGATGCTGCTATTGGGAATATCGGTGTTCTTGGCCTGACCCGGTACAAAGATATCGAGAATGCTGAGAATGGCACCGCCATGACTGACCAGCAGCACATTGCCACCACCCGCCGCCACCGCCTTGCTCACGACATCCTGCATGCCGGAACGCAAGCGCGCTTCGATCTGCGGATAGGTTTCGGCCCAGCCACGCGGGTCGTTGTCGTGAATGGCCTGCGCAATGGCCCGGTCATTCATCTTGTGGGTAAAGTCCGTCCAGTTGCCCCAGCCAGGATCGAATACCATGCCCTGCTGGCGGAACAGCGGTGTCCACATCTCGGCATCCGGCCGGCCTTCAAAACTGCCGTAGTTCCATTCACGGAAGCGCTCGTCCTCCTGCAAGGGCAAGCCATTGCGCTCGCCTTGCCCCAGTACGATTTTGGCCGTGGAGCGTGCCCGCCCCAGATCACTGCTGTAAGCCGCAATGAACGGCGTGCTGGCCAGCCCTCTGGCGGCCGCCTCGGCACCCTTGACCCCGGCGGCGGTCAGCGGGGTATCCGACCAGCCCTGCACCTGGCTGGTGGTATTGAATAGCGTCTTGCCGTGGCGTAATAAATAGATATCCACCACCGCTTCGCTGGCAGCACTGGGGGCAGCCTGCGCGACCGACCCCGACAGTACTGCCAGGCAGCACAGTATCCATTGCAAAGCTTTCCTGCATTTCATCTTGGCCTCTCCAGTGTTGAGCAACATCAGGGGTGGCCATGCTAGGAAAATATTCAGTTGCCAGCAGCAGGCAAGCGCCTAAAAACGGATAGGTTTCGTCCTTATCACTACCGATGGCTCAAACCGGATCCGCACTGGCCGCCAGATAATTCCAGAAGGCGTCCAGTTCCGGCCGGCTGCGCTTTTTGTCGCGGTACAGCCTCACTTCCATATCCACGCTCCAACCCTGCTCTGCCGCCAGTACCAGTTGGCGCGAACGCAATTCGCGCTGTATCGAACTGGTGGGCAAAAAGGCCACGCCATGTCCTTCCAGCACCATGTTTTTCAGCCCCTCGGCCATATCGGTTTCATAGCGCAACGACAGAAAAGGGGGCTCCGGGGCCGCTTCCAGGATCAGGTCGGTCATCAGGCGGAAATAGGCATTGCTGGCATAGCCCAGAAAGGGCAGCGGCTGCGCGGCGCTGCCGGGCAAAGCATGGCGCGGGCTGCGATCCGGATTGCTGCGCACATAGGGCCGCAGCGACTCCACCCCCAAGCGCAGGCCGCTATAGCGTGGATCGGCCAGGTCTACCGGCTGCTTCGGGTGGTGATAGCACATCAGCAGATCACAGCCGCCCTCGACGAAGGCCAGCAACGCATCATGCACATTGCTGGCTTGCAGGCGGCAGGACAGCGGACCAAAGCCCTGCTCCACGCTGCTGAGCCACTTGGGGAAAAACGAGAAAGACAGCGTGTGCGGCACCGCCAGGCTAAGGGTGCCGTCCGGCAGTGGTTGCAGGCCGCGCAGCTGGGCACGGGTGCTGTTGATCTGCCCCAGCATCAGCACCGCCTGTTCGCGCAGCAGCTCGCCGGCGGCGGTGAGCCGGGTGGGGTAGGTGGTGCGGTCGATCAGATCGGCACCAAACCAGCTTTCCAGCGACTTGATGCGGCGAGAAAATGCCGGTTGGGTAAGGTGGCGGATTTCGGCCGAGCGGGTAAAGCTGCCGGTATCGGCCAATACCAGAAAATCTTCCAGCCAGCGGGTTTCCAAATGGCCGCCCTCCTTTGTCTGATGGCATTAAATATTATTTAAAATCAGCCAGCTATTCAGAGAATTCGCGACCAATTTCCGCATCATTTGATATTTTACAAGGTCGGGGAGCACATTGCCCCTACAATGCAGCAAACTAAAAACTTGTCTGACAATGAGAATCACACACACCATCTGGCGGCGGATTCTGGGCCTGCTGCCCGGCGAGATCGCCAGTAATGAAACCAGCTGGCTGTTGAGCCCGCACCAGCACATGCCCTTGCTGCAGCAACGCCGTGCGCTGATGCTGGTCAATCGCGTGCGCCTGTTCTCCCTGCTGTTTGCCCTGCTCACCCCGCTGTGGATCGTGGTGGACGTGATGACCCTGCCCTCCGGGCTGTGGCAAATGCTGGCCACCATGCGCGTGCTCGCGACCATGGCCTTTGTCGGCCTGGTGTTGTGGTGTCCGCAGGATGGTCAGCTATCAGGTGCCTACCGCGGCATGACCATCCTGTTTGCCATCCCCACGCTGTTTTACATCGGCTCGCACCTGCTGATGACCCAGTACCACCTGGAAGGGGTATCGGCAGCCATCGGCACCGGTTATGCCTTCCTGCCCTTTGTCTTGCTGGCAGCTTTTTCCATCTTCCCGCTCACCCTGATCGAAAACCTGGCCTTTGCCACACCGGTATTGCTGGCTTATGCCATCGCCTGGTCGCTGGACTGGTCGGTGGCCAGCTGGCCTTCCTTTGGCGGCGAGTTCTGGCTGCTGTCGCTGCTGGCGAGCGTGTCCTCGCTGGCCAGCATCAGCCAGCTGGCCTTCATCATCGCCCTGGTCGGCCAGACCATCCGCGATCCGCTGACCACCGCCTTCTCGCGCCGCAGCGGCATCGAAATGCTGGAGCTGCAGCTGGTCAATGCCGAGCGCAACCAGATGCCGCTGGCCATCGCCTTTATCGACCTGGACCACTTCAAGAGCATCAATGACCAGTTTGGTCATGCCGCTGGCGACAAGACATTGAAACAGCTGGTACACAAGACGCTGGCCTGTGTGCGGCGTGGTGATGTGCTGGTGCGCTGGGGCGGGGAAGAGTTTCTGCTGCTGATGCCCAATACCGACATGATCCAGGCCCGGCTGGCGCTGGACCGGCTGCGCCAGCAGGGGCTGGGCCAGCGGCCGGATGGCACGCCACTGACCGCCAGCATCGGCCTGGCCGAGCGGCTGGCCGACAAATGCAATCACCGGCGCCAGCTGGTGGAAATCGCCGATTCCCGCATGTACCAGGCCAAGCAGCTGGGCCGCGACCGGGTGGTCAGCGACTGACTGCCTGCTGCATCACCACCCAGTCCTGGGTAGCCGGGCTGGCCCGGAATTCATGTACCACCTGCTGCATCAAGGCAAAGGCACTGGCCGCATCCAGTTGCTGGCAGGCCTGTGCCAGTTGCTGCATGAAGTGCGCCAGTTCCGCTGCGGACAGATGGTATTCCTGTGCGCGCAAAATACGCGGATGGTCAGTAGGCAGCACGTTGTCGCCGATCAGCAGTTCTTCGTACAGCTTTTCGCCCGGCCGCAGGCCGGAGAAGCGGATTTCGATATCGCCGCTCGGGTGCTTGTCATCGCGCACTTCCAGCCCGGACAGATGGACCATGCGCCGCGCCAGATCGGCAATTTTCACCGGCTCGCCCATATCCAGCACGAACACATCCCCCCCCTCGCCCATGGCCCCGGCCTGGATCACCAGCTGAGCGGCTTCCGGAATGGTCATGAAGTAGCGGGTGATGTCCGGATGGGTAACGGTCACCGGACCGCCGGCCTTGATCTGCTTCTTGAACAAGGGCACCACCGAGCCGGAACTGCCCAGCACATTGCCAAAGCGCACCATGACAAAGCGGGTTTTGCTGCCACGGGCATGACGGCCCTGCAAGGTAAGCTCGGCCAGTCGCTTGGTGGCACCCATCACATTGGTGGGGCGTACCGCCTTGTCGGTGGAAATCAACACAAAGGTATCCACCGCGCAGTCTTCCGCCGCCTGCGCCGTGGTATCGGTACCGAAGGCATTGTTGAGGATGCCGGCCACCGGATTGTGTTCCACCATCGGCACATGCTTGTACGCCGCTGCGTGATATACCGTTTCCACCTTGAAGGCGCGCATGATCTGGCATAGCCGGGCATGGTCGGTGACCGACCCCAGTACCGGCGTGCGCGGGATGGACGGAGCCAGCTGCGACAGCTCGTGGTCGATGGCGTAGAGGGCAAACTCGGTCAGTTCAAACAACACGATACGCGCCGGATTATTACGGGCGATCTGCCGCACCAGCTCGGAGCCGATGGAGCCGCCCGCCCCGGTCACCATCACCACCCTGCCCTGGATATTGCGCGCCAGCAGCTCGGGGCTGGGCGGCACCGGGTCACGGCCCAGCAGATCCTCGATTTCCACTTCCTTCAGCTCTTCCACGCGCGCTTCGCCGGAGACCAGATCGGCCATGCCGGGCAGGCGCTTGATGGGAATGCGCAGATGTTCCAGCGACTCCAGGATTTCACGCTGACGACCACGGCTGACCGAGGGCATGGCCAGCAGGATGCAGCTGGCTGCAGTTTCCTCGATCAACAAGGGCAGGTCGGCCGGCGCATGCACGGTCAGGCCGCGATAGGTACGCCGCCAGCTGTCCGGATTGTCATCGACAAAGGCCATCGGCCGGTATTCCTTGCCCGCCTGCAAGGCCAGCATCAGTTGCACCCCGGCCTGACCGGCACCGTAGATGATGACGTGTTCACGCGGCGCATCCACCGAATCTATCCGCCGCACCAGGCCGCGCAGCACAAAGCGGCTGCCGCCGATATAGGCCATGGCGAACATCCAGAAGATGATGATGGACGAACGCGGAAACGGCGCAATGCGCGCCATGACAATCACCGCCGTCAGCACCAGCACCGCCAGACTCACCCCGGTAAACACGGTGTAGACGATCTTGTCGTCCAGATACTTCAGCACCGCGCGATACAGCCCCAGCTTGACGAAGATGGGGATCACCCATAGCGGCGGCACGATGAAGATCCACAGATAGGGATCGAGCTTCGGGTCCCAGTAGCCGCCCAGGCGCAGCACCACGGCACTCCACAGGGCCAGTGGCAGCAGCAGCGCATCCATCAGCGCCAGCAGCGCCATCTTGTTGTGGCGGGAAAAGGTCAGCAGTTTGTCTAGCATGTCGAATCGACTTTCACGGCCATCAGCGCAGCACGATTTTCAGCAAGGTGGCGAAGATGATGCGGATATCTTCCAGCAGGCTGTGGGTTTGCGCATAGCGCAGGTAGTAGCCCAGTTTTTCCGGCAGGATCTGTTCGATATAGGCGCGCTCAGGGTCCGCAGCGCGGCCCAGTATCTCGTTTTCGTCGATCATGCGGATGGATGCCCAGTCGGTAATGCCGGGGCGTACCGACAACACGATGTTTTTCACCTCGTCCGGGTAGTGCGCCACATACTTGGGCACTTCCGGGCGCGGGCCCACCAGGCTCATGTCGCCGAACAACACATCCAGCAATTGTGGCAGTTCGTCCAGCTTGCTCTTGCGCAGGAAACGGCCGGCACCGGTAACGCGGCTGTCCGCGCCCACGGTGAGCTGGCCCTGCACCTCGGTGTTCACCTGCATGGTACGGAACTTGTGAATGCGGAACAGCATGCCGCCACGCCCTACCCGCACCTGGCGGAAAAACACCGGCCCGGGAGAATCCAGCTTGATCCACAAGGCTACCAGCAACAAAGGTCCGGCCAGCAGCAGCAGGCCGGCACTGGCGGCGATCAGGTCGAATAGCCGCTTGAGCAGCGCCGAACCCGCCCGGCGCTGCACCAACGGCGACAGGGACGGCTGACTCATGCGCCCAGAATCTCACGCACGGCGGCAATCACGCGGGTCTGGTCGGCCTCGCTCATGCGGGTGTACAGCGGCAGGGTCACTTCGGCCTCGAAGGCGGCATCCGCCACCGGGAAGGCACTGCGCTCCAATTGGTAGCCATCACGCCATACCGGCTGGCGGTGCAAGGGGATGAAGTGTACCGAGCAGCCAATGCCTTTCTCGGCCATGCGCACGATGAAGTCGTCACGGCTGATGCCGGCTTCCGGCTTGATACGTACCGGGTATAGATGCCAGGCATGCTGGCCAGCGGCATCGGCCGGGCGTGCCGGCAGAATCAGCGGCAGATCGGCCAGTTCGCGGTCGAAACGGGCGGCCATCAGCTCGCGCTTTTGCTGGAAGCCGGCAATTTTCTTCAGCTGATGAATGCCCATGGCGGCGGCGGTGTCCGGCATATTGTATTTGAAGCCGGGGGCGACCACTTCGTAGAACCAGGCCGGGGTCTTCGACACGTAGCGGTCGAAGGCATCGCGGCTGATGCCGTGCAGACGCATGATCTTGCAGCGGGCAATAATGTCCTTGTTCTTCGATACCACCATGCCACCCTCGCCAGTGGTCATGGTCTTGTTGGCGTAGAAACTGAACACGGTGACATCCGAATCCAGCGTGCCGATCAGCTTGCCCTTGTAACGGGTGGGCAGCGCGTGGGCGGCGTCTTCCACCACCTTCAGGCCGTGTTCGCGGGCGATGGCCAGAATCTCATCCATCTCGCAGGCAAGGCCGGCAAAGTGTACCGGCATGATGGCGCGGGTTTTCGGGGTGATGGCGGCACGGATGGCAGCCGGGCTGATATTGAAGCTGGCCGGGTCCACATCGACACATACCGGATCAGCCCCCAGATAGCGCACCACTTCGGCAGTGGCGGTAAAGGTGTAGCTGGGGACAATCACTTCGTCACCGGGCTGGATGCCGATGGCTTCCAGCGCCAGGTGCAGGCCGGCGGTGGCGGAGTTTACCGCGATGGCTTCCACGCCTTCGCCGATGAAGGCGGCAAAGTCGGCTTCGAATTGCTTGGTCTTGGGGCCGGTGGTCACCCAGCCGGAACGCAGGGCATCCACCACTTCATTGATTTCTTCTTCGCCGATATCCGGCAGGGCAAAGGGCAGGAATTTCTGTTCGCTCATCTTCGTCATCTTCAATAGCGTCATTGTTCATGGCTGGCAGCCGACGGAGGTTGCCAGTCGCGTATTCGGTCTTGTCAGCTGCGCTTACTGGCGCGCCAGATTATCAGTAGCCGGTTTCTCTTTCAGCGCGTCGGCCACCCGCTTGCCCAGTTTCTGCGTGGGCAGTTCCACCCAGCGGTTGATGGCCAGTGCCAGAGTCCAGGTCATCACGGTGGCAGCGGCCACCAGCAGCCACCACGGCAGATTGTACATAGCCAGCACTTCCATCAGCACATAGCCGGCATTGGAATGACACACATACCAGGCGTAACTGACGGCGGCGATACGCGCTAGCCAGCGGCTGCTCCACAAGGCAGGACGCAGCACGCCCAGCACGAACAGGCTGATACCAATCAGGTAGCTGCCGTACAACTCCAGCGATGGCCAGTTGGTGACCCACACAAACATGGCCAGCAGGCCGACAAAATGCAGCACGGTTTCCAGCTTGCCGGCCTGGCCGGTAAGATAGAAATAACACCAGCAACCGGCAAACATCAGCGGGAAGTAGCACACCACCGAGGCAAGAAAGTACTGGTCATAAGCCCAGAAATGCGCCAACTGGCCATGCAAGCCTTGTGC
>Ga0187845_1001115_pt1 | contig 15541 bp, 11 predicted proteins | sample SpaLakP09_SKY_68_FD_134515 | JGI IMG/M metagenome (GOLD analysis project Ga0187845, IMG submission 134515) | Oligotrophic lake water microbial communities from Sparkling Lake, Wisconsin, USA - SP09_SKY_68 | ecosystem: Environmental > Aquatic > Freshwater > Lake | place: USA: Sparkling Lake... | reverse complement strand
TCTTACTTTTTTCTCACTCAACTCAGCGCTGGGCGCCTTGTTTTGCGAGGGGGCGAACTATAGCAAGCCAGCCCCGTCGCCGTCCAGTGTTATTTATCGCTGGCACTTCATTTGCTTTGAACAGTAAAGCAACGCATAAAAGAAGAGCTTTTGCTCACATTTTGCACAGGTGCTACATTATGGAACACCTAGGCATACAAAACAGAGCCGATCACGGCCGCCGGAGACAACGAGACCACTATGGAATACCAGACTGCTCCAGATATGAACAGCTCACGCCTAAGCAAGGCGTGGGCGGACAATATGCCACGGATAATCGAAACATCTCACACGCGCTCACAGCAATATGGATTGCGCCGCGAGTCTGCGCCAGACTATGCGCCACTGGCCCGCAACGACCTCTCCTTATTAATAGAGCAAAACCGGCTGCTGCACGCCCATGCAGTACCCGCCATGGAAACCCTCTACCAGCAGATCGTCAACACCCACAATATGGTGATCCTGACGGATGCCAAGGGCGTAATCGTGCATTCGCTGGGTGACGATGACTTTCTAGAGAAAGCCAGCCGCGTCGCGCTGCAGCCGGGCGTTGCATGGTCCGAGCAGAGCCGCGGCACCAATGCCATCGGCACTGCCATTGCGGAAGGCACGCCGGCACTGGTACACGCTGACCAGCACTACCTGTCCGCCAACCACTTCCTGACCTGCTCGGCCGCCCCTATCGCCGACCATCAGGGTAACGTCATCGGCGTACTCGACGTATCTGGCGACCAGCGCAGCTACCACAAGCACACCATGGCCCTGGTACGCATGTCGGCCCTGATGATCGAGAATCAGCTGTTCTCGGCCGCTTTTGAAGATGCGATTACCATCCGTTTCCACGCCCGCCCCGAATTTATCGGCACGCTAATGGAAGGCATAGCCTCCTTCAGCCCCGGCGGACGCTTCCTCGCTGCCAACCGCAATGGCCTGTTCCAACTGGGTCTATCGACGGCGGCGCTGCAGTCGCATACTTTCAGCTCGCTATTCGGCTTACCCGTTTCAGCGCTGTTTGACCACTATCGCACCGCCTCTCCCGGCCTGCTCAATCTATGCATGCACAACGGCGTAAGCGTGTATGGCCGCGCCCAGTTGCGCCTGTCGAATAGCGTATTCCAGCAGTCGCTGACCTCGGATCGCACGACTCCTGCTACGCAACCGGCGCCTATGTCTGCCAGTCAGGCGGCCAGCACGGCGCGTCGCCTGTCCGGACTGCGCTACCTGCGTACCGGCGACCAGCAGCTGGAACTGGTGATCGAAAAAGTCACACGCGTACTGGGCAAAGACATCCCCATCATGATCATGGGCGAAACGGGCACCGGCAAGGAGCTGCTGGCACAAGCCATCCACAACGATTCGCCGCGCGCCATGAGCCCCTTCGTGGCGGTCAACTGTGCCTCGATTCCAGAAACGCTGATCGAATCCGAACTGTTCGGCTATGAAGATGGCGCCTTCACCGGCGCACGCAAAAAAGGCGCCATCGGCAAAATCCTGCAAGCCAATGGCGGCACCCTGTTCCTCGACGAGATCGGCGATATGCCTTTCAGCCTGCAGGCCCGCTTGCTGCGCGTGCTGCAGGAGCGTATGGTGACGCCGCTGGGCAGCGACAAATCCATCCCCGTCAATGTAGAGCTGATCTGCGCCACCAATCACAACCTGCGCGACCGTATCGCCAAGGGGTTGTTCAGAGAAGACCTGTACTACCGCCTGAACGGGCTGGTAGTGAAATTGCCGCCGCTACGCGAACGCACCGATCTGGAAACCGTCGTCAAGAAGATACTGGCGACCGAATCGAACAACGGCCGCTACCACGTTTCGGCGGAAATCCTGCAACTGTTCCGCCAGCACCGCTGGCCCGGCAATTTCCGCCAGCTGACCAATCTGCTGCGCACGGCCATTGTGATGGCGGGCGACGAACATGAGATCTGCCTGCGCCACATGCCGGACGACTTCCTCGACGACATCGAGCAGGCCGCCACGCAACTGGCTGCACCAGATCCCGTGCAGATGGTGGCAAGCGGCGCCAATCTGGAAGAGATGGAGCAGTCCGTGATACTCAAGTCGCTGGAAGCCCATGGCGGCAATGTCTCGGCAACCGCCCGCGCGCTGGGTGTCTCGCGCAATACCATTTACCGCAAAGTGCCCAACCTGAAATAAGCTGCCTCACACCTCGGCAGGGAACCCTGCCGAGCAGCGGCTATGTCCCTGCTTATCAATCACCAACAGGTCTACCGCCGGCATCCGCGCCGCCAGCGCCTGCGCCCTTTCCCATCCCATCACCATGAAGGCTGTCGACAAACCATCGGCCAGCATGGCACTGGGAGCCAGTACCGTGACACTGGCCAGTTCCGGCGGCGAATCCCCCAACGCCGGATCAAAGATGTGGTGATGCCGGTAGTCGGGCGTAAATATGCACTCGTAATCGCCGGACGTGGCAACGCTACAGCCCTGAGCCCGCAGGGTAGTCGCCAGCTTGCTATCGTCACGGGGATCACGCACACCCAGCATCCATGGGCGCTGCTGGGCGCGCTGCCCACGGGCGATGAACTCGCCGGTATCGAGCAGAGCGTCGCGTATGCCATACTTCTGCACTGCCGCCAGTGCCTGATCGGCCGCATAGCCTTGTGCCAGCCCGTTCAAGGTCAGCGCCATGCCTGTTCGGCGGAAGTGGACCCGTTCTGGCGCGATTTCCAGTTCCCGCCAATTCACCAGCGCACGGGCGCGTCGGACCGCGGTTGCATCCGGCAGCCGTCCCTCAGCGGCCGCCTGTGAATACAGCAGCCACAATGGCTGCACCGTAACATCGAATGCCCCATCCGTTAGCTGCGACAACTGCGCTGCCTGCCGTAGCAGCTGTAGCAATCGACCATCTGGCCGATTCACGTAACCATCCCGGTTAAGCTGATACACCTGGCTTTCGAACCGGTAGATATTCATCAGGGCGTCGATCTCCTGCGCAGTACGCAAGCCGTCGCTGATAGCGCGCGCAGCCAGTTCCGCATCGGTGTGCACCAGCGAGATTGAAATCGTAGTGCCGAATGCGAGGGCGGCCCCCGTATGCAGGGTAGCGCCATGCGGCCACACGCAACCGGCCACACCGGCAATGCTGCCGACAGCGCTGGCAATAAAGGTACGACGTTTCATAGGCTCTCTCCGCCTTTCATGACAGGCTGTATCGGAATCACATTGGCGCGCTTAAGTTCCAGCATGCGTGGTGCGCATTTCTGCTCACTGTGATAGATCACCACGCAATCCATGCACTGGAAGCACTCGTCGTACTCGACCTGCCCGGCCGGTGTGATGGCCTGATACTCACAACGGTGACGGCAGGTCTGGCATGGCGTACCGCACTCGCTGCGGCGCGGTATCCAGCTCAGCCAGCGCACTTTGCCTAACAATGCCAGCGCCCCGCCGAAGGGACACAGATAGCGGCAATAGAATTTGTAAATTACGCCACTGAGCATCAGCAGTGCTACGGCGTAGAGTACAAACGGCAGGCTGCGCACAAAATTGAGGGTGATCGCCGTCTTGAACGGCTCCAACTCTACCAGCCGGTCTGTCCATGCTGTCGCAAAGAAGGCGCTACCCAGTATGAGTGCCAGCAGTATGTACTTGATGCGCTTGAGTTGCCGGTCTAGCCGTGTACGTATGCGTATCTGCGGCACCCGCAGCGAACGGGCCAGCTGGTGGCTGAATTCCTGCAGCGCTCCGAAGGGACACAGCCAGCCGCAGAAGGTGCCCCGCCCCCACAGCACCAGCGACAGCACTACAAAGCCCCATAGCGTGACTGTCATGGGATCGAACAGCAAGAATTCGAGACTGCGACCAGCCACCAGTGCCTGTATCGCTCCGGTGATATTCACTATCGAAAGCTGTCCCTGGGCGTAATAGCCTATGAAGCCCGCGGTAAAGAGCAGATAGCCACGACGCATCCAGACAAAGCGCCGCGCATCACTGGTCAGACGACGCTGCATCATCAGCGCTGCCGCAAGCACCAGCAGCCCCGCTATCAATAGCGCCAACTCGTTCTGACGAGCGCGCCAAATGCCCTGCCATGACTTGCTGCTGGCCTGTGCCGGTATCAGCAGGTGCGACGGCAGTTGATACGAAACGCCCAGCTCGCGGGTAATCCGTTCCGGATAAACGATGCCCTTGCTGCGCGTGATGGGCAGCGCGAAATCCAGTGCGCCAGCCGGATCGAGACCTGCCTGCGCAATGACCCGCAGCACCGTGACATTCTCGAAGCTGGGCACGCCTTGCGCAAAGCGCACATCCAAGTCCAGATCACGTATATCGATAGGCAGCTTCTCCTGCCGCAGCAGCAGGCGGTCCGGCACACTGCCACGCACAAAATCTTCCCCGGTAATGCTGTAACGCCCCGATGTCATGACCAGCAAAGCATGATCCCCAGGCTCCAGGCGGCCCTGCAACTTGCGCCAGCTCCCTTCGTTGAGCAGACTGCGTCCTATCGTGGGCACCGACACATAGGCCAGATAGAGATCAATGAACTGCTCGTCCGGCTGGCTAGCCGCGACGCTATCGAGCCCCGCGCCAGCACTGCCCGCGAACAGCTTCTCCACCACGCGATTGCTAACACGCAGATGCTGCACCAGTCCTGCGTCGCACAGCTGCTGCCATGTACGCTGCTCGAACACATCGCTGCGCACCTGCGCAATCTGGTCAGGGTCACGCGCCGCGCCAAAGCCCAGCTTCTTGCGCGACACCTTCAGCGCGGCCGCCAGTATGCTCTGATTGATAATCCGTACCGATGCCGTGGCCTTGGAAACACCGTCTATGTGCGCATTGGCCGCATCACTGCGCGCGCCGCTGCGCGAACCGCCTTGAGCGATGCTGATATTCTGCTTGAGCGACAGGTCCTTATACTGCTGCACGAACTGCAGCAGAGGTGCTTCGCCTAGGCCGTCGAGAAATACCGGCTCATGTTGCGACAGTACCTGCACGCCGATAAACACACCTTTAGGGTCTATCGCCACCATCAGGTTGAGCGGCACTCCGGCAAAGCCGGGGATAGGTGCCAGATCGATGGACTCGAACACATAGCCCACCAGTTCGGTCGCCGTCGCATTCTGCTTGAACAACGGCCAGACCGGCAGTTCCGTGTCACGCTCGCCAACAATGAGCGGCGCAGGAAAACGCCGCACCAGCTCGGCCTGCGTGAGTACTCCGGCCTGTGCCGGCATGGCAGCAAAAAACGCCGCCACACACAGACACAGGCCAGCGAGTAGCGCGCGCCAGTCCGGCACGCGCAAGCCCAGTAAGTCAGGCCGCATCAGAAGAAGATGATACCGCCGAAGGAAGCGCCGTTCATCTTCGCTTCGCCGCCGGTAAAGGCTTTCGAACGGGTCTCGCCTACTTCACCCACCAGCGTGATTACCTTATTGAGGGTGTAGTACACACCCAGCGTTACATTGGCATTCGATTTCAGGCCACCCGTGCCGGCTGTATTCGTATCGTTACGGCTGATCCCATAGTTGACGCCCACCCGGACTTTTTCCGCCAACTTGTAAGTGCCCTGCACCAGATAGGCTTTGGTCTTGGTATTACCCTGATCGGCATCGGACAGAATGCCGAGGCCAGTACCGCTCTGCACATTGCCCAACAAGTTCAGATCGCCCGCCTGATAGCTTGCGCCCAGTTCGACGGCAGACATGGTGAAATCCTTCGCGCCAGTGGCCGAGGCCGAGAATTTCTGCGACTTGCCACCCACCCAGGCCTTCAGCCCATCAGCGGCATAAGTCAGCTGTGCTTGCACTTGCGGGCTGGATTTGGCCGAGTAGGCCGGGGCAGCGACGATAGGCGTATCCGCTACCGGGCTCACAACGGCAGCATCGAAGCCCACGCCACTGGACGATTTGGGCGCGCTATATGCAATCTGGCCGTAGTAGCCCACATAGCTATAGCCAGCGCCGATATGGCCCAGCGTTACGCGGCCACGCTGGGTAGCTTGTACCGGCGCGCCGGAGCCGATCAGCGTCATGTCGGAGAAGATGGCGTTAGCACCGAAGATGCCGTTATCACGACCCAGCTTTACCGTGCCCATTTCGGCATTGCCGAAACTGAAGTAGGCCTGACGTACGTCGACACCGGAGTTGGCAGCAATCGCGCTATCGGTAGCCGTGGCATTGTAGATACCGATCAGCGCTTTGACGTCGAAATCACCTTGCTTCGAAGTCGCCGAGGTCACCAGGCCGTTAGGCAGCAGACCGTTACCGATCGTGGTGCGGTTATTCTCACCACCGCAGCCCAGACCTTTACCACCCAGCGCCAGACCGCCAACGCTATCACCGCTGCAGGACACTTGCGTGTAGTAGGCATTGACAATGCCGCCCAGTGCTACGTTCCAGTCACCTGCCTTGAAATCGACAGCCTGTGCGGCCTGAGTACCTGCTACAGCCAATGCGCCCAGCACGATTACTTTTTTCATTTATGTCTCCCGATATTTTTGGAATGGTTATCTACATCAAGCGATGTACACGGGATATGGCAATTTGCGTGCCCAGCCTGCACCAGAGGGAGCGCACACAAACAACACATGAAAGCTGTGCAGTTACGGATCAGCGCCACGGCACACTGTTCAGAATTTGATCGCTGTGCATATAGCACAATGCCCGCTACTAAAGCATTTGTGCAAAAAAAACGGCGGCCGAAGCCGCCGCAAAACGTACCCGAAACTACCGACTACTTGGAGGACAACTTAAATACCCATACCGAACCGCCCTGCTCGAGGAAGTTGACTTTCTTCGCCACTTCGCCGCCCCACAGCGGTACTGCGCCACCCCAGCCCGACACCACGGCCACGTACTGGGTGTCGCCATCCTGCCAGGTCACTGGAGGCGCAACTACGCCCGAACCAGTCTGGAACTTCCACAGTTCCTTACCCGTCTTGGCATCGACCGCTTTCAGGAAGCCTTCAGGCGTACCGTAGAACACCAGACCACCGGCGGTGCTCATTACACCACCCCACAGCGGAGCAGTGTTCTTGACTTCCCAGACGATCTTGCCGGTCTTAGGATCGATAGCGCGCAGCGCGCCAATGTAATCGTCGAACAGCGGACGGATAGTGAAGCCTGCGCCCAGATAAGCGCCGCCTTTCTTATAGCTGATAGGCTCGTTCCAGATATCCATGCCCCATTCGTTGGCAGGAACGTAGAACAGGCCGGTCTGCTGGCTGTAGGCCATCGGCATCTGGTTTTTCGCACCCAGGAAGGCTGGGGCGGCGAATACGGTGCTGCCCTTCTTGCCTTCTTCACCTTTGGTCGGATCGCCAGGACGGTTGGCAGGAATAAAGTTAGGACGGCCGGTTTTCAGATCGATGCTGGAGGCCCAGGTGATTTTCTTCACGAACGGGAAGGCGTTCTGCAGCTTGCCGCTGTTCGCATCGATCACGTAGAAGAAGCCGTTACGGTCTGCTTTGCCGCCATAGCGTTTGCCATCCATATCGAAGGTAACGAATTCATTCGCACCATCGAAGTCCCACGAATCATTCGGGGTGTTCTGGTAGGCCCATTTGATCTGGCCAGTTTTCACATCCAGCGCCACGGTGGACGACGAGTACAGATTGTCGCCGGGACGCAGGTGGCTATTCCATGGTGCCGGATTGCCGGTACCGAAATAGGCCAGGCCAGTCTTGGAGTCATAGGTACCGCCCATCCAGGTGGAGGCGCCGCCGGTCTTCCACAGATCCCCAGGCCAAGTTTTGTTGAGCGTACCCGAAATGCCGTTCTCGATGGCTTTGCCGTCCTTGTCGTAGCGGTAGCCCATGTGGCCTTCTACGGTCGGACGGGTCCACAGCAGTTCGCCGGTCAGCGGATTACGCGCTTCCACACGGCCAACGATACCGAACTCGCCGCCCGATACGCCGGTCAGCAGCACGCCATCGGCGATCAGCGGAGCCGCAGTCATCGAATAGCCGGCGGCATAGTCATCGATCTTCTCTTTCCACACAACTTTGCCGGTATCCTGATTCAGCGCTACCAGTTGCGCATCGAGCGTACCGAAGATCACCAGATTGCCGAACAGTGCAGCGCCGCGGTTCACCACGTCGCAGCAAGGCATGATGCCGTCTGGCAGACGGTGCTCGTACTTCCAGAGTTTCTGGCCCGTTTTCATGTCAATGGCGAAGATGCGCGAATACGACGCCGTCACGAACATTTTGCCGTTGTGGATCACCGGCTGTGATTCCTGGCCGCGCTGCTTCTCGCCGCCGAACGAGAACGACCATGCCGGCACCAGCTTGGACACGTTCTTGCTATTCACCTGCGTCAGCGGCGAATAGCGCTGACCTTCCGAGCCGATACCGAACGACAGCACGTTGCTGGTGTCGGTGGCGGCGTTTTTGAGCATGGTCGAAGTAACTTCGGCACCATGGGCCAGCGTCAGGATGGACATCCCCGCCAGCGATGCGATGACAATTTTCTGCACTTTGATCTCCGGATTTTATGGTTGTAATGTGCTGCTATGCTGCCGAGCCAAGTACTGCCAGCTCTTCGTCGCTGAACAGGCGCGAGCGGGTAATAAACCGCCAGCCAGTCCCGTTATCGAGCGAGAACATGCCGCCGTTCCCTGCGACAACATCGATAATCAATTGCGTGTGCTCCCAGTATTCGAATTGCTCGCGCCCCATATAGAACGCGGCACCGTCCAGATGACCGAGATAGACATCGGTATCGCTGACATCGAACTCACCCAGCGGGTAACACATCGGCGTACTGCCATCACAGCAGCCGCCAGACTGGAAGAACATCACCGGCCCGTGACGGTTACGCAATGCGGCGACTAGATCGAGTGCGGCTGGCGTTGCCGTAACACGGGCGATGATGTGGTCCATGATTAGAAGAAGCCCAGTGCGTTAGGGTTGTAGCTCACCAGCAGGTTCTTGGTTTGCTGGTAGTGGTCGAGCATCATTTTGTGATTTTCGCGACCGATACCCGACTGCTTGTAGCCGCCGAACGCAGCGTGGGCTGGGTACAGGTGGTAGCAGTTGGTCCACACGCGGCCAGCCTGAATGGCGCGGCCTACGCGGAAGGCACGGCTGCCGTCACGGGTCCACAGACCGGCACCCAGACCATACAGCGTATCGTTGGCAATGCGCAGTGCGTCGGCTTCATCCTTGAAGGTGGTGACCGATACCACCGGGCCAAAGATCTCTTCCTGGAAGATGCGCATGCTGTTGTCGCCTTTGAAGACGGTAGGACGCACGTAGTAGCCGCCGCCCAGATCGCCGCCCTGCACATTGCGCTCGCCGCCTGCCAGCAGCTGTGCGCCTTCCTGTTTGCCGATGTCCATGTAGGACAGGATTTTTTCCAGCTGTTCCTGCGATGCCTGTGCGCCGATCATGGTGTTCGAATCGAGCGGGTTACCCTGCTTGATGGCCGCAACGCGCTTGAGTGCGCGCTCGATAAATTTCTCGTAGATGGATTCCTGAATCAGCACGCGCGATGGGCAGGTGCAGACTTCACCCTGGTTCAGCGCAAACATGGCAAAACCTTCCAGGCACTTGTCGAAGAAGGCGTCGTCGGCGTCCATCACGTCTTCGAAGAAGATGTTAGGCGATTTGCCGCCCAGTTCCAGCGTTACCGGAATCAGGTTCTGCGCAGCATATTGCATGATCAGGCGGCCGGTACCGGTTTCCCCGGTGAAGGCGATCTTGGCGATACGCTTGCTCGAAGCCAGCGGCTTACCAGCTTCCAAACCGAAGCCGTTGACCACGTTCAGCACGCCCGGTGGCAGCAGATCGGCGATCACTTCCAGCAGTACCATGATCGAAGCAGGCGTCTGTTCGGCCGGTTTCAGCACGATGCAGTTACCGGCTGCCAATGCAGGCGCCAGCTTCCACACCGCCATCAGGATAGGGAAGTTCCAAGGGATGATCTGGCCAACGACGCCCAGCGGCTCATGGAAATGGTAGGCATAGGTTTCAGAATCGATCTGGGCGACCGAACCTTCCTGCGAGCGGATGCAGCCGGCGAAGTAACGGAAGTGGTCGATCGCCAGTGGAATATCGGCAGCCATGGTTTCGCGGATAGGCTTGCCGTTGTCGATGGTTTCAGCGGTAGCGATCAGCTGCAGATTGGCTTCCATGCGGTCAGCCATCTTGTTCAGGATATTGGCGCGTTCGGCCGGCGAGGTTTTGCCCCAGGCTTCTTTGGCTGCGTGGGCAGCATCGAGTGCCAGTTCCACGTCTTCGGCGGTGGAGCGGGCCACTTCGCAGAACGGCTGGCCGGTAATCGGGGTTACGTTGGCAAAATACTCGCCTTTTACAGGGGCGACGAATTTGCCGCCGATGTAGTTGTCATAGCGTGCTTTGAAAGGATTAGCTACGCCCAGTTTGCTGATGTCTGCCAGATTCATGTCGTCCTCTTTCTGCTGTGGTTATATAAGGCCGCAAAGTGCGGCATTGGGTAGTGCACATCCTCCTTTTCGCAAACACCGTGCCAGCTCGCGCTGCTACTGCTTCGTCACTGCTACGGCCTAGGGAAAACGGGGGAAACGGTTGGATTAAAGGGTTCGAACTCTGTTACAGCTGTTCAGCTTTGGAACAGGTGTGACAGCACATGGAGCAGGAATTCAGTGGATCACCACGCCCCACGGCAGCTCGCCGACACTGATGTCGCTACGCTTGGCTGCGGTCGCTGTGTCAATCACGGAGACGCTGTTGGCACGGCCATTCGCCACATACAGCTTGGCGCCATCAGGTGTTAGCGCCATATTCCACGGGCGTTTGCCCACCGCCACAGTGGCACTTACCTGCTGGGTGGCGGTATCGATCACCATTACTGTCGCGTCGATACCGTTCGAGACAAACACCTTCTCGCCCGAAGGATGAACCGCAATGCCATTGGAGTTCTTCCCGGCCGGGATGCGGGCGATCTGCTTAAGCGTCGCCATCTCCACCACATATACGGCGCTGGCCAGTTCGCAGGCGATATAGGCGCGGCTGCCATCCGGTGTAAATCCCATGCCGCGCGGGCGCAGCCCCACGGCTACGCTGCCGGTCTGGCGTCGTGCCGACACGTCGATCACATCCACCTGCTCGGCCTCCTCGGCACTGACCAGCAACCAGCGCCCGTCGGGGCTGAACACCGCATGCTCGGGGTTCTTACCTCGTACAGGAATATCGGCAATGACGCGCAATTGCTCGGTGTCGATCAGCGCCACGCTATTACTCTCTTCTACTGCCACCGCCACCAGACGGCCATCGCGCGACACATTCACACCTTCCGGCGATTTACCCAATGCTATGCGGCTCAGGGTTGCGCCGCTGGCCGTGTCGAGCACCAGTAATTCATTGGTGACTGCATCCGTCACGTACAGTCTGGCGCCCGCAGGATCGATGGCGATGCCGCGCGGGCGCTTGCCGGCAGCGATCTGGCGCAGCACCGTATCAGTCGCGGTATCGATCACACTGACATTGCCGGACTTCTCGTTAGGTACATAGGCTAGTGGCGCCGCCAGAGCTGGAATAGCCAATGTAGTCAGCAGGGAAAGCAGCAGAATAGAAGTTTTCACAGGTTCGCCTTTCGTCGTTCGCGCGCGGGATCGCGCGCGCATGCGACACATATTGCAAACGCCGTGCCACCACCATTCAGGGATGGCTGCAAGGATGGCAAACATATTGCTTACATGTCTGGTATAACACTCACCAGAACGGAGACAACATGAAACAGCTATACCGCCTCAACGCCGTCGCAGCGCTCTTTGCGCTCGGTGGCGTTGCCTGTGCCGCCGACGAAGGCAGCGCCCCCATCGACACCGTCGTCGTTAGTGGCACCCGCGTCGGCCATACCATCTTCGATATGCCGGCCGCCATCGATGTAGTGGATGGGCAGCGCATCGGCGAAGCGCAGGCGCGCGTCAACGCCTCGGAAGCGCTGTCCGCCGTACCGGGGCTGGTGGCGCAGAACCGCCAGAACTATGCTCAGGACCTGCAGATTTCCTCGCGCGGGTTTGGCGCCCGTTCGGCTTTTGGCGTGCGCGGCGTACGTCTGATCGCCGACGGCATCCCTGCCAGCATGCCCGATGGCCAGGGCCAGGCCGCCACTTTCAATCTCGATCTGGCCGATCGTATCGAAGTGCTGCGCGGCCCCTTCTCCGTCATCTATGGCAACCACTCGGGTGGTGTCATCCAGCTGTTCACACGGGATGGTGAAGGCGCGCCAACCATTGAGAGCACTTTAACCACGGGCAGCTATGGCAGCCACAAGCTGGACGTCAACGCTCAAGGCCAGCAGGGAAGCGTAGGCTACGTACTCGACGCTTCGCACTTCGAGACGGATGGCTACCGCGCCCACAGCGCGGCCAGGCGCGATCAGGCAGCAGCCAAGCTGACGCTCAGGCCACTCGACAATGCGGTGCTGAACATCGTCGCCAATGGACTGCATCAGGGTGATACACAGGATGCGCTGGGTGTTACTTGGGCCACCTACCAGCGTGATCCCCGTGCCGGCGAGATCGACACCAGCGATACCCAGACACCCAAGCGCACGCTGGCCGACAGGTACAACACCCGCAAGAGTATCGATCACCAGCAGATCGGTGCAAACTGGGAGCAACAGTTTGGCGAAGACCGTCTACACCTGAGTACCTATGGCGGCAACCGCCAGGTCGTGCAATATCAGGCTTTCTCCAAGGCGCTTCAGGCACCTGCCAGCAACTCCGGCGGGGTGGTGGATTTCGACCGCAACTTCTACGGTGCAGACCTGAACTGGCTGCATGTGTCGCATCTGGCCGATGGCATTCTGAGCACCACTGCCGGACTGGAATATAGCCACTCTGGCGATGACCGGCGCGGCTATGAAAACTTCATCGGCACCCAGTATGGCGTGAAGGGAGCACTGCGCCGTTCGGAAGATGACAATGTCAGCAGCACCGAACCATATCTGCAGACCGAATGGCAATCCGGCGCATGGATGCTCAGCGCCGGTCTACGCCATAGCAGCGTGCGGATCTCGGTGGACGACCACTACCTCGCCAATGGCAACGACAGCGGCTCGCTTTCCTACAGCCACACCACGCCAGTGGCGGGCGTGCTGTACAAGTTCACACCAGAGCTCCACGCCTATGCCAGTGCAGCGCGCGGTTTTGAAACACCTACGCTCAATGAACTGTTCTACTCTGGCACAGGCGCAGGCTTCAACTTCCGCCTGCAGCCAGCGCACAGCAAACACCTGGAAGCCGGCATCAAGCTACGCAGTGGCGACAATACGCGCATCAATGCAGCCGTGTTCCAGATCCGCACCACCGACGAACTGGTCGTCGATAGCAGCAGCGGCGGCCGTACCAGCTATCGCAATGCGGGCCGCACCCTGCGCCAGGGCGTCGAACTGGCGCTGGATACCAGTTGGCGTTATGGCTTCAGCAGCCATGTGGCCCTGACCAGCTTGCGCGCTATCTATGATGAAGGCTTTGGCACTGTACTCAAAGGTAGCCGGCTGCCCGGCGTCCCCAATGCAAATGGCTATGCAGACCTCGCATGGAAGGACAGTACAGGGTTGTTCAGCGCAGCGGTTGAAGCGACAGCGTCAAGCCGCATCTATGCAGACGACGCCAACGCCGACCAGCCAGCCCCCGGCTACGCTGTCCTCAATGCCCGCATAGGCAGCAGCCAGCGCTGGCACGGCTGGCAGTTCAAGCAGTTTGTACGTCTGAATAATCTGCTGGACCGTCAGTACGTGGGCTCGGTGATAGTTGGCGACAGCAACAAGCGCTATTACGAAGCAGCACCTACGCGCAACTGGCTGCTGGGCGCCAGCGCGCAGTATCAGTTCTAAGGACCAGCTCTAAGGCAGCAAGAAAAACAGAGCGCCACCGTCAAGGTGGCGCTCTGTTTTGTGGGGTGAAGTCTTTGCAGCAGAAAGGCTGCGCTGTATCGCTGCGGTTCAGGGCATCTGTTCGTGCACGCCGTGCCGCGCAAAGATCGCCTGCAATTCACCACTGGCACGCAGTTCGTTCACAGCCTGTTGCAGCATGCGGGCAACATCCTGATCTTCTTTGCGCACGGCCATGCCCACTGCCCAGCCGGCACGTGGTAGACGCTGGAACGCCACCTCGTTCAGTGGGAAGGCCGGATCATCACGGAAGGTTGCTTCAATCTCCGAACGGTTAGCCAGCACCGCATCGAGTTCGCCTGCCTTCAGGGCCGCCAGTGCTTCGCCTGCCGTTTCGAAAATACGCACCTTGTCGCGGAAGCGGCCGTTGCCCTCGCCTAGCAACACCATGCCGGCGATCGACACCTTTTCTACCCCTATGGTCTTACCTGCCAGCGAGTCCACACCATCGAACTGCGGCATGGTGCGGGCGCTGCGTACCAGCCGCACTGTCTCCACATGGTAGGGAGCGAAGATGCTCACCTTGCCATTCTCGTTCATCAGCTGCGGTTCTACTGGCACGTGCAGCAGCACGTCAGCAGGGCCGTAACCAAGGTAGTGCCCCTTCCACACCATATTGCGCAGGTCATCACCGAGATTTTCCCCCGCAGGGAAAGGCAGCAGCTTGAGTTTTAGTCCCAGCTTGGCCGACAGTGCATTGGCCAGATCCACATCGATGCCGGCATTCCGGTCCGAGAATGGTGCAAACTGTTCGTACACGGCCACCTTCAGCGTGCCGGTCTGATGGATCTTGTCCCAGTCCGCATGTGCCGGCAGCGCCACGCTGCCGCACACTCCCGCTGCCAGTAATACTCGGCCCAGCTTACGCAAAGTAGAGTTCAGCATGGCGGGCTCCGATTAGTTGCTGGCGTCGCGACGGGCTTCCAGATAGGTCTTGATGGCCCACATGGCTTCCTGATTGAACACGCCTTCGAACGGTGGCATATAGACGGCGCCATTGCACACTTTGCCGTTGCGGATAGAGGTCAGGAAATAGTTATCGATCTCTTTGTAACAGGCTTTCTTTTTACTGTCGTTCTTCACGTCCATGCAGTCGCGGTCAAGCAAACGCAAATCTGGCGCAATACCGCCGGTGACAGCTTCCAGGCCGTGGCAACGGGCGCAGTTCTGATTGTAGGCAGATGCGCCTATCTTCAGGGCCAGCTTGTTGCCGCGGTAGGGATTCTGGTCGACCCATTTTTCGCCGACAGGTGGGAGGCCGGTAGTGTCCACCGATTGTGGAACAACGTTACCGTGGGCAGAGGCATTGAGAGCGAACAGCGCCGAGCTGGCGATGAGAGCTGCGGCGAAGGTGCGGATGGTGCTTTTCATGGTGAAGTCTCCTGACTGTTTTAAGAATAACAGTCATAGAGCAAACGCCGTGCCAAGCATTTTCCCCTAGGCCGGAGTGCTCGATTGCTCCAATCTGAAACAACTGTGACAGCCCCTGCGCCTGTGATAGATCAATTTTTCACAGCTCAAAACAGCGCCGAAAAGCAAAAAACCCCCAACGGCCAAAAGGCTGAAGGGGGTTTTTCTAATAACTAGCTTGACGATAACCTACTTTCACACTGGTTGCAGCACTATCATCGGCGCAGAGTTGTTTCACGGTCCTG
>Ga0187845_1001114_pt1 | contig 15544 bp, 13 predicted proteins | sample SpaLakP09_SKY_68_FD_134515 | JGI IMG/M metagenome (GOLD analysis project Ga0187845, IMG submission 134515) | Oligotrophic lake water microbial communities from Sparkling Lake, Wisconsin, USA - SP09_SKY_68 | ecosystem: Environmental > Aquatic > Freshwater > Lake | place: USA: Sparkling Lake... | reverse complement strand
TTTCTGGCTGCCTGCGGCAGTTCCTCCAGCGACGTGCCGGCCATCAAAGGCCAGGTTATCGGCAGTTATTACGAGAACGCCGTAGTCTGCCTGGAAAGCAGCACCACCAAATTCACCTGCGACAGCAGCGCCGGCAGCGTGCGCACCGCGGCAGACGGCAGCTTCAACTACACCGGCACGGCCAGCGGCCCGCTGCTGGTCACGGTAGGCACCGACGCTATCCGCCATGACGCCGTGGGCGACAGCGGCACGCCAGTCACCCAGAAACTGGTACTGCGCGCAGCCAGCGGCCACACCGGCTTTATCAGCGCCGTCAGCACGGAACTGGCGGCACTGGCCGACGCCAACAATGGCGACTACGCCAAAGCCACTACCCAGCTGGCCAGCCGTATGGGTGTCAGCGAAGCCAGTCTGGGCGGCGATTTCAATAAACTCAGCGGCGACGAGCTGAGCAAGCTCAAAGCAGAAAACGACATGATGACCACGCTGATCGCCAGCGCCGCCACCCAGAGCGCCGCAGCCGACATCAACAGCGCCGTCAGCGCCGGCGCCGCGCTGGCCAACATCAAGAATATCGTGGTGATCTATGCGGAAAACCGCGGCTTCGACAATATGTACGGTCTGTTCCCCGGCGCCAACGGCGTTCCCGGCGTGAACCCGGCGTCCACCGGCGGCTACACGGCGCAGAAAGATTTTGACGGTAGCACGCTGGCTGTGCTGCCGCCAACCTGGGGTGGCATGACGGCGGCCGGCCAGAGCGTGGTGATTACTCAGGCCCAGTCCGCCAATCTGGCCAACAAGCCGTTCCAGATTGATGATGTGAACAGCCCTATCGCCCTGTCGCAATCGGTCATCACGCGCGATCTGGTACACCGCTTCTACAACAACCAGATGCAGATCAACGGCGGCAAGAACGATAAATTCGCCGCCTACTCGGATGCAGGCGGTCTGAGCATGGGCTATTACGACGGCAGCAAAATGCAGATGTGGGCCATCGCCAAGCAATACGCGCTGGCCGACAATCTGTACATGGGTGCATTCGGCGGTTCCTTCCTGAACCACCAGTACCTGATCTGCGCCTGCGCGCCGCAATATCCGGCCGCCGACAAATCGGTGGCCGCTGGCGCCATCAGCAAAATCGATACCGATAGCAGCGGCAATTTCCTGCGCCTGACCCCGTCGGCTACCATGCCTGCCAGCGTACTGAATGGCGCTCCGAGCTACCTCAACGACGGCGCCCTGACGCCAGCCGATGCCAGCGGCATGTTCTACGCCGTCAACACCATGCAGCCACCGTTCCAGCCTAGCTCGAATGCACCGGCTGGCAGCGACAGCACCCGCCTGTATGCCGACAGCAGCAAGGCATCGACCCTGCCGCCGCAGACGCAGAAAAACATCGGTGACCTGCTGAGCGCAAAAAACATCGACTGGGCCTGGTATGCCGGCGCTTGGAACAGCACGCTTGGCAACGCCACCTCGGCCAGCCGCGCCAGCTTCCCCAATCCGCCCAACTTCCAGTTCCACCATCAGCCCTTCAATTACTTTGCCAATATGGATCCGGTGAAGTTCCCCGCCAACCGTACCGCCCACCTGAAGGATTACGATAGCCAGTTCGTGGCCGATGTTGCCAATGGCACGCTGCCGCCCGTGGCGTTCTACAAACCGCAAGGCAACCTCAACCAGCACGCCGGCTACGCCAACGTCAGCGATGGCGACGCCCATATTGCAGCAGTCATCGCCCAGCTGAAGAAAAGCCCGCAGTGGAAAAACATGCTGGTCATCGTCACCTACGACGAAAACGGCGGCTTCTATGACCACGCAGCGCCGCCTAAAGCCGACCGCTGGGGCCCCGGCACCCGCGTACCGGCCATCATCGTTTCGCCCTACGTGAAGAAAGGCCTGGTTGACCACACCCAGTATGATGCGGCCTCCATCCTGCGCGCCATTACCCACCGCTTCAACCTGCCCGTGCTCGATGGCCTGAGCAGCCGCGACAAGGCACTGGTGGCCGGCGGGTCGAAACCGATGGGCGACTTCAGCGCTGCGCTGGCCCTGACTCCGCAGGAATAAGCAGCCTGCGGGCCCGGTGCGCGCACGCAGCAGACGCCCGTACCGGGCAATATTAAACATCCGGCAATACGTGTTATTACCAATCCGGATGAGGATTTCCACAATAGTGATGACGGTTATTTTCACGGATGATAAGCGCTTAACCTTCAAGCGTGGAGACCGCCGTGAAAAAACCTTTCTACAAAATCCTGTACGTGCAGGTGCTGTTCGCGATTGCCTGCGGCGTCCTGCTCGGCATGTACTACCCTTCCGACGCGGTCGCCATGAAACCGCTGGGCGACGGCTTCATCAAGCTGATCAAGATGATCATTGCACCGGTGATCTTCTGCACCGTTGTATCCGGCATCGCCGGCATGCAGGACGTAAAGAAAATCGGCCGCGTGGGCGGCAAAGCCCTGCTCTACTTCGAAGTAGTCTCCACCTTCGCACTCGTCATCGGCCTGTTCGTGGCCAATCTGATGCGTCCGGGCGCTGGCTTCAATGCTGATCCGGCTACGCTCGACACCAAGGCCATCGCCCAGTTTACGGAAAAAGCCAAACAGCAGTCGACCATCGATTTCGTGATGAACATCATCCCGAACACCATCGTCGATGCCTTTGCCAAGGGCGATATCCTGCAAGTGCTGCTGATCGCCATTCTGTTCGGTTTTGCCCTGTCGCTGCTGGGCGAGCGCGGCAAGCCCGTCGCCAAACTCATAGACGAAGTGGCGGCGGCCATCTTCGGCATGGTCGGCATCGTCATGAAGGCCGCGCCTATCGGTGCTTTCGGCGCCATGGCTTTCACCATCGGTAAATACGGTATCGCTTCGCTCAAACCGCTGGCTGCCCTGATGGGTTGCTTCTACCTGACCTGCGGCGTATTCATCTTCGTCGTGCTGGGCGCGATTGCCCGCTTCACCGGTTTCTCCATCTTCAAGTTCCTGCGCTACATCCGCGAAGAACTGCTGATCGTGCTGGGCACCAGCTCCTCGGAAAGCGCCCTGCCTTCGTTGATTACCAAGCTCGAACGTCTGGGCTGCTCCAAGTCGGTGGTCGGCCTGGTAGTACCGACCGGCTACTCCTTCAATCTGGACGGCACCAACATCTACATGACCATGGCCGCCCTGTTCGTCGCCCAGGCAACCAACACCGACCTGACATTGACGCAGGAGCTGACTATTCTCGGCGTGGCCATGCTGACCTCGAAAGGCGCTTCCGGCATCACCGGCGCCGGCTTCATTACGCTGGCCGCCACGCTGGCTGTGGTGCCGACCATCCCCGTGGCCGGCATGGCGCTGATCCTCGGCATCGACCGCTTCATGAGCGAATGCCGCGCCCTGACCAACTTCATCGGCAATGGCGTCGCCACTGTGGTGGTGTCGAACTGGGAGCGCGAACTCAATCACGACAAGCTGCATCAGGAACTGAACCATCCCGGCTCCACCGTGACCGATGCTGACCTGCTGCCACTGCACCGTCAGGCGCACTAAGCCCCTGCAGCCATTCCCCTTACCCTTAGTTACGCCCCGCGCCACTTGGCCCGGGGCGTTTTTTTCGGCCCATAAAAAAAGCCCGCACCAGGCGGGCTCGACATGGATGGTGCGACTCAGGCGCGCTGTTTGCGGCGTGCTACCACACCAAGCAGCGCCAAACCGCCCAGCATCATGCCGTAAGTCTCAGGCTCAGGCACGGCCATGGTGACATTCATCACCCCGGCATAACTACCGCCGCCCGACGTGCCGGAAACCGTCAGCACCAGCGGGCCCGAGGCATTCGACAGGAACAGACCAGCGCTACTGACCGGTATCCCATTATTCAGGTTGAGGTTATGCCCATTCAGGCTGGCACTGGAGAACTGGACCTGCAGATTCGGGTCGAAGTTGAAATTACCGTCCAGCGCAAAGTTAAAGAACAGGACAGAAGCCGTACTACCCAGCGTCAGGTTAGGGGTAAACGTGAAGGTATCGGTAAACAAACCAGTAACCGGTGTAGCCCCGAATGATGCCGAATAGTGATGAGGCGTCGTGGGGTTCAGAGTGACGGTATATGCTGCCGCCGAAGCAACACAGCTGCTGGCAAACATGGCAATACCGAGTGCGAGTGAGCGTAGTTTCATAATCTTCCTATCGATATTAATTAACGAATAAGACTACTAACAAACTTACAAGACCTTTGCTAAGAGCATATCTTTGAAGCAGATGATTATCAACTTATCATTTCAGATCGATCAACGTTTTCCCATAGAAGCAGGCTATATCCACGCCAAGACAGCACGCAAAAAAAACGGCACGCCTAGGCGTGCCGTTGATTGACGCGCCAGATTGCGCTCAGACCGCCGACATATCCAATCGGCAGCCAGTGGCGGCAAGCAGTTGTTCCTTGCTGACGCCGGGTGCCAGTTCCGCCACTTTCAGGCCTTGCGGCGTCACTTCCATCACGCACAGGTCGGTAATCACCAGATCCACCACCCCCACGCCCGTCAGTGGCAGGTCGCACTGTTTGAGCAGTTTGTGCGAGGTGCTGCCATCCTTGGCCGTGGCCACGTGCTCCATCACCACCACCACACGCTTAACACCGGCGACCAGATCCATGGCACCGCCCATGCCTTTCACCATTTTGCCCGGAATCATCCAGTTGGCCAGGTCGCCTTTTTCCGACACCTGCATGGCGCCCAGAATCGCCAGATTGATCTTGCCGCCGCGGATCATACCGAAGGAATCGGCCGAACTGAAGAAGGCCGCACCAGGCAAAGCCGTCACGGTCTGCTTGCCCGCGTTAATCAGGTCGGCATCCACCGTTTCTTCCGTCGGGAACGGGCCTATTCCCAGCAGGCCGTTTTCCGACTGCAGAAATACTTCCATGCCTTGCGGTACATAATTGGCGACCAGCGTAGGCAAGCCGATGCCGAGGTTCACGTAGTAACCGTCCTGCAGTTCCTTTGCTGCACGCGCAGCCATTTCATCACGAGTCCATGCCATAGTTATCTCCGTTATGCTTAGTTGGCGCGCAGAGTGCGCTGCTCGTTACGTTTTTCCGGCGTCGCGTTGACGACGATGCGGTGTACGAAGATACCCGGCAGATGCACGGCGTCCGGATCAATCGCGCCCACTTCCACCAGTTGCTCAACTTCGACGATGGTGATCTTGCCTGCCATGGCCGCGTTCGGATTGAAGTTGCGTGCCGTCTTGCGGAACACCAGATTGCCAGCCTTGTCGGCCTTCCATGCCTTCACCAGTGCCACATCGGCCACCAGCGAGCGCTCCATCACATACTGTTCCCCATCAAATTCACGAATTTCCTTGCCTTCCGCCACGATGGTGCCCACCCCCGTCTTGGTAAAGAAAGCGGGAATGCCGGCACCGCCGGCGCGCAGCTTCTCGGCCAGCGTGCCTTGCGGGGTAAATTCCAGTTCCAGTTCGCCGGCCAGATACTGGCGCGCGAATTCCTTGTTCTCGCCCACGTAGGAAGCAATCATCTTCTTGATCTGGCGAGTTTCCAGCAACTGGCCAAGGCCAAAGCCATCCACGCCGGCGTTGTTGGAAATCGCCGTCAGGCCTTTGACACCGGAATCGCGCAGGGCGGCGATCAGCGCTTCAGGAATACCGCACAGGCCAAACCCGCCTACAGCGATGGTCTGGCCGTCCTGTACCACACCGGCCAAAGCGGAGGCGGCGTCCGGATATACTTTATTCATGGGTCTCCCTTTTATGGAATGTTGCAAATTTCAGTGCCAAACTTATGAAAAATGAATCGGCAGTGAAGCGTGTCAGCATAGAATAGGCACATCAAAAGTACAATACCGTAGAAATACCTGTCACTTTGCCCATGACTGCAGCTTCCGCCATCGACTACGAATCCATTTTTCTGCATGCGCCCGTGGGCATGTGCATTTCAGCCAACCGCACCATACAGGCCAGCAATGATGCGCTGGCGCAGATGTTCGGCTACCCGCGCACCGCCATGAACGGCATGTCGTTCCAGCAGTTATACCCCACCATGGACGAATTCCTGCGCACCGGTGACCGCATCATTCCCATCATGAATGCCAAAGGACGCTATTCGGACGAACGCATCATGCGCCGCGCCAGCGGCGAGCTGTTCTGGTGCCACGTGACGGGCCACGCCATGCGCGCCACCGAGCCGCTGGGTCCCGGCATCTGGACCTTTGAAGATGTGAGCGAGAAGCGCCCCGTGACGGCGGAACTGACGCCGCGCGAACGGGAAATCGCCGCCTTGCTGGTGGAGGGTAAAACCAGCAAGGCCATAGGCCGCCAGATCGACCTCAGCCCGCGTACGGTGGAAATGCACCGCGCCAAGCTGATGCGCAAATTTGCCGCGGCCACCTCATCCGAACTGGTACACAAGCTGGTCGGGCTGCAGCAACTCTGATCGGACGTTGCCTCAGGTAGCCGTCATGCCGTCATCGGCGGAAATGATGGCGCCGTTGATGAAGTTGGAATCTTCGCCGGCCAGCAGCAACAGCAGGCCGTCCAGATCTTCCGGCTTGCCCGGACGCTTGCGCGGCAGCATATCGATCAGCTTGCGGCCCTGCTCGCTGGCGAAATAATCCTCATTGATTTCGGTCGAGATATAGCCGGGGCAGATGGCATTGGTATTGATGCCGTATTTGCCCCATTCCACCGCCATGGCCTTGGTCATCTGCACCACGCCGGCCTTGCTCATGCAGTACACGCCGATCTGCGGCAGCACGCGCAGCCCCGCCACGGAAGCAATGTTGATGATGCGGTGCTTCTTGCTCGGATCGCCTTTGGCACGGGCAATCATGCGCTTGGCAGTTTCCTGCGCAACGAAGAAGCCGCCGCGCAGATTGGTATCCATCACAAAGGCATAGTCTTCCGGCGTGACGTCGACCAGGCGTTGCGTAGTTGATACGCCGGAATTATTCACCAGAATATCGATGGGCCCCGCTTCCGTCTCCGCATGGGCGATGGCTGATTTGATGCTGGCGTAGTCCGTCACGTCAAGGCTGACCACGTGGGCCGCGCCGCCGTCCGCTTCGATTTCGGCACGCAATTCCTTCAACCGGTCAATCCGGCGCGAAGCCAGCACCACCTGCGCTCCAGCCTGAGCCAGCACTTTGGCAAACCGGGCTCCCAGACCGCTGGAGGCGCCCGTAATCAGCGCAATTTTTCCCTCAAAGTTGACTTCTATGCCCACGAGCTGCTCCTAAATGAATTTGATAATGACAACCGCCAGCCTAAGGGGTCCAGACGGGAATGTCTATCCATAATGATTACATAAATCGCCAGTATTAGATTGCGGTGTCTAATAATGTCCCTCAAAATGGCGCCACAATTGCATTTCGGACGAAAAAGAAGCACACTCGTGCTAAAATTTTTTTGATCCTTTCATTCACCACTATAAGAAGAGACAATGACACAGCCTCAAAACCTCGTTGAACAGTATGGCCCACGCGATGCGATGGAGTATGACGTCGTCATCGTTGGCGGCGGCCCTGCAGGCTTGTCGGCAGCAATCAAGATCAAGCAGCTGGCTGCGGAACAGCAGCGCGAAGTATCGGTCGTGGTACTGGAAAAAGGCGGCGAACTGGGCGCCCACACCTTGTCCGGCGCCGTAATGGACCCGAAAGCACTGACCGAACTCATTCCTGACTGGAAAGAAAAAGGGGCACCACTGCACACCGCGGTAAGCGAAGACCGCGTGCTGTTCCTGACCGAAACCGCAGCCCACAAAACCCCGAACGCGCTGCTGCCGGCCTGCTTCGAGAACCATGGCAACTACGTGATCTCGCTCGGTAACGTGGTGCGCTGGCTGGGCCAGCAGGCCGAAGCGCTGGGCGTGGAAATCTTCCCCGGCTTCGCCGCAGCGGAAGTACTGTACAACGACGATGGCTCCGTTAAAGGTGTGGCCACCGGCAATATGGGCGTCAAGCGCGACGGCGAAGCCGGCCCTGACTTCCAGCTGGGCATGGAACTGCACGGCAAATACACCCTGTTCGCGGAAGGCGCACGCGGCCATCTGGGCAAGCAGCTGATCGCCAAATTCCAGCTCGATCAGGGCAAGGATCCGCAGTCCTACGGCATCGGCATCAAGGAACTGTGGGAAATCGATCCGTCCAAACATCAGCCCGGTCTGGTGGTGCACACCACCGGCTGGCCGCTGGACAGCAAGACCTATGGCGGCTCCTTCCTCTACCATCTGGAAAACAATCAGGTCGTGGTCGGTTATGTGGTCGGCCTGAACTACGAAAATCCATATCTGTCGCCATACGAAGAATTCCAGCGCTACAAGACCCACCCGGCCATCAAGCCGTTCTTCGAAGGTGCCAAGCGCATCTCCTACGGTGCCCGCGCTATCGCGGCCGGCGGCCTGCAATCGCTGCCCAAGCTGGTATTCCCCGGCGGTGCGCTGATCGGCTGCGACGCCGGCTTCCTCAACATGAGCCGCATCAAGGGCAGCCATGCCGCCATCAAGTCGGGCATGCTGGCAGCTGAATCTGTCTACGAAGCACTGGTGGCCGAGCGTCAGGGCGACGAACTGAGCAGCTTCAGCACGCGCTTCGAGCAATCCTGGCTGCATGAAGAACTGCATGTGGCGCGTAACGTCAAGCCATGGCTGAGCAAAGGCCTGTATCTTGGTTCCATCATGACCTGGATAGACCAGAAAATCCTCAAAGGCAAAGCACCATGGACGTTGCACCACAGCCATGCCGACCATGAATGCCTGAAGCCAGCCTCGCAGTTCAGCCCGATCAACTATCCTAAGCCGGATGGCAAGCTGACCTTCGACCGCCTGTCGTCGGTGTTCATCTCCAACACCAACCACGCGGAAGACCCGCCTATCCACCTGACGCTGAAAAACGCCAGCGTGCCGGTCGATGTGAATCTGGCCAAGTATGCCGGTCCGGAAAGCCGCTACTGCCCGGCGGGCGTGTACGAATTCGTCAAGACCGACGAAGGCACCGACCGCCTGCAGATCAACGCCCAGAACTGCGTGCACTGCAAGACCTGCGATATCAAGGACCCGACCCAGAACATCGTCTGGATTACGCCGGAAGGCGGCGGCGGCCCTAACTATCCGAACATGTAAGGCGCTAACAGTCCAGCCGCCAGCGGGGCCGGTGCGGACCGTGCAAACAGCTTGCCGTGTGCAGGCAGTTTGCAGGGGCTGCACCGGCCCCGCTGTTTTTGCTGCGCTGGCGTTACGCTAGAAGTGATCGAGTTCGGGCAGGCCGTTGTGGCATAGCTGTTCGAACTGTTCCGGCGCGAGCGCGCCCGCATATACATAGCCCTGCACATAATCGCAGCCCGTCAGGCGCAGCAGCGCGCACTGGGCTGCCGTTTCGACGCCTTCGGCCACCACGCGCAGGCCCAGCTTGTGCGCCATCACCACCAGCGCTTCGCACATGGCCAGCTCGCCGCTGTCGGTGACGATGTCGGTCAGGAAGCTGCGGTCCAGCTTGAGCTGGTCAATGCCGAACTGTTTCAGGTGCGACAGCGAGGCGTGGCCATTGCCGAAATTGTCCAGCGCCACCTGCAGCCCCATTTCGCGCAGACAGCGCAACCGCTCCACCACTCGCGTCACGCCATCGTCCAGCACGCTTTCCTTGATTTCGATAACGATGCTGTACGGACTGAGCGCCAGTTGCTGCACGTGCTCGCACCAACCGTTGTACAGCGCGGACTCGCCCCTGAGCTGGGCTGCCGAGAAATTCACACTGATTTGGAAGTCACTGCCGAATTCCTGTTGCCACTGCTGGGCCTGAAGCGCAGCGTGGCGGAATACCCAGTCGCCCAGTTCCAGCATCATGCCGCCAGTCTCTGCCTGCGGCAGAAAATCGGCCGGACCGAGCAGTCCCCGTTCCGGATGGCGCCAGCGCAGCAGGGCTTCCGCCCGCTCTATCCTGCCGCTGGCCAGATGCACGATGGGCTGGTAATGCAGCTCGAACTGCTGCGCCGCCAGTGCGCCGCGCAAGTCCAGCGTGGTCTGCAAACGCTGCTGGGCCGCTATTTGCAGTTCGGCCGTGAAGTAGCTGTAGCGGTTGCTGCCGCCCGACTTGGCCGCATACATGGCCTGATCTGCATTGCGCAGCAATTCTTCCGGCGCATGGCCGTCGTTCGGATACAGGGCGATGCCTATGCTGGCCGAAATGGTCGGCACGCCCGCCTCCAGCAGGAAGGGCCGGGTCAGCTGGGTCAGCATGTTCTGGGCGATGCGTTCGATCCCGGCAGTTTGCTCCAGCGCAGGCAGGATCACGGTGAACTCGTCGCCGCCCAGCCGCGCCACGGTGTCGGAGGTGCGCACGCAATTGCTGATGCGGCGTGCCGCTTCGATCAGTACGCAATCGCCCTGCTCGTGACCCAGCGTATCGTTGACCTGCTTGAAATCATCAAGGTCGATGAACAACAGCGCCAGTTGCAGGCCTTCGCGCTGGGCTTTGCGCACCTCATAGTTCAGGCGGTCATGGAACATATGCCGGTTAGGCAAGGCTGTGAGCGCATCGTAATTGGCTTTCTGCCAGATCAGCTCACTGCTCGCGCGGCTCTCAGTCACATCGGTCACCAGCGCCAGCGCGCCCAGATATGCGCCGTCAGCATCGTAGATCGGGTTGGTAATCAGCGAGGTCCAGAGTTCGCCGCCATCGCTGCGCAGAAACTTGAATTCGTGCCGTTCCGCCATGCCGCGCTGGCGCCGCGCGATATTCTGCTCGAGCATGCTGCGCCCCTCCTCATCCATGAAGGCCACCAGCGGCTGGCCCAGCATATCCTCGATGGCATAGCCGAGCATGCTGGCCATTTTCGGATTGACGAAGCTGGTGCGCGCCGTGGCATCGATTTCCCAGATACCCTCCTCGGCCGTATGAACGATGCGGCGGAAGCGCTCCTCGCTGCGTTCGAGCGCTGCCAGCTTGCCTTCAGCCAGTTCCAGCACCACCCGGATGGCCTGCGAACTGGCATCGGCGCTGGCGCGCAGGGTGGCGGCAAAGCCCTGCTGGCCGGGCGCGCGGCAGATCTGTACGGCGCACTGCTGGGCCTGATTAGTGTTGAGCGCATTGCGCACCATGGCATCGAAGTCACCATGGAAACGTTCGGCCACGAACTGGCGGAACGGCAACCGGGCGGGATTCGCGCGCGGCACGCCCAGCACATCGGCCCCCACCACGTTCATCTGCAGGATGGTGGTATCGAGCCCCAGCACAAAGTAGCCGACGGGAGCCAGCAGGTAGATATCGTTGAAATAGGTCTGTTCAGCGCTCAGGCCGGTGTGGAGCGCTGAGGCCATGGCGTCGCCATCGAGACGCTCCAGCTGGCCCCGATTGTCCTCGCCAGTCCCGACGACAGACCGGCGTACTGCCGTCAGCCCTGTAACCGGCACACGCTCGTCCATGCTATTCCTTTGTGAATAGGAGCAAGACTAGCATTTTAGCAAGAGAGTGTCGAGCGTCCTGCAGACGTTTAGCGGTGGGCACGGTTCAAACGTTGTTCCGCGCGCCGCTGCAGGGCTTCGAACAGCAGGCTCAGCACCCAGTAAATAGCCGCGGCGGCAATATACAAGGGCAGCGGCTGGAAGGTGGTGGCAATCACTTCCTTGGTAGACAGCATCAGTTCCGTCATGGTGATGACGGACACCAGCGAAGTATCTTTGATCAGACTGATCAAGGTATTGCTCATGGCCGGCACGGCAATGCGCAGCGCCTGTGGCAGCACCACTTCGACCAGTGTAGCGCGATAGCCCAGCCCCAGACTGTAGGCCGCCGCCCACTGCCCCTTGCTGACGGCAGCGATAGCGCCACGCAGACTTTCCGACAGAAATGCGCCGGAGTTCAGGCTCAGCGCCAGTATGCCTGCCGTCACCGGGGTGAATTCTATGCCCACACTGGGCAGGCCGTAATAGATCACGAACATCTGCACCAGCAGCGGTGTGCCGCGCATCAAGCTCACATACACGCCGGCCGGCCAGCGCAGCAAACGGTAAGGCAGCAGGCGCATAAGCGCTACCGGAAAGCCGATGGCCAGCCCGCCCAGCATGGCGGCCAGTGCGAACAGCACGGTATAGCCCGCGCCCCGCAGCATCACGGGGGCGGCCTCCTGCAATAGCTGGAACAGTCCCTGCCAGTCCATGCTCACGGAGCTTTGCTGACGTCAGTACCGAACCACTTGATGGAAATGGCCTTGAGGCTGCCATCGGCCGCCGCGTCGGCCAGCGCCTGATTGAGCGCCTGCTTAAATTGCGGATTACCCTTCTGGAACGGAATGCCCATGCGCTCCACCGCCCCCACCTGTGCACCGGCCTTGATAGGCAGACGCGCAGTTTTCAGCAGATAGGCCGACATCAGGCTATCGTTGAGCGCCGCATCGATGCGGCCAGCGGCCAGATCAGCCATATTGTCGGGCGCCGCCGGATAGCTGCGCACCTCGATACCGGGCACAGCCTTGGCCTGCTGCTCATACACGCTGCCCTGCCCTACGCCCAGTTTTTTACCTTTGAGGTCGGCCAGGGTTTTATAAACGGCTTTCTCGTCCTTGCGCACGATTAGCTGCGGCATGGAATAGATATACGGCTGGGAAAAGTCGAATGCCTGTTCGCGCTTGGGGTTGATGCCCACCTGCGAAATGATCACGTCGTAGCGGTTGGCGGCCAAGCCGGCCAGGATGCTGGCCCATTCGCTGCTGACAAACTCTACCTTGAGGCCCAGCTTCTGCCCCAGCAGGCGCGCCACATCGACGTCGTAGCCAGCCAGTTCACCGGACTTCTGGTCCTTGTAGTTAAACGGCGGATAGGTACCCTCCATCGCCACCCGCAGCGTGCCGCGCGCTTTCACCGTGGTCAGCAGGTCGGCCGCGCTGGCCGGCAAACTCGTCAGGGCCAGCAGCGCCAGCGTGACGCCCAGCAGTCGAACCGAGTATACGCGTCTGTGCATAGTTTTCCTTGGTCAGCGGCCTACCACGCGCCCATGCGCTGTGGCCGGCCAAAACGGTGTCCCGCCACCAGTATGGAACTGGCGATCAGGCTGCTTAAGCCCAGCATCAATTGTATGAGCTTATCGTCCGGCAGCACCCACAGCCGGCCCGGCGGCGCTTCGTCCAGCTGTGCCGCCGCCAGAATCAGCGGCGCTATCCATTCGGCTTCCGGTGTCAGGTCCAGTACCAGCGCGCCATCGGTGGCCTGCAGATACACCTCGCCGCCGGCCGCCAGCGTGAAGCACACGCCGTAGCCCGTTTCCTTAGGGGCCACATGTTCCTGCAAGGCGAGATTATGTTCGGCGATCCAGAGTTCGACATCGGCCGGCGTTTCCAGCCCCTGCCAAGGCACAGGGCGGAAACGGGGCGTATCAGTTTGGTCTTGCATGGAATTCCTGTTTTGAAAGGCAGACGCCAGTGTAACCCAGCCTCAGCCTTTCCACGTGCGATTCAGCCCCGTATCGGTGTGAATCCAGCCGCCTTTCGGGCCGCTGCGGTAGTAGAAGCCCACCCCGCCCTGACGGAAGCTGCGCACCAGCCCGCCCAGCACTTCGGAATTCAGATTGGCCAGACGGATATCGGCCGCCCGCCCTTCCATATGCAGCGACTGGCGCGCTGCCGGCACGCCCGCCTCGCGCAGTTTCTGGTTGGAGGCCGGGGTGCGGTAGCCGGACAGGATTTCCAGCGGCGTATCGATGCCGTAGCGCGCCACGAAAGCCTGGGTGCCCCACAGCGTTTCGAACAGTTTGGGATCGATGGCGATGGTTTCCTTGCCATTCACATCGCGCAGCAAATGGCACAGGTCCTGATAGGCCGACTGGATCAGCTCGCCATCGCGCCAGTACAGCAGCTTGGCACGCTCGCCGCTGGCCGGACGCACCACCTCGATAGTGCGCGGGCGCAGCCAGAACTCCAGATCGAGCGCCTGCGCATCGAAAATATCGGGCGGCGGCGCCAGTTCCGTGCCGCCCGATGGGGCACTCTGGTCGGCCGCGCGGGCCATGCTGCTACTGGCCGGCTTGCTGGCCGCCGGTGCTGCATGGCCGGCCGGCTTGCTGATGGACGCGGTGCTATGGGGCGCCACGCTGCGGGCAGCACACCCTATCAGCGGCACGGTACACAGACCGGCCCCGACCACACCTAAACTCTGCTGTAAAAAATCTCTGCGGGTTGCCATACACTACCTGTCAAAAGCAATATGGGTACTATAGCCTATGCAGAGGGAATACAAAACCTCTGTAAATACCGATATTGCCCTTGCGCGTGCCCGAGTTCAGGCCGCCACCGCCACCGCCTTCACCGGCGCCAGATCCGCCAGCTGGGTGCGCGGCTCGTCCAGCAGATAGCCCTGGCCCAGCAGATTCAGCCCCGCCGTGGCCGACAGTTCGCGCAGGCGTGCCAGCGTGGCCGGGGTTTCTATCCGTTTGAACAGCAGCGCCACGCCAGCCTCGCGGCAGCGCGCGCACAGCGTCAGCAGCGCGTCGGTATCGGCGCATTCGCGCCCATCGAGCTTGAACACGGCCGGCTGCAAGCGCTCCAGTATCTGCAAGGCTTCCTCGGGCGCCGCCACATTGATGGCCAACCGGAAGCCGTTGCGGCGGTAATTATCAGCCACATAATTGAGTAGCCAGCCCTGCTGCGGCGAGGCGACAGGCAGTTGCAGCACCACCCTGGCCAGCGGCAGTTCCAGCGCATCGAGTATGCGCCGGAAAGCATGGCCGTGATTGCTGCTGACGGCGCTAAGCAGGCGGTCGTGCACGTTCAGATACAGGTCCTGCCCGTCATCGCCCGCCTGGCGGAAAAAATTAATCGCATGCAGCAGGCGGCACAGCCGGTCCAGCTCTATCGACTCATCGTCGCTGGCCGCATGGTCGAGCAGACGCCACAGCGACAGGCCTTGATCCTGCGCCGCTGCGCTGCGCGCCAGTCCTTCATAGGCCTGCACACCGCCGCCACGCAGTTCGCGCACGGGATGGAAGGCGCTACCGAGCGTGCAATTGAAGAAGCGCCCTTGCGCCCGGCCCTCGTGATCGAGCCAGATGCTGGACGTGGTGCTGGCAGCGCCGGATAGGCGGGCCAGATAGTCTTGCAAAACGGGAAATGACATGCTGTTCCTCGGCACAGTCTGATAACAGTGACAGCCTAGCTGGCACCGGCACTAAGCAGAACGAATGCTTTCAGCTATGGATATGCCAAAAGTTTCGTTCCGCCGCTGGCGGGCTGGCGCTATCGTTAGCCATCGCCACTGCTTAAGGAAGCACCATGTGTCAATTACTCGCCATGAGCAGCAGACAGCCTGCCGCGGTAGATTTTTCCTTCACCGGCTTCGCGCGCCGTAGCGCCGAGCATAGCGACGGCTGGGGCATTGCCCTGCACAATGGCAGCGATTGCCAACTCTACACCGATGCACTGGCTTGCAGCGAATCAGCGCTGGCGCGCCAGCTTAGCGCGCAGCCCATCAAGGCACGCAATGTGATCGCGCATATCCGCAAAGCCACTCAGGGCCGGGTCTCGCTGGAAAACAGCCATCCTTTCACGCGCAAGCTGTGGGG
>Ga0187845_1001106_pt1 | contig 15589 bp, 12 predicted proteins | sample SpaLakP09_SKY_68_FD_134515 | JGI IMG/M metagenome (GOLD analysis project Ga0187845, IMG submission 134515) | Oligotrophic lake water microbial communities from Sparkling Lake, Wisconsin, USA - SP09_SKY_68 | ecosystem: Environmental > Aquatic > Freshwater > Lake | place: USA: Sparkling Lake... | reverse complement strand
CTCGATGATGCGCAGCGCGTCCTCCAGGGCCTGCTGCGAACGGTCCATCAGTTCCATCTGCCCGTAAATCGCCGCCAGCGAAGCCAGCGCATCCAGCATATCGGGCGACTCGCCTCGGCCCATTTGACGCAGCAGCTCCGCCTCCTGCTCGGCATAGCCCACGGCCACAGCCAGCCGATCCTGGGCATGGCTGACCACGGTGCGCAGGTTCAAGACCTCACCCATCAGGGCACTGACCGCCAGGCCCTGGCCTTGCAGCAAGGCCGCGGCCTCGCTCAAGCTCGCCTCGCTGCGTTCCACCCAGCCCGGCGCCTGGCGGCGCCAGCTGGCGGTGATCTCCAGCACGCGCAGCTGGGCCCACATGACATCGCGGTCGGCCCCGCCCGTCGGCAGCGCCAGCGCCAAAGGCAAGGCCTCCGCCACCAGGGGCACGGCCTCGTCGCGCGCCGCGCGGTCCAGGGCGGCGCGCGCGGCCAGCATCAAGAACCAGACCCTCGCTTCTGCAAAAACGGCAAGGCCCGCTGCGGGTTCCAGCGCAGCCAGACTCCGACCCAGCGGGTCGCTGAACGGCCGCTCCAACAACTGCCAGGCCATGCGCGCCTGCTGCAGGGCGACGGCCAAGGCTGCAGGCTCGGACGGCGGCCGAGCGCAAATCCGGGCCAAGGCCTGCTCGGGTTCGCGCAAGAGCTGTTCGAGCAGCGGCAGGCTGGCCTCAACCGCTGCAGGCGCAGCGTCGCATAGCAGGGCCAAGGCCTGGCGCGCGTCCGCTCCACCGAGGCGCTCGTGGATCGGATCGCTCCAAGCAGGCAGCGCGGTCAAGCCGGCCGCCAGCAGCCAGCCTCCTGAGAGCAGCCGCAGCCTCATGGCTGGGTCGGCGCCGGGCCAGCGCTCAGTTCCAGCATCAACACGCCATCGGCCGGCCAGGGGATGCCTCGGCGCTTCAGAATCGCCTGCACCGCAGGCTGGCGCTCGGCGCGCAGTCCGCTCAACTCCACATCCAGGCCCAAACGGCCCAGGCGTTCATAACGCCGCAGCTCCAGGCCCTGGGCCTGCAGATCGGTCGCCAGGGACTCGCGCCAAGCCTGTGGGTCGGGGACGCGCAGCTGCAACACACCGTCGCTGCCCCGCATTGCTCCACCCGTCTCGCCACCCGCCACCCCACCGCTGGCCGCAGCCGGCGCCCCATCTTCAGCTGACCAAGGACTCTGGGTGGGCAGGCCCAGCCACACCAGCAAGCTCAGGGCCAGAGCCCCGGAGAACGCACCGCCCCAACGCCAGGCAGGTGCTTGCCAGACGCTGCGCAGGGCTTCGCGCCAGGCTTGGCAGAGTCGGCAGCCCGAGGCTCGGAACAGTCCTTCGTGTTCAGCCTGCGCGAGCAGCACTTCCAGCTCACGCGGCGACAGAGCCGGCTGTTCGGCGACGGTGGCAGACAGCGCACGCTGCAGACACTGCCCTTCGGAATGAGCCGACTTTCCCAAGCCCGACTCTGCTGCCTGGCCGCGCAGACCGCGCAGCCAGGCAGCCAGTTCAGCCTCTTGCGCGGGGTTCAAGGGTTCACGGTCAGACATCAGCCTTCTCCCCCGGCCACCTGGGCATACCAGGGAGCCAGATAGTGCCGCGCCTTGCGACGGCATTGGTACAGGTACTGTCGCGTGGCCTGCGGCGTGCGGTTGAGCAAACGGGCCACGTCCTCGATGCTGAGCTCGTCCTCGGCGATCCAGCGGATCACCGCGGCCGCCTCGGGGTCGGCCTCGCGAAAGCGCGCCTCACACTCGCGGTAGCGCTCCAGAGCCAGGCGTGAAGCGGTCAATGCCTCTGGCCCGGGCAGCTCATCCGGCATTGCAGCGTCAGGCTCCTCGTCCAAAGTTGGCAAGGAGGCGCTGCTGGGCAGGCGGGCCGCGCTGGCACGCAACTCGTCGATGGCCACCGAGCGGGCGACACGCTTGAGCCAGGGAAATAGCTCGGAATCTCCACGGTAGCTCGCGCAGGACTTCCAGATCCGCAGCAGCGCGTTCTGCAAGGCGTCGCGGGCCATTTCCGGATCACGCAAACAGAGGCTGCACTCGCGCAGCAAGGCGCGGCCATAGTCCAGGTAAAGCTGCCGAAACGCAAGTCGCATGGGGTCTCCTCCTTGCGCACAGGCCCGCTTGAACACCTCTCGCTCCATGCTGTCGATCGCTTCCGTGCATGTTGTAACAAAGTAAGTCTAACGAGCGATTGCGACAGATTTCCAGTGCAGACCCTGCTTCCCGGGCCTGGAAGCCACAGCCACCCCCCAGAGACGGGGGCGCGGCGAAAACGTCAGGGCTTGACCCTGCGTCTTGATGGAACTCAATGACGCGGGAAAACCCCAGGCATTCAGCCCCTGACGAATTCAGCCGCCATCCGTCACTCCATCCATGCCGCCAGGGAGCGGCCTCAGACCTGGCTTTGGAGGAACCCCGTGAACATCCACCCGCTTGCTTCTGCGTTGCCTTCCCGACACGTCCATTCGCGCCGCGGCGGCTGGTGGCTGATGCAGGCTGCCGCCCTGCTGGCCCTGGCCGGTTGCGCCAGCAACCCGATCCAGCAGATCAAGGACAGCCTCCCTGATTTGCCCTTCGGCGGCAGCGCGCGGGTGAGCGGCCAAATGCCCGGCATCGCGCCGCCCCCGCTGGGCCCGGGCGGCAAGGCACTGGTCAGCGAGGCCTTCATCGAGCAGTTCTTCCAGAAGCGCGTGGTCAGCGGCGAGGAGCTGCTGTTCGAGCTGATCACCATTCGCCAGACTGCGGGCAAGCTCAAGAACGGCGCAGGCTTGATGGAGCTGTTGGGCACACAGGACGCAGCGGCACGGCCAGGTAGCGCCAACAACATGCAGGCCGTGGCGGCAGGACTCCAGGGCGCCGCCATCAGCGCCGCACTGAGCACGCTGGAGAGCCAGCTCGACAAGATGATCAAGAGCAGCGGTTCCGCCCAGGAACTGGATGAGTACCTGGGCGCATTGCTGGAGGCCAAGCAGGCTCTGGCCGAAGAGAAGATCGAGCTGCCCTCAAGCTCGGGTCTCGATGCCAAGCAAAAGCGCCGCCTGGTGACCATGGCGGCCATGCTGGTGGCCATGCGCCTGAGCAACAAACAGCTCGATCAGGCGCGCAAGGACTTTGCCGGCATCGAGGACGACTACCTCAAGCTGATCGAGCGCCGCGAGCAGGCCGCCAGCCTGCTCTACGAGCTGCTGCAGCAAGGCCCGGCCGCGGCCAAGGCCAGCCAGGCGGCGGGCTTCAGCCGTGCGGACCAGGACTTCCTGGCCCAGCGCCGTGGCAGCCTGAGCCTCAAGGAGTTCTCCAACGACATGGGCGTGCAAAACCTGGCCCTGCGGCTGCTGCGCCAGCGGGATCCGGCGCTCTACGCCGACTACCGCAGCGGTGTGGACCGCAGCAGCAAGCGAACCCAAGCCTATGTGCGTTCCATGGTGGGCGGCGCCGCCTTCAGCAGCCTGGTCTCGGGCTTCGGACGGCAGCTGCTGCGCCTCTACAAGGACAAGAAGAACGAGGAAATGCTGGCCGCCCTGCCTCTGGTGCTGGCCTACGGCAACGAGGTCAAGCGGGGCCTGGGCCTGAGTTGGGACGTCACCGCCCAGGGCATCTTCCCCGACCTGGGCAAAGCCGCGCGGCCGGCCCGCTTCCGCCTCAGCCAGGGCGAGCAGACCCTGGAGTTGGGCAGCGCCGCCGAGGTGATGGCCGAGCTGGACAAGGGTGAAGCCGGCGGCCTGCTGCGCGAGGCCCTGTTCCGCGACCATGCGCTAGGCCTGATCTACCGCGTCTACCTGTGTGACCGCGCCGAGGCCGGCCGCATGCTGGACCGCACCATGCCGGCTGAGCGCCGCGACCCGGTGGCGCGCGCCTACTTCAATCAGCCCGAACTGCAGGGCTTCAGCTTCGCCGCCAGCTTTTCCGGCAAGCCCGACAACGCACGCGAGCTGGAGCTGGGCGACAGGCTGCTGCGCCGCGACCACCGGCGGCTGACGGACGATGGCGGCAACGCGCTGTCGCAGATCCAGCGCAGCGTGAGCGAGCGCAGCCGCGAGCTGAGCAACGACCAGCTGCTGCGCCTGATCTTTGCCAACCGCGAAGGCTCGGCCATGCGGGCCAGCCTGGACCTGGGCCGCAGCAGCTTGCGCGCCGTGCCGTCCATGCAGGCCGTTTATGCCTACGAGGCCCAGGTCGACGGCTGCCGCAGCCTGGTCAGCCCGGTGGCCGGCGATGACGCCCCCAGCTTGCCGCCGCCTGCACCCAAGCCGCGCGACAAGGTCGAGCAAGGCCGCCAGGACAACAAGGCGGGCGGCAAGACCCAGCTCGGCGCCAAGCCCGCGACCGGCGCTCCTGCCAAGACCGGCCGCGCCGGCAACTGAGACCCCAGCTTTTCCCCACCTCATCGACTCAAAGACGGAGCTACTGCCCATGCCACGCATCTGTTCGCCCTCCCAAGCCGCCTCGGCCGCCCTGGCCTGCGTGTTGCTGACCCTGGCCGGCTGCAAAAGCAACCCACCCAGCCCGCATGAGAAAGACAAGGTCGAGCTCAGCAAGGGCGCCATCCGCATGCCCTCGGGCGTCTATCTGGGCGGCCTGCAAACCATCGATCAGGCCGCGCGCACCAAGCTCTACGTGAGCATGGAAAGCATCGGCGATCCGGCCAACCCCAAGCTGCTGTTCCCCCCAGCCATGGCCCAGGCCGTGGGCTTGAGCAACCGCCAGATGAACCGCAATCTGATGGACACCATCCTGGCCTCGCGGCGCTTCGATGTGCTGGAGATGGGCAACAGCGTCACCGCCGAAGCCTCCAGCTTCCAGGTCGCCGCCATGGTCAAGGATGCCTGGCAAAGCCTGGAGCCCATGGAAGGCGGTCGGCGCGTGGCCGTGACGCGGGTGCTGCTGTCCCTGCAGATCAAGGACCTCTACACCGGCGAGCTGCTGCAGGACCGCGCCATCTCGGTGGAAGGCCAGAGCGGCCAGAGCAGCGGCGACCGCACCGTGCTGGGCCCGCAGGACAACCCCAACCAGCCCCAGGTGCAGCAGGCCCTGGCCAATGACTACAAGAAGGCGATGCACCGCGCCTTCAAGGAGGCCTCGCTGCGCATCCAAGAAGTCTTCAGGCCGCTGGGCAAGGTGGTCTCAGTGGACGGAGACACCATGGGCCTCTTTGGCGGCATCCGCCAGGGCTTCCAGGGCAAAGACGAACTGGTCGTGTTCCGCGTGCGCACCATGCGCCTGCCCAATGGCAAGGAAGAAATCACCAGCACCATCCCCGTGGCCGCGGTGCGCTGTGACGGCGTGGGCAGCAACACCAGCCAGTGCGACATCATCCGCAAGCACCCGCAGCACCAGGTGGCACCGGGCGATTACGCCGTGCTCAGCGAGTACTCCAAGGACACCTCGGCGAGGGTGGAATGAACGCGCCCCGCTCCAACACCCCGGGCTCGGCGCTGACGCGACGCCACCTGATTCAGCGCGGCGCGGCCCTGGGCCTGAGTCAAACGCCCGGTCTGGCGATGCTGGCAACAGGCCCGGCGGCGTGGCAGGCGGCACAGGCCCTACCGGCTCCGGCGAGCGCAGTGCAGCTCCCGCTGACCGTGCTCTACCGGCGTGAGCATGCCGGCGCCTCGGCCCGGCTCGACCAGGTGGTGCAAACCGCCACCTTGGCCCTGGAAGACGAGTTTCAACAGCAAGGCCTGCGCGTGATGCAGCCCAGTGCCCAGGTCTACCAGCTGATGGACGGTGGGCCGGGTGTGATCGTCACCTTCGCTGCGGACGCTGGCTACTCCATGGTGTTCAGCGCCTACCGCAATCTGCGCCCGGTGCCTGGACAAGAGGCCGCCATTGCCGAGGTGCGGCTGCAGGCACGGGTGTTTGTTGGCCGACAGATCCTGGTGTCGGATGAAGGGCGGGGTCAGATGTTCACCCGGCAGGAGGATGGGCAGCAGGAGTTCGGCGAGCGCCGCGCCCTGGAGCTGGCCGCGCGTCAGGCCGCCCGCGAGCTGGCCCGGCGCGCCGGCCAGAGACTGCTTCAACTCGGCCCGGCCAGCGTCAAGCCCGACGGGCATGCCGAACTGGTGGCGAGCAGCCAGACCATCAGCACGCCGGAGACCCAGCTGCCCCCGGCCCCTCCTCCGCCGCCACCGCCGCTTCTGACGCAGGCTCCAGCCCCAACACCCGCGCCAGCCCCCAACGCCGCGCCAGTGGCCGCCCCGACACCGGTGCCCGCACCGGCACCGGCGCAGGCCGCCCCCAGCCTCAGCCTGCCTCCACCGCACAAGCGCTGGGCGCTGGTGGTGGGCATGTCCGACTACTCCAGCGTACGGCAGCGAGAAGGCATGGAGATCAGCGATCTGCACGGCGTCAGCAAGGACACCGACAACTTCGCTCAGGCCATGCTGGACATGGGCATGCCGCGTAAAAACATGGCGGTCTTGCGCAATGCCGAGGCCACCAGCGAGGCGCTGCGGCGTCAGCTCAAGCACCTGGCGCGCCAGGTCGCGCCCGACGATATGGTGGTGTTTGCGCTCTCCGCGCATGGCGGGCCCAAGGACAGCTCGATCTCGGGCTACGGCGCGCCCATCCTGGCCGACTTCAGCCGGCGCGGCGACAACGCCTCGGCGCTGGATTTCTGGGAGCTACAAGGCCTGTGCAAGGCCCTGCCCTGCCAGCAGGTGCTGTGGGTGATCGACACCTGCTTCTCGGGCAATGCGGCTCGCGACCTGGTGACCGTCGAGATTTCGGCCCAAGGTGTGCAAGCCACCCAAGGCATAGGCGGGCCGGATGCCCACCGGGTCGCGCAGGGCTTCGGCCCGGCCGAGGGCAAGGCCTTTGCCGTGGTGACCGCGGCCAGCAGCGAAGAGGTCTCCTGGGACAACCCGGTCCATGGCGGCATCTTCACGGTGCAGTTGCTGACGGCGCTGCGTGCGGCCCAGGGCCGCAAGTCCATCGAGCAACTGGTGGTCAAGGAGGTCAGGCCCAAGGTCATCGAGCAATCGCGCGACATCTGCCGCCGCCGCAATGACTGCACGATGCCGCAGCAGACCCCGGTGTTTGCCTACGCAGGTCTGGGCAATCAGATCAAGCTTTGAACCCACTCAACTCAGCACGCCAGGAGGGTCGCGATGAGGTCTCTTGTTCCATGTCTTGCCAGCGGCCGATGCTTGATGCTGCTGGCCCTGGCCGCAGGCTTGGCCTTCGCACAGGCCCAAGCCCAGACAAGCGGGCAGTTCTTGATCAGCGAGGCCGAGGTCCAGCACGAGCGCGCCACGCCGGCGCCGCCGAGCCCGAGGTTCAGCCCCTCGCCCGGCGCGCCGCGGCTGGAGTTGCTGCAGCCACGGCCTGGCCCCGATGTGCTGCCCAGCCCGATCGACATCCAGCTGCGCTGGAATGCCGAGGGCGAGGCCCGCATCGAGCCACAGAGCCTGCGCATCCGTTACGGCTGGATGGGCCTGGACATCACCCAGCGCGTGCTGGCCCAGGCGGAGGTGACTGCGGAAGGCTTGCGCATCCGCAAAGCCGCCCTGCCCAGCGGCGAGCACAAGCTCAGCGTCGAGATTGCTGACTCTATGCAGCGCGTGGGGCGACGGCAGTTCGAGGTGAAGGTGCAAGCAGCGCCGTAAAAAGCAAAAGGGCCGCACATGGCGGCCCCGACCTACCTAGTGGCTACGCTCAGGGCGTGGTCAGCAAGACGCGGTCATTGCTGCTGTCGCTGTCGCCGAGGGCCCGCACGGCTGCCTCGAACACCAATACGTCGCGGACGCCCGGCGCGAAGCTGTAGGGCAGGCGAAACACCAGGCTGCCGTCTTTGGGCAAGGTGGCGAGCTTCATACCCACGGGGATCAGCTCCGTCGGGCACACGGCGCCGCCCGCAGCGGTGCAAGTCATCTTGCCCAGGGTAGGGGCGCTTGGGGTCCCCGAAGGCGCCAGTGAATTGGCCAACAGCACATCCTTGGCCGCATCGGGGCCCTTATTGGTGACCGTCACCACATACTCAAAACTGCCGCCAGCCGGCACTGCGCTGCTGGGGCCGGTGGCCTGCACCGCCACATCCGCGGTGTAGGCCTTGAAGCCCACGCTCATCTTGCTGCTGGACAACTGGGTGCCCGTGCCGGTGGTGGCCGAGGCTTCCAGATTGACCGTGCCGCTGGTGCCGAGCTTGACGGTGCCAGTGACATCAAAAGTGAGTGTGGCGCCGGGTTGCAAATTGCTGACCGTCATGCGGGAGCCGGTGGCGGGGCAGGCGGTGCCGGCGTTGTCGGACTGGCAGTTGACGACCTTCATGCCCTCGCGCAGCGCGTCGGCGACGATGTTGACATCGGTGGTGGTGGCGGCGCCCTTGCCGACATTGCGCAGCTTGATGGTGGCCATGGTCTGGGTGTAGCCCGAGGGCACTTCGGCGCCAGGCAGGCTCATGCTGACCATCAGCTCCGGTGCATTGGCCGGCGGCGGCGGCGGGGGCGGCGTGACATCACCGCCGCCACCACCGCCACCACCGCAGGCAGTGAGCGCCACCAAGGAGGACAAGGCCAAAGCCGCCCAGACCGGACGGAGACGAGGAGCGGAAGCGAGACGGGTGGGCTGCGAAGACATGGTGTTTCCTGATTTTTGCGCTGCGGGCTGGGAGGTTTTCAGAGCAGGTCATCGACCTGTTGAAAGCCACTCAGATTTGGAAACGCAAGTGTAGAAACCCTAGGATCCGCTGTCTGTGTACGATTTGTACAGAGGCCAGACGACGCTCGCCTCAAGCCTCCGGCAGCGTGACTTCCATCACCTGCGCCAGGCGCGCCGGCAGCACGGCCAGCGCGGCCGGGTCCCAGGCGCCCATCAGGCAGATCTGCAGCCAGTTGCGCTGCTGCAGATAGCCGCTCTGCCAGGCCAGCTTGAAGCCGGCGCGCTCCAGCTGCGCGCCGACTCGGGCCGCCGACAGATGCGGCGCCAGAGCAAGGGTCAGGATGCCGGGCATGGCTTGATCCGGCGCCACGAGGGCGCGCCAAGGCAAGGGGGCAGGCTGCGCGGCGCTGCAGCCCAGGGCGCGGCGCAGCTGCGCATCAGCGCTGCGCACCGCCCGCCAGCGCGCGGTCCAGTCAATGGCCAGGGCGGCCTCCAGCGCGGCCAGCAGATTGGAGCTCTGGGTGTAGGGCACACCATCGGCCGGCGCAAAGGCCGCCAGGTCGATGGCGCGCGGCAACTGCCCTTCGGGTTGCAGCGCGCCTTCATGCAGCACGATGGCCAGGCCAGGAAAGGCGCCCAGAGCCTTGCCGCTGACGGCGCTGGCCAGCCATACGCCGCGCAGGTCCAGCGCTTGCTGGCCCAGCGCGCTGACCGCATCGACACACAGACGCACGCCGTGCCGGCGGCAGGCGGCGCGCAAGAGGCCCAGGTCATTGCGCATGCCGGTGGAGGTCTCGCTGAGCACGACCCAGAGCCAGGCCGGGCGCTGGGTTTGCAAGGCCTGCTCCAGCGCCTCGGCCGAGAGCGGCCGGCCCCAGTCCAGACGCAGGGCCTGGTGCGGCAGGCGCCAACGCCGCGCATGGTCGAGCAGGCGTTCGCCAAACTCGCCATTGCTGATCACCAGGCCAGAGCCCTCCACTAAAGAAAGCTGCCCCGCAATCGCATCATTGGCCAGCGTGCCCGTGCCCGGAAAGATCAGCGCATCCTGGCTGCCGCTGAGCGCGCACAAGCGCTCGCGCACCCGGGCCAGGCGCAGCAGATGCTGGGGGCCGCGGTGCGAATGCGCGGGCTCGGCCAGGGCCTGCACCACGGCCTCGGACAAGGCCACCGGCCCGGGCAGAAAAGTAGCATGACGCCCGTCCGACAGGAACTCCAGATGCGCGCAATGCGCGGCGTAGTCGGGCAAGCGCATCAACATGGGCTGGTAGGGCGCCTCGGCGCTGCCCACCTGTGGGCCGAAGGGCTGAAAGCCCAGGTGGCGATACAGCCGGGTCTGGCGCAGCGTGCCCGAGATCAGGGCCAGATCGCAGCCCTGGGCGCGGAAATGCCGGGCCAGCACGCCCGAGAGCCGCGCGAACACGCCCGCTTTCTGAACATGGCGAAAAGCCGGCGCCACCGCGAGCAAGCGCACCTCCATGACGCGCTGGTGCGGCGGCAGGTGGCGGTCGAGATCGGGCAGTTTGCCGTCGAGGGAAAAAGGCCGCGCGCTGCGGCCGGCGATCATGCCGACCAGCTCACCCTCGTGCAGGGCAATGGCATAGGTGTTCTCGTCGTGGAAGCGGTCGATCAAGCGCCGCTCCGCATTGGGCGCGTGCTGCGGAATTTCTTCGACGAAGGTGCGGTAGTTGAGGTGGTGGATGGCCTCGAATTCCCAGGCCTGATCGGCAATCTTGAAGCAGAGGCCGGCCTTCGGCTGCTCGTGCTGGGCTTCAGATTCGGCGTCCAGCAGGGTCGCGGTGCTGTTCATCATCGGTGATGCTCCTTTCGCATCCTCCGGCCTTGCAGGCGCCGACCGGAAGACGAGAACAAGAACTCTGCACAGGAGGACAGCAAAGCGGTCGGGCGGCCCGGAGCAAGGCGGGGCATGCCATGCTAATCAGCAATACCCGTGGAGCGCAAGCCGGGCGCAAAGCATCGCTTCACGCGCCCGGCAGCATCGGCCATCAGGCCAGGGCGCGGCCGATCAGGATCTTCTGCACTTCCGAGGTGCCTTCGTAGATCTGGCACACGCGCACATCGCGGTAGATGCGCTCGACCGGGAAATCGCTGACATAACCGTATCCGCCATGGACCTGGATGGCGGCGGAGCAGACCTTCTCGGCCATCTCGCTGGCGAAGAGCTTGGCCATGGCCGCTTCCTTCAAGCAGGGCTGGCCGGCGTCCTTGAGGCTGGCGGCATGCCAGATCAGCTGGCGCGCGGCCTCGATCTGGGTGGCCATATCGGCCAGCTTGAACTGGATGGCCTGGTGCTGAAAGATGGGCTGGCCGAAGCTCTCGCGTTCCTTGCTGTACTTCAGCGCCGCCTCGAAGGCCGCGCGGGCCATGCCGACGCTCTGGCTGGCGATGCCGATGCGGCCGCCTTCCAGGCCTGAGAGCGCGATCTTCAGGCCCTGGCCTTCTTCACCCAGGCGGTTGGCCGCCGGCACGCGGCAATTCTCGAAATTGATCTGCGCCGTGTCGCTGGCGTGCTGGCCCATCTTGTCTTCGATGCGCGCCACCAGGTAGCCGGGCGTGTTGGTGGGCACCAGGAAGGCGCTGATGCCCTTCTTGCCCGCGGCCTTGTCGGTGACGGCCATGACGATGGCGACATCGCCGTTCTTGCCGCTGGTGATGAACTGCTTGACGCCGTTGAGCACGTAGTCGTCGCCCTTGCCATCATTGACACGCACGGCCGTGGTGCGCAGGCCGCCGGCCTCCGAGCCCACATGCGGCTCGGTCAGGCAGAAGGCGCCCAGCATGTCACCGCGCGCCAGCGGCTTGAGGAAGCGCTGCTTCTGGTCCTCGTTGCCGAAGGCCATGAGGATGGAGCAGACCGGGCAGTTGTTGACGCTGACCACGGTCGAGGTCGCGCCGTCACCGGCGCCGATTTCTTCCAGGATGATGGCCAGGGCCAGGTAGTCCAAGCCGGCGCCGTCGTACTCGGTGGGCACGGCCACGCCGTAACAGCCCAGCTCGGCCAGGCCCTTCAGCTCCGCCGCGGGAAAGTGGTGGCTCTTGTCCCACTCGGCCGCCTTGGGCGCGATCTGGTCTTGCACATAGGAGCGGATCGCGTCCTGAATGGCGCGGTGGTCGTCGGAAAGCAGCATGGAAAAGTGTCTCGTGATTTGGAATGCTTCGCGCCGGCAAGCGCAGCCTGTCTACAAGCCACGCGCGAGGCGCCAAACCGCAACGATACCTTGTCCGGCGAAGCCTGCTTTCGTCAAGGCGAAGGCAGCGGCCAGCTGCGGCTGGCACCGCCTGGGTTCGCGGCCACCGGCTTGGCCCAGGGCAGAACACGCAGGCTCAGTCCATCCTCGCTCAGCGTGATGCGCTCGCGCTGGCTGGGCGTCAGGTCCTGGCGAGCCAGCCAGGCGCCACGTTCTGCCACGGGGACTTGTTGCGTGGCAAGGGCCAAGGCCAGCTGAGCCACGCGGTGGTCCAGCAAGAGATCAGCCTGCTTGGCCGGGTAGTCGTCAAACGCCGGGTGGGCCACGCTGAGCAAGATGGCTCCGATCGTGTTGCGAAAGGGCAGGCTCCACAAGGAAAAGTCGGGGGATGGCTGCGCCTGCATGCGGCGCAGCAAAGCCTCGGGCCCGTCCTTGGCAGCCTCGTGCTGCTGCAACCACCAGGCATCGTTGGCCTGCTGGGTGCGCTGCGGCATGAAGCCAAAGTGGCAAAGCCAGCGGTCGATCAAGCCGGCCTGCTCCCGGATCTGGCCGCCTTCGTTGCGACCGCAGAGCTGGGCCATCTCTTGCATGGTTTGAGCGCCAAAGAAGGACTCGGCCGCCATCCAGGCGCTGGCGTCGCGGGCACGCTCGGGCAAGGGCCCCAGCTGTGCACCCAAGTGCGGCGCCAGCACGGGCTCCAGCGCCAGCAGGCCGGCCAGCAGTCGCAAGCGCTGTCGCTCATGGTTCCAGGCCAGAACACTGGAGATCAGGCTCTGGCTGCCCTGCAGCAAGGCCTGAGACAAGGCTTGGGCCCGGCTCAGCGCCTGCAGCAGCACCTCAGCCTGGCCCTGGGACTGCGCCCAGGCGGCTTGCATCTGGAAGCCGCGGGCACAGACGCGAGCGCCCTGCAAATGCGACGCCACCGGCAGGCCCAGATACGGGTCGCTGGCGCGGCGCAGCTCCGCACGCGGCTGCGGCAGCAGTTCATCGAACCCCAGGCGGCCTGCCGACAGCCCATCGGCCAGGGCCGCGCAGCGTTCCAGCAGCAAGGTCTGCTCGCGCAAGCGCAGGCGCAGGCCTTCCCTGTCTTGCAGCCACAAGACCAGGCAATCGTTCAGATCCCAGCTGCAGCTCCAGGCGGCATCGCGCGGCTGGGGCACGAGATGGGAGTCGACCACCGGGGCCTGCTCCGGCATGGGCGTGGCCCACAAGGCCTGGCCCACGCGCGAAGGCTGCGCCTGCGGCCCGGCGAACAGGCCCGCCAGGTCGAAGAACACATTGGCCTCGGGCGCCAACACAACAGGCCGCGGCTGCAGCGCGGCCGGGCGCGGCTGCGGCTCGGCGTCCACCCAACGGTTGTTGCTGGCCAGCCAGGCCAGGGCCAGCAGGACCAAGCCCAGCAACAAGCCCGCCACCAGCCAAGCAAGTCGCCGTCCCCACGATTTCAAACCTGACACCGCCATCTCCCTCACCCGCTCACCCGCTCACCCGCTCACCCGTTCACCCGTTCACCCGTTCACGCTTCGCGACTCACGACTCACGACTCACGATTCACGATTCACGACTCACGATTCACCTGTTCACCCATTCACCAACTCAGGCGTTCGCCGTCGTAATTGATGAAGCTGCCGTTGTCGGCCGCGCTCAAGCCGGCCATCACCGTACGCATACCGGCCACGCTGGTCTGCACATCGATGTCGCCATCGGCGCCGCCCATATCGGTGCGCACCCAGCCGGGGTGGAAGCTGATGCAGACCGCCTTGTCTTGCAACAGCAGCGACGCATCCTTGAGCACCGAGTTCACTGCCGCCTTGGAGGCGCGGTACAGCCAACCATGGCTGCCGCTGCGCAGGCTGATCGAGCCCATGCGCGAAGAGATGATGGCGAGGCGTGCGCCGGGCGCCATGGCGTCCACCAGCTGCGGCAGCACCCGCATGGGGCCCAGCACATTGGTCTGCATGACGGTGTTGAACTCCGCCTCGGTCGGCGTTTGCATGCCCGTGGTGCGGCTGCCGAAAACCCCCGCCACCAGGGCGATCTGGTCGAAGGCATAGCCGTCGATCTGCCAGGCCAGGCCCGAGGCGCTGGCCGTGTTCAGGACGTCCAGCTTCAGCGCCACCGCGCCCAGCTCGCGCAGGCGCTGCAGCCCTGACTCATCGCGCGCCGTGGCCACCACCCGGTCGCCCGCCGCGCGCGCCTGGCGCACCCATTCCAAACCAATGCCGCGCGAGGCGCCGACGATCAAGACTGAGGCCATGTTCAAGACTTCCAAGGGAGATGGGAGCGGCGATTCTGCCCCAGCCTCCGCTACAGGCCGGCGCTCACAGCCTTCGGCTCAGGTCTTCGGCCAGGCCATCAAAGCAGCTGCGGATCAGCGGGTTGCTGACGATCTCGCGGTGCGTCACCAGCCAGAGCGGCAGCTGCGGCAACGGCAGGGCCGGCAGGATGCGCTGCAGCCCCGTGCCCGGCCCGACCAGATAGCTGGCCGCAAAGCCGATGCCCACCCCCGCTTTCAGGGCCTGCAACAAGGCCGCCTTGTCATCGGTGCGCAGCACGAAGTGGGCGCGGTTCAGCTCGGGCGCCACCTGCTCGAACCAGCGCCTCATCTCGGGCAGCTTGTCCGGGCCAACCAGGCGGTGCTGCTGCGCCAGCAGCTCGGCCAGGTCTTGCGGTTCGCCATGCCGTGCCAGATAAGCCGGGCTGGCGCAGGCCTGGATCTGAAACTCGCCCAAGCGGCGGCAAACCAGGTCCAGCGGACGCGGCGGCTCGGCCACCCAGAGGCCGATGTCGGCCTCGCGCGCCAGCAGGTCGGGCGGCGCATCGCCGCACATCAGCTCGATCAGCAGGCCCGGCCGCGCCGCCAGCAAGCCCGGCAAGACCTCGAGCACCAAAAGGCCGGCCAGCAACTGGGTGGTGTGCAGGCGCACCGTGCCGCTGAGCTGCTCGCGCCGAGCGCTCAGGCGCAGACTCAGACGGCTGGCCGCCTCTTCCATTTGCAGGGCATGTTCAAGGATCTGCTCGGCCGCAGCAGTGGGGTGCAGGCCGCGCCGGCTGCGCTCGAACAAGCGCGTGCCCAGCTGCGCCTCCAGCTCGATCAGCTGCCGGCTCAGCGTCGGCTGCTGCAACTGCTGGCTGCGCGCCGCCGCGGCCACGCTGCCGGCCCGATAGATCGACAGAAAGCCGCGCAGCAAGGCCCAGTCGAACTGCTGAGCATCCAGGCGCGCCGCCTGAGCCGGCTTGTTCGAATCTATACGTTTCTGCATCGCCAGCTATGCATCCATGTGAATTGCGCATCGTAGCTTCAGGCCCTAGCCTCCCCCGACCAAGCCTGACCCTTCAAGCCCCACGATTCACGATTCACGATTCACGATTCACGATTCACGATTCACCCCTCGCCCCATGTCCCTGCCCCGCCATCCCCTGCTCCGCCTGCTGCTCGCCCTCGTCCTGATCGGCGCCCCTTTTGCCCTCGGCGCCAAGCTGATCCAGCTCGCCCTGCCTGCCGACCCCGACTGGCGCGTCGCCGGCAATCTCCTGCGCGGCGCCTGGATGCTTTGCGTCTACCTCGGCTATGTGCGCTGGGCCGAGCGGCGCCCGGCGCTGGAGCTGGGCCTGCGCGGCGCCGGCCGCGAGTTCGCCGCCGGCGCCGGCCTGGCCACGCTGCTGATCGCGGCCTTTGTCGGCGTGCTGGCCGCAAGCGGCCATTACCGTCTGCTGGGCCTCGATGGCGCCCAAGGCTGGGTGGCGCTGAGCTCGGTGCTG